>Ga0315900_10009895_pt1 | contig 12025 bp, 20 predicted proteins | sample LakEriMetagenome_FD_203521 | JGI IMG/M metagenome (GOLD analysis project Ga0315900, IMG submission 203521) | Freshwater fungal communities from buoy surface, Lake Erie, Ohio, United States - Buoy 12 MA114 | ecosystem: Environmental > Aquatic > Freshwater > Lake > Lake biofilm | place: USA: Lake...
GTTCAGCCTGCGCCTGCATCATCGCCGGGTCAGGCGGTTGGCGAAGGGCTTCGAGCGCCTTGTCCTTGTCCTTGAATGCCGAGTTGGCCAGCAGGGCTTCCCATAGGATCGGCTGAAGGTTCGGCGGTGCACCGGGCAGCATCTTCGCCACAACGTCAAACTGCTCAGCCTGGATCGTCGGGGTGTCAACGCCCTCATCGACCACAATGTCAACGTCCAGCTCGGTTACGCTGTTTTCATAAGCCACCGGCATCTGTGAACGCGGATCGGCCTTGAGCGCCTGAAGCTGGGCAAGCATCTGAGCCGCCTGCGGATCGCCCTGCTGTGCGGCCTGCATCATCTGCGGCATGGTTTCTTCGGTCACGCCCATCTGCTTGGCAGCGGCCTCCAGCATGGTCACAGGCCGGTTAAGCCCGACGAAGCGGACGTTCATTTCGTTGTCGGTAACGCGAATCCAGCGCTCTTCTTTCCAGAACTGGCGAATGCGGCACCAGACCGAGCGATAGACCATCAGCGACAGGCGGCGGATTGCGTCGAGATAGTCAGCGGCTTCCGTCATGCCGCCCATTTGCTGCAATGCAATGGCCTTGCCCGACTGCCCGCCAGTGTCCTTGCCCGCCATTGCGCTATTGACGCCAGTGCGGTGGATATGGTCGCGGGCGTCGACCATCAGGTTGAGGTTGCCCATCAGCATGTCGGACGTTTGCAGTATCTCTACATCGCCCGGCTCACCAATGAACACGCCATCGGGCTTGGAAAGCTCCTTGCGCACGTCATCGGGGTTCTGGGCAACGTTAGGCGAAACGCGAACCTGCCGCGTGTTGACCGTATGCAGCGACTTTGACCGGCGCTTGTTGATCTCGTCCTGCGGGCTAATCATAGCCTGCACTTCGCCGTAGCGGTTGTTATCGCGGTCAACGTAAAGCGAAATGGCCTTGATCGGGCATTCAGGCTGATCGTCGTCGCCAAGGTAAGGCGAAGGCTGCGGCTCGACTACAAAGCCCGCCTTCGTGAAGATGCAGAACTTCCAGCCTTCAGCGTCCCGGTAATAGTGCTCACACACCCGGACGCGGCGGCGCTTGTGGTCGGCCCACATATTCCACTTGGGCTTGTCGTCGTAAGTCTCGCTGCCCTGTGCCTGCCGCCAAGTGTCGGTCAGCGCGTCCTTGCCTTCGGGATAAGCTGCAATGGCATCGTCAAGGTCCATCCAGACCACGATGCCCTTGAACTTGGCATCTTCGAAGTCGTCTTCGGCGCTGTGCGGGTCGTAATAGAACCGATCCCATGCGATGCGGCGAATGTCCGGGTCAAAGCCCGAACGGGTCTGCTTAACTCCAACGAACGCAATGCCGGTGCCCTGAATGGCAATGTTCTTTGCGGCCTTCGATCGAACGTCATCCCAGTTGCTGTCATCGCAGACAAAGCGGATTGCATCGGTTGCAGCGCGGGCTGCGTCCTCATCCTGCGGGTTGCGCGGGAATGCCTTCGGGTCCTTGCGGGTCTGCTTTTCCAGCCCTAGCATCGTTTTGACCTTGGGCTTGATCTCGTTAAAGACAACGGCAGGCTGGCCGCGCTTCTTGAGCGTTGCCTCTTCCTCGGCGGTCAGTTGCTTGTCGTCGAAGTAGTCCTGGCAGCGTTCCGCATTACGGCGCGCATCCACGGTTGCATCCTCGGCAGCCTCAAATTCGCGGACGAGCTGCTCAAGGGTTAAGCTGTCTTCCATGAAGCGCTTTCCTCCTTACCCTTGAATGCCCGATCCCAGCGGTCGCCGGGGGCTTTGCGTTGTTCTGCCCGGACAATCGCCGGGTGCGCTTGGTCAATCGCCCGCCCGATCAGGCTTGCGGTGTCTACTTCGTCGTCATGCTTGCCAGCGGGGAAAACCAGAAACTCGCTCAGGTCCGCGCCCGGTTCAAAGTGGACCCGGCCCGTTGCCGCCATTGCCTGAAACGATCTGGCCCGCGTTGGCTTGTCGGCCACGCTAGGAAGCCATTCTAACCGGCAATGAACGTTGCGCTCCCGCATCCGGCGCTTGAGCATCGGCTCAATTGCCTTCTGAATCACACCACCTTCACCAAACCAGCACAACGGCTTGTATTTGGCGATCAGGTCTAGTTCCCGCTCGATCCACTCATCAGAAGCGGTCTGGCCCTTCCACTGCTCGCGCCGGTAAACGTCTCCGTTCTCATCGACGCCCCAAATGGTCAGCACCGTGTAATCGCCGCCGCCATCGGTCACGGCGTAATCGCTGGTTCCGTAATACCGCAGCTTGGGCAACTGCTGCCAGTTCTTGAACCATTCCCGCTTAAAGAACGTGCCTTCGTCCGGTTGCGGTTGCTGCTGGTAAAGCGCAGACCATTCACGCGGGCCAATCGTGGCCTTAATCCGGGCCAGCGCCGTTTCGTCATACCATTCCGGCCAAAGCGCCTTGCCTTGGGTATTGATCGCGGGAAGCTCCAACACTTCCCATTGATCGCGCTCCTGGTCGAGCAAGCGGCCCGCCAAGTCATCTTCGTGCCAGCGGGTCTGGATAAGGACAATCGCACCGCCTGGCATCAAGCGCGTGTAGAGCGTTGACCTATACCAATCCCAAACCAGTTCCCGCCGTCGCTCGCTGTCAGCCTCTTCGCGGTCCTTGAACGGGTCATCAATCAGCGCAATGTTAGCGCCGCGCCCCGTAACCGCCGTGCCGACACCCGCAGCGACATAAGCGCCGCCGTGGTTGGTATTCATCCGGTTAGCTGCCGCGCTATCCGTGGCAAGGCTTACATCGGGGAACACCTGCCGAAACTCAGGCTCGGCAACGATATTGCGAACGTTCCGCCCGAAGTCGTTGGCAAGGTCGCTGTTGTAGCTTGCCGCAATAATCTGGCGTCTAGGGTTTCTGCCTAGGCACCATGCCGGGAAACGTTTGGACGCCAGCTCAGATTTGCCGTGGCGCGGCGGCATGAAAATCATCAAGCGGTCAATCTCGCCCCGCTCTACCGCTTCCAGCCTTTCCGCGATCAGCATATGATGCGCGGCCCCGACATAAGCCGGGTTAGTGTATTCAGTGAAGCGAAGTAGCGACCGCCTCGCCCTCGCCGCCCTTATCTCCTGAAGCGTTGGTAAGGATTTGCTCAAGCTGGTCGAGCTGGTCATCGGGGAGGCGATCAAGGTCATACTTGTGCGTCACCGTTGTTTCGTTCTTGACCGTCAGCTTGTCCGAATAGCGCTGCGACCACTTGCCGATCAGGCGAATGCGGGTGTCAATGCGAATGCGCTTCTCGGTCGGGTCCAAAACAGGATCGTCCGCAATCTCCAGGCATTCATCAGCCAGAGCATCGCAGCCCAGTTCACGCGCCCGCGCGGAATGCGCAAACCCGTTCTCGTCCTTAGCCAGCCAATACCTTGCCGTGCTTTCCGCTATATCCATTTCGCGGCATACAGCGCGCAGGCTTTTGCCTTCAGCCATCCTATTGCAGATGGTGTCTAGCTGCTCAGCGGTTAGCGCCATTACAGGCTCCGTAATTAACCCCGATCACACGCGCGCCAACCCGAATGCGTCTCGGTTCCGACGCTTGCTCATTGCAGAGGGTGGGGTGTGACCGGGGACCGGCTGCGAGGGAGGGCGCAGCGTGGTCCAAAAGAAAAGCCCCGGCGTTAACCGAGGCTCTATGCGCTGGGCGCAAGTCTAACTATTAACGGATCGTATATCATGCGGGTTCGCGCTTGTCAAGGCACTCCGTCAAGGCCAATCGAATAAATCGCAGGATACGCTTCCTTGCGATAAGACAGCGCGGCGCAAGCCATCCGAGCGGCCCGCTCAGTATCGTGCCATTCGATTACATGGTGGTTGTTCATCTCCACTGCGTATCGCCATCTGTCGCCCAGCAATGGCATTTGCACCCTAACCGCGTATCGCTGCGGCGTGTTGCCAAACATTCTCACAGCCGCTCCTTCTCAAAAATCAGGTCCGCCACAAAACACACAATAGTGTGCGCCCTGTCACATGCCCGCCCGGTGAAGCCCAGCTTACTACCAGCTACGCCTGCGGGTTCATCCCAGCGGATTACGTTTTCAAAACATGACCAGTATTTTGCCGGGACATAGCCTTGAATGCGGTGCAAGTCTTGCCGCGCTTCAATCTCGTTAGCCGCTTTGATCTCACTGCTGCCGCTGCCGGGGATGCGTTCACCGTAATTTGCTGTAACGCGCTTTTCGGTGCCAGCCATACGCCACAGATAAAGGCAATGCTGGATTGCAGCGGCTTGGTTTGGTGAAAGCGATGGAGGCTCTGCCAGCCACCTTGCAAGCGGTGTCCCGCCCCGGTTTACGTAAGCAGTCACCCGCTGGCCTAGATCGGCGTGAATGAAGTCCTCACGCTCTACCCCGCCCTTGCTGATTTGTTCGGGCGTGGGGCCGTCCAGGGGTTGAATGACAGGAGGTGTCTTGCGCTTGGTTGCTTTACCCATGTTTCATGCACTCCCCTGCCCAGCTTGGATTGACGCCCGGATATTCGCCCGCTTGCCAGCGTTTGCGCAGCTCGGTCTTGCTTAGTTGTCCCATTTGATGCCTCACTACGTCACAGAGAAACTTGGTTGCGGGGAAGTCAGAGGAGCGAGACAATCCGGCTCGTCCCCTCGTCCATCTTTACGTCGATCACGCCGCATTCACCGGGAAAGCCCATGCGGACCTTTGCCACCTTCAGAATGCCCGCGTTTACGGTTTTGTCTTCGCGGTGATAGATCAGGCCATAATCGGCCTTGTTCACCCAGTTGGCGCTGCCCGAAATGTCATACAGTCCCGGAGGCCCTTCCCTGCCCTGCGGCTTGGTCGGATGCGCCACAACCCAAAGCGCCACACTGTAGCGGCGGGCAAAACGCTTCAGCGCCCGGATAGCCCGACCAATATAATCCGTTTCGGTTTCGTCCCGGTTGCGCTTGTGTTCAATCTCGTTCCAAGGGTCGAGAATGATGAACTTTGCCCCGTGGCGGACAACAGCAACCCGGCACAGTTCGAGGTAGTAATCCAGGTCAATGTCTGTGTCGTCATCCAGCGTGTTCGAGATTACGGACATTCGGCGTTCGATCAGGTCGTAAGCGTCTTTGCGTCCAGGATGACGCGGAAATTCCTCAAAGCTGCAACCCAACAGCGACCGGGCAATGCTGTCTCGCAAGATCGGCTTAGGGGCCGTCTCAAACGATGCCACACACACCGGCACATTGCGGCTCAGACAATGGGCAATGATCGTGTTGAGGACGGTCGATTTGCCCATGTTGCTGTAGCCGGTGAAGACCGTGAAGCTTCCCAGAACAAGGCTCATGTAGGGATCAAGGCATTCGATGCCGGTGTCCATTGACCGCAATTCATCGGCTTCAGGAAAGTCGCTCATCCGGTAAATGCCAGCGACCGGGAATGGCTTTGCATCGACAATCAGCTTTACGACTTCGCGTTCGCCAAGCTGCACCAGAACTTCGTTCAGGTCTTTGCAGCCCTGCGGATAGTCAATGAACTTGCAACGCTCCGGCCCGAGGATCGCCGCGAGGTCGTGCGCCAAGGCGCGACCAGCCTTGTCGCCATCGGTTGCAAGAACAAAGCTTTCAATGCCCTTCAGCGCCGCTTCATGCTCCCATAGGAAACCGTAACGGTTCGCGTTCTGCGGGTCGTCAATGCTCTCTTGGGGAGCGCCATTCGGCACGGACACAACCCGTTCAAACCCTGCCGCCATGACGGCAAGAGCGTCAAACTCGCCCTCGGTGATAATTACCTCACCCTGCCCGGAGAGAACTTCGGCGTTCCACAGACAAAGCTTGCCGCCCTTGTCCATGCTGTGCTGCTTCTCGTCGATCCGCCGATGCTTGCGGTTCACGATCTGCCCGTCCAGGTGGTAAGGGATTGAAAGCCAGCACTTGCCGTCCCGCGTTGCCCCGGTGATCCCCATGCGCGCCGCTAAATCGGAGGGAATGCCGCGACCTTCCAGCCATTTCTTGTGTTGATCGTTCACCGGTTCCTCCTGAAAATCCGCAATGGTGGCAGTGCCAAAGTTTTGTGCCGTCTGGTGTGATTGAAACGCTCAAGCAGGGGTCGGTCTTGTGCCGCCGGGTGTGTGAGCATTGCGGGCAAATCTGCTTGCCCGCTTTCGCCGGAACCCAAGTCATATGCCCACCTTCACGGCGGACCTTGCCTTGTTGCGCGGCTCGAAAAGGTCCTGCCAGCAATTCAGGGTCGATTGCTGAAGGACGGCGGAGGGGCTGTGCCCAGCCTTGCGAAAGCCATCCAGCTTGCCAATCGCCAGTTCGGCGGCACGAGGCGTCAACGGCTTTTTGATTGCCTTGCGCATCTCGACAAACGAGGCCCAATCATCGGCAGGAACCCAATCCGGCAAATCCGCCTTAGAAGGTTTCTTTCCTTCTTTCCCTTCTTTACCTTCTTCTTGTGTGTCCCGCGACTGTCCCGCGACCGTCCCGGTTTGCGTCTCGGAAGCCGTCCCGCAAACCTGATATTTGTCCCAGTTTTCAATAGTTAGAACGATGCCAGACTGTCCCGCAGACTGTCCCGCTTTTTTAACACGTTCCAAACGGGCCAAAAACCGCTCAACCTTCGATTTTGACCACCCCCAAGCGGTCGAAAGTGAGCGCAGCGAGACATGAATTTGCCCCGGCTTGAGCGTCACTTCTTGGCGCTTTGCGTTCCACCTGGTCGTATCTTTCCATGTGGCATTTTCGAGCAGCCACAGCCACGCCTCAGCCTCAGAGAACACCTTTGAGGGGGTGATCCCATCGGTATCGCGCCAGCCCCGATAGAGCTTGATATAGCCGCTCATAGGGCAGCACCCGGCGCGTATTCGTCGAGCAAAATATCGGCTGCAAATTCAGAAATGATATGGGCGTCTACAAGCGCCTGAACGAGTGAAATTCGCTCTGAAGGCGTGTCGAACGTCTCCACGATCTGCCCAATGGCGGCAATGCGCTTGGCGCGCTTTGAAAGCTCCAGAACGTCCATTAGAACGCCTCCGACAGCTTAATCAGGCGGTCATAGGCGGCGCTACGGGCCTTTATCATGGCGGGGTGACGGCCAATGTCAGGCGCAGTCACAGAGAGGCGCGCCAGTGCATCATACACGGCGTTTGCGGCCTCTATCGAATCGGGTTGAATCCCACCTATGGCGGGTGTATAAGCACTCATCCGATGCGCTCCTCTGAAGCGTTAGGGTCACGGGCCGGGGTGTTGACGCACCGCCGGTCCAATCTTTTTTCAGTAGCAGAATCAGCAGATTCCGGCAACAAATAGTTATCCGCAATCTGTCCACAGTCGCGGGATAAACGGACCTCAACGCGGCCCGGTTTGCAGGGTTCTTCAAAAAAGTAATGCGGCTTAAAACGCCGATCACTCACCCCCAGGGCGTCCGCAATTCCATCCCTTGCCGCCTTGAAGCTGGCAATCATGTTGTCGTCGTCGCGGTGCCGCTTGTCAGGCGGATAGAACGTCACTTGATAGCTGATCGGGCCAGTCCCGGCGAAATGCTGGCGGACCTCTTTCGCGCCGCACGGCATGGCCTCATAAGTGAGCCAAGCGGCATCCTCGCGCGCCTTGGCCTTCACGGCAGCGACGGCCCGGAAGTGCAACCGGGCATTAGGCGACAGACGCTTATCAGGCCAAGGCAGGATAACCCTCACGCTGCGCGCTGCTCATACTTGGCGGCACGGATCAGCAATTCGTCATCGGTCAGGATCGAATAACCGCAGCGCCAATACTGGCCCTTCAGGTCGAACCCGCCCCGCTCGTTGCAGCGGTGAACGTGGAAACGCTCCCGGCGCAGCACATCGGCAGCAAGGTCAAACATGGTCTTGTTTGTCTGAGCGATCAGGCGCGGCTTTGCTCCAGGCACTAGCGCAGGGCGTTGCCGAGGCGCAGCAGGGGCTTTACGCGGCGGCGTCGGGGTGTAAGGCATACAGGCCACACCGCTTTCGACAGACCAGCGCATAGCGACCCGATCAGAGCAACGATAATGCTTGCACAGCGCCGTTCTGGTCTTGGTCGGGGCAACCTGCGCAAAGTCAGCCGGGATCGGGCGGCGGGTCTGCTCGGCGGCAATGTTCTGCCACTTGCCTTCAATGCCCAGCTTTTCAAACCAAACCTGAATAGTCCGCTGGGCCACAACGTAATGCAGCGCCAGCTTGTAACGCGGCATCGTCAGGGCAAGGTCGCGGAAGTCATCGGGGATCGGTCGATTCTTGCGGTTCACTGTCTTGCCCTCCAATACTTGCGACCCAGCTTCCAAATGGTGCGGGTCCGAAACTCAAAGCCAGCGCGCCATATCCAGTAGGGTAAGCCCCGCTTGGACATTGGCGGCGGGATCATCACCAAGCCCCCGCCAGATGGCCGATTGCACCGATCAGAATGGCGAGAATGGCCCCCAGGATGCAGCCAAAGACGAGACGGGCACGGTCGATCATGCGGCCCTCCGGTACTCAGTCAGGAATGCGCTCCACTGATCGGCCATTGCCTGCGCAATTCCGGGGAACGTGCGGCTGCGTTCTTTCCAGCGGTCAGGTCCGGGCGGCATCCGGTGAATGCGTTGTTCCCGGCCTTCGACAATGTTCGTCGGCTTCAGCTTGGGAAGGTTCTTGAGCCAGAGGCACGTTGCCTTGGTTTCCCCGTGTCCATGCTGCCAGGGTTGTATTGTCTGGTCGGGCTTGCGAATATGGCTGCTGATAACCGAGACGGGGTTTTCCAGCGCGATATGCGGGATCGGCGCGTCCAGAAGCTGGCGAACAAAGTCCAAGGCTTCCTGCTGGCGTCCGTCTGCAATCTTGGCCGCAAAGTGCCGCGCGCCGCTGACCGCAAGGTGAGTGCAAGGCGGGTGAGCAATCAGCAAATCCCACTGCTGGCCGTAAACCGCTTGAAGCGCATCGCCCTGGATATGCCATTGCGGATCGCCTTCGGTCGGCAACAGGTCGCACGACCATGCGTCAAAGCCCTTGGCCCGGAAGGCATCGCGCACAGTGGCGCTATATTCGCAGGCAATTAGGACCCTCATGCGGCGCTCTCCAGCTTGAAACAGCGTTGCCGCGCAGCCGCGTCCTTTTCGGCGGCGTCCAGTTCGGCAAGCATCAGGTCGTGAAGTTCGGGCCAGCGCGCGGTTGCCTTCAGCCAGCAAGTTGCGGCCATCTTGGTTTCGCTTGTGATGTAAGTGGAAACCGCCGCGCCAGTGCAGCCCATTACGTGCGCAACGTCTTCTAGCGTGTAGCGGTGCGCGGTCCTGAAACGGAGCAGCGCAACGCCCATTGCGTGCTGGATGTCGCTCGGTAGTGCGTTTTCAAGGATTTTTGCGGGGGTCATGTGCTAGCCCCTTCGTCATGGACAGAAGGAACCTTGAAACTGACCTTGCGCCCCTCGGCATGGGCCGTGCTGACTTCGGTCAGGCGGGCAAGCTGCCAGAGGAATTGCGCATCGGCGTAACCGAGCTTCCGGTAGTCGTGGCCCTCGCCATCGGTCAGTTGCGGGGGCATCTACCGCTCCCCGTCATGGTAGCCGGTTTCGTCATCTTCCCAGCCAGCCGGAGCACGGAGGCACAGCAGGACGAACAGCAGGAAGCAGCCGAGGCAGATGGCAAGGAACCATTCGGGGAAGGTCATGCGGCGCGCTCCGGCTTTGCGCGCGGTGCGCCGAACACCAGATCGTCGGCAGTGACGCTGCCGTTCGTCGCTTCGACAATTGCCCGGATCATGTCGGACGAGGGTTTTTGCTCGCCATACAGGATGCGGGAAATCGTCGGCGCAGACGTGCGGGCCTTTTCAGCCAGCGCGGCGGCTGTATTGCCGGGGCGATTGAGGTATTCATCTAACGTCATGCGTTATGACTTACACCGGATGTAAGCCGCCCGTCAAGGCCGAATTACGCGCCTTGGTATTATCCGGTTACACGGGGTGCCGTATATTTGCGGCCATGTCGCACCATAAAACATATATCCGCGAATGGCGGACTTTTCGCGGTCTTACCCAAGACCAGGCGGTTGATCGGCTCGCTGCGCTGGACGATCCCCACGTTCCAACAACGGCAGCTAGCCTGTCGCGGCTTGAGAATGGCAAACAACCCTATAGCCAGCGGTCGCTAGAGGCATTGGCCCAGATTTATGACTGTGAGCCAGACGAGCTGCTTGGCCGCGATCCGACAAAGGAAGGCCGCGTCATAGACTTTATGAAACACCTAGACTCGGCCCAGCAGGCACAGGCCCTCGCCATCCTCAAAGCCTTTACGCAATCGGTTGCCTGACATTTTTATTTACACCCGGTGTAATATCGCTTGACCTGACCTTACGCCCCGTGTAAGCCGTCTCCACACAACGGAGACGAGCAATGACCCGCACCGCCAACCTTAGCTGCACGGTCTACATCGGTTTCACCGATCGCTATAACCGCGAACTGGATGCGACCGTTGAGGTGGAATACACCTTTGACGGCGACCTTCAGAGTGAACCGCTGATCCTTTCCGCGAACGACGTTTACGGCAACGCGGACGGCATTTCTGACGACGAGTTTAACGAGCTTGTCTGGGAAGCTGTCAACGACCGCTGCATGGACGACTACAGCGAGTGGTATGCTGACAACGCCGATCAGGACTTGGCGGCATGAAGTCGCTCAGGACGATAGCGGCTTGCCACGAGTCCGCCGTGGCCGCGCTGACCGACATTCGCGCATCCGATCCGGTCTTGTTCGACCGCGCCCATGCCTACGGGCTGCTTGAGGGCCGCGTCAGGACCGCACTTGCACAACTTCGCACCGGCAACCCGATGGCAGCACAGGCCACGCTTGCCCGCGCTTTGGGAGAAACGCTGTGACCCGCCCCGCCCATTGGGAAAGCTGGTTTGCCGGTATCGCACTGCTGGCCGTGGTGTTGGCTGTCCTGTTTAGCGGGAGTGTCCCGGTATGATCCGGCACATCGCCCACCTGATCGGCAAGCTGCTGTTTGGCAGGGCCTTCGCAATTCTCACATCGCAACACAAGGAATGGGACCGATGAACGCGCCCGCGAAGATCAACGGCAACCTGGCAATCTGGAACGCGCTCGGCAAAACCGACCCGGCGCATACTAAGCAATTCAAGCGGTCTGGCGGCTTCTCTGGAACGGCGCTTAAGCCGATCTGGGTAGAGCGCCAGCTTACCGAAGTTTTTGGCCCGTGCGGCGAAGGCTGGGGAACCGACGAGCCGCGCTTTGAAATGGTGACGGTTGGCGATGAGGTGCTTGTCTATTGCACCGTCCGCTGCTGGCACACCGACCCGTCAAAGTCGCTTTGGGGCGTCGGCGGGGACAAGGTCGCATCCAAGAACAAGTTTGGCCTTCAAGTCGATGATGAGGCTTTCAAGAAGGCGCACACTGACGCGCTGATGAATGCCTTTAAGCACATCGGTGTCGGCGCAGACATTCACATGGGCCAGTTTGACGACAGCAAATACGTGCAGGAAGTCGCGCGGGAGTTTGCTGCTCAAGGCGCTGGGGAGGGACAAAGGCAGGGAGCCACGGTTAGCCCTCCCCAGGCTAAGCCCAAGGCCCACAGCGCGCTTAAAACCGCTTACCGCGCCTTCATTCACGAAGCGAACGGTTGCGGCGATGGCGACGAATTGAGCGCATTCTTTGCGACGGCGGATAGCGTGAAGCTGGTCGCCGAGATCAGGGAAAAGCTGCCGCACATTTGGGATGGCGAGAACTGGCCCGAAGGTCAGGAACGCCCCGCCGAATGGGAGCCGCTGGCCGACTTCATTAGCCGCCGCCAGCGTGAATGCGCCGAGGCTTCGGCTCAATACCTTACAGCCTGAAAGGACACCTAATGCAGACCATTACAATCGCGGGCCGACTGGCGCGAGACGCCGAACTTCGCCACACCCAAGGCGGGGACAGCGTATGCAGCTTTAGCGTTGCCGTTGACCAGCGCGAAGGAAAGGACCGTTCGACCAACTGGTTTCGCGTGTCCATCTGGGGCAAGCGCGGGGAAAGCCTTGCGCCTTACTTGCTCAAGGGTGCTGCCGTTACCGTGTCCGGCTCGTTCTC
>Ga0315900_10009900_pt1 | contig 12023 bp, 4 predicted proteins | sample LakEriMetagenome_FD_203521 | JGI IMG/M metagenome (GOLD analysis project Ga0315900, IMG submission 203521) | Freshwater fungal communities from buoy surface, Lake Erie, Ohio, United States - Buoy 12 MA114 | ecosystem: Environmental > Aquatic > Freshwater > Lake > Lake biofilm | place: USA: Lake...
TAAGTCACCTGTGAGTCCAACATCTGGTCGATTACCCAGCACGAAATCTGAGTAAGTGACCTGCGCACCAACTACTCCTTCGGTCAGCACCCCACAGATGTTGTTGATGAAGTCGCTGTGCTCCACCTCGAAGGCCCGGGCCTTGCGGGTGGTGCGGGCGTGTATGCCATGGTCCAGCCCGGTGAAGGCGCTGCGCACGGCATCGTGCCCGCAATCCTCCGTGGGGCACCACCGGCGTACGGTGTAGTTGGCGTCCAACGAGTTGATGCCCATGCCGAGGCGGTGGCTTTCGGTGATGTCGTTGCGGAGGTTCTCGAAGGTACAGCCATTGAAGCGGATGCCGTCCACGCGCCACAGGTCCGCATGGGCCCGGAAGTCAAGGGCATCGGGATAGGTGTCGTCCACCCGGAAGCTGCACAGGGTGAACCGGCTGCGGTTGCGCAGCGGGGTGGCGGGCGTGGCCCCGAAGTTCTGGTAGGGCCCGAAGCGCACACCGTTCACGCAGTTCTGGAAGCGGGAGCCCCGCGCGATGAGCACGCCCCCGGGCTGCCCCGCAATGGTGCCGAACTGCCCAAAGCCTGAGCGGCCCAGGTCCACCCCGCTGAGGGCGTTGGCCACCACACAGTTGTCCAACTCCAGATAGCCCTGATGCTGCGGGTTGAAGCCGGTGCCCTGGTTCTGGCCGGGCGTGCCGTGCACGTCCATGCCCGCCCAGCGCTCCGCACAAGCGCTGGTAAAGGTGCAGCCCGCGCAGCGCAAGGAGGCCCCCGGCTCGATCACCAGGTGCGCATCCGGCCCGAAACGGAACTCCAGGCCGGTGGCGTTCACCACAGCCCCGGTCTTCAGCCGCAGCACACCGGCGATGTGGATGGGGCCGCTCTCGTTGAGGAAGTAGTTGCTTCCAGGGCTCCAGGTGTAGGCGCCTGCCGGCACCTCGCAACTGCGGTCGCGGGCGAGGACTTGGGTTGCACAGCATACTTCGTCCTGCAACAGGCTGAGGTGTGTATTGCCTCCGATCAACTTGTTCAGCAGTCGATACTGCACAGCACCCGGCACGTCGGCCCGGATCGAGGCATCCGGCAGTGCGACCACTTCGCTCGCCCAACTATCCTCTATCGGTGTGTTCGGTGCGAACATCACCCCGAGCCAGTAAGCGCCGTTCGTGTTACGGCCTACGGCCACGACGGTCTCGTTCTCACCGTTACGATCGGTCACCAGCGCCAGCTGGGTGTCCACGATGCGGTCCGCCTCTGAAGGGGCGCCCATCAGGGTCGCCTCATACCACGGGGCCGGGGGTACGGCTTCCAGATCGATCCACCACAGATTTGAGCGCGGCTCATCCGGCCGGAAAGCGTCCACCAGGTTCGTGGATTTGGCCAGGTAGATGTAACGGCCGTTATTACTGAACTCCAAACCACCTGCGCGTGGCCATTCAATAGGCGTACCGTCGTGATCAAACTGCTGATCCAGCACTGGATAGGTGGCAACCTGGTACATCCGTGGCAAGAAGCCAGGTTGGAACACGAGCTCCATTGAAGGAGTCGGGGCTGCAAGGCCGGCAATGTCGTACTCCCAGTACTTCACTCTTACCTGATGAACATCCTGCCCATCGATCTCATGATCCGAATACGCCACCTTCAACGAGGTTCCTACAACCCGTGAGTCCAATTCCCCTCGATAGCTGAAGTCGGTATCCCGCCAATCATTGTCCCCATCTATGGCCTTGTTCTGTAAGAGCACCAAGTCGATCCCGTTGGCACTGAACAAGAGGAAGCGGAACCGGTTCGCCGTTGACCAGGTCAGGAGGTACCCATCCCCATTGAGCACCTCGACCACATCGATCCTGGGATACTCATCCCTGGCCCCAAAGAGAAACTCCGCCTCCACAGTTTGCGGCGTACCACTGCCGCTCTGCACCAGCGAGAAGTCGACATCGGAACCAAGAAGGTCCAACGAACTCCAAGCTTCATCGCTGTCGGTGACCAGCTTGCCCCGCACGGAGATAGGCTGATCGTCATATACACCCCAAGTATTCACCGCAGTAACATCCAACACACCAACGCGCATGTATGAAGGTGGTGCAACGCCGGTTGACTGGATATGCACAGTGACGATGTAGAACAACTCGCAGCTACCCGGCACTGGAATGATCGCCGCCTCGGTGAGGCCCTTGAATAAGCAGGATTCGCAGGGCTGTCCGTCCGCCCCGTCCACATTGTCCGCGATCAACAGGCCATCCCTGTTGTACACATTGCCGTCCACAAGGAAGAAAAGCACATCGCCATTCGCGTCGCACTGCACGTTCTGGCTGTACAGCGCGGTCTGTCCTTGATACTCGTACGCATCCGGGATCCCGGGGTCGAACGAGGTAGGCAGCGGGGTAACGACAATGTTATTTGTACCCGCTGCGAAGGACACGGAGCTAGACCCCACCGCGAGCAAGGGGTCCTGCCCCCTTGCCTCCGGCCTAAGCCACGAACCCGGACCTTCCGGGGGGGGGGGCACATACGGCGACCGTGATCGCCACCCGAATGAGAAAACGCTTGTCCATGACGGTATTGGATTAACCCGGCACAACGCGTGTCAGGACAAGCGAAGCTATCCGAATTCCGATCCAGCGGGCATTTTACGCACACATTCCGTTTGGAAATAGGCCATGAAGGTGGCCGGGATCACAGGTCCGAGTCCCTGATCAGAACTTCGCACAGGGCACCACGCGGCGCTTGGCCATGCTCTTCTTGCGTTGTGCGTTGGCCAGCTCGTACACCATGGTGATCTCGTGCGCGCCGCCGGTGTTGGCCGCCAGCCTGCTGATGGTGAGGTCGTAACTGTAGCCGAAGCGCCAGTCGTTCACCTTGAAGCCGATCACCACGGCCACGGCATCGTTGTTGGGCGTGCCGGGCGCGTGGGCCTTCAGCGGCAGGCCGCGGTACCAGAGCCCCGCGAACACCGGGTCGCGTTCGATGCAGGCGCCAAGATCCAGCTGGTCAGATCTGCCCTGCGCCCGGTAGTTGAACGCTGCGATGATGCTGGTGGGGTTCTTCTTGATCAGGGGGGTTACGACCTTGAAGCGGTAGCCGCCATGCACGCTGAGCTTGCGCGGCACATCGCTCTCCCGCGTGGTGAGCGACTGGTTCGGGCGGTTCAGGTGGTGCAGGCCCACGCCCAGCCAGCACTTGGGGGTGAAGTAGAGCAGGCCGGCGCTGATGTCCGAATACCGGGTGCTGCGCTGGGTGAACCCCTCGAAGCTCTCCACGTTCCCGCCACGCGCCAGCTGGTCGCCGAACACCAGGCGCGACCAGTCCACCGCATGGTTCACATAGGCGTACTGCAGCGCAGGCCGCAGGTACACCTTGTGCTTCAGCCGCAGCTCATAGGCATACTGCGCACCAATGCTGGTGTAGCGCAGTGCGCCGCTCCCCGCCCGGTCATGGCTCACCAGCAGCCCGATGCCGCTGTTCAGCGCATTGATGTAATGGTCCATCGCCATGTTGGAGCTGATGAACGCTCCGGGGATCGATGGCCATTGGTCGCGGTACTGCAGTGCAAAGCGCGTCTGGTTGCCGGTGCCGGCGAACGCGGGGCTCAGGTAGGTGGGCGCCGCATAGAACTGCGTGAAATGCGCATCCTGTGCCAGTGTCCGGCACAGGTGGCCCAGGAGGGCGAGCAGGAGGGCAGGACGCAGCATCATCACGGTTGGCCGGCACGGGCGGTGCTCTCGTTGCGCGCAAGGGTGATGTCCAGGGAGATCTCGCGCGCATCCGCGTGCACCGCGCCGGTGACCAGTTCGCTCTGCGCCACGGTGAAGCCGGGGGCCTCCACCGTCATGGTGTACCGGCTGTTCGGTGCAACCATCATGACATAGCGACCGGTGCGCCCGTTGGTGTTGTACACCCCCACCACCTCGCCATCGTCCGGGCGCGTGAGCAGTATCCGGGCCTTCACGGGTTCCTCACCCGCATCCGTGACCACGCCGCGCACCAGCAGGTGCTCCACCTGGCTCACCGGGAAGATGATCTGGTGGATGTCCTGGCCGCCGAGGCCACCACTGCGCTCACTGCTGAAATAGCCCGTCTCACCGTCCTCGCTAAGGCAGAAGTAGATGTCGTCGTTCACCGTGTTCAGGGGATGACCCATGTTCTCGGGTGCGGACCACCCGTTCATGTCGGGGTCCACAAGGGTGGATCGGAAGATGTCGTACCCCCCCATGGTGTTGTGTCCGTTGCTGCTGAAAAAGAGCGTGGTGCCATCGCTGTGCAGGAAGGGCGCATCCTCGTCGTAGGGCGTGTTGATCGAAGGTCCCAGGTTGAGCGCCCTGCTCCACTGGCCGTCCGGCAGGCGGCGCACGCGGTACAGGTCCCGGCCACCGAAGCCACCCGCGCGGTCGCTGGTGAAGTAGATGTCCTGCCCGTCCGGTGAAAGTGTTGCACTGGGTTCATGCGCCGACGAGTTGATGGGGCCGGCCAGCGGCTCCGGCGCCTGCCACGCACCCATGTGCCGCTGGCTCTCCAACAGGTCACCGCTCACCAGGTCGGGACCGGTGCGGTAGATGATCATGCGGTCGCCCCCCGCATCGAGGCCGACGGTGGCATCCTGCACACCGGTGTTCAGCGGCGCGCCCACGCTCATGGCATTGGACCAGATCTCATCCACCCGCCTGGCCATGTAGATGTCCTCGAACCACTGGCCGGACGGATCGCGCTGGCCGCCTGTACTGCCGGCACGGCGACTGGTGAAGTACAGGGTGTTGCCATCGGCCGTCACCAGCGGGCAGTAGTCGTGCGCCTCGCTGTTGATCATGCGCCCCATGTTGGTGATGCGCACATTCACAGGGGCGGCGATGAGCGCGCGCGCCGTGGCCGCCATCGCCAGGCGCCGGTCCACCTCGACATCGGGCACGGCCCTTCCCGGCAGTCCGCGGTACGTGCGCAACAGTGCTTCCGCCTGATCAAAGCGTTGCTGCGCATGCTGCATGGCGGCCACCTGGTAGGTGGCCTCGATATGTCCGTTGCGCATCGCGCATTCGAACAGGGGCATGGCCTTGTCCCGCTGCTCGGGCATGTTGGCCAGGCAGGTCGCCAGCTCGAAGGCCACATCGGCATAACCGGTATCCACCGGGAACAGCCGCCCGTAGATCTTGGCGGCATCGGCCCACTGCTCTCCTGCATAGAGGTCCCGCGCCTCGAGCAGCATGCGGTCGTGCGTGCGCGTGTAGTGGCGCTGCGCCCGGGCATCGGGAAGTGCCGACGTGAGCAGCAACAGGAAGGGTATCGCGCGGTGCCGTTTCATGGGCGGTCGGTTCATCGAAGAAGGGTCACATCACCGGCCATGGTGGTCTCCTTTCCATTGCTGAAGCGCGCCCGGGCCTTCCAGGCGTAAACGTCCTGCTTGGCCGGCTGGCCGCGGTAGTAGCCGTCCCAGCCGCGGTGTACATCATCGGATTCGAACACCAGCTCGCCCCAGCGATTGAACACCTGCAGCAGGTATTCCTCCACACCCTCGAACACCGGATGGAAGATGTTGTTGTCATAGGCGAGCGGGTCGTATACGCCATCGGACGGACCCGAGTTACCCGGGGTGAAGGCATTGGGGAAGGCGATGGATCCCGCTGAAAGACCGGTCACCGCATCCTCCAGGCGGAACGTATCCGGGCAGTTGTGCACGTTGTTCGCAACGAGCGTCACCGTGTACTGGCCGGCTTCCTGGTAGTAATGCGTGGGCTCAAGGGCCGTGCTCGTGGTGCCATCGCCGAAGTCCCAGATGAAACTGGTGGCGTCCGTGCTCAGGTTGAAGGTGATCACCGGCTGGCTGGGCACGAGCACCTCGTCCGGCTGCAGGGCGAAGAAGGCCGCTGCGCGCGGGTGCACCACGATGGAGTCCACCTTCACGGCGGTGTTCACACCTCCACCCACCGCGGTCACCGTCAAGGTCACCGTGTAGGTGCCCGGCGTGTTCCACGTGTAGTAAGGATGCTCGGCCTGGCTGGTGCCGCCATCACCGAAGTCCCATTGGTAGGTCTCGCCCAGCAGCGAGGTATTGGTGAACTGCACACCCAGCGGCGCACATCCCTCACCCTGGCCGATGAAGCCCGCCGTGGGCAGCGGCGGGGTGATGGTGATGGCCTGTATCGTTGTGTCCGTGCAAGCGCCGTTCGCCACCACGAGCTGCACGTTGAAGGTGCCCCATGTGCCGTAGGTGTGGCTCATCGGATCCTGCGCCGTGCCCCCGGTGCCATCACCGAAGTCCCATCCGTAGGTCCAGGGTCCCGGCGCGGTGGTGTTGGTGATGTCGATGGTGGCCGCCGGGAACTGCTGTACTATGGGGCTCACCTGGAACGCGGCATCCGGCACGGGATGCACCAGGATCTCGGCCGTGGCGGTATCGGTGCAGCCGAACGCCGACGTGGCCACCAGGGTCACGGCGAACACCTCATCTGCGCTACCGGTATTCACGTAGGTGTGCGTCACCTCCCCGCCGACCAGCACGCTGCCATCGCCCAGCTGCCAGAGCCACTGGGTGGCCCCGCTGCCCTCCTGGGCCAGCTGCACAGTGAGCGGCGAACAGCCGCCCGCCGGCGCATTGAACGCGGCCTCCACCAAAGGGTGCACCTGAACGGTCTGCGTGATGGCTGCGGAACAGCCGCTGGACGAGACCGCGGTGAGCGTCACGGGGAAGGTCGTGCTGCCTGGGCCGAGGAAGTTGTACCAGGTATGGGTGTGCTGCATAGCGGCCGTGGCGGAGGAGGTGCCATCGCCGTAGGACCAGGTGTATGCAGCCGCACCGATGGAAGTGTTGATCAGCGCGGGCATATGCGGGTGGCAGCCCTGCACATCGGAGATGCTGAACTGTGCGACCGGCGCCGGATGTACGGTGATCGTATCCACAAGGGTGGCCGAACAGCCGAAGGCGTTGGTGGCGATCAGCGTTACGGGGTATTGCAGCGGGGAAAGACCCGTGTTCAGGTAGGTATGCGAAGGCGATGCACCGCTCGTGCCGGAACCGTCCCCGAAGTCCCACTGGTAGGCCACTGCGCCGGGCACCTGCGGGAAGGTGAGCGTGAAGGGAGCGCACCCACTATCGGGTTCCACGGCGAAAGCGAAGTTGGCGGCCGGATACACGGTGATGCTCTGCTGCACCGTATCGGTGCAGCCGACGGGGGCCGTGGCCACCAGGGTCACGGAGTAGGTCTGCAGGAAGAGGCCGTTGTTCACGTACTGGTGCGCGGGTGCGGCAGCGTTGCTCGTGGTGCCATCCCCGAAGTCCCAGCTGTACGCGTTGGCACCCGTGCTGGCGTTCGTGAACTGCACATCCACCGGGGCGCAACCGGGCAGCGCATCGTGGCTGAACAGGGCCTGCACCGCGGGCGACACCACCACATCCACGAAGGCCGTATCGGTGCAGCCGGCGGCGGTGCCCACGATCAACCGCACGGTGCGCACGCTGTCGGTTGGTCCCAAGTTGATGAAGGTATGCGTGGGCGAGAGCTCGGTGCTGCCGGCACCATCGCCGAAGTCCCAGCTGTGCGATACGGCACCTGCGCTTGTGTTGGTGAAGCTCACGGTGAGCGGGGAACAGCCCAGCGTCGGCGAGGCCGCGAAGGCCGCCGTGGGCTTCGCCTCCACCGTCACCGGCAGGGCACCCGCGCTGGAGCAGTACGGCGTGGTGGCCACCAGGCTCACCACGTAGGTGCCCGGCGCGGCGTACAGATGCGTGGGGGCGGCCACACTGTCCGTGGTGCCATCGCCCAGGTCCCAAGCCCAGGCCACAACCGGATTGCCCGGCGCCGTAACGCTCTGATCGCTGAAGGCCGCCACTTCGCCAACGCATACGTTCTGTGCACCGATCTGCACTGTGGGTGGATCGTACACATGGACCATCACGGCGGACTGATCCGCACATCCCTCGGCATTGGTCACCGTGAGCGTGATGGTGTGGTCGCCGACAACGGGGTAGGTGTGCGGCGGGGGGTCGAACTGGGCATCCGTGGATCCATCACCGAAGTCCCAGCTGTAGGCCACACCGTTCAACGAGGTGTTGGTCGGGTCCGTCACGAGCAGGTTGCACGCGGCATCCTGGTCCAGGGTGAATTGTGCCGTGGGGCTGGGCAGTACCGTGACCGTCACGCTGGCGGTGTCGGCACAGCCGGCCGTGGCGCCCAGGATGCTCGCCGCATAGCGCACCGTGAACGTTCCGGGAGTAGCGAAGGTGTGCGGCTGCCCCCCCGGACCGGCGCTTTGCCAGCCCCCACCCGTCCCGAAGTTCCAGCTGTGCACGTTCGCCCCGCCGGCCATGGTGGCCGTGAAGAAGGCCGTCTCCCCCGCGCAGAACAGAGCAGGTGTCACGGCCAGTTCGACATCCGGCGGTGGTACGATCGTGATGGTGACCTCGGTGGAATCGATGCCGCAATAGTTGCTGTCCATGAGCTGCACCGTGTAGGTGCCGATGCCGGGGAAGTCAAGGGTCCGTGGGAAGGAAGGCGGCCATGCCGTCCACCCGATGATGCTGTCCTGGCCGGTGCCCCAATGGTCCCCGAAGTTCCAGCGCTCCTGCCGCTGGAAGATGTTGCCCTGCTGCAGGCAGTTGCGCTCGGTGGTGTTCTGGAAGGTCACCGTCCGGTCCGGCCAGCACAGCAGCGTGGCGCTCGGTGCGATCTGCGCCTCGTCCAGGTCCCAGACCCGGATGGGGTTGAACGTGGCGATGCTGGGACCGCCCTGCAGGGTGTTGCAACTGTTCTCGGCGTAAAGGCGCACCGTGGTCTCGCAATTCACCGTGCCCTGGAGGTAGGTGTGGCTCACGGTCTGTCCCAGGTTCGTGTGATCGAACTCCAGGAGCGGGGATCCATCACCGAAATCCCAGGTGAAGACCGTGTTCGGCGAGGTGTTGGTGCTGCTGTTGACGAACTCCACCGCCTGGGGTGCGCACACCTGCGTGAGCCCGCCGACCGGTATCTGGATGGACGCGCTGGTGCTCTCCTCCATCACCAGGGTCCCGGTGATGGTGCAACCGGTGGCCGTCTCCGTGAACACCACCGTGTATTCGGCCACCGCGGCCGTGTAGATGTGGCTCACGCTTGCAGGCGGCACCAGGGAGGCACCGCTCTGCACCGGCGAACCGTCGCCCCAATCGATCGTGTACGCACCGATGCTCCCGGGGGAGGCCACCAGGAGCATGAAGTTGTTCCCGCTGCAGCTGTACCACGCGGGCGCACTGCTCGGCGTTCCCCAGTAGTCGTACAACTGGGGGCACTGGGCCCATGCCCCCGGCAGCCCGAGGGCTGCGAGGATGGTGGTGAAATATGCACGTACGCGCATGTCGGGTGGCAGTTACCCGGCCGCTCTTACGCGGTCATGATGCGAAAGGATACCCCCGAACCCGCGGACCAAAGCCGCGTATGAACCCCGTGCCCGGTCAGAATACTGGCGCGCTCATCCGTTTCAATGGAACATTTCGACCTCTGTGTGATCGGCGGCGGCCCTGCGGGCTACGCTGCGGCCATGCGCGCACTCGACCTTGGCCTCCATACCGTGCTCATCGAACGGGAGCGCATCGGTGGCACGGGCATCTACAATGGCGCCCTTACCAGCAAGACCCTTTGGGAGCTGAGCCAGCGCGTGACCAGTGCGAACGAAGTGGTACGTGAGCGCGGGCGCGCGCCGTTCCGGCTCTCGTGGGAGGAGATCGGCAAAACGTTGAACGAGGCCGTCTTCGAGCGCAAGTACCTGTACGCATGCCACATGCAGATGCTGGCAAATGCTGGTGACCGGTTCACCCATGAACGCGGCCATGCGCGGTTCATCGACCCGCATACGGTGGCGGTCACCCGCGCGGGCGAACGCTTCAACATCCACGCCGATCACTTCATCATCGCCAGCGGCAGCCGCCCGCGCCTGGTGCCGGACATCAAGGTGGATGAACAGCGCATCCTGTCGAGCGACGGCATCTTCCGCATCGACGACCTGCCGGAGAGCATCGTGATCGTGGGCGCGGGCGTGGTGGGCTGCGAGTTCGCGACCATCTTCAGCAACTTCGGCCGCACCCGCGTGCACCTCATCGACCGGGCGGAGCGCATCCTCCCGTTCGAGGACGAGGACGTCAGCGAGCTCATCGCCGCACAGATGGAACGCAAGGGCGTGGTGATCCACCACGGCGCACGACTGGAACGCATGGTGGCCGTGCCGGGCGGGGTGGAGTACACACTGAGCTATGCCGATGGGCGCCGCGAGACCGTGACGGTCGAGCGCGCCATGCTCTCGGTGGGCAGGATACCGAATATCGAGGACATCGGCCTGGAGCACACCGGTGTGCGCATGGACACGACCCGGGGGCTCATCGCCGTCGACGACACCCGGACCTCAGTGCCGCACATCCGCGTGGTGGGCGATGCCACCGGCAGCAACATGCTGGTGAACCTCGGGGAACTGGAGGGCCGCCATGCCGCGGAGGCCATCGCCGGCCTGCCCATGCGGCCGCTGAGCTATGCCAATGTTAGCAGCATCATGTTCCTGGACCCGGAGGTGGCCGGTGTGGGCCTGAACGAACAGGAGCTTGTGCGCCAGGGCATACCGCACCGCACCGCCCGCATCGACTATGCCTGCCTCGCACGCGCGATCGCGATGCGCCGCACCAAGGGCTTCTTCAAATTGATCGTGACCGATGACGAGGACATGCGCGTGCTCGGCATGCGCGCCGTGGGCGAGCATGCCAGCAGTGCCATCCAGGCCGTAGCCCTCATGATGCGGACAGGCATCGGCATACGCGACCTGGCCGACCTTGTGCACCCCCACCCCAGCATCACCGAAGGCGTACAGGAATGTGCCCGCATGCTGCTGGGCACCTCGATGTTCAAGAGCCCGGTGTTCAGCGACAAGATGCGCTGCACCACCTGGCGGCCGGCCATGAAGGCCTCGGCGGCCTAAGGCGGGCCCGGATCGCTGAAGCGCTCATCGCTCACGAAGTCCATGTCCGTAAGCGTGTTCAGGAAGGCGATCAGCTGCGCCTTCTTCTGGGGCGTGAGCCCCAGGGTAAGGTCGGGGTCGGTGAACTTCATGAAGGCATCCACCGTGGGGCCCGGATGGCCGCCGTCGTTGTAGTGATCGATCACCTCCTCGATCGTCGCGAAGCGCCCATCGTGCATGTAGGGTGCCGTAAGCATGATGTTCCGCAGCGTGGGCACCTTGAATTTCCCATCGTCCATGGCATCTCCGGTCACGGCCATGCGCCCACGATCGCCATAGGGGAGCTCCTGCACGCCGTTGTTGCTGAACTGCTCATCGGTGAAAAGGCCGGCGGCCTCGTTGTGGCAATGGAAGCAGTCCGCCCCACCCTGCCCCACCACGAAGCCACCACCCGGCAGGAAGATCTGCTCGCCCGGCGCGCCCCCCTCGGCCTGGAAGAGCGTGAAGCCGGCCGCCTCGTCGGGGGTGAACGTGGTCTCACCGCGTTTCACTTTGTCGTACTTGCTGTTGGCGCTGATCATCGTGCGCAGGAACTGGGCCAGGGCCCTGGCCGCCTTCAACGAATCGATGGTGCTGCTGCCGAACGCGTCGCTGAACAGCTGCACGTATGCGGGATCCGCCTGCAGCTCGGACACGACGTTGGGCCAGGACTCGTGCATCTCGATGGGATCGCGCACGGGATGCAGCACCTGCTCCTCCAGCGAGGGTGAGCGTCCGTCCCAGAAGAAGCTCTGCGCATACCCGAGATTGATGAGCGCCATGGAACTGCGCGTACCCGCAATGCCATCGATGCCGGTGCTCACCGCCCGGCCGCTATCCGTGAAGGCGAACGCGGGTGCATGGCAACTGGCGCAGCTCATGGTGTTGTTGCCACTGAGCCGCTCCTCGTAGAATAAATAGCGTCCAAGGCGTACGCCCTCCACGGTGAGCGGGTTATCCGCCGGCACCGGCATGGGGGGAAGGTTGGGTGGGATCTCCAGCACATAGGGCGTGGTGGCAGGCGGCGGCACCTGCGGATCTTCCGGCGTCTCCTTCCGACAGCCGGCGACCGTGAGCAGCATGGCAAGC
>Ga0315900_10009901_pt1 | contig 12022 bp, 8 predicted proteins | sample LakEriMetagenome_FD_203521 | JGI IMG/M metagenome (GOLD analysis project Ga0315900, IMG submission 203521) | Freshwater fungal communities from buoy surface, Lake Erie, Ohio, United States - Buoy 12 MA114 | ecosystem: Environmental > Aquatic > Freshwater > Lake > Lake biofilm | place: USA: Lake...
CGCCGATCACCTGGGCGCCGATCACCTGGGCGCCGATCACCTGGGCGCGAGCAATAGGCGGTGCCAGGCCGGCGGACAACAGTGCGGCCATCAGGGCCACGGCGATTCGTGGGCGCATACTCACCTCTCGTGATTCGGAAGCCGATTGTGTGGCGATCGATCGTGGGGCACTTTATCAGACCGGCGACAGCCAGTCGCGCGGAGTCGGCCGCGACAGCGGTTCGCATGCTTCGTTGGCGAGCGTATCTGCGATCGCATCGATCAATTCACGTCGTTCGGCAGCGGGCAACCGTGCTGCGGCGGCAACCATTGCTGCAATTTCATCGTTCATAGTGCGACCCTCAGCCGGCTCGACTTCGTCTTTACGGGTGATCGTGGCGGCTGGCATTGGATTCGCCCGCCAGCGGCGGTGTAGGCCCGAACCAGCTGGTCCAGGGAGACATCCGGAGCCCCGACCTCGATCTTGGCGACTCGCGGCTGCGTGGTACCGATCCGCTCGCCGAGCTGCTTCTGGGAGAGACCACTGGCTTGGCGTTGACGCCGAATGGCGAGAGCGAGAGTCAGCCGCAGCTGGACGAGCTGCCGCTCTTCGGCCGTGAGCCCGAGAAAATCGGCCGCGTCGCCGACCCACCAGCCGGCGGCGGTGAGTGCCTTTCGTTTGTTGGTCTTCATAGTCGCGGTGTCACCTCCCGGCTGCTTTGCCGCACGCTTCGTCGTAGGCCCTGAGCCTTTGCTTGCACTGGCGGACAATTTGATCGGGCAACCGTTGGGTTTTCTTGGGAAAGACGTGCACGACGATTACCGCGTCGTCGTCGAGTCGGTAGATGATTCGCCAGTTTTGTTCCGCGTCTCGAACTCGTAGCTCCGCACACCTCGGCCCGATCGTTGGCAGCGGGCGGGAGTGTGGCATCGACAGCCGCTCGCCCGCCTGGAGCAGGCCCAGCAACAGCCCTGCCTCGATTCGGCCGCTGCGGGTGAACGGTGGCGTCTTGACGCGACCGTGCAGCCAAACGACCGGCTTTCGCTGCTCTTTTTCGGGCGCTGGAAGCGTATATCGGATCCGATATGCTGACAACTTGCGACCTTTGCTGCCGGCGACGGCAAGAAGTGAACAGATGCACAGTCTTTAGTCACCTCCGGCGGGGCCCTGTTTGAGCCCCACGGACCAAGGTTGTCCCCAGGGTTCGTACACTGCCGGCCATGGAGTCAGCCGCCCCCTCGCCGTTTCTGGGAGCCCCCGAGGCGGAGTGGGTCTGCGCAAACGAACTCTGCTTCGCGATCTTTGATTGGTTCCCTGTGTCGCCGGGGCACGTGCTCGTGATCACGCGGCGGGTGGTGCCGACGTTCTTCGAGTGCTCGGCCGCCGAGCAGGCCGCGCTCATGGAGCTCGTGGGCGACGTGAAGCGGCTGCTCGATGAGCGGCTTGTGCCCAAGCCCGATGGCTACAACGTGGGCTTCAATGCCGGGGCCGCGGCCGGCCAGACCGTGCCGCATGTGCATGTGCACGTGATCCCGCGGTATGCCGGGGACATGGCCGACCCCCGCGGCGGCGTGCGGCACGTGATTCCCGAGAAGGGGAATTACCTTGTCGCCCAAGAAGCCCCCGGCGGAAGCCGGGGGACACCGGGTGCGCAGGCCACCCACCCATCCATGCAAACCGGGGATCGCCCCACAGCCGGCAGCCCCAGCGCTTCCGCTCCGGCCTCCCTTGGAAACGCGCTCTCGCTCACCACCGGGCCCGATCGGCCGCTGTGGCATCGGCTGGCCGACCGGCTGCCGGGGGCGAGCGAGATCGATCTGCTCGCGTCGTTCGTGCAGCTCTCGGGGCTCGATCTCGTGGGGAAGAGCCTCTTTCGCGCGATCGCCGCCGGGGCAACGGTGCGGCTGCTCGTGGGCGACTACCTCGGCATCACGTCGCCCGACGCCCTGCGGCAGCTGCTCGGCTGGATGGAGATGGCGGCGGATGGAGGGCTGGATCCGGGGCGACCCGGAGTCCCCGGGCTTCCGACCGGGGCTTCTTGGGAGCAAGGCCCGGCAGAGGCCGCTGGGGCACACGTGGCCTTCGAGGCTCGGCTCGCCGAACTCGAAAACCTCCGCGGCGCGCCCGACTCGTTTCACCCGAAGGCCTGGCGGATCGCGGACGCGTCGGGCGGGATCGTGGTGGTCGGGTCGAGCAACCTCTCGCGGGCGGCCCTCGAGACGGGCGTGGAGTGGAACCTCGTCATCGAGTCCGCCGCCTCCGACTGCTTGGAAGCCCGAGGCGCGAGCCGAGGGAATGCGGCCTCCAGCCCGATCGACGTCGAACTCAAAACCGCGTTCGACGACCTTTGGCGGCAATCCACCCCGCTGTCGGCCGACGTGGTCGAGCGATACGCGGCCCGGGCCGCGGCGGCGGCGGATCTGCGTCGCGTGTGGGATGAGGGGCCGGGATCCCCTGGCTTCCGCCGGGAGCTGCCTTCGGATGGTCAAGAAGCCCCGGGCGGGAGCCCGGGGACTCCGGGTGATCAGCCGCCCCGCGCTCCAGACCGATCAGCGCCGCCCCTCACGCCGCGCCCCTGGCAAGCCGAAGCTCTCGCGTCGCTCGCCGCGATCCGGGCCGACGGCTACTCAAAAGCCCTCGTCGCCGTGGCCACGGGCCTCGGGAAAACCTGGCTCGCGGCCTTCGATGTGGTCGCGCATGGCAAGGCCCTCGGCCGGCCGCCGCGGGTGCTCGTGATCGCCCACCGAGCCGAAATCCTCGCGCAGGCCGAGGCCACGCTCCGCCAGGCGTTGGAAAGCGAATGGAGGGGTGACCCGGAGTCCCCCGGCTTCCGCCGGGGGCTACCTGGGGTTGCGATCGAGTCCAGCGCACAAGAAGTCCCGGGCGGGAGCCCGGGGACTCCGGGTAGCCAACCACCCCACCCGCCACACGAATTGACCCGATCGGGCGTGGCGGTCTCCTACATCGCCGGCTCCTCGTGCGACCTCACGGGCCAGCTCGTCATCGCGTCGATCCAAAAACTTTCCCGGGCCGATAGTCTCGCGGCCCTCGCCGCGGCCCCGCCCTTTGACTATTGCGTGATCGACGAGGTGCACCACGCGGAGGCCCCGAGCTACCGCCGCGTGCTCGCGCGGCTGCCGCGGCACGACCGTTCGTTCACGCTCGGCCTCACGGCCACGCCCGAGCGGACCGACGGCGTCGACGTGGCCACGCTCTTCGACGACATCCTCGCCTATCAGGCCACGATCGGCGACGGGATCGCGGAGGGGTCGCTCGTGCCGTTTCGGTATCGGGGGCTCAAGGACGACGTCGACTACGACTCATCAAAAATCCCGTGGCGCAACGGCCGCTTCGATCCGGGCACCCTGGAAGCGGCCCTGGAAAACAGTGCCCGGATGGACCGCCTCTGGGCCGAGTGGCAAGCCGCCCCGGCCGGTCGCACGCTCGTCTTCTGCTGTTCGCGGCGGCACGCTCTGTTTGCCCGCGATTGGCTCGTGCGGCGGGGCGTGGCCGCAGCGGCCGTGTTTTCCGGCGACGGGGGCGACCCCCGCATGGCCTCCCTGGCCGCCTTCCAGGAAGGGCGGCTGGCGGCCCTGTGCGTGGTGGACCTCTTCAACGAGGGAATCGACCTGCCGCTCGTCGACCGCGTGGTGATGCTCCGTCCCACCGAGTCGAAGATCGTGTTCTTGCAGCAGCTCGGCCGTGGCCTGCGGGCGGCCACGGGCAAGGCGCGGCTCGAGGTGATCGACTTCGTGGGCAATCACCGCGTGTTCGCCAGCCGGCTCGTACATCTATTGTCGCTCGTGCCTGGCCCCGAGGGGTCGGCGGCCGCGGCGTCGTTCGCCGTCTTGAAGGCGTATCTCGCCGGCGGTGATCCGGAGCTGCCTGCGGGCTGCGTGCTCGACGTGGAGGTGGAGGCGAAGCGGCTGCTCGAGCAGTTTCTGCCGCGGGGCCGGGGGGCGGTGGTCGAGGCGTATCGGGCGCTGCGGGCGGAACTCGGGCGGCGGCCGACGCCGACCGAACTCCTGCATGCGGGCTATCTGCCGCTGACGGTGTCGGCGGACCACGGCAGCTGGTTCGAGTTTTGCGGGATCGAAGGCGATCTCTCTGCCGACGAGCAGGCGGCCGCCACCGCGGCTCCCGCACCGCTCTGGCTCAAGATGCTGCAGACGACGAGCCTGACGAAGTCCTACAAGATGGTCGTGCTGCGGGTGCTCCTCGACCACGATGCGCTCTGGGACGGCATGGAGATCAGCGCGCTTGCCACCGCCTGCCGCCAGTTCCTGGAATCCCACCCCGCCCTCCGCGCCGATTTGGCGGAGATTCCTCTGCTTGGAAGCCCGAAGCGCGAGCGAGGGAAATCGGGTTTGCTTGACGCAACGAGCGTTGACCTTTCCGCGGACCCCGCCTTCACCACCTACTGGCTCAAATGGCCGCTCTCCCGCTGGATGGACGAGCAATCCGGCCGCCGCTGGTTCGTCCGCCGTGGCGACCGGTTCGTCGCGGACTTTCCCGTGGCCGCCGAACACCGCCCCGCCCTCGAATCGCTCACGGGCGAGCTCGTGGACTACCGCCTCGCGCACTACACGCAATCACGCCTCCGCGAGCCAGCTGCCCTGGAAGCCCGTAGCGCAAGCGAGGGAATACGCCCCACAATCACCTTCCGCGCCAAACTCTCCCACACCAATCGCAAACCCATTCTCTTCCTCCCCACCGTCGAATCCGCCCCCTCCCGCCCCACGGGCCCCACGCGCGTCTGTCTCCCAGACGGCTCCGAGTGGGTGTTCCGCTTTGTGAAGGTCGCCTGCAACGTCGCCCATCCCGCCGACTCGCCCGACAAACAAAACCAACTCCCCGTGCTCCTCCGCGATTGGTTCGGCCCCGACGCCGGCCTCCCCGGCACCAACTTCGAAGTCGAGTTCTCCTCTATAGATGGTTCCTGGTCTGCGGCCCCCGTGTCGCCTTCGCCCTCCGCCGCCCCCGTGACGAACGCCTCCGGCGTGCGAATCCGCGATTGCGAACCGAAAACCCCGCCACTCGAACTGATCGCCTCGCCGCCCCACGCCTCCCGCTACACCACCCACGTCCCGGTCTACGACCTCACCGCCGCGGCGGGCTTCTGGGGTCCGGAGAGCGTGCCGGAGGAAATCGGCTGGACGGAGGTGCCGGGCGTTTCGCTCAAGCCCGGCATGTTCGTGGCGCGGGTGACGGGCACGTCGATGGAGCCGCTGATCCCGGACGGCTCATGGTGCCTGTTCCGCCCGTGTCCGGCGGGCTCGCGTGAGGGCCGGATCGTGCTCGTGCAGCTGGGCACAGACGGCGCGGGCGAGACCGGCGGCCGGTTCACCGTCAAGAAGTACCACTCAAAGAAGACCGTCACCGCCGATGGCTGGCGGCACGACCGAATTCAGCTGCTGCCAGTGAACCCGGCGTTTGAGCCGATCGAGATAGAGGCGGAGGACGCGAGCGATCTAATAATCGTTGGCGAGCACAGTCAATGCCTCGCCCATCGGTCCACCTAAACAGTCTGTAAAGGAGGCACTGTCATGACTCTGATTTCCGTGATCGACTGCGAGACGACCGGGCTGAACGCGGCACGCTCCGACCGCATTATTGAAATCGCGGCGGTCGTAATTGATATGACCGGAACGGTGACGCGGGAATTCGTAACGCTTGTAAACCCAGGCCGTGATGTGGGCAAGACTTCGCTGCACGGTATCTCGGCCAGCGATGTTGCCGAAGCTCCGGCGTTCCAGGACATAATCGGCCACATCACCGAAGTGCTTGACGGTACGATCGCGCTCGCAGCCCACAACGTCGGGTTTGATTACCGGTTCCTTCGCAGCGAGTTTGAACGAGCCGGCACATCCGCGCCGACCGTATCAACCTTGTGCACCATGCGGTTGTCGGGAGGTGGAACGCTCGAGTGTTGCTGTCGCGACATGGGCATTCACTTTGATCCGCATTCGGCTCATTCTGCTTTGGAAGATGCGCGGGCCGCCTCGCGACTTCTGGCACGTTTGCGCGAGGACGGGATGCTCGACTTAGCGGAGATCGCCAATCTTCAGCCGACACGATGGCCGAGGATCACGAATGCCAAAGCTGCCCCGCTTTCCCGCAAAGGGGCGCGCGATGCCGATGCCGCACCGCCCGGCTACATACAGCGACTACTGGCTCACGCCGGCCCGTTTCCCGTCATCGACATCCACGAGAACGTAGCGATCGAATATCTCGGCACACTTGAGCGAGCCCTGGAGGATCGTCACGTTGATGCGGCGGAAGGCGAGGCTCTTGTAGGCCTGGCTCGAACGCTAGGGCTGGATGGTGACGCGATCGCGAGGCTCCACGGCGGATATCTGGAACGGCTTATCTCAGCAGCCTTGGACGACGGCGTGATTACCGCGAATGAACGTCGGGATATCCAGGCGGTCGGTCGACTGCTCGGTTGCGATGACGAATATTTCCGTCACGCGATTACCACGATCGATTTGCAAAGTTCCCGGCTGACGCCTGCTACCGTCACAGGGAACGGGCGGAGCTTTGCCGGCAAGCGAGTCTGCTTTACGGGCGAGTCGGTGTGTTCTTACCAGGGGCAACCGATTACTCGTGAACTAGCGTCCACACTTGCAGCAAATGCGGGTTTGGAAATCGCGGATTCCGTTACGAAGAAGTTGGACGTTCTCGTGGTCGCCGATGCTCGCACGCAGTCCGGAAAAGCTCGCAAAGCCAGGCAGTACGGCACACGGATCATCCACGAGCCGGTGTTCTGGCAGATGCTAGGGATCGATGTCGAGTGACTGAAGCAGCGTTACTCAAGAGGCGTTAGGAAGTCACGGTATCCCATCGCAGCCGGGTCGACGATGACGTCTGACTGACGTAGAGGCCTGGCCAGCGTGAGACCGTCGAGCGTCCTGCATCTGCTCAGAGCGACGTACGTCTGTCCGTGGGCGAATGCGCGATGACGCATCTCGAAATGAGCGCGATCCAGCGTCTGGCCTTGGCTCTTATGAACCGTCATCGCCCATGCCAAGCGGATAGGCAGTTGGGTGAACGTACCGACAACATCGTGCGTGATTTTTCGGCTCGAAGGGTCGTACTGGTATCGAATGTTCTCCCATTGAACTGTGTCGACGAGATGCAGTGAGCCGTCGATGTCCACCTGGACCCGGTCTGACTCGACATGAGCAAAATGGCCCAGAGTGCCATTAACCCAACGCTGAGCCACGTCGTTGCGGGCCATCATGATTTTGGCTCCCGGCTTGAGCAGTAGAAGGTCATCGACTGGATAGAACGACTCCGGAAATGTCCCTTCAATCACTGCCTCGAACTTGAAGCTCGGGCCGGGAAGCTGGTCGAGCATCATCGCATTGATGTCGTTGGCCGCATTGTTCTTTCCCGTGAGTGTCACGGTGGTGTTTCGAAACACGAGATCATTGCGGTCGTCCACTCGCTGATTCAGGTCCGCAAGATCTTCGGGCGTTATTGAGTTGTTTCGAATTCCGGCCAGGATCTCACGAAACCGATCGTCGCGATGGCGAAAAGGTTCTCGCAACTCGACAAGAGAGAAGTGCTCGCGAGGAAACACGCCGGTCTGGAAAAAGTAGCGCCCTGGATACTCCCTGCCGAAGAAGGCGGCTTCTTCGTTGCGCACGACCGGGGGAAGCTGCGCAAGGTCACCAACAAGGACCAACTGCAGACCTCCGAAAGGACTCCCGAACTCTCGTCGGGCGCTCCGCAAGGCACGGTCGATAGCGGCCATGACGTCCGATCGAACCATCGAGACCTCATCAATGATGAGGGTATCGAGATCACGAAGCATCTGGCGATTGTGGGAGTTGATAGTCTCGTGCGGTGTTACAAAGCGTGGCGGGATGCCAAAAAACGAGTGGATGGTTTGGCCGCCCACGTTTACGGCGGCACACCCTGTCGGTGCAAGCACAGCGACGCAACGGCCGTGGGCCCGGGACTCCTCGATAAGTCGCCGTAGCAGGGTCGACTTCCCGGTGCCGGCGTCTCCCGTCAAGAATAGCGATACTCGTTCGTCGATAACGGCAGAGATCACCCGCTTGAACTGCGCTGTCTCGCGGTAGCCGGCGATGGTCTCGGCCACGGACAGAGGCTTTGTCGCTTCGACTGGTTCGGCAGCCGGCTCGGTTTCATTCTTATTTGCGGTCACCGCTCAAGACTCACGAACGTCACGTCTTGCAGAACCATCCTCGCTGCATCTGTCATGGCGCGATAAACAGCCTCCGCCCGTTCCAAGGTCTGCGGGCTGGCCTTCTTGACCGTGATGTTGTCCCGCAGTTGTTTGATCAGGTGCTCCATGTCGGCGAGGGCGGCGTGGGCAGCATCCATAACGTTTTCAGGGCGTGAGGACGGTAGCCCCATACTTTCCAGAAAAGGGTTCAGGTGGTCGCGAAGAAGGTTGTAAATCGCGATTGATGCATGCGGCTGGTCGAGCATCCCTTTGGAGGCCACGAAACCCCAGAGCACACCGTGTTTGTCATCACGGCCAGTTACGCGAATGCCTTTGCCAAGAGGTTCCAGAACGACTGACCCGGGCAGTCTCCTGTGGGGTCCGTGATCAGCGGGCAGTGCGCCGCCGTTGTCATCGACAAGTTGATCAAACGTGCGTTGCGAACTCATGAAACGTCTCCGATGAAAGGATCGGTGGCTCCGTCGCTGTGGGGCAGAAACGGGCCCGCGTTGTTAATTACACCTCGGCAATGCCCAGTTCCGTCAGATACTCATAGACCCCCTCGTAGAACCCCGGGCTCCGCGTCTTGTCGCGTTTGGCCCCTGGCGGGACGAAGATCACCATCCCCTGCCGGGCCCGCGTGAGCAAAACTCGGTAGGCGTTCTTCAGATACTGTCGCCGCTCGAGCTTCTTCACGTCCGTCCACTTCGCCCCGCGAAAACTGTGGTAGCTCCAGTCGTCGCCCGACCAGCGTAAGTCGGCGTCCCACGTGACGATCGTCCAGTCGAGCTCCAGCCCCTGCACCTGAAACTCCGTCGCCGCGTCTTCGAGATAGAGCGACGAGCGGGTGTCTTTCGCGGGGCTCAAAAACCAGTGCACCGGGTCGATGTTCACCCGAATGTCGATCGCATGGGGCTTGAGCCGCTGGGCCGATGAGGAGGCCACGAGCCCCGCCCGCTCCGTGCCCCGCCGCTGCCGGCGGATCCACCGTCGGGCCGCCCGCATGCTCCGCGTGAGCACGATGGGGTACTGCTCGCGAAAGGCGGCGAGTAGCTCGCGGCACGAGTCGGCCTCGCCGTCGAGGAGGGCCTTCACGAAGCGGGAGACGTTTTCCGCGCGGAAGGAACGCATGGACGTGGAGAGGTGGAGGGCGGGGGCGAAGGAGACGGAGCCGGTTCGCGGGGCGGCGGGGGCACCCTCACCCCGGCCCTCTCCCAGAGGGACAGCGGGAGGGAGAGAGGAGGAGGCTGCTTCCGGAGGGAGAGGGGGAGAAAGCTCACGAATCGCCGCGGCCGCCGCATACTCGGAGTCGGTGAGGTGGGGCGAAATGAACACGTCCCACCCGGGAAACACGCTTCGCAGGCTCTCCAGCCACGCGCTGATGCCGGCCTCGCCCGTGTTGATCTCCTGGCCGCCGCCCACGAGACACACCACCACCGCCCAGTCGGCGTGACGGTCCATCGCGGAAAGCAGGACGTCGGGCTCGGTCTGCGTGAACCCCGGCAGGCCCTTCTTCCGCTTCATGAAGCTCGCCAACTGCCGCGCATCCCACGCCCGCTGGGCCTCGTCGAACACCACCACGTGATCCACCGGCGCCGCAGGGCTGCGGAGCGTGTCGTCGCGAAAGTGGTGGACGTTCTGGATGAAGGCTTTTACTGCGGTGCGCGATTCGCCGATCCGAGCCCGCGGGTGTGCCAGCCGCCGCCGCTCGAGCTCGTCGCGGGCGAGGGCCTCGCGCAGCACCGCCACGAGCGGGCCGTTGCCCGAAAGAAACACCGCGTGGGTGGCGTCGTGCTCCCGGCCATGCCGCGTGGCCACGTTCAGGCCCACGAGCGTTTTGCCGGCACCGGGCACGCCCGTCACAAACACGATCGCCTTCCGGCCCCGGGATTTGGCGGTGGCGATGATCCGCTCGATCGCGTCGGCGGTGGCGGCGAGGTTCACGGCCCCGGCGTCGCTGCGGGTGATGTCGTGGACCGTGTGCCGCGCGTAGAGCGACCGGGCCGCCTCGATGATCGTGGGCGTGGGGGAGTAGAGGCCGGTACCCCAGGTGGCAGGGTCGAGACGCGGGGCGGCGAAGGCACCCTCACCCCGGCCCTTTCCCAGAGGGAGAGGGAGAGAGGGTGAAGCCTCCAAGGCCAGGCGGATCGCACGGCCGAGCTCGGCGCCCGAGCAGCGAAACGGCGGACGGACGCCGTCGGGATGGGGCGGCTTCCAGCGGGCGTCGCCCCGCGGGGCTTCCGTGGCACAGAGAATCGGGAAGATCGCCGCGGGGTGGCTCGGGGCGTGGAAGTTTTTGAGATCGAGGCCGTAGTCCCAGCCCTGGTCGTAGTCGGGCCGCTCGAACGTCTTCGCCCCCACCTTGAACTCGATCGGGATGACGCACGAACTCGTGACCAGCACGGCGTCGACCCGCCGGCCGAGCCGCGGGATGTCGAACTCGAGGTGGATCCAGGGGGCGGCAGGCTGCCCGTCGGCCACGTCGGCCGCGTGGCTCAACGCCGCGCGGAGCACCGGCAGCTGCAGCCGCCACGCGGAGAGCTGCTCGGGGGCGAGCGTGTAGCCGTGCGGGCTCGCGAGCGGCGCGTAGACCTCGTCGTCGGCCGCGCGGAGAAACTTCTCGACCGGCGCGGCGTAGTAAGCGGCATTGAGGCGGGGGCCCGACATGGCGGTGAGCCTACCAGAGCGGGTGGACAACCTTGGTCCGCGGCATGGCGGCTGCCCAGGAATCCCAGGCCAAAGGCTCGACGCAAAAGTGTACGGGCGTATACGTTTCGGCAGTGCACGGTGACCAACGAACACATCAGGGTGTCAGCCGTCTTGGACTGCCGCTGCGAGCCATACTGGATCCAACGCCGACTGCGACGGGCTGGTGGTATTTGACTTGTCACTCAAGGCGGGCAGCCCTGAGAAACAACGGCGAGTGAATGCGCTTCCCCTCGCTCGCGGGGCGCGCTTCCCCGCGACGTTTCCCCGGGAGAAGATCTTTCATGTCGCAGGCTAGCCCCAGCATGCTCTGGCAAACCATCCCCGACGACCGCGTGTCTTTCGCGGGGCTCAGGAACCAGTACAACCGGTCGATGTTCGCGCGAATGTCGATCGCGTGGCGCTGTTGGACAAGTACATACCCGTCATCTGCACACCGACAGACCTGATGGAGCAAAGCGATGGCTACTGAACCATGTTCCAACGAGCAGTACGACCCGATCGTGGCAGAGGTGCGTGCCGCGCGACACCACCTCCTCGAACAATACGGCGGCATCGACGGATACCTGCGTCACGTCCGGGAGGTGCATGCCCAGCGATTGGAGCGAGAGCGGGAAGAGGCCGAACGGCGCGAGGCGGCTGAGCTAGGCAAGTCGGCCTAAACCAGCGGCACGCCCAGGGCAAAAGAGGGTGAAGCCTCCAACGCCAGGCGGATCGCACGGCCGAGCTCGGCGCCCGAGCAGCGAAACGGCGGACGGACGCCGTCGGGATGGGGCGGCTTCCAGCGGGCGTCGCCCCGCGGGGCTTCCGTGGCACAGAGAATCGGGAAGATCGCCGCGGCGTGGCTCGGGGCGTGGAAGTTTTTGAGATCGAGGCCGTAGTCCCAGGCCTGGTCGTAGTCGGGCCGCTCGAACGCCTTCGCCCCCACCTTGAACTCGATCGGGATGACACACGAACTCGTGACCAGCACGGCGTCGACCCGCCGGCCGAGCCGCGGGATATCGAACTCGAGGATCAGGCAAGGGAAGCCATCGGAACTACAGTCACCCGCTCGTTGCCAAAGTGGTTACGATATCGGGTAGGGATGGCGATGATGCCCGGCGGCATCTCGAGAAAACGGTTCAAGCGGCCATCAACGA
>Ga0315900_10009906_pt1 | contig 12019 bp, 8 predicted proteins | sample LakEriMetagenome_FD_203521 | JGI IMG/M metagenome (GOLD analysis project Ga0315900, IMG submission 203521) | Freshwater fungal communities from buoy surface, Lake Erie, Ohio, United States - Buoy 12 MA114 | ecosystem: Environmental > Aquatic > Freshwater > Lake > Lake biofilm | place: USA: Lake...
CGAGCGCGCCGGGTTCGTAGCGGGCCGCGAGCGCGGCGACCTCCGCCTCCACGTCCTGCTGCAGGGCGACGAGGCGCTGCCCGAGCGTCTCGACGCTCTCCTCGGCGCGGCCGACGTCGGCGCGCTCCTGCGCGGTGCGCGCGGCGGCCCGCGCGGCGCCGGCCGCGCGGCCGACGCTCGTGGCCGAGATCGCCTTGCGCCCGAACAGCGCGCCGAGCACGGTCGCGCCGACCGACAGCGCGGTCTGCAGGCCCTGGGCGGAGGCCTGCGCGCGCTCGCGCTCGACGCGGTCCTGCGCGCGCTTCAGCTGGTCCTGCAGCGAGGAAACCTTCGGCGCGTACTTCTGCCGCAGCTTCTCGACCTCGGCATCGCGCCGTTCCCGCGCCGCGAACGCGAGCCGCGCGCGGAATTCGCCCTCGGTTTCACCGGCGTTCGAGACCAGGCCGAGCGGGTCGCAGGCCTGCAGGTCGAGCGTGCACGACTCGTAGGCGTGCGCGGCGAGCGACTTCGACCACGCCGCATAGGTCCTGGCGTTCAGCAACGGGCCGGGCAGCTCCGCGTAGCCCGCGCCGTCGAGGGGCGCGGGCTCCAGGGTCGCGGGATCGACTTCCTGCGCCTCGCTCCAGGCGGGCGTGCGGCCGTCGTCGCCGAGCGGCGCGACCAGCGTGGCCGTGGTCCAGAGGTCGAGCCTGGTCTTCGCGTCCACGTAGTGCAGCTTCACGGCGCCCATCGCCTGCGGGCGGTAGACGACCGCGCCGCCGCCGGCGGACGTGGGCACCACGAAGGCCTCGGCCACGTCGGCCGGCAGCGCGGGGCGCGAAACGGTGCCAGACGCCATTTCCGGCCCCGCGGAAACGGGGTCTGACCCCGTTTCTCGTCCACCAGGCGGAAGACGGCGGCTGACCCCGCTGCCGAGGCGCTGGATCTCGGGAAGCGCGAGCGGGCCGCGCAGGTACGAGAGCGCCCAGCGCGTCTGCATCAGCACCGGGTGGTCCTCGTGCACGTTGCGCAGCAGGAACACGCGGTTGCCGAGGCTCGACATCAGCCGGTCCAGCGTCGCGCGGTCGTAGGCGCCGCCGAGCGCGCTCTCGAGCCCCTCCAGCACGCGCGCCTTGTCGCGCTCGGTCTGCAGCCGGCCGATGAACCAGGTGCCCGCGTTGCCGAGCCCCTTGTAGTCGAGGTCCACCGGGTTCTGGGTCGCGAGCACGAGGCCGAGCCCGAACGCGCGCGCCTGCTTGAGCAGCGTCAGCATCGGCGGCTTCGACGGCGGCGAGGCGCTCGGCGGGAAGTAGCCGAAGATCTCGTCCATGTAGAAGATCGCGCGCAGCGACGACGTGCCGGGCTGCGCGCGCATCCACCCGACCAGCTCGTTCAGTACCAGCGTGACGACGAACATCCGCTCGGCGTCGTTCAGGTGCGCGATCGAGACGATCGCGACGCGCGGCTTCCCCTCCGGCGTGTAGAGCAGCTTCTGCACGTCGATCGGCTCGCCGTGCAGCCACGCGGCGAAGCCGGGGCTCGCGAGCAGCCCGTTCAGCGCCATCGCGAGCTCGAGGCGCTCCTTCGGCGGGTAGAAGGTGTCGAGGTCGAACACGCCGACCTTGTCGAACGGCGGCTTCTGGACCGAGGCGATCAGCCCGGCGAGGTCGAGCGCGCGGCCCTCGCGCCACGCGGCCTCGACGATCGACGACAGCAGGATGTGCTCGCGGCTCTTCAGCGGATCCGCGGCGACGCCGACGAGCCCGAGCACGCCGGACACCACCGCGCCGATCCGGTCGCGCAGCTGCGTGGGGTCGCGCGCCGCGTCGCCCGCGGGCGGCGCGAACGAGCGCAGGATCGACAGCGGCCGTCCCGCATCCGAGCCCGGCGTGTAGATCGCGACTTCCGCGGCGTCGCGGAACCTCGCGATGCGGGCGGGTTCCTGGTGCCAGCTCGCGAGGCCCTTGCGCCAGGTCTCGGCAGTCTGCGCGGCGAGGGCGTCCACCGTCAGGCCCCTGCGGCGCGCGTCCGCGGGATCCACCCACGGCGCGAAGTCCTCGGGCCGCAGTTCCGGGAACGCGAACGCGAGGTTGCCGATGTCGCCCTTCGGGTCGATCACGAGCGCGGGAATGCCGTCGATCGCCGCTTCCTCGAGCAGCGAGATGCACAGGCCGGTCTTGCCGCTGCCGGTCATGCCGACCACGACCGCGTGGGTCGTCAGGTCGCGCGCGTCGTAGAGGACGAGCTCGTCCTTCGGGGCGCCCGCGGCGCCGTCGTACCCGCGACCGAGATAGAAGAGACCGAGCTTCTCGTAGTCGACGGCCATGGGTCGTGCCGGTGGCAGGCGGCGCGCTCGCGCCGATGAGGCCGAATCGTGAGCGGATCCGGCGTCGACGTCAAAACCGCGGCTCGGCGGCCGCGACCGGCCCGGCGCCGCGGCTCGACCGGGACCGCGGCCTCACCGCTCCGGCAGCTGCAGGTCGCCGACCACCTGCGCCAGTTCCTCCGGCGTGCCGGCGCGGATCCCCTGGTCCACGAGCCTCCGGGTCAGGTGCGGCGCGAACGCCTTCAGGAACTCGTACATGTAGCCACGCAGGCGCCGCCCGCGGCGGAAGCCGATCCACGTGACGTGCGGCGTGAACAGGTGGTCCGCGGGCAGTACCACGAGGTCCGCGTCGTCGCGCGGGTCGAAGGCCATGCTGGCGACGATGCCGACGCCGAGCCCGAGCCGGACGTAGGTCTTGATGACGTCCGCGTCGCTCGCCGTCAGGGCGACGTTGAGCTTCAGGCCGGCAGCCTCGAACAGCGCCGGCAACGACGAGCGGCCGGTGAAGCTGAACGTGTAGGTGACGAGCGGGAAGCGCGCGAGCGTCGACAGCCGGATCTCGCGTTCCTGCGCCAGCGGGTGCCCGCGCGGCACGACGATGCGACGGCTCCAGCGGTAGCACGGCAGCAGCACGAGGCCGGGGAACAGCTCCCCCGAGCCGGTCGCGATCGCGAAGTCGATGCGGTCGAGCTTGGCGAGGTCCGCGATCTGCTCGGACGTGCCCTGGTGCAGGTGCAGGTCGATCTCGGGGTAGGCGGCGCGGAACTTCTGCACGACCTCGGGCAGCACGTAGCGGGCCTGCGTGTGCGTGGTGCCGATCGACAGCGACCCCGTGCGGTCGTCCTTCAGGTCCGAGGACAGCCGGCGGATGTTGCTGACCTCCTCGAGGATCCGCAGCGCGCGATCGACGACTTCCTGGCCCGCGGGCGTGACGGACACGAGGTTGCGGCCGTCGCGCTCGAAGATCGGGAAGCCGAGCTCGTCCTCCAGCAGCTTCAGCTGCTTGCTGACGCCGGGCTGCGAGGTGTGCAGCTTCTTCGAGGCCGCCGTGATGTTCATGCCGTTCTGCACGACGGCGGCGAGATAGCGGAGCTGGTGGAGCTTCATGGGGCCGCCATGAAACGCCGCGCAGCGGGCCGAAGCAAGGGGTGCCGCAGGGTCGCGCGATGCCGGCCGGGCAGTACGGCAGAAGCGGCGGTTCTGGAGTCCCGCACTCCGGCCGGGCGCGCCGGCGACGCGACCCGGGTCAGCGCGCCGCCGTCGCCTGCCGGAGGTAGGCGATCAGCTGCCGCCGGTCTTCGGGCTTCGCGAGTCCCGCGTAGACCATCGAGGTGCCCGGTACGAGCGCGGTGGGCTGCTGCAGCCAGCGGTCGAGCGTCGCCTCGTCCCACGTCAGCCCGGCACCCGCGAGCGCCGTCGAGTACGTGAAGCCCGGCGCGGCGGCGGCCTGCCGCCCCATCACGCCGCCGAGCGGCGGACCGACCTTGCCCTCCGTCTCCGTGCCCAGCGCGTGACAAGCGCGGCACTGCAGGAACAGCAGCTGGCCGCGCCTGAGGTCGGCGGCCGAGGGCGCCTCACCGGCTCGGCCGGCGACGGGCGGCGACGCGAGCAGTGCGCTCGCGATCAACAGGGACGCGTGTCGTCCGCGCAGCATTCGCCGTTCTCCCGGGCGCCGTCGGCGCGCCCTCGCAGTGTCGATGTTGGCGCGGACTCGGGCGCGCGTCGAGTGCCGGGGCGCGGTGCATCCCGCGGGGTCCGTCCTAGCGATAGCCGCGCGCCTGCAGCGAGAACAGTCGCGCGTAGCGTCCATCGAGCGTCATCAGCCGGTCGTGCGAGCCGTGCTCGACGATGCGGCCGTCTTCGAGTACCGCGATCTGGTCCGCCATGCGCACCGTCGAGAAGCGATGCGAGATCAGGATCGTGATGCGGTCGCGCGTCAGCGTGCGGAAGTGCTCGAAGATCTCGGCTTCCGCGCCGGCATCCATGGCGCTCGTCGGCTCGTCGAGTACCAGTACGTCGGCGCGCGTGCGCATGAACGCGCGCGCGAGCGCGATCTTCTGCCACTGGCCGCCCGACAGCTCGCGGCCGTCCTTGAACCACTTGCCGAGCTGCGTCTCGTAGCCGGCTGGCAGTTCGCGGATGAACGGGTCCGCGAGGCCCTTGCGCGCCGCCTCGACCCAGAGCTCGCGATCCTCGAAGCGCTCGACGTCGCCGGCGCCCACGTTCTCGCCGACGCGCAGCTGGTAGCGCGCGAAGTCCTGGAAGATCACGCCGATCCGGTCGCGCAGCGCCGCTTCGTCCCACTCGGCGAGGTCGCGGCCCTCGAACACGATGCGGCCGCTCGTCGGGCGGTACAGCCGCGTCAGCAGCTTGATCAGCGTGGTCTTGCCGGAGCCGTTCTCGCCGACCAGCGCGAGGCTCTCGCCCGGGCGCACGTGCAGCGTGACGTTCGCGAGCGCGGGCTGGTCGGCGTCCGGGTAGGTGAAGCCGACGTCCTCGAAGCGGATGCCGTCCGCGGGATCCGGGCCGCGCTTCACGTCGCCGGCGGGCTTCGCGACCGGCTGGTCGAGGTACTCGTAGAGGTTCGAGAGGTAGAGGTTGTCCTCGTAGAGCCCGCCGATCGCGGACAGGCCCGCGGAGAGCGCCGCCTGGCCCTGCCGGAACAGCATCAGGTACATGGTCATCTCGCCGAGCGTGATCGTGCCCTGGATCGCCGCGACCGCGATCCACGCGTACGCGCCGTAGAGGCTCGCGGTCGCGATCAGCCCGAGCCCGAAGCCCCAGGCGTCGCGCCGGAGCGTCAGGTCGCGGTCCTCGCGGTACAGCTTCGCGTAGATGTCGCGGTAACGCTGGAGCAGCAGCGGCCCGAGCCCGTAGAGCTTGACCTCCTTGGCGTGGTCCTCGCGGGCGAGAACCGTTTCCAGGTACATCTGCATCCGCGTCTCGGGCGAGCGCCAGCGGAACAGTCGGAAGGCGTCGCCCGAGAACTTGGCCTCCGCGAAGAACGCCGGCAGGCCGGCGGCTGCCAGGATCGCGACCGCGAGCGGCGAGAAGTGGACCAGGATCGCGCCGTAGCTCACGAGGGAGACCACGTTCTGCGCGAGCCCGAAGGTGCGCATCACCATCGACAGCGGGCGGCTCGAGGCCTCGCGCCGCGCCCGCGTCAGCTTGTCGTAGAACTCGCTGTCCTCGAAGTGGGCGAGCTCGAGCGTCAGCGCCTTCTCGAGGATCATCACGTTCACGCGCTGGCCGAGCTGGGCGCGCAGCAGCGACTGGCAGGTCGCAAGCCCGCGCTGCGCGGCCGCCAGCAGCGCGACCAGCAGGGCCTCGAGGGCCACGTAGCCGAGCACCGGCTCGTAGACGGCGGTGCCCAGCACCGGCCAGTCGCGGATCGCGGCCACCACCGAGTCCACGATGCGCGCGCCCACCCACGCGATGCCGGCCGGCACCACGCCGGCGACGAGCGTCAGCGCGGCGAGCGACAGCGTGAGCGCGCGGCTGGTCGTCCAGGCGAGCTCGAGCGCGTGCCGCCCGTAGCGGAACACGCCGGCGAAGCTGCGGGCGAATTCGCCCCGGGCGTTCGGGGCGGGACGGGCGGGGCGGGCGGCGGAGGCGTCGGTGCTCAAGGCGCGTGATGCGTCGGACCGGCTCGGCCGGCGCCCCGCGATGATCGCACAGGTCGCCGTTCAGCCCGTCTCGCGGTCGCGGCGCGCAGCGGTGCGGCCCTGACACACTCCGCCTCGGTGAGCCAGTCACCGGGCGCCCCGACTCCGGCTTCCACCGCGCCACCTGTGGCCGGCCGCAGCGCCCGATGCCGGTCTTTTTGCGCCCGTGTCGGTCCGCGTCCTACAGATTTCGGCGCAACGCCGCAGCATTCTCCGTCACGCGTTGCAGCGCTCGCCCGCCACGCGGACGCACTGCAGCACTGCCCAGTTCGCCACATGGACGTGAGAGAGGAGAGAAATAATGGGGATCGTTCTGCGGAAGATGCCGGAGCTGTCGACCGAGGCTCAACGCCAGCAGTTCTGGTCGTCGGTAGGAGGCGAGAACCTCGTCATCAGCGCGCGCACGCATTTCGCGAGCCAGCCGCCCCACGGCGAGCGGCTCTCGGTCAAGGCGGCCTTCGGCGGCCGCGTCGACTACCTGCTCAACAATGCGCGCCTGGCGGTCGACGACGACACCTACCTGGTGGTCAACGGCGGCACCGAGTGCGGCTGCCGGATCCAGTCGGCGGTCGACGTCCACTCGTTCACCGTGCACTTCGCCGAGTCCACGGTGCACCAGGTGTTCGGCGCGCTGCCGCAGACGCCGGAGGACTGGCTCGACCACCGTGCGCCCCAGAACACGGGCCTGCCGATCCACTTCGCCGAGCACCTGCGGCCGCACGACAAGCTCGTGACGCCGACGCTGCGTTTCCTCGCGAAGCAGGTGGATCGCGATGCCGCGAACGACCGCGCGTGGTGGGACGAGCAGCTGACCTTCCTGCTCGAGCGGCTCGTGCGCCTGCATGCCGAGGAGCAGGAGCACATCGTCGGGCTCGCGCAGGTACGCATGCGCACCAAGCGCGAGATCCACCGCCGCATCTGGGCGGCGACCGACTTCCTGCTGTCCAGCTACGACCGGCCGCTGACCCTGCAGCAGCTCGCCGACGTCGCCTGCCTGGCGAAGTACCACTTCCTGCGCATGTTCGTGGCGGTGCACGGGCTGACGCCGATGGAATACCTGCGGTGCAAGCGCGTGGCCGTCGCCTCGCGCCTGCTGCAGTCCACCGGCCTGTCGCTGGTCGAGATCGCCCGCGTGGTGGGCGTGGCCGACCGCTCCACGCTGCTGCGCCTGTTCGTGGACTACTGCGGAGTGACGCCCGAGGAATACCGCCGTCGCCTGCGCGCGGTCACCGAGGAGAACACCTCGTGGACGCGCCTCAAGGACCTGATCGAGTCGCGCGTCGCGAGTTCGCGCCGGCTGGCCAAGCCCGATGCCCGCGAGGACGCCGCCGCCGCGACGGGCACGACGGCCGAGAGCATCGCGTCCAGCGGCTGACCGGAGACGAGGGTGGCGGCGCGTCCAGGAACGGGCGCGCCGCCCTTAAGAACGGGGTGAGTCCCCGTTTCCTGCCGAAACGGGGACTGTTCCCGGTTCGTATTGACCCTGGCGGGCCGCCCTCGCCATACTTGGTCCCGATGAACACGCAACTGCGCAACGGGTGGTGGCGCCGCTCCACGGAGTGGGCGCGCGTTTCGGCCGAATAACCGGCACTCCCGACGAATCGCAACCCATCTCCGACCACGGCCGGGGATGGGTTTTTTGTTGCCTGCCTGCTCCTCCCCGGCTCTCGACCCGCCGAGGAGCCCATGAAGCCACCGTTCGACATCACCGCGGACCTCGATACGCCGGTCTCGGCGTACCTGAAGCTGCGGCCGTTCCAGCCCCGGCTGCTGCTCGAGAGCGTCGAGGGCGGCGAGCGGGTCGCCCGCTACTCGTACATCGGCTTCGGCGAGACGCTGGAGGTGCGGCTCGATGACGCCGGCCTCCATTTCCGCGCGCCCCGGTCACCGGCCGAGAGCCTGCCTTCCCCGGCCGACGGCGCGGCGCTGCTCACCGCGCTGCGCGGCGCGCTGGCGCGTGCGCCGCGTCCCGCGCCGGACGTGGCGGGGGTGCCGCTGCCCGGCGGCCTGGTCGGCGTCGCGGCCTACGATCTCGTGCGCCACTTCGAGCGCGTGCCGGCGCGCAACGCGCCCGTCGTCGGCGTGCCGCAGGCCTGCTACCTCGCGCCACGCTCGTTCCTCGTCTTCGACCACGTCACCCACGGCATCGCGCTGCTGCACGACGGTCCCGAGGCCGAACGGCAGGCGCTGAAGCGCGAGATCCAGCGCGCGCTGCGCGGCGGCCTCGGCATCGGCCACTGGCCGGCACGGGTGGCGGCCGCGCGGCCGAGCCTGACGCGCGAGCAGTACCTCGCGAACGTCGGCCGCGTGAAGGAGTACATCGCCGCCGGCGACGTCTACCAGCTGGTGCTGTCGGTGCAGTTCGAGGGCGAGTGCGAGCTCCAGCCGTTCGAGGCCTATCGCGCGCTGCGGCTCGTGAACCCGTCGCCCTACATGTACTTCTGCGACCTCGGCGACCACACCGTCGTCGGTTCCTCGCCCGAGGCGCTCGTGCGTCTGAACGGCCGGCGCGCGCAGCTGCGCCCGATCGCCGGGACGCGGCCGCGTGCGCCCGACGACGCACGCGACCTCGCGCACGAGCGCGAGCTGCTCGCGGACGCGAAGGAGAACGCCGAGCACGTGATGCTGGTCGACCTCGCGCGCAACGACCTCGGGCGCGTGGCGAGCGCGGGCAGCGTGCGCGTCGACCCGTTCCGCGTGATCGAGCGCTACAGTCACGTGATGCACATGGTGAGCGGCGTCGAGGGCGAGCTCGCGCCGGGCCGGGATGCGTTCGACCTGTTCGCGGCGGCGTTCCCGGCGGGCACGCTGGTCGGCGCGCCGAAGGTGCGGGCGATGGAGATCATCGAGGAGCTCGAGCCGGTGCGGCGCGGCTTCTACGGCGGCACCGTCGGCTACTTCGGGCACGGCGGCGACATGGACCAGGCGATCACGATCCGCACGCTCGTGTTCGGCGAGGGCAAGTACCGCTACCAGGCCGGCGCCGGCATCGTCGCCGACAGCGTGCCCGAAGCGGAACACGACGAGGTGCTGGCGAAGAGCGCCGTGATGCGCCGCGCGCTCGAGATCGCGCAGGAGGGACTCTGATGACGACCGCGACGCCGCCGCCGCCCGCGGGCCCCGCGCCCCGGCTGCTGCTGATCGACAACTACGACTCCTTCACCTACAACCTGGTGCAGGCCTTCCTGGTGCTCGGCGCGGACGTGCGCGTCCACCGCAACGACGCGATCGAGGTGGACGAGGCGCTCGCGCTCGAGCCCACGCACCTCTGCATCTCGCCGGGGCCGGGCACGCCGTACGACGCCGGCGTGTCGATGCGGATGATCGAGGCGTTCGCTGGCCGCGTGCCGATCTTCGGCGTCTGCCTCGGGCACCAGTCGCTGGTCGAGGTGTTCGGCGGCAAGGTGGTGCGCAACTCGCGGCTGATGCACGGCAAGACCTCGCGGGTCGAGCACGACGGGCGCGGCGTCTACGCCGGCCTGTCGAGCCCGCTGGAGGTCGGCCGCTACCACTCGCTGGTCGCGAAGCCCGAGACGCTGCCGGCCGAACTGCTCGTCACCGCGCGCACCGCCGAGGGCGAGATCATGGGCGTGCGCCACGCGCGCCTGCCCGTCGAGGGCGTGCAGTTCCACCCCGAGAGCGTGCTGACGCCCGAGGGCCCGGCGATGATGCGCAACTTCCTGTACGGCCCCGCGAGTGCCGCGCGGCCGGGACGAGACGCCGCGTGAACGCGCTGCGGCCCGTCCTCGAGACGCTGCTCGACGGCCAGGCGCTGACCGAGCAGGCCGCGTGCGACCTGCTGCACGCGCTGACCGATCCCGCGCTGCCGCCCGCGATGGCCGGCGCGCTGCTCGCGGCGCTGCGCGCCAAGGGCATCACCGCGCTGGAACTGCGCGGCTTCGCGCGCGGCATGCGCGCGCTCGCGCGACGCCCCCGACTGCCGGACGTCGGCCCGACCATCGACGTGGTCGGCACCGGCGGCGACTCATCGCAGACCTTCAACCTCTCCACGGGCGCGGCGCTGCTGGCGGCCGCCTGCGGCGCGCGCATCGCGAAGCACGGCAATCGCTCGATCTCGAGCCGTTCCGGCAGCGCGGACCTGCTCGAGGCGCTCGGCCTGCGCCTGCCGCTCGACGAGCGCGCCGCCGGCGAGTGCCTCGCGGCCACCGGCTTCACGTTCCTGTTTGCGCCGCACTACCACCCGGCGATGAAGGCGATCGCGCCGGTGCGCGCCGCGCTCGGCGTGCGCACCGTGTTCAACATGCTGGGGCCGCTGACGAACCCGTCCGAGCCGCCGTTCCACCTCATCGGTGCCTACTCCCGCGAGGCCGCGCGGCTGATGGCCGACTCCATCGTGGGCCTGCCGATCGTCCGCACGTTCGTCGTGCACGGCGAGCCGGGCTGGGACGAGCCGACGCCGGCCGGGCCGTTCCTGCTCTACGACGTGCGGCCCGGCGAGGTCCGCGAGTCGGTGCGTACGCCCGAGGACTACGGCGTGCCGCGCTGCCCACCCGGACGCCTCAAGGGCGGCGACGCGGCCTACAACGCCGCCCAGCTGCGCGAGGTGTTCGCGGGCCGGGATCGCGGTCCGCACCGCGACGCCCTGCTGATGGGCGCCTCGCTCGTCCTCGAGGTCATGGGGCTCGTGCCCGACGCGCGCGCCGGCGTGGCCCGGGCGGCGGCCGCGATCGACGGCGGCGCGGCGGCCCGCGTGCTCGACGAGCTCGCACGCTTCTCCGCCCGGCAGTCTGCACAGGCCGCCGCGGAGGGGCGGGCGTGAACCACCCCGCGGACGCGAACCCGGTGGACGGGAGCTTCCTCGCGCAGATGGCCGCTGCCAGCCGCGCCCGCGTCGCCGCCGCGCGTGCCAGGGAGCCGCTCGATGCGCTGCGCGCGCGCGCGCGGACCGTGCCCGCCGCGCCGCGCCTCAGGCTCTCCGCCGCCGGCTTCGATCTCGTCGCGGAGCTCAAGCTCCGCTCGCCGGCGCTGGGCCGGCTGGGCAGCGCCGCCGACGATCTCGAGGGCCGCGTGACGGCCTACGGGCGGGGCGGCGCCGCCGCGATCTCGGTGCTCACGGAACCGGAACGCTTCGACGGCTCGCTGGAGCACCTGTCGCGGGCGGCGGCCGCGCTCGCGCCGCTCGGCGTGCCGGCGATGCGCAAGGATTTCCTCGTCGACGAGTACCAGCTCCACGAGGCCCGCGCCTGCGGCGCAGGCGGCGTGCTGCTGATCGCGACGATGCTCGAGCGCGCGGTGCTCGGGCGACTGCTCGACGCCGCGGCCGCGCTCGGCCTGTTCGTGCTGCTCGAGTGCTTCGACGCCGACGACGTGCGGCTCGCGCACGAGCTCGCGCGCGCCTGGAGTGGACCCGCGCAGGAACTGCTGGTCGGGGTGAACAGCCGCGACCTGCGCACGCTCCGGGTCGAGCCCTCGCGACTGGAGGCGCTCGTCGGCGCGCTGCCGCGGCGGTTCCCGCGGGTGGCCGAGAGCGGTCTCGTCACGCCCGACGATGCGGCGCGGCTCGCGCGCGCGGGCTACACCGCGGCGCTCGTCGGCACCGCGCTGATGGGCAGCGCCGACCCCGCCGCGCTCGCGCGCGCGATGATCGCGGCCGGCCGCGGCGCCGCGACCACCGCGCGGCCGGAGCGCGCCTGACCGTGCGCCCCTGGATCAAGATCTGCGGGCTGACGACGCCGGCGGCGGTGGCCGCCGCGGTCGAAGCGCGCGTCGAGGCGGTCGGCTTCGTCTTCCACGCGGCCTCGCCGCGGAACCTCGCGCCGCGGGCCGCCGCCGCGCTGGCGCGCGAAGTGCCGCGCGAAGTCCTGCGCGTCGCGGTCACGCGGCATCCGACGCAGGCGCTCATCGACGAGATCGCCGCGGAACTCAGGCCCGACATGCTGCAGACCGACCTCGAGGACTACGCGCGACTGCGCCTGCCGCACGGGCTCGCGCGCCTGCCGGTGCTGCGTGCCTGCCGGCCGCGTGCGGACGCGCTGCCCGAGCTGTTCCTGTACGAAGGGCCGAACAGCGGCACCGGCGAACTCGCGGA
>Ga0315900_10009914_pt1 | contig 12011 bp, 11 predicted proteins | sample LakEriMetagenome_FD_203521 | JGI IMG/M metagenome (GOLD analysis project Ga0315900, IMG submission 203521) | Freshwater fungal communities from buoy surface, Lake Erie, Ohio, United States - Buoy 12 MA114 | ecosystem: Environmental > Aquatic > Freshwater > Lake > Lake biofilm | place: USA: Lake...
ACTCGTGCCATGACCACCATCCGTGTCTCGTCGCCGCGGGTGTTGGCTCGCCGCGTGACCGAGGGTGGCGTGTCCACCGACACGGTGTATGAGTTCGTTCACTCCGACGATCCGCACACGGTCATTGCTGAACTCGACACCACCGCACCCGTGGGTCCGGTGTCGGGAAAGGCCACGTGGGTGTTCGACGTCCATCCCCATCCGTGGGCCCAAGAGGTGGCTGAAGCGGTGTGGGAGTCCCTCGATTGGAGCGAAGTGCCCGACGATGCCGAGGAGCCTGACGACCGGAATTGTGTGGAAAAGGGCTGGTCGTGCCGCATCCTCGTGCGGGTCGGATGGTCGTGATCGGTGCCCGACCAGGTTGAACAGCCTGGCCGCACCCGTAGGCTGACGAAGTCCGTCGGGGCTCCGGCTCCGGCGCGATGCCCAGGTTCCGAACCGGGGCGACCTCCGCACGACATCAACGGAAGGCAGAGCCACTATGGCCGCAACACCCAAGACCGAGACGATCTCCAAGCATCGTAAGCACGGCACCGACACGGGTTCGCCCGAAGTGCAGATCGCGCTCCTCAGCGAGCGGATCAATCACCTCACCGATCACCTGAAGGACCACCCGAAGGATCACCACAGCCGTCGTGGGCTGCTGATGATGGTGGGCCGTCGTCGTCGTCTGCTCGACTACGTCAAGGGCCGGGACATCAGCCGGTACCGCGAAATCGTGGCCGAGTTGGGTCTGCGTCGCTAAGACGCATCGGTGGCCGGCGCGAGCCAGCCACTGACTCGGTGGCCGGCGCGAGCCAGCCACTCACTCGGTGGCCGGCGCGAGCCAGCCACAAACACATAACACTGAGCAGTGAACGGCTCGGTTGTCAGTCGCCGAGGCCGCATTCGAGGATGCGACCCCGCCGACTGGGAACCGGCCCGCTGCTCCGAACACGACGGCCAAGCCCGTCGTTCGAAAGGAGCTCGTCATGGCTGACGCCATCCGAGTGTCGGGTCCCGTTGGGGGCACCGACAAGTCATTGTCGTTCGAAACCGGACGCTTCGCCCTGCAGAGTCAGGGTGCGGTCGTCGCCACCATCGGAAAGAGCATCGTGCTCGCCACCGCGAACGCCGCCAAGGACGTTCGCCCCGGCGTCGACTTCTTCCCATTGACGGTCGACGTCGAAGAGCGCGCTTACGCCGCGGGCAAGATCCCCGGTTCGTTCTTCCGTCGCGAAGGTCGGCCCACCGAGGACGCCATCCTCACGTGCCGTCTCACCGACCGCCCGCTGCGTCCGGCATTCCCCGACGGATTCCGTAACGAAGTCCAGATCGTTCTCACCGTGCTCGGCGCCGATCAGGTGAACCCGCACGACGTGCTGAGCATCAACGCCGCTTCGGCCGCGCTGATGATCTCGGGCATTCCGTTCGAGGGCCCGATCGGTGCGGTTCGCGTGGCGTTCTCGCAGGACGGCACGTGGATTCCTCACCCCACGTACCAGGAAGGTGACGAGAGCACGTTCGAACTGGTGGTCGCGGGCCGCGAACTCGACAACGGCGACGTCGCCATCATGATGGTCGAGGCCGGAGGTAGCGAGAAGTCGTTCGAGTACTACGAGAGCGGCGCACCGAAGGTGAACGAGACCGTTCTCGCTGGTGGTCTCGAGGCCTCCAAGCAGTGGATCAAGGAATCCATCGCGCTGCAGCGTCAGTTGGTCGCATCGGTCATCGCCACCAAGGGTGCGATCACCCCGCTGGCATTCACGCCGATCCTCGACTACACCGACGACATCTATGCGGCCGTCGAATCGCTGGTGCGCAACGACATCGCCGATGCGATCAAGATCGCGAAGAAGGCCGATCGCAACGCCGCCACCGACGCCGCCACCGCCAAGGCCGTGGCCGAGTTGTGCGGCGAGGGCAAGCCCTTCGCCGGCCGCGACAAGGAAGTGAAGGAAGCCGTTCGCAGCCTCACCAAGACTCTCGTGCGCAAGCGCATCGTCGACGAAGGAATTCGTATCGACGGTCGTGGTCCGCGCGATCTTCGTCCGGTGTCGGCCGAAGTCGGCGTTCTTCCTTCGGCGCACGGTTCGGGTCTGTTCCAGCGTGGCGAGACCCAGGTCATGAACGTCACCACTCTGGCCATGCCGCGCATGAACCAGATGATCGACTCGCTCACTCCCGTGAGCGAGAAGCGTTACATGCACCACTACAACATGGCTCCGTGGGCCAACGGCGAAACCGGCCGCGTGGGTTCGCCCAAGCGCCGCGAGATCGGTCACGGTGCGCTCGCCGAGCGTGCGTTGTTGCCGGTCGTGCCCAGCCAGGAAGCATTCGCCTACACGCTTCGTCTCGTGTCGGAAGTGATGTCGTCCAACGGCTCCACCTCGATGGCGTCGGTGTGCTCGTCGTCGCTGTCGCTCATGGACGCGGGTGTTCCGATCAAGGCCCCGGTGGCCGGTATCGCCATGGGTCTCGTGTACGCCGAAGGCAAGTACACCAGCCTCACCGACATCCTCGGCGCCGAAGACGCATTCGGCGACATGGACTTCAAGGTGGCCGGCACCGCTGACGCCGTCACGGCACTTCAGCTCGACACCAAGATCGACGGCATTCCGGCCGACGTTCTGGCGGCCGCGCTCGACCAGGCCAAGGAAGCTCGTCTGAAGATCCTCGACGTCATGAACGCCGCCATTGGTGCGCCGCGCACCGAAGTGGCCGAGAGTGCGCCGAAGATCACGTCGATCACCATTCCGCTCGACAAGGTCGGCGAAGTGATCGGACCCAAGGGCAAGGTCATCAACACCATCCAGCAGGAGACCGGCGCCGACATCAGCGTCGACGACGACGGAGTCGTGGGCATCGTCACCATCGGTGCAGTCGAGGGCTGGCGCATGGAAGACGCCAAGGCGCGCATCCTCGCGATCGTCGATCCGCCCAAGGCCGAACTCGGCGCCGTGTACAACGGCCGCGTCGTGTCGATCACCAAGTTCGGTGCCTTCGTCAACATCCTTCCCGGACGTGACGGCCTCGTGCACATTTCGAAGTTGGGTCGCGGCAAGCGCATCAACAACGTGGAAGACGTCCTGACACTCGGCCAAGAGCTCGAAGTGCGTGTCGACGACATCGACGACAAGGGCAAGGTGTCGCTCACTCCGGTGGGTGACGACTTCGCTCCGACCGCCGGTGGCGACTCGTCGGGCGGTTCGTCGGGTGGTTCGTCATCAGGCGATCGTCCGCGTTCGGGCGGCGCCGTGTCGGTGAGCTTCGAAGACGCATTCGACAGCGAGATCGCTGGTCAACTCGGCGACCTCGGGCCTGGCGGCGAAGCCGGCAGCGATGACCGAGGCGATCGAGGCGACCGTCGCGGTGGACGTGATGGTCGTGACGGACGTGGTGGTCGCGATCGCGGCCCGCGTCGTCATCGCTGAGCGACTTCACGACACGGGTTTAGGATCGCCGACATGACTGGTTCGCCCATCAAGGTCGGTGTGTTCGGAGCAGGTGGACGCATGGGCGCCACGGTGTGTGATGCCGTGGCCGCCGATGCCGATCTGCAACTGGTCGCCGCCGTCGATCCGGCGGCGGTCGGTCGTTCCGTTCAGGGTGTCACGATCTCGGCCGACCCGCGCGCGATGGCTGATGCCGGTGTGCAGGTGGCGGTCGACTTCACCGTCGCCGCCGCATCGCGCACCAATCTTCAATGGTGCGCACTGCACGGCGTTCATGCCGTGGTCGGCACCACCGGATTCTCCGACGACGACTACGCGTCGTTCCGCAACGCGTTCACGTCGTCCAACTGTCTCATCGCGGCCAACTTCGCCATCAGCGCGGTACTGATGATGAAGTTCGCCGAGATGGCATCGCCGTGGTTCGACACGGCCGAGATCATCGAACTGCATCATGACGCCAAGGCCGATGCACCCTCGGGCACTGCGGTGGCCACGGCGCGTCGCATGGCGGCGGCATCGCAGGAGTGGGCGGCCGACCCCACACAGCACGAAGTGATTCCGGGAGCCCGTGGCGGCAAGGGTCCAGCCGACATCCGCGTGCACGCCGTCCGCATGCGCGGCATGGTCGCGCACCAAGAAGTGATTCTCGGAGCAGCGGGCCAGACGCTCACCATTCGCCAGGACAGCTACGACCGGGTGTCGTTCATGCCCGGTGTCGTGTTGGCGTGCAAGAAAGTGCCCACGCTGCCCGGACTCACACTCGGCCTCGACGCCGCTCTCGGTCTCTGATCCGGTCGTCGCGGCGTCAGCAGTAGATCTTGGTCGTGTAGGCCACGTCGTCGTCGAGCGGCCGCACGTAGGCACCCTTCGGTCCGAGGTCGCGCGCATCGCAGGCCTCGCTCTTGGTGGCGTACGGCCCGAAGTACACGATGTAGATCGGTGCGCCGTCGGCCTCGGGCCACAGCGAATCGCAGGTTTGGTCGTTGCGCAGATACGACGAACCCGGATAGCGCTTGAGCAACATGGCGATGTTGGCCTTGTTGCGCGCATTGCTCGACGACACCGACGCTCCGACTGCGGTGATGTACGAGCCGTCGCAGTCGGGCTGGGTCATCGCCACACCCGCGATCTCGAGGTCGTTCGGGAAGACGAGAGCGGGGCGAGATTGCGCCGTTTCGGTGTCGGTGGTGCGAGTGGTGCCGTCATCGAGGATGTCGATGCGCGAGTCGACCACCACGTCGCAGAAGAACGATTCGGTGCCGTCGGGGTAGGCGAGGATCTCGCCGGTCTTGCACGCGGTGTATTCCACGAAGTCGAACGAACGGTCGGTGACCGAGATCGCGGTCCATTCGTCGCCGATGGGGCGGCCGCTCACCAGATCGACCAATTCGCCGCCAATTGCACGGAACACGTACGACACGTTCTCGTCGGGTGACCCCAAACGAGTGATGACGACCATCGGATTGGTCACGAGTCGGCTACCGAGCACTTCGAACTCGATGGTGGTGTCGGGCGACTGGAACGCAATGCCGTCGACCGATGTCCACTGCCCGTCGACCCACCCGAGCAACACGAGTCCGGCGATCGAATCGCTCGGCCGGGCGGCCAGATCGTCAGCGCTGGCGATGGCCAGAATGCGATCGTCGCTCACGAATGGTTCGTCGAGATGGGGTTGCAAGAACGCGGCCGAGAAACCGCGCCAGGCTTGCGTCGCGAGTGAGAGCTGGTCGACGGCCACCGCGGTCGTCTCGGTCGTCGCGGGAACTGTGGTCGTCGCCGGAGCGGTGGTGGCCGGAGCCGCCGCCGGATCATCGTCGTCGAGAGCCATCACGATGATGAGCACCGCGAGGGCCAAGGTGGACACGATGGCGAGAAGAGAAACCGCGACGAGGCCGCGGTTGCGATTCGGCGCTGTGGTATCGACCTGATCGATAGTCGGAACGTTGGCGACACTCTGAGCCGTGAGCATCACGCCGCAGTCGACGCAGAACAACGCATCGTCCGGGTTGTCGGCCCAACACAGACCGCACTTCATGAGTTCCTCCCCAAGGTGTCGGAGAGAACTGTAGTCAGCCGACGCGAGGACGCGTCAGAAGACGTTCGTGCTCAGAGGTGACCGAGAACGATTTCGCAGGCACTCACGGTGACACCGGGGCCCTGCTCGACATTGATCTCGGTGACCACGCCGTCCTGCAGGATGGCGGAGTAACGCTGCGAACGAGTTCCGAGGCCGAAACCCGACCCGTCCATCTCGAGACCAACCGACTTCGTGAACTCACCGCTGTCGGCGAGCATCACGATGCCATCGGCGCCCTGGGCCTTGCCCCACGCGTCCATGACCCACGGATCGTTGACGCTCACACAGGCGATGGTCTCGACGCCCTTGGCCTTCAACGCGTCGCGGTTCTGCACGTAACCGGGCAGGTGCACCATCGAGCAGCCGGGAGTGAAGGCGCCGGGAACGGCGAACACCACGACTTTGCCCTTGCCGAGCACGTCGTGAGCATTCACGGTCTCGGGCATGCCACTCGAGCCGAGCACGCGGAACGGAACGTTCGGAATCTTGTCGCCGACGGAAATGGCCATGGTTGCTCCTTCAGGAAACGGACGAGCGAAATCTAGGGCCGGGGTCCGTCGAACGCTCAGTCGAGACCGGGCGACTACTTGGTTTCACCCGACGACGGCGTATCGGTCGGGTGTTCGATTTCGTGCAGAACATCGGGGGCCGATCGGCGGGCCTTCTGAGCGCTTTGCAGGAAAGTCAGCCCGAAGAGTCCGGCCACGATCCACCACTGGTAGTCCTCGATCCAGTCGAGGAACGACCGGATCTGGTCTTCGAAGGCCTGGCCGCCGGCCCACAACACCACCAACTTGAGTGCGATGCCGACCGACAGCAACGACACGAACCGCCAGGGAGCGATACGGCGATGACCGGCCATCATGCACACGAGGTTGCTGGCCGGCATGAGGATGATGAGCAGCCACCCGGCGCGATCGATACCGGTCTGGAACCACCGGTAGATGGCCGGAAGTTCGCCCACTTGTTTCTCGGTCCAGCGCAGGGCGCGTTCGCCGTACCACCGGCCGAGGAAGAAGAGAACGGTTCCGGCGAGGAAGAGTCGGACGAATCCGAGCACCGCGTACGGAAGCGGATCGATGAACGGTACCGATCCGAACAGGTTGCGATTGCGGGCCGACAAGGCCAGAACCACGGCCGGGCGTTCGTCGACCCAGGCCGGGCCGATGTTCGAACCGAAGGTGCCCAGAGCGAACAGAACGGCCGCACTGATGAGGATCGCTCGGCGAGCGAGTGGCGATGCGTGAATCGGCTCGGCCGCCTCGGCATCGGGGGGCAGGCCGGACATGAAGAGTGAATCTACGAGAAGTTCGGTGCGGTGTCAGGTCGTGACGCCCTCGTTGGGGTGCGAACACGACCACTAAGGTTCGGCGGCGACAAGGGGGATTTCATGGCCGCGAACTTTCCGGGACTCATGCAGGACGTCCCGCTCGGGATTCTGCACATCTTCGAGCGTGCCGAGCGATACCACGGACACAAGACGATCGTGACCGCAACAGCGACCGGGATCGAGCGCACCAACTACGCCCAGTGGGCCGATCGCACGCGCCGGGTCGGCACCGTGCTCGACACGCTCGGAATCTCGTCGTCGGGCCGAGTCGCCACCTTCGCCTGGAACACCGCGCGACACCTCGAGTTGTACTTCGCGGCCCCGTGCTCGGGTCGGGTTCTGCACACGCTCAACATCCGCCTCTTCCCCGAGCAACTCACCTACATCGCCAATCACGCCGAGGACGAAGTGATCTTCGTCGACCGTTCGCTCATCGGCCTACTGGCGCCGCTGCTGCCGACGTTCACCACCGTGAAGCACCTCGTGATCATGGACGACGGCAAGGGTGACGTCCCGGCCGATCTCGGTAATTTCCAGGTCCACGACTACGAGAAGCTCATTGCTACCGCGAAGCCGTCGTCATTCGTCGAGGTTCCCGAGAACACCGCGGCATCGATGTGTTACACGAGTGGCACCACCGGCAATCCGAAAGGTGTGGTGTATTCGCACCGAAGCACCTTCTTGCACACGATGGCGACGATGGTCGTCGACGGTCTCGGTGTGTCCGAACGCGACACGATCCTTCCCGTCGTGCCGATGTTCCACGCCAACGCGTGGGGTCTCGCGCACGCCGCGGTAGCGGCCGGCGCCAACTTGGTGATGCCCGGTCCCGACCTGTCGGGCAGGGCCGTGGCCGATCTCATCGTGAACGAGAAAGTCACGGTGGCCGCGGGTGTGCCCACCATCTGGATGGGGGTGCTGCCCGAACTCAAGGGTCGCGACACGTCGAATCTGCGCGCGATTCCGTGTGGTGGCTCGGCCGTGCCGCGGGCGTTGTCGGAGGCGTACCGCGAGCAGACCGGCCTGCCGATCCTGCAGGCCTGGGGTATGACCGAAACCAGTCCGCTGGCCGCGGTGTGCCATCTCGACTCCGATCAGTTGATGCTGGATCTCGATACGCAAGCCGATCTGCGCACGCAGGTGGGCCGCGCGATGTTCGGTGTGGAATGCCGTGTTGTCGAGCCGGGCACCACCAAGAGCGTTCCGTGGGACGGCGAGTCGAGCGGCGAATTGCAGTGCCGTGGCAACTGGATCGCCGCGACCTACTACAACGACGAGCGAGCAGGCGAGAGTTTCACGGCCGACGGGTGGCTGCGCACGGGTGACGTTGCTTCGGTCGACGGTCGCGGTCGCATTCGTCTGCTCGATCGCACCAAGGACCTCATCAAGTCGGGTGGCGAGTGGATCAGTTCGGTCGAGATCGAGAACGAACTCATGGCCCATCCGAAGATTCGCGAGGCGGCCGTGATCGGGGTGCCACATCCAAAGTGGTCGGAGCGACCGCTCGCCTGCGTGGTTCTCGAGAAGGATGCGACCATGACGCCGGCCGAGGTGATCGAGTATCTCGCACCCACGCTCGCCAAGTGGCAGTTGCCCGACGACGTGGTGTTCATCGACGAAGTGCCCAAGACCAGTGTGGGCAAGTTCTCGAAGAAGACTCTGCGCGATCGCTTCGCCGATTACCAGTTGCCGACGGTTTAGAACCGACCCGACTCGATCACGCGCTGCAGAAATTGGCGCGTGCGCTCGTTCTCGGGCGCCGAGAAGAACTTGTCGGGTGGTGCCACTTCGGCGATCTGGCCTTGATGCAAGAAGCACACGCGATCGGCGATCTCGCGGGCGAAGGCCATCTCGTGCGTCACGATGAGCATCGTCATGCCGCCGCCCTTCAACTCGCGCACGACATCGAGTACTTCACCCACCAGTTCGGGGTCGAGCGCCGAGGTGATCTCGTCGAGCAGCAAGATCTCGGGCGACATGGCCAGGCTGCGGGCGATGGCCACTCGTTGCTGCTGACCACCCGATAACTGATCGGGGTAGGCATCTGCTCGATCGCCCAGGCCGAGGCGCTCGAGCAGTTCGCGCGCGGTGTTCTCGGCTTCGCTCTTCGACACGCCGAGAACTTTGCGAGGCGCGAGCGAGAGGTTCTTCAGCACGTTCATGTGCGGAAAGAGGTTGAAACTCTGGAACACCATGCCGATTCGGCGCCGGATCGGATCGACGGGCAGGCCGGGAACGCTGATGTCGACGTCGTCGACGACAACCTGGCCGTCGTCGATGGGCTCGAGCAAGTTGACGCAGCGTAGAAGTGTGCTCTTGCCGCTTCCGGATGCACCGACGAACGCCACCACTTCACGGTCGGCAATGTCGATCGACACACCATCGAGGACCACGCGTGGTCCGAACGACTTACGAACGTCGATGAGTTGCAACTTGGGGATCATCGCACGGCCGTCCCAGAGGTGCGGCGCCGTTCGCGAGCGCTCAGCCAATCGACGAATCGCGTCTCGGGAATCGTGAGTACGAGGAAGATCACGGCCGCCGCCACGTAGGGCGTGAAGTTGGCGAATTTCGACTTGTCGATGCCGGCCTGCCGAAGGATCTCGATCGGTCCGATGAGGCTCACCAGAGCTACGTCCTTCTGGAGCGAGACCATGTCGTTCATGAGCGGTGGGATCACCCGGCGAATCGCCTGCGGAACGATCACGTGGCGCATGGTCTGGGTCGACGACAAACCGAGGGATCGCGCGCCGGCCCGCTGACTCTCGTGCACGCTCTCGATGCCGGCACGGAACACTTCGGCCACGTAGGCCGAGTAGGCGAGAACGAGTGCGACCGAACCCCACAGGTACGGGCTGTTGTACGGCCGGTCGAGGCCCAGGCCCGGCACGCCGAATCCGATCAAGAGGATCGTGAGGATCACCGGGACACCGCGAAAGATGTCGGTGTAGGCGGCGGCGAAGAGGCGCAGGGGGAAGAGCGCCGGGGTGCGCACGTTGCGGAAGATCGCGAGAAGCATGCCGATCACGAGGATGAACGGTGTGCTCCAGGCGAAGATCTGCAGGTTCTTCACGAACGCTTCGAGAAGGCGAGGGAACGAGTCGCCGAACAGTTCACCGTCGAAGAACGACTTGCGGACCTTGTCCCAACCCGGAGTGAGCGGAACGAAGATGACGAGCGCTCCCACGACGATCACGGTGGAAGCGGCGGCGATCGTGGCCGAGCGACGTCTCTGACGACGCTCGAACTCTTGACGGCGGGTGAGTTTCTTGCGGCCCGACGTGACAGTGCCCGGGCGATCGCTCGGCCCGGGCACTGTGTCGGTCATGGCGTAGAGATTACGCCGAGAGGGGAGGACGTGGTCGTCCGTTGGTCGTTTCGATCAGCCGACGATCAGCCGACGGAGATGACCGGAGCACCCACGTTCTCGCTCAACCACTTGTTGGTGATCTCGGCCAACGAACCCGAGTCCTTCAACGCGGCCAGAGCCTTGTTGACGCAACCAACGAGCTTGTTGTCCTTCTCGAAGAGCAAACCGAAGTTGTCGGTGGAGCCACCGGCATCGGCGGGGAACTGACCGATCACCGACGAACCCTCGATCTCGACGGCCGAGATGTACAGAGCGGTCGGAAGGTCGACGACGATCGCATCGATCTGACCGGCTTCGAGAGCAGCCTTCGCGCCTGCATTGTCGTCGTAGACGAACGCTTCGCTCGAGGGCTTGATCACGTTGTTGATGAACTCGAGGCTGGTGGTGCCGGCCTGCGCACCGAACTTCACGTCGACCAGATCGGCAACCGAGGTGGCGCCAGCGGCCGGTGAACCATCGAGAGCGACAATCGCCTGGTTGGTGGTGTAATACGGCTCGCTGAACGAGACGATCTCCGAACGCTCCGGAGTGATGGAGTACTGCTGGAGGTTGAAGTCGAAGTTCTTCGCGCCGGGCTGGATGGCCTCGTCGAAGGTGGTGCGCACCCACACGACGTTCTCGGCGTCGTAGCCGAGTTCGCCGGCGACCGCGTAGGCCACGGCGGCCTCGAAGCCTTCGCCGCTCTCGGGGGCGTCGTTTTCGACCCACGGTGAGTAGGCCGGGTTGCCGGTGGCGATGGTGAGCTTGCCCTCGGTGATGGTGGGGCAGTCGCCGCCGCTCGAGCCTTCGTCGTCGCCACCGCACGAGGCGAGGGCGAAGGTGCCGATGAGGGCGGCAGCCAGGGACAGTCGACGGATCATGGGGGTCCTTTCGGGTCTGGGAACGATTGCCGAGACTACCCGCACCCGCACCCGATTCCTGACCCGGATGGTCAGGTTTTGATGCACTGCTGGGTGGAGTTCACGGCAGAAAATCGTGACGAACAGGGGGTTGACGGTGAGACAGACGTCGTCTTAGTGTCTCACTTGTGACACCTGGCATGACGCCGACGCGAAGCGCGGAAGACCGCGTGCTCGACGCATTGGATCAGTGCATCGCTCGCTGGGGTCTGGGCAAGGTGACGATCGACGACGTGGCCAACGAGTCGCATGTTTCGCGCGCATCGATCTATCGCATGTTCCCTGGCGGCAAGGACGTGATGTTCGAGGCCCTGCGCGTGCGTAACACGCGCGATTTCTTCGAAGGAATGCGCGCGGCTCTGCTCGACTCCGATTCGCTGCTCGACCTCACCGTGCAAATCGCGGTGTACGCCACCACCGAACTGCGCAACGACGACAACCTCGTTGCGTTGCTCGCGACCGAGGAAGCCACCGCCATTCGCGACCTCACCGTCGACGGATTGCCGCGCATCATCAACGTCGCGTCGGCGTATCTGCTGCCCATCGTCACGGCTCACGTGCCACCCGACGTGGGAGTGCGATTCGTCGACCTCGTCGCGCGACTCGTGATCTCGCACTTCCTCGCGCCCAGCTCGCTCGTCGATCTGGGTGACCCGGCCTCAGCGCGCGAGTTCTTCGCGCCGCTCGTCGCCTTCATCGATCTACCCGTCAGTTAGTCAACCAACACGTCAATCTCGACAACAGGAGACCAACACCATGAGCATCACCGAGAAAGAAAGCCAGGAGATCATCGGCCGCGCCGATCTCAACGACATCGAGGCCATCCTGGCCATCCCCACCTGCGACCCCAACGAGGTGCAGCACGTGGTGAAGGACAACGCCGACGCCATCTTCTCGTGGG
>Ga0315900_10009915_pt1 | contig 12011 bp, 10 predicted proteins | sample LakEriMetagenome_FD_203521 | JGI IMG/M metagenome (GOLD analysis project Ga0315900, IMG submission 203521) | Freshwater fungal communities from buoy surface, Lake Erie, Ohio, United States - Buoy 12 MA114 | ecosystem: Environmental > Aquatic > Freshwater > Lake > Lake biofilm | place: USA: Lake...
CCGGGCGGGATCAGGCCGGCGCGTTTGCCCTCCGGCACGCCTGTCATCCAGCGTTCGCGCGCCTGCGCCTGGGTCACGGTCCGATAGGCACCAAGTGTCGCGGCGGCGGGGCCGGCAGCGAGGCTCGGCCCATCGCGCAGCCAGGGCGGCGCGAATAGCACCAGACGCTCCACCAAGGCAGGGTTATCAGCGGCGAAGCGGCCCATCAGCGTGCTGCCCCAGGACCAGCCGATATGCACCAGCTTCGCGACATTCCGCCTTTCACGAATGAAGGTGGCTGCGGTGGCAATATCCTTCACCGCCGTCTCACCGCGCACGATCGGCGGATTGGCTTCCGGCGGTTGGCTCATTTCCGGCGGGCGCGTGCTGCGGCCATAGCCGCGAATATCCAGGCACCAAACGTCAAACCCCTGGCCGGCGATGTAATCCATCCAGGACAAGCCACCGAGCGGCAGATCAAACGCGGTATGCGCCGGATAGGTCGCTCCATGCACGAACAGCACTGTGCGCGCTGGCGAGAAGGCGTTCAGGTTTTCCGGGCGCTTATTGCGCAGGAACAACTCAATCCCCGCATCGCCAGCCGGGATCATGAATTCCTCGGTCACCAGCGCGGCCTGGGCCTGGGCGGTGGTGGCGGCGGCGAGCAATGGTGCGGCCAAGGGCGCGGCCAGCATGGTGCGTCTGTTCATCGGAAACCCCCTGTCTTTTGCCGCCATATAGCCCCGGCCCGCCCGGAAATCAGCCCGCCCGATCAATCCGAGTCAGGCGGGATGACATTGGTATTCAAACCCTCCACCAGCACATCGCGCATGGTCTCCGCACTTTTCAGGCGAATATCATCCCAGGCTTGAGGCGTATGGAAGGCGATATGCGGCGTGATGATCAGCCGGCCCGTGAGCCATTCTTCCTTGTTACGATAGGCTTGCAGCAGGGATGGCACGGGCTCCACCGGCGGTTCCACCGGGATCACATCAAGCCCCGCCGCCGCGACATGCCCATCGCGCAAAACGCGTTCCAAAGCATCAATATCCAGAATGGGGCCGCGCGCCGTATTCACCACCACGGCGTCCTTCGGCAGCAGGCGTAATTCACGCTCCCCAATCAAACCCCGCGTTTTGCGCGTGAGGGGACAATGGATGGAAAGCACGTCAGCTTGTGCGAGCATTTCATCCATGGTGCGGCAGCGCGTGACCCCGATGGCGCGGTCTGACCCATTGGGCAGCGCAGGATCGTAAAACACCACGCGATAGCCAAGCGCCTTGGCGCGCAAGGCCGCCGCCGTGCCAATGCGCCCCAGGCCCAGAATGCCGAAGGTTTGCACTTCCTGCCGGCGCACCGCCGGGTGGGGCATCACCGCCCATTTCGCCGGGTTCGGGCCGCGCTGCGTATCATGATACAACGTCAAGCCCCGACGCAGCCCAAGCGCCATCAGCACCGCGAATTCCGCCACTTCCTGCGTGCCGTAATCCGGCACATTGCAGACCTTGATGCCCCGCGCCGCGCAGGCCGCGCGATCCACCCGGTCATACCCAACGCCCATGCGGATCACGACCTTGAGCTTCGGGAAACGCGCAATCTGATCCGCCGGCACCGCCATGCGCAGCGTCATCAAGCCTTCCGCCTGTTGGCAGAGCTCATCCGGCAATTCCGCGAGCGAGGTTTTGCACGCCCCCTGCAGAATGCGCACGCCTGGCCCCATGATGCGCTGTTCCAAATCCGTCTCAGAATAGAGCCCTTCCGGTTCAAGCACGGTCAATGTCATCTGGCATTCCCTTGGATGATTGATTGCGGGCCAGGATGGGGCGCGCGGGCGGGGCTGGCAATGGCGCCGTGCTGGCTTATCCTGCCCCGAACAAGACAGGGGCGGGATCATGGCGGCAAGACGCATTCTCATCACCGGGGCAGCGAGCGGCATTGGCGCGGCGACGGCACGCGCCTTCGCTGCACCCGGCGTGGCGCTGATGCTGCACACAAGGGCCAACCGCGAAGCTCTGGCGCGGGTGGCGGCCGCCGCGCGGGAGAAAGGCGCGCAGGTTGCCGAAGCCTTTGGCGATTTCATCGAAGCCGAAACCCCGGCGCGCCTGGTTAACGAGACCATCACCGCGCTTGGCGGGCTTGATGTGCTGGTGGCCAATGCCGGCTTTGCTGATCGAACGCCTATCGCAACCCTCACCGATGCCGGCTTCGCCAAAAGCCATGAGGCGATTACCTTCAGCCTATTGCGCCTAGCCCGCGCCGCCGCGCCGCATCTGGCCGTTGGTGAGGACCCACGCCTGATCGCGGTTTCCTCCTTCGTCGCCCATCTTTTCCGCAATGATGTCACGACCTTCCCCGCCTCAGCCGCCGCCAAGGCCGCCGTTGAGGCGCTGGTGCGTGCGCTCGCCATCGAATGGGCGCCGACAGTCACGGTGAATGCGGTGGTGCCCGGCTATACGCGGAAAGACCCCGGCGCCCATGCCGCGCTTTCCGCGGCGCAATGGGAGGAAATCACCGCACGCATCCCGCTTAGGCGCCTTGGCACGCCCGATGATGTGGCAGCCACCATCGCCTTTCTTGCCTCCCCAGGGGCCGGATATATCACGGGGCAATCCATCCATGTCAGCGGCGGGGTGGTGATGTGATGCGGCGGCTTTTTTGGGTTTTCTTGCTGCTGGCTGCACCCGCATTGGCGCAGGATTTGTCGGGGCATGGAGGCCCGGTGCGTGCCGTTTTGCCCCTGCCCGATGGGCAGCACATTGTCTCCGCCGGCTTCGATCATGCCGTGATCCTTTGGGATGTGCGCGCCGCGCAGGCACGTGCCGTCGCGCGCTGGCATCGCGGCAGCGTCAATGCCCTCGCCCTTTTGCCTGATGGGCGGATCGCCAGCGCCGGCGAAGGCGGGCGCATCGCACTTTGGGCGCCAGGGCTTGGCACAACCCCCGCACAGATCCTGGAAGGGCATACCGGGCAGATCGCGGGGCTTGCGGCGCGCGGCGGGTTTTTGGCCTCGGCCGCCTGGGATGGTTCCGTGCGGCTTTGGAATCTTGCCGATGGCAGCGCGCAAATCCTGGAAGGCCATCGCGGCCAGGTGAATGCAGTCGCCTTCCGCCCTGATGGCGCGTTGGTGAGTGCGGGCTTCGATGGCACCATCCGCCTTTGGGCCGCCAATGGCAGCAACCAGATCATTGCCGAAGCCGGCCTGCCGCTGAATGCGCTGATCGCGCTGCCTGACGGGGGCCTTGCCGCCGGCGGCGTGGATGGCGTGCTGCGCTTGATCGCGCCCAATGGCGCCATGCGCGAAGTGGAAGCGGGCGCGCGGCCCATTGTGGCACTCAGCCTTGATGCCACCGGCGCGCGGCTCGCCGTGGCGTCCTTGGGCGGCAATGTGACGATCTGGGGCGTGGAGGCAACGCGCCTGTTGCACACGCTGGAAGGCCCCGGCCTGCCGGTGTGGTCCGTGGCCTTCGCCCCGGATGGGCGCCTGTTATGGACCGGCGGTGCGGACCGCCAAGTGCGCCGCTGGAATGCGCTGAGTGGCCGCGCCATCGGTCCCATCGCCGCGCCGATGACAGAGACTCTACCACAAGGCTTGGATGCACATGGCGCGCAAGTCTTTCGCGCCTGCAGCGCCTGCCATGCGCTTACGCCCGATGCCGGCCCCATGGCCGGGCCACATCTGCACGGCATTTTCGGCCGCCGCATGGGGACGCTGCCCGGATATGCCTATTCTGATCGTCTGGCGCGTGGGGATATCATTTGGGATGCGACGACCATCGGCGATCTATTCACGCGCGGCCCCGATGTGGTGACGCCGGGGACGAAAATGCCGGTGCAGCGCGTGGATAATGCAGAGGATTTGGCGGCGCTGCTGCGGTTTTTGGAGCAGGCGACGCGATAAGTTCAGCCGACTTCCATCGGCAGGCTTTCATCCTTCGCCCATTCATTCATGGAAGCGTCATAAACCGCGATATCCTCATGCCCCAGCTGATGCAGCAGAAAGGCATCAAGGGTCGCGGCAATGCCGCCGCCGCAATAAATTAGCTTGCGCTTGCCCTTATCCGCACCAATCGCGGCAAAGGCCGCTGCCACCTGATCCGGCGCCTTCAGCTTGAAACTGCCCGGTTCAAACAAGGACGCCGCCGGCAGATTGACGCTGCCGGGGATGCGCCCCGGCCGGCCATAGCGTGGGTTTTCCCCGCTATGCAGATCAGGCGCCAGCGCATTGATGGAACAGGTGCCGCCATCACCAATCGCCGCCAGCATTTCATCGCGCCCGACAAACAAGCCAGGCCGCGGCCTAGCGCGGAGCGTTGCGGGGGCGTAACGCGTCTCAGCAGTGGCAATGGCGCGGCCTTCCGCGACCCAGGCATCAATTCCGCCATCCAATATCGCGGCATTGTCAAAGCCAATGGCGCGCATCATCCACCACACGCGCGTTGCCCATTGTGGTGTCTTGCGGGAATAAAGCACCACGCGCGTGCCATCGCCGACGCCACGCGCCGCAAGCCGCGCCGCCAGATCATCGGGCGCTGGCATGGTGAAGTTGAAGCGGCCGGAGCGATCGGAAAGCTCACTCTGCAGATCAAGAAAACCCGCGCCTGGGACATGGCCGGCATCGTAATCCTCTCGCCCACTTTTGATCGTATAGGGGCGGCCGGTGCCGGTTTCATATAAAAGATAGGTCGTGCAATCGAAGATGCGAAGGTTCGGGTCGCTCAGATTGGCCGCAAGCCATGCGGTGCTGACAATCGCTTCGGGGTGGGCATAAGCGGCCATGGGTTCCTCCTGAATGTTGCACTAAGCCTGCAACGACAGCGGCGCGCACCGCAAGCGCATCAGACGCGCAAGCGATGGATGGTGACCTCTCGCGTTTCACGATCTTCCAATTCGCGCGTTGTTGGCACGCGATAGCGCGCGATGGGATCAAGCCCTGCCTTGGGCAAATAGGCGCGGCCCGGATCGGCGATCAGCACCTCTGCCCCCGCCGCGACAAGACTGCGGAGCCAGGGCAGGATATGCGCGGTCATTGGCGCTTCGTAGCAAACGTCACCCGCGAAAATCACATCCCAACGACAGGGCGCGCCCACCACATCGCCGGTCGGCGTTGCCACCGCGACGCCATTCAAGGCCGCATTCAGCCGCACGGCGGCCAGCGCCAGCGGGTCAATCTCAGCCGCTTCCACCAAGCCCGCGCCGGCTTGCGCTGCGGCAATGGCGGCAATGCCGCAGCCAGCAGCGAAATCCAACACGCGCTTGCCGGCCACAAGCTTCGGGTCATCCAGCACCGCCCGCGCCAAGGCTTGCCCGCCCGGCCAAGCAAAGGCCCAGAAGGGCGGTTCGATGTTTTGTTCGGCAAGCCAAGCCTCAGTTGCCTGCCAGATCGGCGTGATCTCGCTCGCCAAATGCAGCGCGATTTCCGGCACCAAGGGCGCGCGCGAAATCGCCGTTTGGGAGGCGACGAATTCCTCCGGCGTCACAGCCGGCCCAGCAGCAAGGCCGCGGCAATGGCAAGCCCGACATCTCGATTGGCCTTGAACAGGCGAAGGCAGAGCGCCGGGTTGGCGATATCAAGCTGCATCACCTGCCGCGCCAACATGGCGCCGGGCAAAACCAGCGCCAGCAGATACCAGGGCGCCAGCCCCGCCAGCCACCCGGCCAGCGCCAGAAATGCCATGGTCAGCCCGTAGCACAAGATCAGGAAGGGCCGCGTCTTTTCACCCAAGCGCAGCGCGGAGGACCTGATCCCCACCAGCGCGTCATCTTCCCGGTCCTGATGTGCATAGATCGTGTCATAGCCCAAAATCCAGAAGAACCCGGCGGCCCAAAGCGCGAAGGCCGCCGCATCCAGCCCACCAGTTACCGCCGCATAACCCATGGGTGCCGCCCAGGAGAATATCACCCCAAGCACCGCCTGCGGCCAATCCGTCACGCGCTTCGCCAAAGGGTACAGCACCACCGGGATCAATGACGCCACGCCAAGCAACTGCGCCGTGCGGTTCAATTGCAGCAGGATCAGCAAGGCCGCCGCCAGCACCAGCGCCAAAAACACCAAGGCATGCCGCGCCCGTAGCGCCCCGGAAGCAAGCGGGCGTCCCGCCGTGCGTTCCACCTGCCGGTCCAAATCCCGGTCCCACAAATCATTCACCACGCAGCCCGCGCCGCGCATCAGCACCGCGCCCAGGCCGAATAGCGCGGTCAGCCACAAACCCTGCCGCCAATTCGGCGCCACCATGGCAAAGGCCCAAAGCCCCGGCAGGAACAGCAACCAAGACCCGATGGGCCTATCCAGGCGCATCAGCAGCGCATAGGGGCGCCAAGCCTGCGGCAGGCGCGCCACCCAGCCACTGGTGCGGATATCGGTATGGCCACTCATTAGTCTATAAGCACTGTGGAACCACATCATGTCCACCCCGCGCCTCCATCTTGAAACCCACCTTGCCGCTGGCCTTGAGATAGAGGCTGAGCCCGGCCAGGCGCATCATCTGGGCGCCGTGCTGCGCCGCGGCGTGGGCGATGCCCTGACGGTGTTCAATGCGCGCGATGGCGAATGGGCTGGCCGGATCACGACACTTCGCAAGGATCGCTGCCGCATCGCGCTGGAAGGCCAGAACCGCGCGCCAGCGCCAGAGCCCGAACTTAGACTGATGGTCGCCGCCTTGAAGCGCGATGCCATGGAATGGCTGGTGGAAAAGGCGACCGAATTGGGCGTTGCGGCCATCCATCCCGTCCTCACGCGCCGCAGCGTTGCGGATCGGGTGAACCAGGCGCGGCTTGCCGCCATTGCACGCGGCGCGGCGGAGCAATGTGAAAGGCTCAGCCTGCCCGTGATCCATGCCGCCATGCCCATGTACGCTGCGCTCGATTCCTGGGACGGCGTGCCGCTTTTTGTCGCTGCCGAGCGTAGCGACGCGCCCGCCTTGCCGAAAGCGCTCTCTGGCCAGCGCCTGCCGCTCGGCCTATTGATCGGCCCGGAAGGTGGCTTTGACCGCGCTGAACTTGACGCGGCCGCTAGGTATCCCTTTGTTACATCCATCGGCCTTGGCCCCCGCATCCTGCGGGCGGAAACGGCGGCGGTTGCGGGGCTTTCGGTCCTCGCCGCCCTGGCGGGTGACTGGTCCTGAATATGTTTCGCGCCGTCCCCGGCGGCGCCCCTGGAAGGTTTTGATGTCCAATCCCGGCGAGTCCGATCCCACGCCCATCACCTCCACCCGCCAGATGGCGGAATGGTTCGCCGCCGGCTGCAAGCCCAAATCCGCCTGGCGTATCGGTACCGAGCATGAAAAATTCGGCTTCCGCCTAACGGATTACGCGCCGCCACCCTACGAACCCCAGGGTATCCGGGCCATGTTGGAAGGGCTGATGGCGAAGGGGTGGGAGCCCATTCTGGATCGCGGTAACCCGATTGGCCTCAAGCGCGGTGCGGCTTCCGTCAGCCTGGAACCGGGCGGGCAGTTTGAGCTTTCAGGCGCACCCCTGACCACCTTGCATGAAGTGGCCGCCGAGCTTTTCGACCATTTGGATGAGGTACGCGAAGTCGCTGCGCCCTTGGGCCTGGGGTTTGCGCCGATCGGCTTTCATCCGCTCGCGAAGCGTGAAGACATGCCCTGGATGCCCAAGGGCCGCTACGCGATCATGCGCCAATATATGCCGCGCGTCGGCGCCATGGGCCTTGATATGATGCTGCGTACCTGCACGGTGCAGGTGAACCTCGATTTCGGCGATGAAGCGGATATGGTGGAAAAGCTTCGCGTGTCGCTCGCGCTGCAACCGCTGGCGACCGCGCTGTTCGGCAATTCACCGATCTCGGAAGGCAAGAAGAACGGCTACCGCAGCCTGCGCGCCAGGGTTTGGACGGATACGGACCCGGACCGCACCGGCATCCCTGCCGTAGTCTTCGAAGATGGTTTCGGCTTTGAACGCTTCGCCGAATGGGTGCTGGATGTGCCCATGTATTTCATCATGCGCGATGGTCAATGGCTGGACGCGGCGGGGCAGAGCTTCCGCGCCTTTCTGGAAGGCCGTGCGGAAAAGCTTGCCGGCCAATCGGCCACTATGGGCGATTGGGCGGATCACGTGACAACGGTGTTCACCGATGTTCGCTTAAAGCGCTTTCTGGAAATGCGCGGCGCGGATGCCGGCGCGCCTTCCATGCTGAATGCGCTGCCCGCCTTCTGGGTGGGCTTGATTTATGATGATGCGGCACAAAAAGCCGCGCGCGCCCTGACGCGGGGGTGGAGCTTGGCTGAAATCCGCGCGCTGCGTGAAGCAGTTCCGCAACAGGGACTAACAGCCACCATTCAGGGCCGGAGCTTGCGCGATGTAGGCCGCGATGTTCTGGCGATTGCGCGTGATGGGCTGAATGCCCGCAGGTTGGATGAAGCACTATTTCTTGACCCGCTTGATGCAATTCTAGCCAGCGGTGAAACGCAAGCAGATCGTTGGCTTCAACGATTTGATCAGATTTGGCATGGCGATGCGCGCATGATGCTGCGGGAAGCGGCGATCTAGCTAAATTTTAGGCAATCTTCGGCGCGTCCCACAAAACTGAAACTTTTCTTTCATCCCCCCCCCGGCGATGATGCCGCCAGCTTTTGCTGGAGGATTTTCCATGGCTGTTGTCGCGCATCGTTTTTCGGGGTTGCGCCCCCGCTTGCTGATGCTGGGCCTTTTGCCAGCGATTTTCGCCGGTTTGTTGGCGGCAACCGGCGCCTTCTGGGCGGTCAAGAATGACCATGAAGCCCAGATGCAACAGGCTTTGACCCGCGCCATTGGCCTGGCCGAGCGTGATTTGCAGGACGCCGCGCAACGCATGGCAGGCTATACAGCAAGCTTTGCGCAACGGCCTGATCTGATCGCGGCGCTGGCTGCCGGCGATGCAGCACGGCTCAGGCAAATCATGGTTCCGAGCTTCGCCGCAATGCGCGCCGTGGACCCGACCGTCTCCGTTCTTGAAGTCACCAATACAAGCGGGCGCGTCATAATGCGCGGGCATGATCCGAATCGCGTCGGCGATGACAAATCCCGCCTGCCGGATGTGGCTTCCGCCCTTAAGGGAAATGCCATGCTGGGCAGTGAGGTTTCGCCCTCCTCCGGCCAATTCGCCACTGGCGCGGCGCTGCCGGTGAAGGATCAAGCAGGCCAGATCATCGGCACGCTCAAAGTCGCTAAGCGCCTGACGCCGGCAGTGGTCGCAGAACTCGGCAAGGTGGTTGGCGGCGAAGCTGCGCTGTTTGGTGCGGGCCGGCTGGTTACCTCCACCGTTGAAGGCCTCACCGTAGACGCACTGCCTGAGGCCGTGATCGCCGCGCAGCGCGATGGCCAGGCAATAAGCGGGCTTGATCTCGTGCTGCCTGGCCGTGGCACGCATGTGCTGGCCGTGCAGCCACTCAGGGATTTAAGCGGCAATGCCTCTGCCGCCATGATGATCGCCCTGCCGCGCGCGGCCTTTGATGCGGCAATGGATAAAGTGCTCACCATCATCGGCTTTGCCGCGCTGGCGGTGCTTGCCTTGACCATTCCGGTTTCCCTGATTGCGGCGCGGCGCATCGCGAAGCCATTGAGCGATATGGCCAGCGCCATGGGCCGTTTGGCCAAGGGTGACACCGCGCTGGAAATCCCAGGCCGTGGCCGCAGTGATGAGGTCGGCACCATGGCCGAAGCGCTTGAGAAATTCCGTGAGCAAGCCGAAGCCAATGCCGCCTTTGAAGCCGCTGCCGCGATTGAACGCGCGGCGCGGGACCGGCGCCAGGCCATGGTGGAGGGTCTGACAAAGGAATTTGGTGGCTCGGTTGCTTCCATCATGGATCGGCTGCGCGATTCTGCCGGCGGCATGCGTGATGCTTCGGTCTCCATGGCCTCTGCCACGGAACAGACCCGCAATCGCGTGGCCGATACGGCAGATGGGGCGCAGCAGAATTCCAGCAATCTTGCCGCGGTTGCCGCCGCGACCGAGGAAATGACCGCGTCAGTCACCGAAATCTCCCGCCAGGTGGCGGAAGCGGCGCGCGCGGCGCAGAATGCGGTGGAACGTGCCAATAGCACGGGCGCTACCGTGCGTGGGCTGGCCGAATCGGCCAATCAAATCGGTGACGTTGTGCGCCTGATCACGGATATCGCCGGGCAGACCAACCTGCTGGCGTTGAATGCCACCATCGAAGCGGCGCGTGCTGGCGATGCCGGCAAGGGCTTCGCGGTTGTCGCATCCGAAGTGAAGACCCTGGCATCACAAACCGCGCGCGCGACAGAACAGATCAGCGCGCAGATCAGCGCCATCCAGGCGGCCACGGGCGATGCGGTGGGCGCGGTGGAGGAAGTGGCCAATGCCATTCAGCGGGTGAATGGCGTCGCGGGGGCCATTGCCGCTGCGGTTGAAGAACAGGATGCGGTGACGCGCGATATCTCGGCCAGCGTGCAATCTGTTGCCAAACAGAATGACGAAGCAGCCCGCGCCATGCGCGAAGTCTCGGACGTTGCCGAAGGCGCGCGCGCATCCAGCGGTACGGTGAAAGTGGCAGCTGAGACGGTTGCCGATGTCACAGGACAGCTTGGTGAGCAGGTTGATGGCTTCCTGACTGGCATGCGTACGGATTGGGAAAGGGTGGATGGCGCCGATACCAAGATGCTGATCGCCGCGAAGGGCGGCCATGCTGAGGAAGCCCATCTGGTCGAAATCGCGCGCGATGGCGCCAGCCTGAAAGCCGCTGGCACTTTCACGCTGGGAATGGTTGTGGAGCTTGCATTGGCCGGTGCCGGTGCCGCGATACCTGCGCGCATGGTCTTGATTGAAGGCGGGCGCATTGGCCTGGCCTTCGCGCAGAACGCCGAAAGCATCGCCGCGGTGGATCGGCTGATTACAGGGGTTCAGGCTGCGATCAAGACCGCGGGGCGAGAGGTAAAGCTCGCCGCCTGAAGGCGCTCACCCAGAAAAGCCCGCCCGTGATGGCGGGCTTTTTTTGCCCCCCTTCCGGCGATTTAGGCCATGCCCCCATCCCATAACACCCAATTGCTGGCCGGGGGCTATGCCGATCTTGCGCGCCACTATAGCCTTGTTCCAGTGTAAGTGCCTGAGGAAGAATGGCCCCCTGACCTGGGGTGTCAGAGCAAGGCAAGGACGACAGGAACGCTCATGACGGATACTCGATATTTGGCGCCGCAGACGCTTGATGAAGCGGTCAGCGCCTTTGCCGCGGCCCAGGGGGCTGCGCGGATTCTGGCGGGCGGGACGGATCTGCTGGTGCAGATGCGCGCCGGCGTCGCGACACCCGGCTTGATTGTGGATATCAAGAAAATCGGCGAAATGAACCGCATCACGGAAAATGCCGATGGCAGTTTCACGATTGGTGCTGCGGTATCCGCTGCCTCGCTTGCGGATCATCCGCGTTTCGGCACGGTTTGGCCGGGCGTGCTGGAAGCGGTGAACCTGATTGGCTCAAAGCAGGTGCAGGGCCGTGCCTCCCCGGGCGGGAATCTCTGCAATGGCTCACCTGCCGGTGACAGCGTACCCGCCATGGTGGCCGCCGGCGCGGTGGTGACGCTGCAGGGCCCGAATGGCCGCCGGCAAATGCCGGTCGAAGCCTTCCCCGCTGGCCCCGGCAAAACCAACCTCGCGCCCGGTGAAATCCTGGTGAGCTTCACCCTGCCCGCGCGCCCCGCCGGTTCGGGCGATGCCTATCTGCGCATGACCCCGCGCACAGAAATGGATATTGCAGTTGTGTGCTGCGGTGTCAGCCTGACGATGAGGGATGGGGTTTGCACAGCAGCGCGCGTTGGGCTTGGCGCCGTGGCGCCAACCGTGATGCTGGTGGAAGAAGCCGCCAAAGCGCTGATCGGCACCAAGCTTGATGCCGCCGCTGTTGCCGCCGCTGCCGCTGCCTGCAGCGCCGCCTGCCGCCCCATCAATGACAAGCGCGGCACCATTGCCTATCGCACCAAGGTTGCCGGCGTGCTGCTGAAGCGCGCCGTTGCCATCGCCGCCGAACGCGCCAGCCGGAGCTGAACAATGTCCAAGATGCATGTTTCGACCACGATTAACG
>Ga0315900_10009917_pt1 | contig 12009 bp, 9 predicted proteins | sample LakEriMetagenome_FD_203521 | JGI IMG/M metagenome (GOLD analysis project Ga0315900, IMG submission 203521) | Freshwater fungal communities from buoy surface, Lake Erie, Ohio, United States - Buoy 12 MA114 | ecosystem: Environmental > Aquatic > Freshwater > Lake > Lake biofilm | place: USA: Lake...
AACCCCATGATGCGATCCCTGCTCGCGCTCGCCTTCGCCGCCGTCGCGGCCACCGCCTCCGCCCAGGAGACCAAGGTCGCCATCGGCATGTCCGGCTGGACGGGCTTCGCGCCGCTCACGCTGGCCAAGGAGGCGGGCATCTTCAGGAAGCACGGGCTCGACGTCACGATCCGCAAGATCCCGCAGAAGGACCGGCACCTGGCGATCGCCTCGGGCGACATCCAGTGCGCGGCCACCACGGTCGAAACCTGGATCGTCTGGAACGCCAACGGCGTGGCCACCACCCAGATCTTCCAGCTCGACAAGAGCTTCGGCGCCGACGGCATGGTGGTGAAGCCCGGCATCAACAGCATCAAGGAGCTGAAGGGCAAGACCGTGGCCGCGAGCGCCCCGGGCACCGCGCCCTACTTCACGCTGGCCTGGATGCTGCGCGAGAACGGCCTGTCGGTGAAGGACGTCAAGGTGGTCAACCTCGAGCCGCAGGCCGCGGCCAACGCGATGATCGCCGGCACCGCCGGCGTCGATGCGGCGATGACCTACGAGCCCTTCCTGAGCGCGGTGCGCGCCAAGCCCGAGGCCGGCCGCATCCTGGCCACCACGCTCGACTATCCGATGATCATGGACACCTTCGGCTGCACGCCGAAGTTCCTGGCCGACAACCCGAAGGCCGCCAGGGCCCTGGCCGACGCCTACTTCGACGCGCTGGTGATGATCCGCACCGACCCGAAGAAGAGCTTCGAGATCATGGGCGCCGACGTGAAGCAGAGCGGCGAGCAGTTCGAGAAGAGCCAGTCCTTCCTGCGCTGGCAGGACCGCGAGGCCAACCTGAAGTTCTTCGCCGGCGAGCATGCCGCCTTCAGCCGTCAGGCCGCCGAGATCCTGCTCGAGGCCGGCATCATCCGGTCGGTGCCCGACCTCTCGCGCCTGGCCGACACCCGCTTCATCAAGTGATCCGCGGGTGAAACCCCTCACCCCCGTCTCGCCGGGCGCGCGGGTCGCGCTCGGCGTGGCCTTCTTCGTGCTGTTCGTGGCCGCCTGGGCGGTGGCCACGCTGGGCGGCTACGTCGAGAAGACCTTCCTCGCCGACCCGATCACGATGGTGCGCAGCGGCTGGACGCTGCTCACCGAGATGGGCTTTGCCGAGGACATCGGCATGACGGTGTGGCGGGTGGTGGGCGGCTTCATCATCGCGGCGGCCCTCGCGCTGCCGCTGGGCGTGGCGATGGGCGCCTACAAGCCCGTCGAGGCCTTCTTCGAACCCTTCGTGAGCTTCGCGCGCTACCTGCCGGCCAGCGCCTTCATCCCGCTGCTCATCCTGTGGGCCGGCATCGGCGAGGCCCAGAAACTCGCGGTGATCTTCATCGGCAGCTTCTTCCAGCTGGTGCTGATGATCGCGGTCATCGTGGGCAACACCCGGCGCGACCTGGTCGAGGCGGCCTACACGCTGGGGGTGGGCGACCGCGGGCTGATCGGCCGCGTGCTGCTGCCGGGCGCCGCCCCCGAGATCGCCGAGACGCTGCGCATGGTGCTGGGCTGGGCCTGGACCTACGTGATCGTGGCCGAGCTGATCGGCGCCTCCAGCGGCATCGGCCACATGATCACCGACAGCCAGGCGCTGCTGGCCACCGACCAGATCATCTTCGGCATCATCGTGATCGGCCTGATCGGGCTGGCGAGCGACCTGCTGTTCAAGGCGGTCAACCGACGGCTCTTTCCGTGGGCGGCACTGGGCCGATGAGCGCCATCCTCGAGATCCGCGGCGTCGAGCGGCGCTTCGCGGGGGCCGACGGCGGCACGCTCGCGCTGCAGGCCACGAGCCTCACCGTGGCCGAGAACGACTTCGTCACCATCCTGGGCCCCAGCGGCTGCGGCAAGAGCACCCTGCTGCGCATCGTCGCCGGCCTCGACCATCCCACCGCCGGCGAGGTGCTGCTCGACGGCACGCGCATTGCCGCACCCGGCGCCGACCGCGGCATGGTCTTCCAGAGCTACACGCTGTTTCCGTGGCTCGACGTGCTCGACAACGTGTGTTTCGGTCTGCGCGAGCGGGGGCTGCCGCGCGCGCAGCAGCTCGAGATCGCGCGAGGCTTCATCGCGAAGGTGGGCCTGCGCGGCTTCGAGCACCACTACCCGAAACAGCTCTCGGGCGGCATGCAGCAGCGCACCGCGATCGCCCGCGCGCTGGCCAACGGCCCGCGCATCCTGCTGATGGACGAGCCCTTCGGCGCGCTCGACCACCAGACCCGCGAGCTGATGCAGGAGCTGCTGCTGGGCATCTGGGAGGCCGAGCGCAAGACCGTGCTCTTCGTGACCCACGACATCGACGAGGCGGTGTTCATGGCCGGCCGCGTGGTGGTGATGAGCGCGCGCCCGGGCCGCATCAAGCTCGACCGCCCGGTCGAGCTCGAGCACCCGCGCCACTACTCGGTCAAGACCACCCCGGCCTTCGCGGCCCTGAAGGCCGAGCTCACCGAGAGCGTGCGCGCCGAGGTGCTGGCGGCTCAGCAGGGAGCCAGCTCGAAGCCCAGCCCGACCGCCGCCGACATCAGACGCCCGTCGTAGGTCGCGAGCTGGACCTCCAGCCCCCGACCACGCAGGAAGACAAGCGTGGCCAGGTGCAGCGCATCGAGCGTGCGCACGGGCTTCGGGAACGGCGAGAGGGCGCGTTCCAGCACCTCGGTCGACATCTCGACCAGATTGACGCGCTCGAGCAGCCGGCAGGCATCGCTGCCATGGGTCTCGAAGCCGTGGCATGCATGCACCCGGTTGAGCACCTCGTACTCGAGCAGACGACTGGCCACGAAACGCTGAGCCCAGAACGCATCCGGGGGTGAACGGTCTTCCGAGAAAAGCTGCGCCAGTACCACCGAGGTATCGAGGTAGACGATCAACGCTCGGACCGTCCCTCGTCGAGCCGCCGCAAGACCTCCTCGAGCGTGGTCGTTGGCTGGCGTACCGGCAAACGCGCCTTCGGTCCTGCCTTGGCCGGACGCATCAGACCGAGGCGGATCAGTTCGCCAAGCCGACGGTCGTCGTCGCTGCCGCCTTCCTGCACGCGCGGCGCGATCAGCTCGGCCACCACGCGACCGCGATCCGTCACGAGCACGGTGTGCCCCGAAGCGGCGGCACGCACGTAGCTGCTGAGGCGGTTCTTGAGCGCCTTGATGCCTACCTGTTCCATCGGCCAAATGTAGCCACTCGTAGCTACCTCGTCAATCAGCGACTACCCTGGCCACCGGCACGCCGCGGACCGAATCCGCCCCCTCGCGGGCGGCGCGCGCCGCGGCGTCGGGGCACACTCCCGGGCACGCGCCGCGCCAGGCGGCGACCCCGCCAGGAGATCGCTTCACCATGGAATTCGAGCACAGCGCCCGATCGATCGAGCTGCAGCACCGCGTCCGCGCCTTCATGGAGCAGCACGTGCTGCCGGCCGAGAAGGCGTACACCGCGCAGGTCAAGGCCGACACCCGCTACCGCACCCCGCCGATCATGCAGGAGCTCAAGCGCAAGGCGCGCGCCGAGGGCCTGTGGAACCTGTTCCTGACCGGCGAGCACGGCCCGGGGCTCACCAACCTCGAGTACGCGCCGATCAAGGAGATCATGGGTCGGGTGCTGTGGGCGCCCGAGGTCTTCAACTGCTCGGCGCCCGATGTCGGCAACATGGAGCTGCTCGCGCAGTTCGGCAACGCCGAGCAGAAGGCGCAGTGGCTCGAGCCGCTGCTCGCCGGCGAGATCCGCTCGGGCTTCTCGATGACCGAGCCGGAAGTGGCCAGCAGCGACGCCACCAACATCCGCTGCAGCATCGTGCGCGACGGCGACCACTACCTGATCAACGGCCGCAAGTGGTACACCTCGGGCGCGATGAACGAGGACTGCAGGATCCTCATCGTGATGGGCAAGACCGCGCCCGACCATCCCGACAAGCACCGCCAGCAGTCGATGATCCTCGTGCCGCGCGACACCCCCGGGGTGCGCATCGTGCGCGACATGCATGCCTTCGGCTACGACGACGGCCCCGGCGGCCATCCCGAGGTGCTCTACGAGAACGTGCGGGTCCCGGCGGGCAACATGATCCTGGGCGAGGGTCGCGGTTTCGAGATCGCGCAGGGCCGGCTCGGGCCGGGCCGCATCCACCACTGCATGCGGCTGATCGGCTGCGCGCAGCGCGCCCTCGAGATGATGATCGACCGCGCCAACAGCCGGGTGGCCTTCGGCATGACGCTCGGCGAGCACGGCTCGGTGCGCGAGGACATCGCGCATTCCTTCTGCGAGATCGAGCAGGCGCGGCTGCTCACGCTGCGTGCTGCCGACAAGATGGACCGCGAGGGCAACAAGGCGGCGCTCGACCTCATCGGCGCGGCCAAGATCGTCGTGCCCTCGATGGCCGCGCGGGTGATCGACCGTGCGATCCAGCTGCACGGCGCGGCCGGCGTCTCGCAGGACACCTTCCTGCCGCAGGCCTATGTGTACGCGCGCTTCATCCGCATCGGCGACGGACCCGACCAGGTCCACCTGTCGCAGCTCGGCCGTCGCCTGCTGAAGACCGGCGGCAGGCAGGCGGCATGAGCGCCGTCGCCGCGCAGCGGCTCGCGGGCCGCGTGGCGCTGGTCACCGGCGCGGCCGGTGGCATCGGCGGCGCGATCGCGCGGCGGCTGGCCGCCGAGGGTGCGGTGCTCGCGCTGATGGATCAGCCGGCGGCGCAGGCCGCCCTCGATGCGCTGGCCGAGGCGCTGCGCGCCGACGGCGCGAACGGTGCCACCGCGGTCGGCGACGTGGCCGACGCCGGCTCGGTGCGCACGGCGATCGAAAGCCTCGAAGCGGCGCTCGGCCCGATCGACTGCCTGGTCAACAACGCCGGCCTGACCGGCCACATCGCGCCGGTCGCCACGATGAGCGCCGAGGGCTGGAGCCGCGAGGTGGCGGTCAATCTCACCGGCCCCTTCCACACCGCGCAGGCCGTGCTGCCCGGCATGGTGACGCGCGGCTGGGGCCGCATCGTCAACATCTCGTCGGGCGCAGCGCTCGGCGGCCTGTACCGCCAGGCGGGCTACTCGGCGAGCAAGTCGGGGCTGCTCGGCCTCACGCGCAACATCGCGCTCGAGCACGCGCGCCACGGCATCACCTGCAACGCGGTGCTGCCCGGGCTGATCGGCACGCCGGCCGTGCTCGGCATGCCGGCCGAGGTGCTCGCCGACGCGGTGGCGCTCACCCCGGCACGGCGCACCGGCCGGCCCGAGGAGATCGCCGCGATGGTGGCCTTCCTGTGCTCGGAGGACGCCGCCTTCGTGAACGGTGCCGAGATCCCGGTGGATGGCGGCGGGCGGCTCAGCCCGGCGGTGCTCGGCAGCGTGCGGGAGATCCGGGCGCGGCAGGCGGCGCAGCGCGGCGAGAGCGGCTGAGCGCCGCGAGGCCTCAGGCCTGCGTGCGCTCGTAGAGGGTCACCACGCAGGCGCCGCCCAGCCCGAGGTTGTGCTGCAGCGCGAGCCGCGCGCCCTCCACCTGCCGCGCGCCGGCGTTGCCGCGCAGCTGCTGGACCAGCTCGGTGCACTGCGCCAGCCCGGTGGCGCCCAGCGGATGGCCCTTGCTGAGCAGTCCGCCCGAGGGATTGGTCACGATCCGCCCGCCGTAGGTGTTGTCGCCATCGTCGACGAACCGCTGCGCGCCGCCCTCGGCACACAGCCCGAGCGCCTCGTAGCTGAGCAGCTCGTTCTGCGCGAAACAGTCGTGCAGCTCGACCACGTCGAGATCCTCGGGGCCCACGCCGGCAGCCTCGTACACGCGCCGCGCGGCGGCCTTCGCCATGCTGTAGCCCACCACCTCGCGCATGTCGTGCGCCGCGAAGGTGGCGGGCGAGTCGGTGGTCATCGCCTGCGCGCGGATGCGCACGCTGCGATCGAGCCCATGGCGCTCGGCGAAGTCGGCCGAGCACACGATGGCGGCGGCCGCCCCGCAGGTGGGCGGACAGGCCATCAGTCGGGTCATGACGCCTGGCCAGAGCACGGGCGCGGCCATCACCGCCTCGGGTGTGACCACCTGACGAAACACCGACAGCGGATTGCTCGCCGCGTGCCGGCTCGCCTTGGCGCGGATCTTCGCGAAGGTCTCGAGCGGCGTGCCGTACTGCTGCATGTGCGCCAGGCCCGCGCCGCCGAAGTAGCGCAGCGCGAGCGGGATCTCGCCGTGGCCGACCAGCGCGTCGGTCTCCTGGTCGAAACGCTCGAAGGGGCTCGCACGATCCTCGAAGCAGGTACCCAGCGCCCCCGGTCGCATCTGCTCGAAGCCGAGCGCGAGCGCGCACTCGACGGCACCGCTCTGCACCGCCTGGCGGGCCAGGAACAGCGCGCTCGAGCCGGTCGAGCAGTTGTTGTTGACGTTGAAGACCGGGATCTCGGTCATCCCGACCTCGTAGAGCGCGCGCTGCCCGCAAGTGGAGTCGCCGTAGACATAGCCCACGTAGGCCTGCTCGATGTCGGCATAGCCCAGTCCCGCATCGGCGAGCGCAAGCCGCGTGGCCTGCGCGCCCATGACCGGATAGGGCGCGTTCGCGCCGGGCTTGGTGAAGGGGATCATGCCGACGCCGACGACGTGGACGCTGCGGGTCATGGGAGCTCCTCGGTGTTCATCCAGGTGACATGGCTCGCGGGGGGAAGCGGCGCGGGCAGCGCGAAGCGCGCAACCGGGCCGCGGGCCGGCTCGGCGGCGTCGAGCACGACCAGCTCGCCGCGGTCGGCCGCCGCATCGTGGGTCCAGGCCAGCACCCAGGCCTCGTCCTCGCGGGGGCCGGCGGACACCACCTGCGGCGCGGTCACGTAGACCCGCGGGCCGGCATCCCACAGGCTCGCGGTGACGCCGGTCTCGCAGTCGAGCTTGGCCACGCCGTGGTACCAGTAGTAGGCATTGCGCACCGGCTCGTCGCCGGGCAGCCCGGGGGCCGACACCCAGGCGTAGCGGTGACGCCGTCCGCCGAGGTCCTCGCGCACGCTCGGCGCCTCGCCGGGGGCATCCTGATGCACCACCGCCCGATGCGCGCCGCTGGCGAGGTCAAGCGTGTGGCGGCACAGGAAGGGGCCACGCGACTCACCCCGCGAGCCCGGCAAGGGCCCACCGCGGCCCAGCCCGGGCGGGTTGAGCGGGTCGAAGTCGAGCAGACCCTCGTAGATCGTGGTGTCGACGACGAGCTGGCCGTCCTCCTCCCAGGCATTGGCGATGTGGAAGCTCTCGTGCTCCGGGGGCAGCGGCAGTTCCAGGATCGGTCCGTCGCCACGGCGTGGCACGGCGAGGATGCGGGCCGCCCCGGGCGACAGGCGCAGCGCATCGAGCACGACGATACCGCCGAGCGCGGCGCGCGGCACGTCGATCAGGCCGATCTGCACCACGAGGTAGTGGTTGGCGGTGGCGCACAGGTCGTGCAGCACCGCGCCCTTCACGCCGAGCGATCGCCGCACGCGTGCGCGCTCGCGCCACTGGCCGTCGAACTCGACGAAGGTGACCGTGTCGCTGCCGAGCATGCCCGGGGTCATCACGTAGGCCACGAGGTTGCCGCTGTGCGGATCGACGCGCGGCATCGCGCACAGCTGGGCGAGCCCGCCGCCGAGCGCGTTGATCGGCGCAGGCCCGCGCGTGTCGAGGGTGACCGGGTCGAGCAGATAGTGGCCGTCGACGTCGGAGGCCACCACCGAGCCACCCCAGACGTAGACCTCGTGCGCCGCGCCGGTGCGCAGCTGCATGCGGCCGAGGTTGGCGAGCATGCCGCCCGGACGGTTGGTGAAGGGGCGCCGACCCGTCAGCCGGCCCGCCGCGCGCTCGGCCCGCGCGAGCGGCAGATCGACATGCCGGGCGTGGTACACCACGCGGCCGGCCTCGAAGCGGGCCGCGGCCACCATCGCATAGCCGTCGAGGAAATGCACCGGGGTGCTGCCCGCATGCTGGATGCCAGGGCCGTTGCGCAGCAGGGTGCCGCGCAGGCCCTCGGGAAGCTGTCCGCCCACCAGCGGCAGCTCGACCCCGTGCGCCTCGACGGGTTCACGGAAGATGCGGGTGTAGTCGGCCATGCGTCACGCTCCTCGTCGATCACGGCATCAGCGCCCGTCCAGGCTCACCCGGCGCTCGCCGCCAGGTCGGCAAGCCGGTGGACCCGATGCATGCTATCCCGGGCGCCACACGCCGGTCTCCGGGTCAGGCCCCGTACCGATTCCACGAATCGGCACCCCGAGATCGCGCCACGCCGCAGGATGGCAGGTGAAGATCAGCAGCTGGTGGCGGCTGGCGGCTTCGTAGAGCACCCGCTTCATCTGACCGAGCCGATCCTCATCGGTGTGGACCAGCGCATCGTCGAGCATCAGCAGCGTGGGCTTGCCCGCCTGCCGCAGCAGATCCGCGTAAGCGAGCCGGGCCACCACGCCGACCTGCTCGCGCGCCCCCACGCTCAGCTCCTCGAAGCGACCCCGCTGCGGGCCGCGAGGGCCCTCGCGCACGACAGCGGCCGGCGCGAGATCCTCGCCGATGTCCACCCGCGTGCCGGGGTCGAGGATCCCGAGGTAGTGATCGAGATGCCGCTGCAGGGGCGCGCGCAGGCGGCGGGCGAGCTCGTCGCGCCCGGCACGCAGCAGACCGAGCAGATGGTCGAGGGCGGCGGCCCGCCGGGCGAGTTCGCCGGCCCGACGCGCGACCCGCTCGCCCTCGCGCTGGCAGCCGGCGAGGGCCTCCTCGAGCCCGAGCGCGCTCTGCGCCTCGAGCGTCGCCTCGAGCCGCAGGATCTCGTCGCGCCGGCCGGCATGGGCGGCCTCGAGCTGTTCGACGCTCGCCCCGAGTCGGCGGATATCCTGGCGCAGCAGCTCGGGGCGGGCGGCAGCGAGCTCCGCCTCGAGCCCCGCCACCCGCGCGGCAACAGCCTCGTGGCGTGCGATCGCCTCATCGAGCGACTGCCGGGCCACGGCAAGCCGCAGGGCCCGCTCGGGATCGTCGAGCGTGGCCTGCGCCGCGGCACGCTCCTGCTGCGCGGCCTCGTGCCCGGCGGCGGCCCGGACGGCGGCCTCGCGGGCGCCGCTCAGCGCCTCGGCCGCCGCGGCAAGCGCGGCCGCGGCATCACGCATCACGGCCCGGGCCTGCGCCGGCGCGGGCAGCCCGGCCTCGTCGTCGGCGGCTGGCGGCAGGGCGGCGAGCGATGCCCGCAGCTCGTCCAGCCGCAGGGCGCGCGCCTGCGCATCGGCGTCGAGCACCTCGATGCCCTGGGGGGCGAGCACCGCGATGATGGCCTCGCCGGCCTGCGCGTCGGCCAGCCGCTGCGCGGCCAGCCGGGCACGCTCCTCGGCCTGTGCAAGGGACTCCACGCCCACCTCGGCGAACAGCCCGGTCAGCTCCCGATGCAGCGCATCGCGGCTCGCGGCGAGGCGCTCGAGGTCGGCACCGCCGGGCGAGACCGTGATGCGGCCACCATCGGGCAGCGCGATCGTGCCCGGCCGCAGCAGCGTGCGGCGTGCCTGTCCGGCGATTCGCTCGGCATCGAGCTGGATCGTCCGATCGGCGGGGAGATCGATATCGAGGGTCGTGGCCGCCGCATCCACGCGCAGCGCCGCCTCGGCGGCGCGCTGCGCGAGCTCCCGAAGACGCGCGAGCGTCGCGGCTGCGATCACCGCGGCGGCAGCCTGCGCCCGCAGCGCGATGACGCGCTCGCGCTCGCGGCGTGCCCGTGCGAGCGCCTCGCCGATCGCGCTCAGCGAATCGGCGAGGTCCTTCTCGGTGCGCGCGAGCTCATGCCTCGTAGCCAGCTGGCGCACCCGCTCGCCCGCGTGCTGCGCGGCCTCGTGCGCCGCCTCGGCGTCTCGGTGCCGTCGCTCGCTCAGAGCAAGCTCGGCGCCGGCCCGCTCGAGGGCAGCCTGCGCCGCCTCCAGCGCCTGGCCGCGCGCCTCGAGCGCCTGCTGATCGCGCGCGAAGGCCTCGAGCTGCGCGCGCAGGGTCGCGACCTGCACCGTCCACTGCCGCAGGCTCGCCTGCTCCGCCTCGAGCCGGCCACGCAGGCTCTCGGCCTGGGTCAGACGGGTGGTGGCAGCCTCGAGCTGCGCGCGCAGCGCGGCCCACGGGCGCTCACGCTCGTCGCGCTCATGCTCGCGCCGCAGAGCCGCCAGCCGGTCGACGCTCGCCCGGTAGGTGTCGATATCGCGTGCAAGCGCCGCGCAGCGCGCCTCCAGCGCGGTGCGCTCGTCGAGCGCCTTCGCCAGGTCACCGCGCGGGTTGCCGGCACTCTGCGTGAGCAGTTCGTTGCGCGCGCTCTCGACCGCCTGCAGCAGCGCATCGCCGCCGGAGGCGGCGAGCCCACCGAGCGGATCGCCGAGCGAGCGGCGCAGGTGCTCGGCCGCATGATCGACCACCGCCTGCAGTTCGTGGGAGCTGGCCTGCTGGATCCACAGCAGACCGGGGATGCCGCGGTGCTCGGGCTGGCTGCCTCCCTTGCCCGGGAACGCGAAGCCCAGCAGCGCCGCGAGATGGTCCTCGGCCTGCGCGCCATCGAGCACGCGATCGTCGATGCGCAGATCGCAGCGCTTGCGGCCCACGAAGGCCTTGCTCAGGTGGTAGCGCTGGCCACCGAGTTCGAAGTCGATCTCGACCGTGGGGCTCGCCGAACTGTCGCCCCAGGGTTGCAGGTGGGCAAGGCTGCCGGTCCGGTGTCGCTCGAGGAAGGCAGCGCGGATCGCCTCGGCAATCGTCGACTTGCCCGACTCGTTGGGCGCGGCAAAAAGGTTGATCCCGTCATCGAAATGCTCGAGAACGAGCGGCTCCCGGAAGCGGCGGAAATTCTCCAGGCGCAGGCGACGCAGCTTCACGTCACCGCTCCCGTCGTCCCCGGCGAGGATCCCGTCGTCCCTGTCGCCGTCGCGCGGCCGGCAGCCCGCGCCTCGAGCAGCCCGGCGAGGATCAACAGCGCGTCACGCGCCCGCTCGGCCTGCGGACCCTGCAGTTCGTCGCGCAACTGCCGCAGCACCTCGCCCACGTAGCCGTCAGCCCGCAGCGCCTCGAGATCGGCGGCGGTGGGCGCCAGACGCAGCGCCGCGCGATCGTCGTCGACGGCACGCACCCTCGCCCGCGCAGCTGCCACCGCCTCCTCGAGACGCCGATGCTCCGCGAGGTCGCAGGTGCCCTCGACCCGCAACTGCAGCACATCGTCGCCGCCGAAAGCCGCCAGCGCCGTCAGCAAGGCGTCGAGATCGCTCGGCACCTCGAGCCGATGCTCGAGGGCGTGCCAGCGGTACCGCGCGGTGCGCAGGATCTCGACCCGCGGCGGAGCGCCGGCCGCCTCGAGCGTGAGGAGCAGCGCGTTGCCGGCATCGTTGGCCCGAAAGCGATCGGGCTCGGGGGTGCCCGCGTACCAGGTCCGCGCGTCGATGCAGCGGGTGCCGTGCCAGTCGCCGAGGGCGAGATAGTCGAGGCCGGCCTGCGCGGCACGCTGCGCGGCGATCGGGTTGGCGGAATCGAGGTCCTCGGGCAGCAGCCCCTGCACGCAACCATGGGCGAGCCCCACACGCGGCAGCCCCGCCGGGGTGACCGCCGTCTCGAACCACGCGGTCAGGTCGGCATGGGTGTGGCGCTGCACCAGCGGTGCCGGCAGCAGCGCGAAGCGTCCATCGATCACCCGCACGACCGGCTCGAGACAGGCCTGCGCGTTCGGCGGTATCAGGCCAAGCCGGTGCGCGCGCGTCCACACCGATTCCGCGAGCGCCGCATCATGGTTGCCGGGCAGCAGCAGCCATGGGCCGTCGAAAGCCTGCATCGCGTTGAAGAGCCGGCGCACCGTCTTGTCGGTGACGGTCTGGGCGTCGAACACGTCGCCCGCGACCAGCACCGCATGGACCGCGTGCTCGCGCGCCAGCACCGCCATCCTTTCGACGGCGCCGAAACGCGCCTCGGCGAGCGCGGCGGCATCGTCGGCCTCGAAGGCGGCGGGCAGCCGGCCGATCTGCCAGTCGGCGGTGTGGAGAAGGCGCAGCGCCGCGGGGGGGCGCCACGCGGACGAGG
>Ga0315900_10009918_pt1 | contig 12009 bp, 12 predicted proteins | sample LakEriMetagenome_FD_203521 | JGI IMG/M metagenome (GOLD analysis project Ga0315900, IMG submission 203521) | Freshwater fungal communities from buoy surface, Lake Erie, Ohio, United States - Buoy 12 MA114 | ecosystem: Environmental > Aquatic > Freshwater > Lake > Lake biofilm | place: USA: Lake...
TCGAGCGCCTGCGGTCAGCATCTTGGGTGCCTGATGGAATTGCGCTGCCCCCTGAAATCAGCCACATGACGGTCTGGAGTCCAATCACTCCCGAGAGGAAATTGGACGATGAAGCAGCGATTCACTGAGAAGCAGATCATGGGCTTTCTGCGTGAGGCCGATGCCGGGCTGCCGTTCGAGGCGCTGTGCCGCAAGCATGGGTTCTCCGAGCCGAGCTGCTACGCCTGGAAGGTGAAGTTCGGCGGGATGAATGTCTCGGATGTCCAGCGCCTGAATGCGCTGGATCCGTAGCTCACCGATGAGTCATGCCTAGAATCCACCGAGTACCGCTAGGCCGATCGACCGAACGAACCTGACGAAGAGGGCGGCAATCGCCAACTCCGTTGACCTGCAGGCCCCCTGGGTTGCCTGCCACGCGCACGCAGTCGATTCCTATCGCTCCTGTCGCTCATCCCGATTCAGGAGGAGATCAATCCCTGGCCCCTCAATGAGCGACAGCGTCATCGCTCAGGGCTCCTGGGCAGTCCACATCTGTGAATACACGTCACATCGCTCCAGCAGCTCGACGTGGGGACCGGCTGCCTTGATACGGCCGTCCTGCAATACCAGGACGCGGTCCATATTCTGCAAATGGGTCAGCTTGTGCGTGATCGAAATCACGGTCTTGCCGGTCATGTGCCTGGACAGCTCCTCCATGACCACGGCCTCGGTCTGCGCATCCAGGGAACTCGTCGGCTCGTCCATCACGAGGATCGGGCTGTCGCACAGCAACGCGCGCGCCAGGGCGATGCGCTGGCGTTGACCGCCTGAAAGGGTCAGACCACGGTCCCCCACGATGGCGTCGTAGCCCCGGTGACCCCACGGGTCCGACAGACCCTTGATGAAGTCCGCCGCCCCCGCCGCTTTCGCGGCCTGTTCAATCTGTTGACGACTGGCCTGCGGGCGGCCCAGTGCGATGTTGTCTGCGATGCTGCGATGAACCAGCGCCGTGTCCTGACTGACCAGGGCGATGTGCCGGCGCAGACTCTGGCCGCACACGTCACGCAGGTCCTGGCCATCGATCTGGATGCGTCCATGCGTCGGTTCAAGCAGGCCCAGCAGCAGCAGCACCAGCGTGGACTTGCCAGCACCTGAGGCGCCGACGATTCCCAGCTTTTCGCCTGCTCGGATGTGCAGGTGGATCCCCTTGAGAACGGGTGGGCACGATCCGTAGGCGAAGGTGAGTTCGTCGATGCGGATATCGCCGCCGCACCATCGCAGCGGAGCGGCCTGCCTGCTGGCGGGCGCCTGCCGCGCCCCCCCCAAAATTGTTGCACCGTCCTGGATGACGCCAAGGTTGTCGAACAGAAGCGTCATCTGGCTCATCACGAACTGGGCAATGCCGTGCAGCCGGATGGCGGTAGCGATCGTGGCCGCGACCGCCCCGATGCCGACCTCGCCGCGTGACCACAACCAGGTGCCCAGCCCTGCAGTGCTGGCAATCAGCAGCACACTGGCCAACTGGTTGGCCAGCTCGAAGCCGCTCACCAGCCGAAGCTGCAAGCGGGTCTTGTCCAGCAGGTCATGCATCGCCGGACGCATCTGATCGAGCTCCTGCTCCACGGACGAGAACACCTTCAGCGCTGTGGCATTTGCGTAGGCGTCCGCGACATGGCCGGCCACACGGGCTCGTGCGCCCGCCTGTTCGATACCGCGTTTGCCGATGCGAGGAACGAAGTGGAAAAGGGCCGCGCCATAAGCGAGAAGCCATGCGATGAAGGGCAGCAGCAGGACGGGACTCAGGGTGGCGGCCACGGCGGCCAAGGTGGCGAAGTAGACCGCCACATACACAAGGGCGTCGGCCATGACGACCGATACGACCCGCACCGCCAGTGCGCATTGCATCATGGTGGCGGCCAGTCGGCCGGCGATGTTCCGGGCGAAGAACGTGAGGTCCTTGCCCAGAAGGACACGGTGATAGTTCCAGCGTAGCCGTGTCACGAAATTGACGGTGATCACTTGGTACTTCAAACCGGCCTGAAGCACGACCAGCAGTGTCGCAACTGAGAGCGCCAGCATGAGAACGCCGAGGCTGGTGACGGGCATCGCACCGGCTCCTGCGATCTGTTGGGCTGCAAGTTCGTCCACGAGCCGAGCCAGCATCCGGTAGAGCCAGGCCTCAAGCAGGCCCAGGCTGGCGGTGCAGATGGCCAGTGCGAGCAGGCTGCCGCGCACTCCCTCGCAGCTGCCCCACAGGAAGCGCCAGGCCGAGCCGGGCAGGGGCGTGGACGCTTCCTGGGGAAACGGGTTCAGCCAGCGCTCGAATCGATGGAACAAGGTGCGCTCCTTGGTGGCGTATCGGGTTACGTATGTCGGCCACGTTATCCTCCACTGATAATTTAAAAGTAGTACAACCGCCGGCCGGAATTTCCCGGTCACCCGCAAAAGGAAAGTCCATGAAGGAAAGCAAGCCGCAACTGATGGCAGCGACTGACACCGCTACAGCGCGAGGCCACGAGGGCAAAACCCAGCCGGAAGCCGTTGCTGAACCATTTGGCACCTTCGTTGCGCTCAAGCGACTGACACAGCTCGATATCGAGGCTGTGCGCATGCAGGGCTGCGCTGACGGCGCAGGCGCGTGCATCGAGGCCTCCGGTAACCGATAAGGCCTTCTCCGACAGCCGCCCGGTCCGCGCTCGGACCGGGCGCAGGCATTTCCTTTTCAGATGACCTGCCACTACCTTGTACTGCCCTGTCAATGCTTCGAGCCAGAGCCTGGAGTCGTCGTGCTCGGCTCCCGTTCCGGACTCGTGCGTATGAGCACGCCTGTTGTGTCGGCCTGCGTGCGTCAGGTCATCGGTCGGGGCTGGGGCTGTACCTGGAGCGAGGATCAGCTCACCGCGCTCATGCTCGATCACCAGGCCGGAGATCCGCATGCGCTCATCCGGTTCATGATGGATGTGGGTGTATTGCGCGGCGTTGCCCAGCCCTGGCCTCGCTACAAGGCGCTGCGAATCATTGACTCGCCTGCATCCACGGCAGGTGAAGTCGGGCTTCTGCACGAGGAGCTGCCGTTTTTCACAGGTCTTCCGGCTGTCGACCGGCAGGCCTCGGGGCCGGTGCAGCCGGATGAGTTCGTCGTCCTGCATCTACGGACCTACGATGGCGACCTCATCGACCGCCTTCAGCGGCAGGTTCGGGAGGCCGGAACCGCAGCCATGGTGACCAGCTACTACCTGGGCCGCACCCATCTGATCGACGGGCTCTATGCGCCCGCTGCTGTCACACCGTGCCATTTTTGTCAGCAGCCTGAGGGACGGCCTGCAGCCCTGCACGGCCATCAGCGAATCCCGACCTGGAAGCAAGCCCTGGATGCAGTGAGGCTACCCCCCGGTGCGGTCTCCGGGCTCGAATATCCGCTGCGATCGGCGGACTACCTGCTGGGGCAGGTGCTGCTGCGCAACCGGATCAGTGAACTGCTGGCGCCCCAGTTGCGTCCCCTTCCCGCCAGCGCCTGCCTTGAGGCTGTCCAGACCAGCCTCGATGACCTGACCGCCCAGCGCGGCGTACCTTACGTCAATCTGGAGTGTGACCGATGCACCCCCCACTGATGCCCGAAACGCCCCCTGGTGAGGCAGGTCCTGATTTTCAGTGCGAGGTGCACCTGAGCCAAGCCGTGGATCCGGCCCACCGCGCCGATGTGGAGAGATTCCATCGGCGCACATCGCTTGTGCACGGGGAAGCGGTGGGCATTGAGTGCACGCCCTTCCTGGAGTCCACCGTCTACAACCGCCTTGCCGGTCAGCAGGTGCAGATCGGCGCAAGGCGTCTGGGTTCGCTGGACGTACCAGCCGAAGCAGGCCACGCTTTGCTGCGCAGGCCTCCCTCCCGGCGGCGCTTTGCCGCTGCGCGCAATCTCGACTATCCCCGACTCCAGCGCTTCCTCCTGGAGGCCTTTTGCGCGCCTGGCGCACGTGCGGGTCGTGGGGCTGTGGCCTCCGCGGGCGCCGTGTACCCGGTCCATGTCATCCTGATTCCGCGGCTCCCGGTTACCTCAGCGCCCTTCACGCCTGGACAGGTGCTCCACGTCGCCTTCCTGGAGCGCGCACTCTATCTGTTGGCCGAGCGGCCGGGCATGGAGGTGGAGCGTGCCTGTTTTGGCTGCCCGATTGATGACGCGCAAGGCCAGTTCTCCCACGCGGCCTTCACGATCGCCTACGTCTTCGACCTCGATGCCGGAACGCTGCGCTACGGCGCACGCGGCTACCGGTTCGGTTTGCTCGAGTGCGGGGCAATGACGCAGCAGGCCGCTCTGGTAGCCAATGCGTTTGGCCTGGAAAGCTGCCTGTTCGGCGGCTTCGCTGACGCCCAGCTGGCAGTGGGCCTGGGCTTGCGTCCACAAACCATGCTTGTGTCCTGCATCCAGGTGTTCGGCGAAGCCGGGCACTGACACACCAGGGGGAACGAATGCAAATCAGACGGAATGCCTACATGAGGCTGCGCTTTGGCCAGCCACCGGAGCTCGACTTGCTGCTGGAGGGTAGGACCCTGTCAATCCGTGACCACCGTGTCCTGCGGGCCATCATTCTTGCAGAACAGCCCATCGATGCGGGGCTGTTGGCGGGGCGCCTAAATGCCGACTCCCAGGAGGTGCCTGCGCAGGGAGAACAGCTCGTCAGGGAATTGATCGCTGCACAGGCCCTCGTTCCGGCGGATTATCGGCATCCCCTGCAGGATGCTGCCGAACACTGGGAGCGTCGCGGTTGGCTCGAGGCCCTCGTCCTGCATCTGCAGTCACGAGACCTGCGCTACAGCGATTTCGGCACCGGCACCTTTGTAGCGAACGCCCGGCCGGTCACCCGCAGCAGTTGCCAGCAGGGCATGGAGCACCCACGCGCCATGTCACCCGGTCTCGCGTTACCACCTCCGGATCCGCACTGGACGACACGTGCCGATCTGCTTGAGGTGATGTACGCCCGAAGGTCCGGTGCCCCCTGGACGAAGGGATCCATCGATATCCGCCTTCTCGGAAATCTCTTGGCAGCAGGAAACCACGATTCCGTGCAGAACCGTCGGGCGAGCCGCGTCAGCGCGGACGAGGCTGCGCTCTACGACGCTTCCTCCTACAGCGCGCTCGAGACCTATGTCGTGTGTAACCGCGTGGATGGCATCCCGCCCGGGGTGTATCACTACGCGCTGGAGACCCACGAGCTGGTCCCCGTCCGGGAGGGGGACTTCCAGCAGGACCTGGCCACTCTTTGCATCGGTCAGGCTAAGGTCAAGGGGTGTGCGGCGGCATTCCTGATCGGCGCAGTCTGGGCCCGGTACTTCAGGCTGTATCGCCACGCCCGTGCCTACCGAAACTTGCTCATCAACACAGCGGAACTCGCCCATGGGTACATCCTTGCAGCGACTGCCGCGTCCCTCAGCAATTTCATCACGCCGGCATTCAATGACGAGGAAGCGGAGCGGTTGCTGGGCGCTTCCAATGTCGAGGTCGGGCCTCTTTACCTTGTCGCAGTGGGTTGAAGGATGAACAACCAGACCATGCATACCGAGCGGGAGCTGCCGCATCCCTTGCTTGAGGTGCTATTCACCAGCGAATGGAGCGCGCTCTACGACCCGGTCACTCGCAGCCGGTGGGATACCAGCGGGCTGTTCCACGAGCCTGTATTTGATGCGCTCAACGGCAAGGATGGCGTTGATGCGGACACGGCAGGCTGCCTGCGGGAGGCTTGTCTGGACACCCCTGCGATCAGCGATCGGGAGGCGATCCGGGAATGGTGCGAGGCGGGCTGGTCCGACCCCCTGCGCCACTACTTGCACACCAACCGTCTTCCAAAGCTCAATTACGCCGATGCCAGCGGTTGGATCGAGGATTTCACGACGATGCGCGAAAAGGTTGGTGAGGAGGAGGTTCCGCCGCTGACTAAGGAGTACACCCGGGCTGTAAGTCCGATCGAAATCCCGCTGGCGGGAATGCCCCTCCCTGCGCGTGAGGAGCGTCTGACCCTGTCTGGGCTGGCGCACCTGCTGGTTCATGCATTCGGGATCAGCGGAGAAAAGCGGCTGGCAGTCACGGGCCGGCACGTGCGTCGCACCAGTCCTTCCGGAGGAAGCAGGCATCCCACCGAAGCCTACGCTGTCGCTTTTGATGTCGATGGCCTGGCCCCTGGTGTCTACCACTTCAACTCGGTCAGACGATCTCTTGCACTGGTGCACAAAGGCCAGTTCCAAGCGCAGTATCTCTGCGAGGTTGCAGGCCTGAATAGGCGTATCTCGTTTGCGCCACGGGCAGCACTGGTCCTGACGTCGGTCGTTGAGCGCAGCATGCACCGCTACCGCGATCCGCGCAGCTATCGCGTCCTGCACTTCGATCTCGGACATCTGCTCAAGACCCTGCAGTTGCTTGCCCGGGATCGGGGGATGCGCTATTTCAGCGCCTACTCCTTGGGCGACTCCGCGGCGGAGCGGATGCTCGGCGTGGACGGTCTCATGGAAACGGCCATGTGCCAGTTTCTCCTCGGGTAGGTCGGTCGATGGGTTCATCCGTCATCTGGCCTGACGTGTGCTTCACGCCTCGCGGGATGCTCCTGCGCAACCGCTGGAACGGCCACCGCCGCGCAGCTGGCGTCGAGGACCTGCGCGCCTCTGGGGAGGATTGGTGGCAGCTGCTGTCCCAGGTCGCACGCGATGGTGAGGCCAACAGGGGACCCAGTCTCGAGCCGTTGGCCCGCTGTGGCTTGGCGGGCATCAACGCCACAGGTGACGACGCCGGGGTCCACGCGGATTTCCTCTCGCTGCGTCGGAACGCCCGTTTCTGGGACTATGCGCAACCCGATGTCATGAGCCGTGATGCGCAGGACATGCGGACCTACGAAAGCCTCGAGCCGGCGCCCGTCCCGGACCCGGCACCGGCGGGAGAGAGATCCGTTGCCGACGGGGGTGTCGACCAGCGCGTGCTGCATATCGCCCGTACGGTGTTCACGTGCCAGGCGACAGTCGCCTTCCATGACCAGCGTGTGGAGCGCAGGACCGTCCCCTCGATTGGCGCCCGGCATGGACTGACCTGCCATGTACTGACGCCCGCCGCGCAGGATCGGCCTGCGCGTTGCTTCCAGGTGGGAAGCCATGGCGAGCTGATGGCTTCCTCCTGGACGGTCCGCCCCGTCACCGCGCCGTGGCCGTCAATTCTTGTGGGGGTGCGGTTCGAACACTATCAGTGGCGCTACCGGACCGGCTGGATCTACCCCTGCATTTACCTGGACCTGGGACACGTGGTCGGTGCGATTCGCGGCCTGGCCGCCCAGGCAGGCATTCGTTGGCGTGCACGCAAGGCGTGTCGTGCAGCAACAGGCGGCTTCCCCGGGCTGGTCGCCGAGCCCCTGTTGGAGATCCGGTTCTATCTGCCGAAGGAGGTTCGTCATGCATGAACGCATTTCCGTCATTGAGGATTTCGTCGATGCCCAACTGCAAAAGCGGATTTCGGCCCTGGTCGGCAGCCCGATCTGGCAGTACGGATGGAAATCCACCCGCGAGGGCAGCCGGTTTGCCTACTGGCATTCGCATTTCGCCGGCTCCGACCAGGGACGCCAAAGCTGCGAAGCGGAGCTCGCTGCCGAGCCGCTGCTGGCACCGATCTACGAACTGTGGAAAGCACTGGAGGCGCGTGTGCTCCAGGGCCATGAGCCCCTACGGGTTTATGCCAACGCGCATACCTATGGGGTCGAGGGCTCGGTGCACGTCGACGATACGGACGCGGAAAACTATTTCTCAACCGTCTATTACGCGCATCCGGCATGGAGTCACCAATGGGCGGGCGATACCGTTTTCTATTCCGACGACGGCCAGGACATCGTGCGCTCCATCCATCCCAAGCCGGGGCGGGCCGTGACTTTCCCGGGAGCCATACCGCACTGCGCCCGCGCGCCCAGTCGTGATTGCAATGAACTGCGCATCACCATCGTCGTGAAGACTCAGAGAAAGGCCGGCCATGCAGAAGGCACTTGAGTTCCTTGAGCGAGTGGGCGCTTCGCAGGCCGGGCATGCCAGTGGGTCCCTGATGGATCACCTGGTCGGCACCTGGCGCTTGTTGCAGGCCTGGGGCTGCAGCGACCCGGTGTGCTTTGCCGGGTTGTTCCACAGCGTTTACGGAACCAGCTATTACAAGCTCCAGTCCGTCCCGTTTGGCCAGCGCAGGCAGGTTCGAGAACTCGTCGGGGACGAGGCGGAACAGCTCGCCTTTCTCTTCTGTGTCGCAGATCGACCCGGTGCGCTCTGGGCGGCCCTGGACACCCGCCTGATCACCGACCGTCTGACCGGAGCAGCTCACGAGTTGTCGCCGCACCAGACCCTGGCGCTGATCGAGATCGAATGCGCCAACTGCATCGATCAGGGTCTGGGCTTGTCGTTCCTGCAGGAGGTCCGGGCGGCCTGTTGGGCGGGCCGTCTTGCGCTGCGCGATCCGATCGCTACTGCGGTGGCGCGGTCCCTGAACGCCTAGGCAAGCTCATGCATTGGTCCAGCACTTTCACGCACGGGTTCGACCTGGATGCGTGTTGCGTGTACATCCCGCGCTGTATCGGCAGACCCGGGGTTGCCGCATTCGAGGGCGTCGCCATGGGCAGTGCATATGGGCCTGGTGCAGTGGCGGATGCCGCGATTTCGGAATACGTCGAACGCCGCCACTTTCGACATCGGGTGCGGCAGACGGGTCCGCGTTGCCTGGCACAAATGGATCCTCCCGAGTACCTGCTGCAAGCGTGTTACCGGCAGGTGCGTCGCTCATCGGAGGTCAAGATTCCGGACGCGCTGCCCGGGTGTCCGGTCCTGCGCTGGATGGACTGGGCTCCCGCGCATCTTCCGCGCAACCTGATCGGCCTGGGTGGAGGGGAGGCGCCCTGGGAGTTCGAGCTCAATCCGTGGCGGGACTCGATGGCCATGGCCTGCCATCGAGGCGATCCGCAGGCGATCGAGGCGGCAGTCCTGGAGTTCGTGGAGCGGCAGACCACTCTGGCGTGGTGGCTGGGGGCCTGCACGGTCCGTCGCATCGACCAGGATCTTGTGGCGAGGTTGGCGGGTCATCGCGCGACGGAAACGCGCTGGGAGGCGCTGTGGCTGGACGCCGGCCTGGGAGCCTGCACCGTACTGGCGGCCGGGGAAAGCAGGGATGGCGGATTCTGTGCCACGGCCGCCAGGCTGGATCCTTGTGACGCGCTGAGCAAGGCCCTACAGGAGGCGGATCATTTTCGCGCGTTCCTCGGGCAGAAGCGACAGGCCGCAGTCTTGGGCCGGGTGGCTAGCCGCTACGAGCGTTTCGCCGTCGAGAGTGGCGGCCACGGCATGCCCGGCAGGATTCGGCAGGGGCTGGCCCAGGCACCCGTGCTCGGCGCGGGCGCCTTCGGGCAACTTCCTGCACAAACACTATCGCAGGTACGTGAACGAATCCTCGACGTCTCGGCACATGTGTACCTGTATCTGGCGCAGGAGTCGGGGAAGTTCGGCCAGCACTCGCTGGCTCGTCTGGTGAGCCCGGACTTCTACCTCCACAGTGACCCGGGCGCCAACCTGAACTTCGACAACGCGTTCTCGGTCCGGCTGGGTATCGCGCAGCCCGCCATGTGCCACAGGACGCCAACCTGCCTTCCATGATCGCCGCCGCGGCGGGCCAGCCAATGAGATTACCCATGACACAAAAAACGACTCCCCGACGAATCTTTGTCACGACAGCGCTGCCTTATGCCAATGGCGACCTGCATGCCGGCCACCTTCTGGAATACCTGCAGGCCGACATCTGGGTGCGTGCCCAGCGGATGCAGGGGCATGGGGTACAGTTTGTGTGCGCGGACGACGCGCACGGCGCGCCCATCATGCTGGCGGCGCAGAAGGCGGGCCTGGATCCCGAGGAATACGTGACCCGCGTCACCGCAGGCCGCCGTGCCTTTCTAGAGGGCTTTGGCATCGCCTTTGATCACTGGTACACGACACACAGCGAGGAGAACACAGTACTGGCCCATCAGATCTTTGCGCAGCTGAAGTCGCGCGGTCTGATCACATCGAGGACGGTATCGCAGTTCCATGACCCGGTCAGGAACATGTTCCTGCCCGATCGGTATATCCAGGGAACGTGTCCGCGTTGCCGTGCGCCCGGCCAGTACGGCGATGGGTGCGAGGCATGCGGAGCGTTTTATGCGCCCACCGACCTGATTGAGCCAAGATCCGTGCTGTCGAACGTGGCTCCACAGCTGCGCGACTCTGAGCACTTGTTTGTGACCCTGTCCTCTTCACAGGTGAGTGCGTTTCTCCAGGAATGGGTCACAAGCGGCGCCCTGCAGTCCGAGGTCCTGAACAAGACCCGCGAATGGCTGGAAGCCGGGCTGCGCGACTGGGACATTTCCCGCGATGCTCCCTACTTCGGCATCGATATTCCGGGCTGGCCGGACAAGTACTTCTATGTCTGGCTCGATGCGCCCGTCGGCTACCTGGCAAGCCTGCAGCACCATTTCGAGTCAGGGGGGGCACGCAGCCACCCGCACGGGCCCTCGCGAACCAGCCTGTCCTTTGAAGACTACCTGCAGGCACCCGACCTGGAGCAGGTGCACTTCATCGGCAAGGACATCGTCTACTTCCATACGCTGTTCTGGCCGGTGATGCTGGCCTTCAGCGGCCGGCGCCCGCCCACACGGATCCATGTCCATGGCCACCTCCTGATCAACGGCCAGAAGATGAGCAAGAGCCGCGGCAATGGCATCGATCCCATGCGGTACCTAGCAGGGGGGCTGGATCCTGACTGGTTGCGTTATTACCTGGCCGCCAAGCTCACCTCCAGGGTGGAAGATGTGGACTTCCAGGAAGCCGACTTCACAGCGAGGGTCAATGCGGACCTGGTGGGCAAGTTCGTCAACATCGCGAGCCGGTCGGCGGGATTCCTCAGTGATCGTTTCGCAGGTCGGTTGGGGAACCTGGACGCAGATGGAGCCGCGCTGGTGGCCGGGATCCAGGCTTGGGTGCCAACCCTGGCGGCCTTGTACGAGGCTGCCGATGACGCCCGGGTCGTCCGCGAAACCATGGGATTCGCCGACCGGGTCAACGAGTACTACGACCGAGGCCAGCCATGGGTGCTTGCGCGCAGCGAAGATGGCCTTGAGCCGCTCCAGGCCGTGTGCAGTGCATGCGTGGAGGCGTTTCGACTGCTGGCGCTTGCGCTCAAGCCGATCGTGCCCGGCCTGATCGCACGTGCGGAGGCCTTCCTGCAGTGTCCACCGCTCGGGTTCGCCGACGCGGATCGGCTGCTAGGTCAGGGTCATGTGATCGCACGCTACACCCACCTGACCAGCCGTGTCAGTCCGCAGGCGCTGAGGCAGGCAGTGGGGAGCGTGAGTCCGGATTGAGTGGCCGCCTTGGCTGCATGGGTGCCAGCCGATCGCGACGTGCAATTCCAACCTCGATCCTTGCAGGCTGATCGAGCGGCTGATTCGCCGTCTCCACCACGGTCGCCCTTATCGCCGAGACGCTCAGGCCGTGTGAAAAGGACCTAGCGCGCCCGCATCCGCCGCAACGCCGGATGCTCCAGCCTTTCGCGTTCGCGCCGCTCCAGCAGATTGAGCAGCCACTCCACCCGTTCCGGCAGCGGCCGGCTGGGAAATGACGCCACCGCCAGCGACGGCGCTTCGTCTGACGCGCCCGATCGTACCGCCGCCTCGCACGCCTGCACCAGAAACGCTGTTGCCGCCAAGGGTGCCGACGATTGCGGCGTGGTTCGAACCCACCCCGCCTGCGCCCACGCGGTGGCCAGCAGCGCCAGCTTGCGCGGGCCGCTCACCACCGTGCGGCGGTTGACCGAATCGCCGCCCTCGCGCCGCAGCTGCCGCCCGATCTCGCCATAGATCTGGCTCGCCGCCAGGATCGCGCCGCGACAATCCGCGGGCAGTTCGGCGATGCCGGGTTGCGCGCGCGCATACAGGCGGTCGGCTTCATCCAGCAGGCGCTCGATCACGCGGCGCAGGGTGGTCGAAAACCTCGGCTGCAGCA
>Ga0315900_10009922_pt1 | contig 12006 bp, 8 predicted proteins | sample LakEriMetagenome_FD_203521 | JGI IMG/M metagenome (GOLD analysis project Ga0315900, IMG submission 203521) | Freshwater fungal communities from buoy surface, Lake Erie, Ohio, United States - Buoy 12 MA114 | ecosystem: Environmental > Aquatic > Freshwater > Lake > Lake biofilm | place: USA: Lake...
GCAACCGTCTCCGGCGGACGTTGACATTGTACGAAACCTCAAGGCCTGTATCGGTCGTGCCGAAGCCGGGCCTGAAATTTGGCCCCGAAAGCGGTGTCCGAACCGGCTGCGACACCTGTGGCCGGGAATACTTGTCCATCGCGGAAGCCGTTTCCGCCCCCTCTTCCGGCCCCGAAACATTGACGCCCTTCCCATGGCAGCCGTACTCTCCAACAAGCCTTTCCGGGGGGCTCTTCGCCCCGTCCACCGCCTTCCTGGTGCCTCGTTCATGTCCGCCCCGCGTCGCGTGATTCGGTCGGTGCTGCAGGTTGCCGCCGCCGGCCTGGTCCTGTGTCTCGGCCACGATGCCGCCCTCGCCCAGGAGTGGGCCAAGAAGATGTTCACGGTGACGAGCCACAATTTCGGCACCGTCGCCAAGGGCTCGAAGACCGAATACCGTTTCGTGTTTCGCAATCTCTACAAGGAAGACCTGCACGTCGTCGGCGTGCGGACGAGCTGCGGCTGCACGTCGCCGGAGGTCACGAAGCGCGACCTCAAGACCCACGAGACGAGCGAGATCGTCGCCAAGTTCAACACGCGGACCTTCCTCGGCCAGCATGGGGCCACGCTGACCGTCACGTTCGACAAGCCGTTCTACGCGGAGGTGCAGCTGCGCGTGGCGGGCAACATCCGCGGCGACGTCACGTTCGACCCGCCGTTCGTCGATCTCGGCAATGTCGATCTCGGCAAGGGCATGGAGCGGACGATCCGCGTGACGCGGGTCGGCAGTTCGCCGTGGGAGATCAAGGACGTGCGCAGCGCCAACGGCAACTTCGAGGTCGCGCTCTCCAAGCCGACGGTGGGCGCCGCCCAGACCACGTACGATCTGACGATGCGGCTCAAGCCCGATGCCCCCGCGGGCTACGTGAAGGGGCAGCTAATCCTCGTCACCAACGACCCGCGGGCCACGCAGATCCCGATGGACGTCGAGGGCAGGGTGGTCGCCGAGGTCACCGTCAGTCCGCAACTGCTCTCGCTGGGGCCCGTGGCACCCGGCGGCTCGGTCACCAAGAACGTCGTCGTGCGGGCGAATCGGCCGTTCTGCGTGACGGGCATCTCCTGCCCCGACGGCTGTCTGTCGTGCGAGCCGAAGGCGACGCCGGCCACGGTGCACATCCTCCCGGTCACGTTCACGGCCGGCAACGCCGCCGGTAAGGTGGAGCGGCAGTTGAAGATCGCGACGGACCTCGGCGAGGGGGCGGTGCCCACGGTGACGGTGCAGGCCGTCGTCGAGGCCGCCGAGCCCGCAACCACGCAGACCTCGGCGTTGCCGAACGCCGGTCAGTCGGCCGCGCGGTGAGCGTCACCCGCGGGCGGTGATCGGCACGTAGTCGCGGGGCGGCGGGCCGACATAGGCCGAGAGCGGCCGGATGAGGCGGTTGTCGCCGATCTGTTCGATGCAGTGGGCCGTCCAGCCGCTCATCCGGGCCACCACGAAGATCGGCGTGAACACCTTCACGGGCAGGCCGAGCGCGTGGTAGACCCGCGCGGCCGGCCAGTCGAGGTTCGGCTTGAGCCGCTTGCGTTCGAGCATCATCGTCTCCACTCGCGCGGCGAGTTCCTCGAGCCGTTCACCGTCGGTGCCGCGCACCATCTCCCGGCACAGCCGGCCGAGGAGTTTCGCCCGCACGTCGCCGTCCTTGTAGACGCGGTGCCCGAAGCCCATCACCACTCGCTTGGCGGCGAACTGCTCCTCCAGCCAGGGCTCGACCCGCTCCGGCGAGCCGATCGCACCGAGCACCTCGAGCACCTTCTCGTTGGCTCCGCCGTGCAGGGGGCCCTTCAAGGCGCCGATCGCCGCGGTGATCGCGGAGTGCATGTCCGATCCGGTGGAGACGACCGTGCGGGCGGCGAATGTCGAGGCGTTGAACTCGTGCTCGGCGTAGAAGACGAGTGTGGCACCGAAGGCCGCCACGGCCGCGGGCGCCGGGGTCCGGCCGGTAAGCCGTTCGAGCAGGGCGGCGGCCAGCGGCCGCGCGGGCCAGGGCGCGATCGGCCGGCCGGCGGTGAGATCCATCCAGGCGGCCAGGATCGCGGGCGTCTGGCCGAGGAGCCGCTCGGCCTGGGCCAGCAGCGCCGGCCGCGGACCGGGGAGGTCGTCCTGCTCGACCATGCCGAGCATGCTGATGCCCGTCCGCAAGGCATCCATCGGCGCGGCCTGCGGGTTGGCTGCCGCGAGCCGGGCCAGGGCGTCGAGGACCGCGGGGTCAAGGGCTCGGGCCGCGTCTTGGATCTGCCCGCGAAAGGCTTCCAGTTCGGCCGTGGTCGGCAACTCTCCATGCAGCAGGAGCCAGGCCACCTCCTCGAAGTCGCCGCCGGCGGCCAACGGCTCGATGTCGTAGCCGCGGTACCGGAGCGTGCCCTCGAGCGAGCAGATCGCCGTGCTGCCGGCCACGATGCCGGCGAGTCCCTTGGCGACGTCGGCCGGCGTTGAACCGGGGGCGGTCATGGGCGGTGCTCCTGGGCTGCGGCCGGGCCGGCCGCGTGCCGCTCCGGATGCCGGGGGTCGTAGTCGAGCAGGTCGTAGAGTTCCTCGCGCGACTGCATCAGGTCGAGCAGGCTCTCCTGCGTGCCCTCCGCCGCGATCATGGCGAGGCCGGCCTCCATCGCCTTCATCGCCAGCCGCAGGAGCGTGACCGGGTAGAGCACCGCCGCGAAGCCGCAGGCGGCGAGGTCGGGAATCGAGATCAGCGGGCTGACGCCGAACTCGGTCATGTTGGCCACCAGCGGCGTGGCGTCCGCGGCAAACTCGGAGCCGACGCGGGTGAACTCGTCCCGCGACGCGAGTGCCTCTGGGAACAGCCAGTCGGCGCCGGCCGCGCGGTAGGCGTGCAGCCTGCGCAGGCAGTCGTCGAAACCGTGCACGCTGCGGGCGTCGGTGCGGCCGATGATCACGGTGCCCTGGTCGCGGCGGCCCGCGACGGCGGCGGCGATCCGCTCGCACATCGCCTCGGCCGAAACGACCTCCTTGCCGCCCAGATGTCCGCACCGCTTGCCCCCTGCCAGGCCGACCTGATCCTCGATCTGGATGGCGGCCGCCCCCGCCTCCTCGAGCAGCCGGATCGTCTCCTCCACGTCGCGGGGGCTGCCGAAGCCGGTGTCGGCGTCCACGACGAGGGGAATGGAGACGGCGCGGGCCAGGACCCGCGTCTGCTCGACGAGCTGGTCGCGGGTGAAGAGGCCGATGTCGGGCACCCCGAGGCCGCCCGCGGAGAAGGCGGCGCCGGAGAGATAGATCGCATCGAACCCGGCCCGCTCGACGAGCTTGCCCGCGAGCGCGAAGGGGGCACCCACGATCCCGAGCGTCTCCTCGGTGACGGCGCGGCGCAGGGCTGCGCCCCGGGCGGCGGTCTGGGGGCCGAACGGGGCGGGGGCGGAACGGTTCATCGGCTTTGGGTACTCTGGGTTCGCGAGTCCGGCAGTTATAGGTGTGGCGCATGGCGAGCGAAAGCGACGGACGGCTACCGGCCGCGGTGGAGGTGGCGGCGATCCTCCTGCTGTTCGCGGCGTCCGGCGCGTGGCCGCTGCCCGACGTCAACGAGACCGTGTATCTCACGAAGGCGCTGCACCACGTCGCCCCGTCGTTCGGCCGTGGCGACTGGTTCCTGGAGACGCCCGACGCCCACTCCGTCTTCTACGTGGTGATGGGCCCGATCCTGGCTGCGTGCGGGCTCGAGTTGGGCGCCTGGGTGGGCCGCTGTCTCGGCTGGCTTGCGCTGGCGATCGGCTTCCGCCATGCCGTGGCGCCGCTCCTGTCGACGGCGTTCGGCCGGCTGCTGGCGGCCGCGCTGTTCGCGCTCGCCCTGCGGCACACGACCGCGGCGGGTGAGTGGGTGATCGGCGGCTGCGAGGCGAAGGTGTTTTCCTGGGCGCTCGTGCTGGCGGCGCTCGGTGAGATCGGCCGGGATCGGTTTGCGGCCGCCGTGTTCCTGTTGGGCGGGGCGACGGCGATGCACCCGATCGTGGGTGGGTGGGGGCTCGTCGCGTGCGGGCTCGTCTGGTGGCGGGGCCGGCGCGCGGGTGGCGCAGCGTCGGATGGAGTGGCCCGGCGAGCGGGCGGCGCCGAGTCGCATGAAGTGGTCCGGCGTGCGGGCGGCATGAGTTCCGTCGCTGACACGCTCCGGATCCTCACGCCGACCCGCTCGCCTCCTCGACGGCAAGGCACGAATCACACCGGCGGTGACTCGACCGTTTCCGCCGCCCTGCGCGGCGGGCTGGTGGTGGGTGGGCTGGCGCTTGCCGCGTGTGGCGTGCTGCCCGCGCTGTCGCTGTCGGCGGGCGTGGACGCGGCGGGGCGGACACTGGCCAACCGCATCTACGTGGTCGAGCGGCTGCATCACCACCTCCTGCCGCGGACGTTTCCCGAGGCCATGATCGCCAGGCACCTGCTCGCGATCCTCGTGGGCACGATCATGCATCGCGTCGTGCCCGCCTCGCCGGCCCGCGCCCGTGTGGCCGCCTTCCGCGAAGCGGCGCTATCGATCTCGCTCGTCGGCTGCGTGATCGCGGCGGCCGAGCCCCTCGCGCCCGATCTTGTCATCGGGTTGCTGCGCTACTATTGGTTTCGCCTCGCCGACGTGATCGTGCCCTTCACGCTGGCCGCCAGTGCCGCCGCGGTCCTTACGGACGACGGCGTGTGTGCGCGGATCCTGCCCGGCAGGCCGGCGCTCATCCGCGGCCTGGTCGTCGCCACGCTGCTGCTCGACCTTGGACTGCAATCCCGCCACTGGCCGCTGCCCGGCCGCTCCGGCCCGCAGTGCCGCGCCGACACGAAGGTGGACGCCGCCGCCTGGGCCGACGTCTGCGGCTGGGTAAAGGAGCACGTGCCGCCGGGGTCGCGGTTCCTCACGCCCCGGGGCGCGGCGAGCTTCACCTGGCGGACCGGCCGGCCCGAGGTGGTCGCCTGGAAAAACAGTCCGCAGGACGCGGTCTCGCTGCTCGAGTGGCGGCGGCGGATCCTCGACTGCTTCTCCGCCGACGGCACGCTCGTGGACATGGAACGCTCGACCGCGGCGCTCGGTGCCGACCGGATGCGCGACGTGGCCGACCGCTACGGGGCCGACCACGCGATCGTGCCGCTCGACGTCGCCGGCCTCGATACGCTCCCCTTCGAGCGGCTCCACGCCAACGGCCGCTACGCCGTCTACCGCCTCACGCCCCCGCTGGAATCGCCATGACCACGCCGCCGATCCACGCCGCCGTCTTCGACCTCGACGGCCTGCTCGTCAACACCGAGGAACTCTACCAGCACGTCGGCAGCGAAATCCTCGGCCGCCGCGGCAAGACCTTCGAGGCCGAGTTGCTCGACGCGATGATGGGCCGGCCCCCGGCCGTGTCATTGGCGATCATGATCGAGTGGCACGGCCTCGGCGACACCGTCGAGACGTTGGCCGCGGAGACGAAGGAGATCTTCGCGGGCCTGCTCGACGAGCAGCTCGAGCCGATGCCGGGTGCGGTTTCGCTCGTCGAGTCGATCGTCACCCGCGGGCTGCCGCGGGCCGTGGCCACCAGCAGCGGCCCCGCGTTCGCCCACGATGTGCTCGGCCGCGTCGGGCTGCTCGATCGCTTCGCCTTCGTGCTCACGAGCGCCGACGTCGTGCACGGCAAGCCCGATCCCGAGATCTACCTGGCGGCGGCCGCACGGCTGGGCGTCGAGCCGGCGGCGATGCTGGTGTTCGAGGATTCGCACAACGGCTGCCGGGCGGCGGTGGCGGCGGGCGCGGTCGTGGTGGCCGTGCCGGGCGGCCACAGCCGGCGGCACGACTTCACGGGCGCCCGGTTGGTCGCCGACTCGCTCGCCGACCCGCGGATCGCGGCCTTGCTCACAGGCTGACGCCGAGCCGCTCGGCCTTGGCGCGGATCGCGACCTGGAAGGCCGGGAAGGGATATTTCTTGCCGCGACGGACGGCCCACAGGTAGGTCGAATCGACGACCTGCGCCGGGATCTCGCCGGCCCGCACCGCCTCGATCACACGGTCGCAGAAGGCGACGTCGGCCGGGGCCCGCACCTTGAGCCCCGCCTTGAGGCGTTCTTCGAGCGCGGCGATCGCGCCGCGGGCGGTGGCGGGCTCGTCGCCACGGGTCACGGCGGGCAGGGCCAGCGACAGGCCCAAGAGCAGAAGAACACGGCGTCGCATGGCGTTGCCTCCCGAGGTCGGGGGACGATCCCAGGCCGGCTGCCGCTGGTCAATGCCAGCCGGTCAGGCGAACCGGGCCAGGGCGTACGACTTCTTGCCCGTGCGGAGCACGAGCGTGGCGGCGCCGGCGAGGTCGCGGGGGGTGAGGCGGTGGGCCACGTCCCCGACGCGGCGGTTGTTCACGTAGGCGCCCCCCTGCTCGATCGTGCGCCGGGCGGCGCTCGTGCTGCCGGCGAGGCCCGTGGCCTTGAGGGCCTCCACGAGCGGCAGACCCTCGCCGTCGAGGGCCGCCCGTGCGAACTCGTGGCTGGGCACGTCGGCGAAGATCTCGGCCAGCGCCGCGTCGTCGAGGGCGGCGATCTCGGCGCCGAAGAAGATCTCGGTGGCTTGGCGGGCGGCCGCGAGGCCCGCGTCGCCGTGCACGAGCCGCGTCAGCTCCTCGGCGATCCGCTTCTGTGTGTCGCGCGCGGCCGGGCTCGCCGCACGCCGCTCGTCGAGCGCGCGGATCTCGTCGAGGGGCAGTTCCGTGAGCCGCAGCAGGCAGCGGCCGGCGTCGTCGTCGTCGAGGTTGATCCAGTATTGGTAGAAGCGGTAGGGGCTCGTGCGGCGCGGGTCGAGCCACACGGCGCCGGAGGCGGTCTTGCCCATCTTCGTGCCGTCGGCCTTCGTGAGCAGCGGGCAGGTGATGCCGTGGAGTTCCCGCGATCGCAGGCGGCGGCCGAGCTCGATGCCGGCGGTGATGTTGCCCCACTGGTCGCTGCCGCCGATCTGCACGCGGCAGTCGAGGGCGTCGGAGAGGTGGACGAAGTCCCAGGCCTGCAGCAGCATGTAGCTGAACTCGGTGTAGGAGATGCCCCCCTCGCGTTCGAGGCGGCTCTTCACGGAGTCCTTGCCGAGCATCTGTCCGAGCGGCACGTGCTTGCCGACGTCGCGGAGGAACTCGAGATACCCAACGCCCCGCATCCAGTCGGCGTTGTTGACGACGTGCACGGTCTGGCCCGTCGAGGCGAGCACGCCGCGGATCTGCCGCTCCACCGCGGCGATGTTGGCGGCGAGTTCGTCGGGGGAGAGCAGGTTTCGCTCCTCGCTGCGGCCGCTCGGGTCGCCGATCATGCCCGTGGCGCCGCCGACGAGGGCCACCGGTTCGTGGCCCACGGCGGCCACCCGCCGCAGGAGCACCAGCGCCACGAGGTGGCCCACGTGCAGGCTGTCGGCCGTGGGGTCGAAGCCCGCGTAGACGCGGCGGCCGGGCGTGCCGAGCCAGCCGCGCAGGGCCGCGGCGTCGGTGGATTGGTTGACGAGGCCGCGGGCCTCGAAGTCGGAGAGCAGGTCAGGCATGGTCACCGCCAAAGGTCGTCGCCCGCGAAGGGATGCGCGGGGCCGGAGAGTTTCGGGGCCGGCAGGGCCTTGAGGGCGTGCTCCGCGAGCTTGAGATCCTCGCGGGACGTGATCTTGAGATTGATCGGCGAGCCGGGCACGACGGTGACCTGCTGGCCGAGGGTCTCGACGAGGCTCGCCTCGTCGGTGGGCTGGCTGCCGTTGGCCGCCGCGTAGGCTTTTTCCAGCAGGTCGCGGCGGAAGACCTGCGGCGTCTGCGCCTCCCAGAGGCCGGTGCGATCGACCGTCTCGGCGATCACGTTGTCGGGGCCGACCCGCTTGAGCGTGCCCACGACGGGGATGGCGAGGATCGCGGCGCCGGTCTTGGCCCCCGCGGCGAACACGCGGTCGATCCAGGCCTGGGCGAGACATGGACGCGCCGCGTCGTGGATCGCCACCATGTCGATCTCGGGCCCGAGTTTCTCGAGGCCGTTGCGGACCGACTCGGCCCGATGGGCGCCCCCTTCGGCGAGCGTCACGCCCATGAAGGCCAGGTTTGCGCCGAACTTCTCGACGAAGGCCTGGCGGTCCTCGGGGGCGACCACGATCACCACCTGCTTGACGTCCTCCCGATCGAGGAACTTCTCGGCCGAGTGCAGCCACACGGCCCGGCCCGCCAGCGGGGCGAAGGGCTTCTTGTAATTCGCGTCCTGAAAGCGGCTGCTCTGCCCGGCAGCCGCCAGGATCACTCCGAACCGCGGCATGGCTTCGTCGCCGGGGTGGCGGATCGGATCGCGGAGACGTGGGCCTCGATCGCGCGCACCATGAGACCGCGCACCGCAGCCTTCACGGCGGGCTTGTCGCGGATCCATTCCGCGAAGGCCGGGCCGTGGGCGATGTAGAGGTCGCGGAGTGACCGCGGCGCGGACGTCACGAGCCAGCTGCGGAAGACCTGCCACCGCGGATCGTCCGCACCAAACGCCTCACGGGCCACCCAGCAACCGACCCCGCCGCCGGCTGCGGCGGCACCGACTCCAGCACCCACGTTGCCACCCACGCCGCCACCCACGCCGGCTGCGCCGCCGACACCTGCTCCAGCAGCGCCACCCACGCCGGCTGCGCCGCCTACACCTGCTCCAGCAGCGCCGCCCACGCCGGCCGCTGCTCCGGCTCCGGCACCGCCCGCCACGCCGCCCTGCGCCGCGGGGCTGCTCGACGGGGCGGTCGAAACACCACCGGTCTGGAAGTTGAACGTGGTGACGTTGCCCACGCCGGAGAACAGCGGCGTGCACGTGATGCGGACATACCGCCGGTCGGCCGACACGACGGCGCGGGCGAACATGTTCACACCTTCGGGAAGCGTCGTGATCACGGGCTGGTAGCCCACGGCGGCGTTGGGACCGAAGAACGGCGGAAAGCCGGTGCCCGGTGCGCCCGGCACCCCGCCGCGGCTGGCCGACATCGACGCGGCGACGGCCGGATCGGCGAGCGCCTGGATCTGCTGGGCGAGGATCGCCTTGCCGATCTCCTGCTGCGCGACCACGTCCTGGGCGATCTGGGCGTCGAGCAGCGGCTCACGCCGCCGGCCGTCCGGCACCGCGAACGCGAAGGTCTGCTGATCGCCTCCGAGCCGCAGCGAGCGGGTGAGCGATTCCTCGTTCTTCGTGCCTTTGCGGAGGATCACCTTGGCGGTCACGGTGTCGGCCGCGACCTTGCCCCACGCGCGACGCACGAGCACGCGGTAGGTGCCCGGAAACGCCTGGGCGGCGACGTACCGCTCGCGGTGCGTGGCGGCGTCGTTGCCGACCTGTTCGGCCTCGTCGCCGAGGAGCACGCCCCCGGCGCTCGACCGCGGCGCGGCCGCCGAGCAGACCGACCCGGAGGGCTCCTCGACGAGCACGTCCACGTCGGCGTCGCCGGTCCACGAAAGCTCCACGACCACGTCGCGGACGAGCGCCTGGTCGGCCGCCGCCTTGAAGGCTGCGGCCTGGTCAGCCTTGCCGGCCTTCTCCAGGGCGGTGATCGTGGCCTTCGCGAGCCGTCCGGCCCGCAGGGCGATCTCCTGCTGCCCCGCCGGCCACTCATGGGCGAGCACGCCAGGGCAGGCCCAGGCGAGGGTGGCGGCGTCTTCGTTGCGGGCGGCGAGCGTCATCGCCAGGGCGTAGGCCTCGCGGCTCGTGGGGTCGAGCCGCGTGATCTGCCGGCAGATGCGGATGGCCTGCTTGTCGGAGCCGAACCGGGCGAGGTAGTTCGCCAGGCCCAGCAGATCGGTCGGGCTCACGGCGAGGTCGGCGCTCGAGAGCAGCACCCGCTCCACGTCCTCGCGCGGCCGGCCGGCCGCCTCCATCGCGATCGCGAGCGATTCATACATCCACGGTTCGACGTGGCCGCAGGCGAGCGTCGCGGCGATCAGGTCAGCGGCACGACCGAACTCCCCCGCCGCTCCGAGGGCGGCGGCCGAAGCCCGCAACTGCGCGAACCGCCGCTGGCGTTCGCGGCCCGCGTCGCCTTCGGTCGTGATGCCGAGGTATTCGCCGAGCGCCTGCCGCAGGTCTGCGGCATCGAGGATCGTGGCCGGCAGGCCCTGCCGCGGCGCCGCGGGCGGCGTTGTTTCCGGGGCTGCGGGCACCGCGGTCGGCACGGTGTCGGGCTTGTCCTTGCGGGCGATCCGCTCCCGGGCGTCCGACACCTGGAACTGACCGCCGCCTTGGGCAATCAGCCGCGGTTCGACGACGAGATCCATCGCGGCCCGCACGGTGGCCTTGGCGAGCGGCTTGTCGTGAATCCAGTCGGCGAAGGCCGGGCCGTGAGCGGCGTACAGACTCCGCAGCCACGTCGGCCCGTCGGTCGTGAGCCACGTGCGAAACACGAGCCAGCGTGGGTCGTGGGCGCCGTACACTTCGCGGGCCACCCAGCAAAAGCCGCCCCCACCACCCATCCCACCGCCCATCATGCCGCCACCACCCATGCCACCACCCATGCCGGCGTTCATGCCGCTGTTGATGCTGTTGGCGCCGCCGAGGCCGCCGCCGGTCTGGAAGGGATTGAGGCCCGAACTCGGGTTCACTGGGAGCACGAGGTCGGCCACCGGGTAGACCTTGATGACGAGATTCTCGCCGGCCTTCTCCTTGGTGGTGATCAGCAGCACCTCGTCCTTGATGAGGTAGGTGAGGTCGATGTCGCCGAGCAGCAGCCGCAGCGCCGACCGCAGCGAGATGCCGGAGAGATCCTTGGTGACCGGCGTGTCGAGGTCGATGCCGGCGTCTTCCAGGGCCTTCATGTCGAGCTGGATCGGGATGCCCTGTGAGTCCTTGAGCTGGGCGATCACGTCCCGCAGCGGCGTCTCGGTGAAGTTCAGGTTTTGCACCGTGCCGTCGAGCGCGTCGTAGATCTTCTGCTCGGCGCTGCCGGGATTGGCGAGGTCCACCGACTTGTACTTCTTGCGATCCTCGGTGATCTGCTTCCAGCGGGCGGCGCTCGGATAGACGATCGGCGGCTCGTCCGGGAAGGGAATCCCGGCCACGTCGACGAGGTGCATCACGTCCATGAAGCCACGCTCCTGGTCGCGGCGGACGCGGGTGTTTTCGGCGTGATAATCGAGCATCCGCGCCACGAGCGGGGCGGTCTCGCCGACCACGCGCGCCGTCATCGGCACGGGGTAGTTGGCGTAGAGCGGCGGCGCCTCCTCGGCGATCTCGAGGCCCACCTCGCGCTCGGCCTCGACAAAGGCGGTGGTGGGCCGCTGATAGCCGACGCGAATGCCCTCTTCGACCAGCGCGTTGTATCGCTCGGTCAACGCCTTGATCTTCGCCTCGCGGCGGTCGAGGTCGGCGACGAGTTCGGCGCGGGCGCGGCCGATGGCCGCCCGCCGTTCGGCCGCCAGGTCGCGGTCGGTCTTCTCCCGCGACCGCACGATCGACTCCCGAATCCGCATCTCCAGTTGCCGTAGCAGGCGGTCGCGGGTTTCCGGATCGAGGGCATCGTCGGTCCGCACCAGCTCCTGGGCTTCCTTCAACTGCTGGCGGGCCAGATCGGGATCCGTCGAGAGCAGCTGCCGCGCGTTCCGCAGCCGCACGGCCGTCTCCTGCTCGAGCTGCTGGGCACGAACCTTCCGCATCGCGTTGAGTTCGGCGAGTTCGTTTTCATCGGCGGGAGGCAGTTGCTCCGGGGGCGTGATCACGCCCACGCCCGGCTGCGGCGGCGGTGGCACGGGTCCGGCCCGACGCTGCACGACCTCGCGAACCACGGCCGCATCGGCGTTATCGGGATCGCGCCGCAGCGACGCCTCGGCCAGCCGGAGCGCGGAATCGTGCGAGCCGGCCGCCTCGGCCTGCCGCGAGAGGGCGGCGAGTTGCGCGGCCTCGCCGAGCACCACGGACCGCGCCAAGGCAAGGCCTTCGCGGCCGAGGAGCGGCAGGAAGACGCCGTCGGTGTCGCGGGCATTGCGGGCCAGTTCGCCGAGATAGGCGTTTTGTTCCTGGGGCTTGGCGGCAGGCAGGTCGAGCGTCACGGT
>Ga0315900_10009923_pt1 | contig 12004 bp, 7 predicted proteins | sample LakEriMetagenome_FD_203521 | JGI IMG/M metagenome (GOLD analysis project Ga0315900, IMG submission 203521) | Freshwater fungal communities from buoy surface, Lake Erie, Ohio, United States - Buoy 12 MA114 | ecosystem: Environmental > Aquatic > Freshwater > Lake > Lake biofilm | place: USA: Lake...
GGAGCGTAGCTTCAAGGAAATCACCTGAATTGCTTTGCCAGAGGAACCGCTTGTTTTCGTCTGTTTGGTAAAAAAGCCGGACATGGTTCCATTGAGCTGTTCTTCGGAAGGCATATTGTTGTGTGCCTTGGTAGGAGATGCTAGCATCGGGTGTGGGCAGATAAACATGCCCATTAATCCCGAGTGGGAGTGGATTGCCTTCATTTTTGAGGATAGAAAATGAATTCCAGCCTTTGGCGGCCTCGATAAAACTACGTCTGAAGCGGGCGATTTCGGAGGAAATGGGTACAAATCCAACCCCTGCTCCTCCCCAAACACCTTGAAGGGTATCCCTTAAATCGCCCAAAAAGATATCTCCCTCTATAAATGAGTCTCCGAAAAAAGCTACTCTAACCGTTTTCTGATGGCTTTTAATAGAGTCAACTGCTTGAAAAAACGGACGAAGTCCTTGAAAATTAAAACTATAGTCTTCAATTATTTTTCCAAAAAAAGCGCTGTCCACCAAGTGCCGAAGGGTGTCTTGAGAGAGGCTTTGTAGACTGGTATCTAGGTTGGGAATGAGTAGGGTATCAGCGGTGAGGGTGTCTAACTGTTCGGGTATCCGGATGTCGGCCAGTATATCCATTTTACGCAGGCCATATTCTTCCAGTGGAAGTTGGTTGGAGACTGCCGTGAGTACGAGTAGAAACAGCAGCACCAAGGCGGAGAGTGCCAGTGATTGCCCCAGGTAATTTTTCATGCTGGCGCGAAGATAGCAATTTCGGCGCATTTCCGTTCCTTTGTACCCGTATGGACTTGTTTGACGATTGGGAACGCGCCCAATCCGCTGCCTTAAAAGGGCTTGAGCGATCAGGTTGGGCGCGTTCTTTTTGTTCTTCTGAGCTTTTGAAAGTACTTCCACCAGCGGCGGAGGATCCTGCCTCGGATTTGCTGTCAGCGGTAACCGTCTTATCGGCCTGGTACCGGGCGGGTCTTCGATCATCGACTGCTTCTTCAGCGTTGGAAGAATGTGGTCGGCCTGAACCTGATGAGCTGCCATTTTGCAAGCCGGCGGCGGAGGATATTTGGTATCGCCTTCGTTCCTTTCAATTTACGCTACCTGAGCTGGAAAAACGTTGGTTGCTTCGCTGTTACCGCGCAGGTTACGTGCTTTCTCCCAAGTTAATTGTGGAGGTGCTAGAATTTGGGCTACAAAAGAAAAACGCTTCGCTGCAGCCTTTGATTGCCTTGGTGGCGGGGAATTTGGGGCGCTGGTTAGCCCGTTTTAATCCTGATTGGGGCTATGTAGTGCCAGAGGTGCTAGCAGAGCGTTTTCGGTTGGGAAAACCTGCAGAGCGGATTTCGGCGCTTACAGCTTACAGGATTCTTCAGCCCTCGGCTGCTCGGGACTTATTGGCCTCGACTTGGCCGGGGGAGAGCAACGCAGATCGGCTAAAGTTGATGGAAGCCTTTGGAGGACGTTCGTTGAAAGAAGATGAGCCGTTTTTACTGCAGGTTCAAACTGAATTAAATTTGGATGGAAATGCAGATGGCCCTTCTACCCGTCAGCTTAAGCAGTTAACGGCACGTATTCTGTTGAAAAACCAAACCTCTGTCTCGTGGAATCATTGGGTGGGGATTTTAGCTCCGTATTGGAAAGGAGGTTTGGTGTTGCCTGAAGGGGAGGATGCTTATTTTTGCGACAATTGGATGTCTCAGCATGGGCTGCTTCAGAAAGGGACGGGAGCTGCGATGGTCATTCACTGGTGGTCTGCCTTGTTGGAGCTGCTTCCACCGGCTATTTGGGTGCAGGCTTTTGAACAGCCACCTAAAATAGTGTTAAAGGGATTAGAGGAAGGACCTTATGGGGGTATTTTATCCAAGAGTCAGGTACATGCAGCGCTTTATTCAGCTACGCGATATTATAAGGATCCTGTTTGGGCGGAGCTATTGATTGGTTTGGTGGGAGTGGAAGAAGCGTTTGTTTTGTTTGAGCTTTTGCCGACTGAAAAGCGGGAGCAGTACTTAATGGGAAATCGCGCTTTAATTTCCCGTATTGCCTGGGATGCTCCAGCCTTGCAGTTTGATTGGTCACCGGCTTTTAGCAATTGGATTTTACGAAATTGGTACGAGAGTTTAGTAGCGGGAGATACCAAAAGGAGTCAGGTGTATCTAAGCATGGCCATTTTTATGCATCCTACAGCGCGTCCCGCTTCTATTCCGGGTCCTTATGATCCGATTTATTGGCGGGAGGAATGGCTGAAAAAAGTAGTCACTCCGTTGGAGAAGATTTTGGCAGTTAAAGCCCTGTTGTAGGTTGGGCATTTTCTGACTTAAAAAAAGTGGGCTGTTCAGAACGAATCGAACAGCCCACTTTTTTGACCAGGTATAAAAACCTTACTGTTTATTTTACAATTACTACTGATTTGCCGACGATAAACTTGCCGTTAGACAAGTGCATCATATAATTGCCTGGTAACAACTGAGCGACATTAATGGTAGTATTTTCTTGTAAGTTGATTTGTTGTTCCAACACCCGTTTGCCGGCTTGGTCGAACAAAATAACCTGTGCATCACCGCGCAACTCAGCTGCGTTTACCTGGATGTTGACAAACTGGCGAGCAGGATTTGGAGCGATAGTGAGCGCATCTGACTTTAGCAAGTCGTAGGTAGCGCTTGGGTCTCCGAAGGCAAATTCACCGGTAGCAGAGTTCAAGGTAACACGGTACGTTCCGCCTGTGATTGGAATATTTGGACCGTCTTGTGTGCCAATACCGGATGGCCAAACTGGAGCACCCCAGTTGACTGTCCAAGCATCTTCAGCGCGGAACTTCGCTTCGCTTGTAGTGAGATCGATGGAGTTGATGAACCAGAAGGACTCGTCATTGCTGTCTTTGGTCATGTCCACATCGGTTTCCCAGTTTGCATTCGGGGTAGCAGGTCCGATTAGACCAACGGTGTTGTACAATACGAGCAGTTCGAAGTTGTATTCACCTGTGGTAGAGTTGAACGTTACTACATATTCGCCGGCAGGGACTGGAATATTAGCTCCGTCTGGCAATGCTACACCGGAAGGGAAATCACCATTACCCCAGTTTACGCCCCAATCGTTTTCAGCGCGGAACTTCGCTTCGCCTTCTGTCAGAACGATGCGTAGTTTCCAGAGGGACTTATCGCTTGGGTCTTGAACCATATCGGTGTCATTATCCCAGCCACCTGGAGTTGCGCTACCGATGATACCAATGGTCTGGTAGGTTACGATTGGAAGGAAGCTATACTCTAGGGTTTGTGTGTTGAAGGTGATCAGGTATTCGCCAGAGTCAACGGGGATGTTATCTCCGTTTGGAACCGCGATACCGGTAGGGAAGTCCGTTCCACCCCAGTTTAGGGCCCAGGCATCGTTGGCGCGGAACTTTGCGCTTCCGTCCTTCAATTGGACACCATTCTTTTTCCAGAGGTTTGGATTGGATGGGTCTTTAGAAAGGTCTGTGTCTTCAGCCCAGCCACCTGCAGTTGCGTCTCCGATAATACCGATGGTGTTGAACTCCACTTTTTCTTCGAAGTTATAGGCTCCAGTTGCTTTGTTGAAGGTGATGATGTACTTGCTGGCAGCAGGAATCTGTATGTCAGCGCCACCTTGGGTGCCCACACCGGAGGGGAAGTCGGTTCCGCCCCAGTTGATGTCCCAAGAATCGTTGGCGCGAAACTTACATGCGCCCTGAAGAAGATTCAGAGTAATGGAGTACTGGTCTGGGTTGGTAGGGTCTTGCGCCATGTTGGTGTCGAAGTCCCAGCCACCGAAGGTAGCGGATCCCAGGATACCAATATCGGAGGTGATTTGGAAGGAATACGCTCCGGTTGTGGAGTTAAAGGTGATGGTGTACTCACCGGCGGTTGGAACCGCGATGTCTGGACCACCTTGTGTGCCGGTACCGAATGGGAAAGCGGAGTCGCCCCAGTTGATATCCCAAGCATTGTCTTGGCGGAATTTGCAAGCGCCCTCGTTTAGGTTGGCCACGAGGGTCCATTTGGTAGGGTCAGCTGCATCCTGTGTCATGTCCACATCTGCGTCCCAGTTGCCTAGGGGAGATGCTGTACCGATCAAGCCGATGGATTGGCTGAATCCGGAGAGGAGCAGGCTTGAGAAGAGCAAAGAGAAAAGTAATCGTAACTTCATTTTAGTTGAATTTTAAGAAATATACTTACTTAGTGTAAAGTTGTGACAAAGTTAAACTGTTTTTAAATTTTGCAATAACTTTGTGAGGAAAAGTTACAATAAGTGGGAGTAAAAATACCCATTTTATGTTTGGTTTCCGAAATTGCAGATGAAGTTATGTGTAGTTACTTTGTTGGCAATGGATTATTTTGTTAAACCTAATTTGTTTTTTAACGAGCCAATTTTATAGTATGAAGTTTAGTTACAAAAGTACCATCCGGACCCTTTTACTGGCCTTGTTGTCGGTGGGTTCGTGCTGGCTTGCGGAGGCGCAACGCTCCATTACCGGGGTGGTGCGTGACGTGGAGTCGGGCGAAGCACTCATTGGCGCCACTATTATTGAGAAAGGCGTTGCCGGCAATGGCGCGGTTTCCGATGTGGAGGGTGCCTTTTCTTTAAGAGTAGCGGACAACGCCACTACCCTTGTGGTGAGCTATACTGGTTACACCAGTGTAGAGCAGGATATCCGTGGACTCAATTCTGTGGAGGTATTTCTGACACCGGGTGCCTTGATCAACGAGGTGTTGGTCATAGGTTATGGTACGGTCAAGCGGGAAGATGCCACTGGTCTGGTCCAATCTGTTACCACTGAAAAATTTAACCGTGGTGCCATTACAGGTCCTCAGGAGCTTTTGGCCGGTAAAGTGGCCGGGGTGGTGATCACTACCGATGGTGCTCCTGGAGCCGGTTCAAAAATCCGGATCCGCGGGGAATCTTCTTTGTCAGCTTCCAACGATCCGTTGATTGTAGTCGATGGGGTGCCACTCGATAATGGAGGGGTATCGGGTAGCAGAAACGCATTGAACATTATTAATCCCAACGATATTGAGTCGTTTACAGTCCTGAAGGATGCTTCGGCCGCTGCGATCTATGGTAACCGGGCTTCTGGAGGGGTTATTATCATCACAACCAAAAAAGGGAAGCTGGGTAAAAAAGTACAACTGGGTTACAATAGCAATGTTTCTTGGGGACAAACCGCCAATCGGGTGGATGTTTTGAACGCAGATGAGTTTCGCTCGGTCATTACGGAGCGGTATACTAATCCAGATACCACCAAACCCGCCCACCCATCTTTAGCCTTATTGGGTAATGCGAATACCGATTGGCAGAATGAAATTTATCAAACTGCTTTTGGTCAGGATCACAACCTGAACGTGTCTGGTGGAATCGGAATCGTTCCTTACCGGGTATCACTTGGTTTTACTGGAAAAGAGGGCTTATTAAAAACCGATTACTTTAACCGATACAGCGGGGCTTTGAACTTGAACCCTGGATTTTTGAAAAACCGCCTGCAGGTAAATGCATCTGTCAAGGGTATGGTTTCGAAAAACCACTTCGCCGATCGAGGTGCCATTGGTAGCGCTCTTAGCTTTGATCCTACCAAGCCAGTCCGCGATACTGCAGCCGCTCGGTACGGTGGGTACACCACCTGGACCATTCCCAACGGGAATCCAAACGGATTAGCTCCCGCCAACCCCGTCGCTTTATTGGAGCTCCGCGATGATAACTCCACCGTTACCCAGGTCATTTCTAGCCTGTCGTTGGACTATCGTTTTCAGGCCATTCCTCAGTTGCGGGCCAATTTGAATCTTGCCAATGATTATGCGCGGGGAGAAGGAACGGTTGTAGTGCCCAATTTTGCCTCTTTTGCCTTTGATGCCATCAATGGTGGTGGAGTCAATAATTTATACGAGCAAACAAAGCGTAATTCGTTGCTTGAAACGTATTTGAATTACAAAAACAATTTTGGTAACCACGGACTGGATGTGATGGCGGGCTACAGCTGGCAGCATTTTTATGTGGATAACTATTTTAAAAATACCGATACAGCTGGAACTCCAGCCGAGACCACAGAAGGCCGCGATCCAGCCGAGCTGTTCCTGGTATCCTTGTTTGGACGGGTAAATTACGACTACAATGGCAAGTACTTCCTGACCGGTACCCTTCGCCGCGATGGGACTTCCCGGTTTGATCCGGAGTACCGTTGGGGTCTTTTCCCAGCTGCAGCGTTTGCGGCCAAACTGGTGGATCGTGATGTCCGCTATTTTAATCAGTTAAAAGCGCGTTTGGGCTGGGGTATTACCGGACAGCAGGATATTGGTGATTACTATTCTTACCTGGCACGTTACCAGATTGGTCAGCCGAATGCACAATATCAATTTGGCGATACCTTTATCCCGACGATCCGTCCTAACGGCTATGTCGCCGATATTAAATGGGAGGAAACCACTACCTACAATATTGGGGCTGATTTTAGTATTGTCAAAGATCGCCTTTCTGGTACCTTGGATGTGTACCAGCGCAATACCCGCGACTTGTTGAACTTTATTCCTTTCCCTGCCCTATCGAATTTGACTAATTTCGGTACAGACAACATCGGGAGTATGCGCACGCAGGGTGTAGAGCTAAGCCTAAACCTGACACCCATTCAAACCAGCAAGGTAACCTGGGACCTCAGTACGAATGTGGCCTACAACCTTTCTGAAATTACCAAGCTAACCACGAGCACCGACTCCAATTATGTAGGAGTGTTAACCGGCGGAATCGCAGGTGGGGTAGGTTCAACCATCCAGGTGCACAGCGTGGGCTTTATTCCAAGTTCGTTCTATGTGTTTGAACAACTATACGATGAAAATGGAAACTTGTTGGAAGGGCAGTATGCAGACCGAAACGAGGATGGAATCGTGAATGAGCAGGATAAATACCGCTACCGTAACCCTGCTCCGTTTTACACCTTGGGGATCACCAATAGCTTGGCGATCGGTGATTTTACGTTTTCCTTCGCAGGCCGTGCCAACTTGGGACAGTATGTGTACAACAACGTTAAAACCGACATGGGTTACCTGAACCGCTTGTACAATTCCCAGCGTTACTTAGCAAATGTTCATCAATCGGCAGTGGACCTACAGGTGGTGGATCAGGCGAAACTTACCTTCAGTGACCATTTTGTTACCAAGGCTAATTTCTTCCGCCTGGACCACGTGACGGTTGCATATAATTTCCAAAAGCTTCTAGGCAAATCCCTCAATATCTACGCCACTATCCAGAATCCACTTGTTGTTACGAAATACGACGGACTGGATCCTGAAATTGGAAACGGGATTGATAACAACATTTACCCACGTCCCCGCACGTATTTGCTGGGCCTCAATTTCAACCTTTAATTCAATTGAGCAACCGATATGTTACAAAAGATTAAAATAATGGTAGCCTGCTCCTTGATGTTTGGAGCTGTTGGCTGTTTTAAAGATCTTAATACAGTCCCCTTGGACCCAGATGTACTCACCGCTGCTTCTGTATACCAGGACCCAGCAGCTTACAAGCAGGTGCTGGCGAAGCTGTACGCTGGCTATGCCGTATCCGGCCAACAAGGCCCGGCGGGACAGGCCGATATTTCCGGTATTGACGAGGGCTTCGGGCAGTACCTACGGGGGTATTGGTACCACCAGGAACTGCCAACAGATGAGGCTGTGATTGGTTGGAATGACCAGACCATTAAGGATTTTCATGGACAGACCTGGACTTCTTCTGATGGTTTTATTTATGCCTTTTACAGCCGCGTGTTTTATCAGATTGCCTTGGCCAACGAATTCCTTCGGGAGACTACCGATGAAAAACTGGATGCGCGTGGAACCGACGCTGCTCTGAAAGCAGAGATCAAGCGGTACCGGGCAGAGGCGCGTTTCCTGCGTGCTTTAAGCTATTGGCACGGTTTGGATTTGTTCCGAAATACGCCTTTTGCTACCGAAGCAAATGTGGTGGGCAGCACCCTTCCAGAGCAAACTAGTGCGGCTTCCTTATTTGCCTTTGTGGAGTCAGAACTCAAAGCGATTGAAGGTGACTTGGCCGAACCTCGTGGGAACGAGTACGGCCGAGCGGATCGGGCTGCAGCTTGGATGCTTTTGGCCAAATTATACCTCAATGCTGAAGTTTATGTCGGAGAAAACCGGTACAACGATTGCTTGAGCTACTGCGAATCAATCCTGTCAGCTGGTTATGAGCTGGAGCCAGACTATCAGCACCTATTTTTGGCCGATAACCACCGGTCGAAGGAAATTATTTTCCCAGTTACCTTTGATGGCGTTAATACCCGTACCTGGGGAGGAATGACTTTTGTGATCCGCGCCGGCATTGGTGGCAGCATGAATCCAGTAGAATCTGGAGTGGTGAGTGGTTGGGGCGGTACTCGCACCACCCGCCAGCTGGTTGAAAAGTTCCCTGCTGACCTGACTGGTATTTTGGTGGATTACAACCAAGGCAAATCAGCCAATTATCCCAAATTGTACGTTCCTGGTTCGCACCAGGGATTTGATGCAACCGACACTGACAATGCCCTTGCGGCCATTGCTACTACTGCACCTGGAAGCAAGCAATACGAGGGTTATATGTATTTTGAAACGCCTGGTACACAAATCCAGTTTACCAATATTCCTTCCAATACCGCTCCTAAATTGGGGGACAACAATGGGGATGGAATTTTGGAAACCAATGGAGAGAAAATTATTATCCCGGAAGCTGGTTTGTATTTCATTAAAGTGGACTTGAATGTGGCCAGCAACCGCACCTACTTGATTGAAAAACGCAACTTAGCCTTGGTAGGATCCGCTACCGGTGGAGTTGAAATTCCAATCAACTGGGATGCGACCTTGGAGAAGTTATTTTTGGAAACCAATCTGAGTGCGGGAAGCTTCCAGATTCGGGCGAACGGTGATGCCTCCAAAACCTATGGAGACACCGATGCAGACGCCATTCTAGAAAATGGCGGGGCTGGGATTAATATTCCGGAAAATGGTTTGTACAAAGTGTACTTGGATATGAATCGCCCAGATTATACCTACCAAATCCGTTCTAACAGCTTTGACCGTCGGGGTAAATTTTACTCCAATGGCCAAAACCTGGACATTGAAGACCTAACGCTATTTACGGATGGATACGCGGTGAATAAATTCAAAAATGTAACCTCAACGGGTGATCGGGGCTCTGACACGGATTTTCCAGATACCGATTTCCCAATGTTCCGACTAGCGGATGTCTACCTAATGGCTGCTGAAGCTATTTTGCGGGGTGCTGGTGGCGGTGACAAGGGGAAGGCCACCCAATACGTGAATGCAGTGCGCCAACGGGCCTACAACGGCTCTTCCGGTAACATCGCTGCTGCCGACCTGAACCTGGACTTTATCCTGGATGAACGGGCACGGGAGTTGTATTGGGAATGCCACCGCCGTACTGACCTAGTCCGCTTTGGGCAGTTTACGGACGGTAGCTACAAATGGGCCTGGAAGGGCAACGTCAAAGAGGGGGCCTCTGTGCCTGCCTATCGGAATGTCTATCCTATCCCTGCTCCTGATTTGGGTGCGAACCCTAATCTGAAGCAAAATCAGGGATACTAGGGAATGGTTAATTGTTAATGGTTAATGGTTAATGTTTTTTTGGGTGTGTGTGGTGGTGTTGCTATTGACCATTAATAAGATAAAAATGGGTAGTGGGCATGATGCCTGCTACCCATTTTTAATGTTCAATTCTCTAAGGGGTTTGGTGGATGGATTGGTGCGAACCCTAATTTGAAGCAAAATCAGGGATACTAGGGAATGGTTAATTGTTAATTGTTAATGGTTAATGGTTTTTTGGGGGTGTGTAGTGGTGTTGCTATTGACCATTAAAAAGATACAAATGGGTAGTGGGCATGATGCCTGCTACCCATTTTTAATGTTCAATTCTCTAAAGGGTTTGGTGGGGGGATTGGTGCGAACCCTAATTTGAAGCAAAATCAGGGATATTAGGGAATGGTTAATTGTTAATGGTTAATTGTTAATGATGCGAATCATTAGTTGAAAAAAAAGCAAACGTGAGTATCCAATTTAGATTAGTATGGATGGTCGAGGTCGCGCATTGGATAATGTTTTCATCGAACGACTTTGGAGAGATGTCAAGTACGAACACGTTTATTTACATGAGTACGAGGCCGGTCAAGAACTTCATAGAGGGCCCAAAGAACATTTCAACTGAAGGAGAGACCTCATCAGGCGCTAAAGTATTAGGTACCATGGCAGGTCTATCATAATTCAACAATTTGCCTACCTTAGCGTGCACCACCAACCACATTTAATTCGTAGCAGGAGGGGTGGCGTAAAACTCACCCTCCGCTTCGAATAAATTATTAAAAAATCAATGCTGAATATTGCTTAACATCGATACTATCGTGGTCGAAAAATGGGTGGAACTTCAGAACTGTGGGAAATCCCCGAAACAACTTTTAAAGAGGCGATTATCAACGCCCTATCTCACCGAGATTATTACGATAAAGGAGCAAAAACCACCATAGAATTATTTAATGACAGGGTTGAGATTAGCAACCCAGGCGGCTTGACTAGTGCTATTCCTTTGGCTGAATTTGGAACAAAAAGCCACAGCAGAAATCCGCTACTCTTTGGATTATTTGTACGAATTCACATGGTAGAGCAAGTTGGTTCGGGTATCGGTAGAATTCGAGATCTTATGAAAACAGCTAAACTTCCCGAACCAAAATTTAAAACAGATGGGATGTTTACGGTGGTACTACCACGAGCAATAAAAAGTTCGGGGAAAAGTTCGGGGAAAAGTACTAAACTTGGATGGGATGTATCGAAACAATCATTGATAGATAAATCATCCGTTAAAATTGGAAAAAGTGCATGGAAAATTTTAGAAATGGTTCATTCTGACCAGTTCATTACCATTCCTGAAATGGCCAAAAAACTAGGTTTAACCGAGCGTGGAGTAGAAAAAAACATTCAAAAGCTTAAAGAGCAAAATCTAATAACTAGAAAAGGAGGAGAAAGGTCTGGATACTGGGAGCTATTAATTGATTAAAAATGGAATCACTAGTTGAATAAAGGCAGATGTCAGTGTACAATTTGAGTTGCCTTCAGTTCTTGACAAAAGAAGAAAAACTCATTTGGTTGTACCTCTACATCTGCGGGGCACGTGATAGGGAGTTATTTATGCATTGCAAAAGAATGAGCAACAATTACGCTCCAAAATTTAGTGATGCGGAACTTATTACTACGTATTTGTTTGCGATTATTGAACAAAAAAGCTTGACAATCAAATCTATACATCGGGTTATTAGTCGATATTGGCAATCCTGGTTTCCTGAGTTTCCCAGCTATCAGAAATATGCATTCAGGCTTAATCGTCTATCAGAAGTTTTTCCTGCGCTAGTTGAACGCGTTCGTAGGGCCGCCTCCATTGCGGGTGTATACCAACAAGTTAGCTGCTGCCGTGATTATGCTTACATTCCGTTTTCTCAATTGGTGATTCGCATTAATGGTCAATTATCTATGGGGTTTGGTGGGGGATTTACTTTTGGGGTGGTAGTTGGAGTTCGTATTGAAGACGGAGGTTTTCTTTTTCGAGGGCGATGATGCGCTCGTACAGTTCAAAGATTTCTTTGGTCGTTTGGTTGAGGTACTTATTATTATTGCCACTTTGGTAATTGGATCCGGGGGCAATGGGCATGGAGCGGTCGTACGTGAGGAGGTGTGCGGGATCTACCTTATAAATTTCCGCTAATTTATACAACCTGGAAACAGGCCACTCGGTGCTTCCACTTTCCATCATGGAATAGGTGCTTTGATCAATCCCCAATTCGGTTGCCACTGCTTCCTGGGTTAAGTTGTAAGAAAGCCGAAATTGGCGAAGGGATTCTCCTAGCTTAGCGATGTTGTAGTTTTTCATTATTTCAGTCAATAAAGGTATAAATGTAGCCAATAAAAGATGATTGGGGGTAATAATTAAGGCATCAAGTGAACGATGTTGGGTTGCAATGGG
>Ga0315900_10009924_pt1 | contig 12004 bp, 8 predicted proteins | sample LakEriMetagenome_FD_203521 | JGI IMG/M metagenome (GOLD analysis project Ga0315900, IMG submission 203521) | Freshwater fungal communities from buoy surface, Lake Erie, Ohio, United States - Buoy 12 MA114 | ecosystem: Environmental > Aquatic > Freshwater > Lake > Lake biofilm | place: USA: Lake...
TTGGCCTGTTCCTGGCACCCATGACGGCCGAACATGGCTGGGCCGCGCGGGATTTCGCCTTTGCCATCGGCCTGCAGGTGCTGATCAATGGGATCAGCCAGCCCTTCATGGGCCAGCTTGCGGATCGCTTCGGTGGCCGGCGCGTGGTGATGGGTGGCGCCGTGCTTTACTGCATCGGCATATTGGGCATGGCACTGTCCGATTCCGTGCTGCCCTTCACCTTTTTTGCAGGCTTCATCATGGGCATGGCGGTATCGGCCGCTGGCATGCCGACCATCATCGCAAGCCTGACACGAATGTTGCCGCCGGAAATGCGCGGGCGCGCCACCGGGCTTGGCACGGCGGGGTCCTCTGCTGGGCAGTTTCTGGTGGTGCCGCTGGCCGGCATCGCCATTCAGGGGTTTGGCTGGCAGGGCGCGCTTTTCGCCATGGCGATTGCGACCCTTTTCATGATTCCGCTTGCCCTGCCGCTCGCCGATAAGCAGCCAGCGCCCACACCTGGTGTGGCCGCGGATAATGAAACGGCGCGTTCCGCCATGGGCCGCGCTTTGCGTGACCCAAGCTTCTGGTATCTTTCATCCGGCAATTTCGTCTGCGGGCTGCATGTTTCCTTCCTGACCGTGCATTTGCCAGGCTTTGTGCATAGCTGTGGGCTGCCGCTTTATGTCGGCGCTGGCGCAATTTCCATGATCGGGCTGTTCAACATCATCGGATCATTGGCCGCCGGCGAATTGTCTCAGCGCTGGAAGCGGCGCGAATTGCTGGTGGGGATTTTCGCAGCGCGCGCTGTGCTGATGACCGTGTTCCTGCTTGCCGAAAAAACCGCGCTGAATGTGATGATCTTCTCGGCACTCATGGGCCTGCTCTGGCTTTCCACTGTGCCGCCAAGCCTGGCACTTTGTGCGCGTAATTGGGGCTTGCGGTGGCTGGCCACAATTTTCGGCATGGTCTTTGTCAGCCATCAAATTGGCGGCTTCACCGGGGCCTTCCTGGGCGGGATTATCTTTGACCGCACGGGTTCTTATGATCTGATGTGGGTCATCGGCATTCTGGCCGCGGTCTTCGCTGCCGTGATCCATATCCCCGTGCGTGACGGCCCGCGCGCCCAGCCCGCGACGGCCTGAGTTTTTTCGAAAGGTCTTTCCATGCGCCTTGCTCTGATCCATGCGCTGCGCCATTCGCCGCCGCCGATTGAAGCCGCCTTCGCGCGGCTTTGGCCTGGCCAGATTCTGATGAATCTGCTCGATGATAGTCTTTCCGCCGATCTGGCGCGCGAAGGCAAACTCACGCCACGCATGACAGAACGATTCCTGACACTGGCGCGCTATGCCGCTGGAACCGGGGCGGATGGTATCCTGTTTACCTGTTCTGCCTTCGGCCCCTGCATTGAAGCCTGCGCTCAGGATTTGGCGCCGATGCCGGTGCTGAAACCGAATGAGGCGATGATCGAAGAAGCCATCACCAAGGGCAAGCGCATTGGCCTTTTGGTGACTTTCGCGGGCACCATCCCTTCCATGATCCCGGAATTCCCGCCGGGCATTACCGTGGTGCCGAAACTCGCCGAAGGTGCGCTTGCGGCATTGGATGCGGGTGATCTTGCCACGCATGACCGGCTGGCCGCCGAAGCGGCGCGCGATTTGGCGGATTGTGATGCGATTGCGCTTGGCCAATTCAGCCTGGCGCGCGCAAAATCCCTGGTGGAGCAAGCCACCGGCAAGCCCGTGCTCACAACACCGGATAGTGCGGTTTTGAAGCTGAAGCGCTTGCTGGGCGGATAAAGCGCTAAACGGGCAAGCTCGCTACCGCGAGCAAGCCACCCTCTGGCCGGTTCTGCAGCACCACATCGCCACCATGGCCGCGCAGGATATTGCGCGCGATGGTGAGTCCAAGACCCGTGCCGCCGGTTTCGCGATTGCGGCTGGCTTCCAGCCGGCGGAAGGGGGTGAAAACCGCCTCCAGCTCTGTTTCCGGAATACCAGGCCCTTCATCGGCGATGGTCAGGCGCACCTGGCCCGCAGCTTCTTGCGCCAAGACAAGCCGCGCAGCACCACCATAATTGAGCGCATTCGCCACCAGATTGGCGATGGCGCGCTTCAGCGCCAAGGGCTTGGCGCGAATGACAAGCTTTTCCGGCCCATCATAGCTGATCTTTTCCGCCTGATCGGGATGCGCGTCACTCGCCTCATCAGCGACCGTGCGGCAAAGCGCCGCGATATCCATCTGTGTCGCAGGTTCTGATGCGGCATCATCGCGCGCAAAGGCAAGCGTCGCGCCGATCATCGCTTCCATTTCATCCAGATCGGCGAGCATTTTGCGCCGTTGTTCATCATCTTCCATGAATTCGGCGCGCAGTTTCAGCCGTGTGATCGGCGTGCGCAAATCATGGCCAATCGCGGCCAGCATTTGTGTGCGATCCGCCACAAAAAGCCTGATGCGCGCGGCCATTTCATTGAAGGCGCGGGCAGCCGTGGCAACCTCGGTCGGGCCATTTTCAGACAAGGGCGGCGCATTCACATCGCGCCCGAGCCTATTCGCAGCCTCCGCCAAAAGCCGTACCGGGCGCATGAGCCGCGCCACAGCCCAAAGGATCAGCAATACCGCCGCCAGCGTCATGCCGAAAAACGCCGCGAGGAAAGTATCCGAATGCCAAGGTCTCGGCGGCGGCAGTGCAGCGCGGAGATTGAGCCAAGGGCCATCCGGCAGCCGAAGCGATGCGGCAAACCCAGCCGAGCCTAGCTCCGCAATGCGGATTTCGCGCGGGCGCAGCCGCGGCGGGCCAGAGGCTAGCAGGTCCAAGCGAAAGAGTCGCAAAATCTGAGGTGACACCGGCGGTGCGCCCACGCGCACAATCGGCGCCAAATCCAAATCCACCGTAAGCCCTTCCGGCAGATCAAGATCCGCTATGATCTGCGCGCGCCGATCGGGCGAGGAAAGCACAGCCGCGCGCCAGGCGCCAAGGCTGCGCCCCGCGATTTCGCGTGCCTGCACAAAACGCTGCAAATCCACGCGATCCAAGGCATGGATGGTAAGCCCTGCCGCCTGCACCAACATGAGTGCTACAATCAGCGCAACAGCGGTACGGCCACCAAGGCTGCCAGGCCACCAGCGTCGCCGCGGGGGCGCGGCGACAGGGGCGGCTTCAGCCACGATCCACCGTGGTTGCCAGCACGTAGCCGCCGCCGCGCACGGTCTTGATCAAGGCGGGGTTGCGGCCATCATCTTCCAAACGCCGGCGGAGCCGCGACACCGCGACATCAATCGCGCGATCATAAGGGCCCGCTTGCCGCCCGCGCAGCAGATCCATCAGCATATCGCGTGTCAGCACCCGATTGGGCCGATCCAGCAGCACCAGCAGCAATTCATATTCCCCCCCAGTCAAGGGAACCTCTACCCCATCGGGGTTGAGCAGGCGACGGCGCGAAGGTTCCAAAGTCCAGCCGGAAAAGCGGATCAGCTTGGCCGGGGGTTCCTTGGCAGCAGCGCCATCGCCAGACGCACGGCGCAGCACGGCGCGAATGCGCGCCAGCAATTCGCGCGGATTGAAGGGCTTTGCCAAATAATCATCGGCGCCAAGTTCCAGCCCCACGATGCGGTCCGTTTCTTCCCCCATCGCGGTCAGGATCACGATTGGCACATCGGATTGGGTGCGTAACCAGCGGGCGAAATCAAGCCCGGTTTCGCCCGGCATCATGAGATCGAGCACCACAAGATGATACCGCCCGAGCGGCCAAAGCCGGCGGGCTTCGCGGGCATCACGTGCGGCACTCACACGCAAGCCTTGTTTTTCGAGGAAGCGTGAGAGCAGGTCGCGGATTTCGCGATCATCGTCAACGATCAGGATATGCGGTGCGTTTTCCATGCCCTGTTACATGCGTGTTTTCATTGCGTTATTCATCAGCCCTTGTTGCAAACTGTATCGGGCGCGGTGCCGGTTGCTATTCGTTGCACTTTGGCATGCCCGATGCCTTTTGCCAGCAATATTAGCGCTCCATCTCCAAACATAACGGACCAGCGCCTGACCTGCCCCCAAACCACCATGGCCTGTCTCCGCCGATGCGCCCTGGCCTTACCGCCGGGGCGCATCTCTGTTTTGGTGGTCAGGCAGGCGCTATGCTGAGGCATGAGAAAGACCCGCCTTGCCATGCTTGCTGCCGATGCGCCCCCATGGGCCGAGGAAGCATTTTCGGAATTGGCGAAACTTGACCCGCAAGTGGCGGCCATTCCCGAAGCCGCGGGCCCCCTGCCCTGGCGTCGGCGGGAAGCGGGCTTCGCCGGGCTCCTCAGAAGCCTTTGCGGGCAAATGATCTCCAATCAGGCGGCCACCGCCATCTGGGGGCGGCTTGCCGCCCTGCCTGGCGCGCTTACACCCGCGGGCCTGCTGGCGCTTGACGATGAAGCGCTGCGGCAGGCTGGGCTATCACGCCCGAAGCTCAGCCACGCGCGTGCCCTGGCAGAGGCTTTTGCAAAAGAGCACATTTCGGCGGAAGGGCTGGCGGCTTTGCCCGATGAGGCTGCAATCGCAGCCATCGCCGCCATTCCGGGCTTTGGCCCTTGGACGGCTGAGGTGCATTTGCTCTTTGGCCATGATCGGCCCGATATCTTCCCGTCCGGGGATTTGGCCTTGGCCGCATCGCTTGCTGCATTGCGGGGGCTGCCGGGGCGCCCCAAGCCCAGGGAGCTTGCGGAACTCGCCATGGTCTGGGCGCCCTGGCGGTCCATGGCGGCGCGGCTGCTTTGGCATCATTGGCGCCATGTGACAGGCCGCCCGGCAGGGGAATAGGCGCGGGGCGGAGATCGCCCAACGTCATTTTGTTTTTATACCGCAATATTCATCATCTTTTGCCGATTTCTTTACCGAATCCCGCGATAAACGGGTTGTGAGCGCCTCTCCAGACCGCAAACTCCGCGATTTCGATTCTCGGCGTTATGAGCCGGCGACTTTTCTTGACCGCGGCGTCAGCGTGCCCTTCACCACGCCCATTCTGATGGGCGCGCGTGCGAGACCAAGTGAAGATCGCGATGGGCTTGAGGTGATCATCGCCAACCCGTCAGGTGGTAGCGGCGTTTACATCCTGCCCTGGGCGGCCATTCCGCAGATTTGCAGCCCAACGCTTCATGATCGCCGTCTTTGGTATCTGCTGCGCGACGTGAAGGCCCTTTCCCCACGGATCGTGCGGGAAGCGGTGGAAGCCGCGGCCTTGGAAGGTTTGGCTGGGCGGGAAGCGTCTCAGGCCGTCCGGCAAGCCCGCATCGCGCGTGAAGCGCGCGAAAAGCGCATCAATTTCGCGCTACTTCTTAATTTGATTAAACATGTTGAAAGACCAAATGCGGCGCTTCCCTCGCCCAGCATGGATGATCCGCGTGAATTGAAGATGCGCAGCCAACGCGCCGTGCTCCAATCTGCGCAGCAGCTAAGGATGACAACGGAAGCCGTGGCCAGTGCGCTGGAGGAATTATCCAGGGCTTTCAATGGCTTTGGCCTATCCGATGAAAAGGAACCCGCCCCTTCGCGGGACTTGATCCAGGAACTCCGCAGGCTTGCAGCTGGTATCAGCGCTTGGCGGCAGGAATATCCAGAAGCAGCCGGGGCGACCACCGCAAGCCTGCTTCAGGAAACGCTTGAACATACCATGAATTGCGCGTCGCAGTCGGTCGAGGATTTCGACCTGATGCTTGGCGATACCTTCGCTGCCATCAAGGCATGGCAGCAGGACAGAAACGAACTCCATCAGCGACTAACCCGATTGGACTGGCTGCTGGATGGTTGGGATGTGATTGTTGGCATTTGGAATACCTCCTCTCAGACCGAGAGGGAGAACGCCATCATGGAAATGGCGGTGCTGGCGCCCATCCTGCCCAAGGAAATCACAGGATGGTTCGGCATTGATGTGGATTGGGCAAGGCCACACCGTAACCAACGGATTGTCCAGCAATTCGAAGACTGGCGCAGCGGGCGCGTTCTGGACATGATTGCGCGCAATGAAAACCTGATCCATTTCCAGGGCAAAAGCCGCAACAGGCTGATGGAACTGCAGCGCAAGGCTGCCAAGCTTCGGCCAAATGCAGGAAACCAAATCAGCCCAGCCAGCGCTACAGGCGCAAGCCCGGCGCCCGCAAGCTCCGGGAAACCCATCGGCAAAAACAAGCTCGCTGAAACCCGACATCTTGTTCACGCCCTGGCTTCGGCGTCCGACATGGCGCTGGCCAGCGTGGTCGAAATCCTGGATCGTCTGCCGGATCGGCTGGAAGCGGATAGGTTGCTGGATGGCGCGCGACCCAGGCTGCGCCAGATTCGCCCGGTGCGCAGCCTACAATTCACCCGGCTGCTTTTCCTGCCACTTGATGGTGCGATTGTGGATAACAAGGAATGGCGACGCGGCGCTGCCCAGCTGCCGCGCAGCGCCCTTCCCGGTATCGCCGAAGCGCTGCGTCTTTCCATGGGGACGGAGGCAGAACGCCTTGAGGGAACCTTTCCCGGAAAGAGTTTTCAGGATTTTGGGGCGGTGGATCGGGCGGGACGCGCGCTCTGGGCCGCGGCTGAAGCGCATGCGCCTAATCTGCAACCCGGTCCACGCTGGGAAGGCACCGGTTTGCGTACCGAGGATTTCGAGGCCCTGGTCAGGATGGCCGCACATGTCTGGCGCCATGCGTCGGGGCTTTGGGCCGCGATAAAAATGGCGGGCTGGGGCCCACCGGAGGAAGCCGTCAAGGCCGCCCTGGCACCATTGGCCCAGGAGGACACTGATGCCTTTGCCATGGGCTTGGCCACAATCATGCAAAAAGCGACAAGCCCGGGCTTGGTCGCGGCAGCGGCCGCCGGCCTTTCAGCGCGCGCAACGGCCATTGCCGATGCCGCCGTGGATGAATGGCTTGCCGGGGCGCGCGTCGCACTCCCAGCCGAAGGCCTTGCCATGGCTGCAAGCTTTGCGGAATCCTTCGGGTATGCGTTTCGTGATCTGGAGAACGCTCCCCCCACCAGCAATCCCAGGCGCGGCGAAAAACTGGTGAAGTTGCGCCAGGATGCCGCGGAGACCTGTCGGCTTGCCTTTGAAGAAGGGTTGGATGCGGAAATACTGCGGACCCTGCCTTTATTGTGTTCGTCCGCCACATCCGAACAGATCAGCGCGCTTGAAGCCCAGGCACGGGCGCTTCGCCGTATCGAACTGGTCGGTCGCAAATACGGGATAGATCATGGCTATGAAGGCGCCGCTCGGCGGATCGGCGCCGCCATCAATGAGGCAAAGCTGAAGCTTGAACCCGGCGGCATGACCAGGCTCGATCTGACAAGGCTGGCGGAAATCCTGCTGGGGCCTGAAGCCGCGCTCGATGTCCTTGGCTAGGACGCTATTTGATCGACTAGATTCATGGGAATGGATTATTCGCCAAAAAACAGCGGAATTACATTATCTTAGGCTCGTTCTCTTGGAACCGCGCTGCGGTCCCCGCGGAACCAAGGCTGCCCCAGACCTGGCATGGCGGCGGCCTCGGAGATTTTGACTGCCCAATGGTACGAATTAGTATATGAATACTGGTGTTCAACACGCGCCGAAAGTCGCCCCGGCCGCAGGCAAGGTCATGTCGTCAGGTTTCACCACAAGGGAAGGCCAAGCAAACCAGCCCAGAAAACCAGCTGATCCTGCGGGATTCGCCCAGCGCGGCGCCATCGTGCCGTTCACGACGCCAAATCTGCTGGGCGCGCGCCTTAGGCCCGGCGCGGGCACGGGTAGCTTGGAATTTGCGCTGCCAAGCCTTGGCGGGTCATCCGAAGGCCAGATCATTGCCGGAAACGCCCTGGAACAGACCGAGGGCCTGACCCTGCATGACAGGGCGCTGTGGCGGAAATTGCAGTCCATCGCACTCATCACGCCCGAACGCGTGCGCATCGCCACGCAGGAGATCGCGCAGGAAGGGCTACGCGGGCGTGCCGCGATGGATTTGGCGATAGAACAGGCCACCGCGGATACGACCACCCTGCGGCGCGTATTTTTTCTGTTGCTGACCAATCTGATCCGCCGCACCGAAATGCCGGCCGAAAACACGGTTCCACCGGAACAGGAAAGCCTGACCTATCTCCGCCCGCGCATTGGCCGGGCCATCGGGCGCATTGCCAGAAGGTTCAATACCCAGACCGAAGATGTGGAAGTGGTGCTTGAGGCGTTGGCGGGCGCCTTCATGCCACTCGGCAAGGCAGGAGATGCGGTCCCGGGCCATCGGCGCCTCGCACTCGCCGATCTTCGGTCCTTTGTGAAGGAACTCGGCACCTGGACGGCACCGCGCGCCGGTAGCCCAAGGGGCTCCAGGGCGGAATGGATCCTGCGCAAGGCAGCACTCAGCTTATCTTGCGCAGATGCCGCCATTGCCGAGCTTGATCGCGTCATGGATGACACGACAATTCTGATCCATGCCTGGCAACGTGATCAGCAATCGGTTCTCTCCAGGGTTGCGCGGTCGGAATGGCTGCTTGATGGCTGGGACATTGTCATTGCCCTGTGGCGACAATCCGAACCCTCTGATCGGGAGGCCATTCTGTGGGAAATGACCCAGCTTGTGCCGCAATTACCGAAGGAGGTGGAAAATTGGGCCGGCTTCCCGAAGGGCGGATCCGAAATCCGGCTTGCGCCAAGCACCCCTGGGCAGGGCATGGATTGGCGGCAGCAAAGACCGCTTGAATACATTGCGCGCAATGAAGTGCTGCTCGCGGGCCAACATGCGACAACACTCGCGACCGAGGCGCAGAAGCTTCGTGAAGCCTATATGGTTCAATCGACGCGCGCATTGACCGAAGGCGCTGGCGGGAAGCACGAAGGTGAAGACGCCCTGACCCGCATTTCAGGTAGCGCTTCCAACGCATCGGATTCCGTGTTGCGTCAGGTCGTGGCGGTGCTTGATGCCGTGCCTTCGCGATCCTTGCTTGATCCCATTATCGCGGCGGCGCGGCCCCGGTTGAAGCTATTGCGCCCGCCGCGCCCGATCACCTTCGCAAGGATTCTGTTTCTTCCCTTCGATGGCGCCCTGATTGAAAGGGACGAATGGTCAGACGGCAGCGCAAAATTCCCGCGCGCAGCGATTACGCCCCTGGCCGATGCGATCCGGGCAGCAATGGGCCCCGCTGCCGAGGAGATCAGCGCCAATCTTGGCGGTCGGAATTTCTTTGATGTCTTGCTGGTGGATCAGGCAGGCCGCCGGCTTTGGGCTGAAGCAGCGCGATTGGCGCCGGGCCTTGCTTTCTCGGAAGGCTTGCCGAGCGTCGGACTAAGCGCCGCGCAATGTGCCGCCCTGATCCTTCTGGCGACGAGCATATGGCGCCACGCTGAACCCATCTGGGAAGCCAAACTCGCTGCCTTTTCCGGGCCTTCCCCGGAATTGGTGACCGCAGCACTGAAGGGCCCGGCACAGGAAAGCCAGGCAGCCTTCAGCTTGGCGTTAGTCAGCGTGATGGAAAAGGCGCAAAGCCCAGCATCTGTGATCCGAACCGCGGCCCGGCTTTCACCCATCGCGGGCAGCATCGCCGATGGGAAGATTGACGAATTGATGAAGGCGCCGCCCTCCAGCCTTCCCATCCAAGACCCGGTGCGCGCTGCCCATATGGCAGAGGAATATGTATCCCTGCTCAAGGAATTGGAAACTGCGCCGCCAGGGCGCCTGGCGGATCGGCGCAGTGTCATTGGCCCATTGCTCAGTCAAATTGGCAAGGTGATCGAAGATGCCGCGCGACAGATTGCCGAACGGCAATTGCTTCCAGCCTTGCAAAACCCCAATGCCAAAAGGCGCGCTGCCATTGTGGTAAATATAGAACATCTGGCCCGGGCACTGCGCCGCCTTGAAATGGCGGGCCGCAGATCGGGGATCACGCAGGGCTTCGATGAATTGGAAAAGGCATATCGGCAACGCCTGAAGGCCATTCTCAATGCCCTGGATGGTGGCGGGCTTCAAAGGGCGGATGTGATTCGGTTTTCGGAAATCCTGCTTGGCGCGGCAAAGGCGCTGGAATTGAGCGGTCCAAGCAGTAAGGCCACGCGCTAGTGGTGGGCTTCATGCTGGCCTTTCCTGATCCAAAACTATTCCTGCGCACCATAAGCCATTTGATTGGTGGACCGATTCACCCCGCCATCGGGAACCGATAGCAGCGATCGGTCCATTGGGCGTGCGGTCAGCGGCGCAATAAGGGGGTTCCAAGCCTGGCAGGGCTGCGCCATGATCGCCCCTTCGGCAACACATCCCTGCAGGATATTCCCATGGCTCTCCGCTGCGATCTGATCATCCGCGATGCGACCATCATTGATGGCACCGGCGCCGCAAGCCGCCGCGGCGATATTGGTGTGTCCGGCGACCGCATCGTTGCGGTGGGTGATTTGGGCGGTGCCAGCGCGGACCGCGAGGTGATGGCGGGCGGCAAGGCCGTGGCACCCGGCTTCATTGACAGCCACACGCATGATGACCGCGCGGTGCTCTGTGGGCCGGCCTGCATGACCTGCAAGATCAGCCAGGGGGTCACCACCGTGGTGGTTGGCAATTGCGGGGTCAGCCTATCGCCCGCGCGCTTTTCCAAGCGCCCGCCGCCGCCGCTTGATCTGATTGGCGAAGATGGCTGGTGGCGCTTCGACAGTTTCGGCGATTACGCCCATGAGTTGAAAAAGCAGGGATCGGAAGTGAATACCTATGCGCTGGTCGGCCACCAGACCATGCGCGTGGAAGCGATGGATGGCGATGTCATGCGCGTTGCCAATGATGGCGAGATTGAACGCATGCGGCTGCGCGTGAAGCAGTCCCTCGCTGAAGGCGCTTCGGGCTTTTCGACGGGGCTTTACTATCCGCTGAACATGCATGCGACCACGGAAGAAGTGATCGCGGTGGCCGAGCCGCTGCGCGCCTATGGCGGCATTTATGTGACGCATATGCGCGATGAGGCAGACCGCGTTTGCGCTTCCATCGAAGAAACGCTGAAGATCGGTGATCGTGTCGGCTGTCCGGTTTGGATCAGCCACCATAAATGCTCCATGCCGGAAAATTACGGGCGTTCCAGCCAAACACTTGCGCTGATTGATGCCTATGCGCAAAGCCAGGAAGTCTGCTTTGACGTCTATCCCTATCCGGCGGGGTCCACCGTGCTGATGCCGGATCGGCTACGCGATGATGTGAAGGTGATGATCACTTGGTCCGTCCCGCATCCTGAAATGGCCGGCAAGTATCTGTCGGACATCGCGCGCGGCTGGAATACGGATATCCGCATGGCCGCGGAACGCCTGCTGCCGGCAGGCCAGATCACCTTCCAGATGGATGAAGCGGATGTGCGCCGCATCATGGCGCATCCCATGTCGGTAATTGGTTCGGACGGCATTCCGCATGATGCGCATCCGCATCCTCGGCTTTGGGGCACTTTCCCACGCGTGCTTGGCCTTTACGCGCGCGAATTGCGCCTATTCAGCCTTGAGACCGCCGTGCATAAAATGACCGGGCGACCCGCCGCCGTTTTTGGCATGGTGGATCGCGGCGTGATCCGCGAAGGCGCCTATGCGGATTTGGTGATGTTCGACCCGGATACGGTGATTGACCGCGCTACTTTCGAAAACCCAAAGCAGGAAAGCGCGGGCATCGAAGAAGTCTGGGCCAATGGCGTTTCCACCTTTGTCGCCGGCAAGGGCGCAACGGGCGAAAAGCCGGGGCGTCTTGTAACCCGTGGGCGGGCGTAATTGAAAACCTCAGACGCCGGCGCGCGCGTCCGCGCGCTTGGCTTCGCCGCATAAGCGGCGGGCGTCGTTTTTTAGTTCCAGCGCCAGCGCCAATCTGCCCAGGCCACCGCCAAACCCGCAAGTGTAAGCCCAAGCCCCGCCGCGAAGACCGCGGCGTGGCTTTCATCGGTCACGCGAAACAGCGCTGCCAAGGCAAAACCCGACAGGGCCTGCGCGACGGCAAAGCCCGCCGTCACGCGCACCCAAATCACGCCGGCCAAGGGGCCGGCCCTCTCCCGCGCGGCAGCCAGGGCGACCGTGGTAATGCCAAGCGC
>Ga0315900_10009927_pt1 | contig 11999 bp, 5 predicted proteins | sample LakEriMetagenome_FD_203521 | JGI IMG/M metagenome (GOLD analysis project Ga0315900, IMG submission 203521) | Freshwater fungal communities from buoy surface, Lake Erie, Ohio, United States - Buoy 12 MA114 | ecosystem: Environmental > Aquatic > Freshwater > Lake > Lake biofilm | place: USA: Lake...
GCGCGTAGTGCTCCGGCCAGGCGGCGTCGGCGCTGCGCGGCCAACGGCCCGGTGCGCGCGCGGCGCCGAGCGACAGCAGCAGCGGTGCGTGGCGCAGATATTCGGCCACGCGCCGCGTCTCGAACCATCGGCCGTGCCATCGGCGACGCTGCCCGGTCCATGTGATGGCGAGGATGGCGCCCAGCAGCACCACCTCGACCGCTGCGAACGGCCACTTCCACTCGCTGCCCACGAACGGAAGATAGGCGACGCCGATGATCACCGCCGCCGCCGAGAGCGCGAAGTTGACCACCATGCTGCCGCGATAGGTATCGGACAGGTGCGCCGAGATGCCGTCCGCCCAGGCGAAGCGGCCGAGGACGCCGTGCAGTACGCGATCGGTGAATCCGGGATCCGCCCCGGGCAGCGCGCCGAGCGCCTGCGCGACGCCCGCGCCGGATCCGGTCACCACCTGTGTGGGCGTCTCGTAGGTCTGTGTGAGCCCCTTGCGGTCGATCGCTGCGCTGCCCCCTCCGAAACGCCGCTCGATCCAGCGGTAGGCGTGCCAGAGCGGATCGCTCTGCGCCTGCCACTTGCCGGCGGCCATCGCGGCAGCGCCCGGGTGCTTGCCCGACGCGAGGTCGGCGTCCCCGGGCAGCAAGGCGGCGGCGATGAGGTCCCGCAGCATCGTTTCGCGATCGCCCGCATCATCATCGTCCCGCAGCGTGATCAAGCATTCGGGCGCTCCGAGGATCCGCCACGCATCGGGATCGGCCGGGTCGATCCACAGCACGGGCGTCCCGGAGTGGAGGGCCGCCGCGACCGTATGTCCGGTACCGCCGACGAGGTTGGTGCGGACGCCGTCCCACACCGCGATGAGGAGGTCTGACTGCTCGACCGCGAGACGCGCTGCGAGCGCCACGCGCGCCGACCGGTCGGCGCGGAAGAACTCGGCCTTCGCCGCGTCGCCCGGTGACGCATGCATGTCGAGGAAGCGCGCGGTCGTGCGGTCGTCGGCATCTGCGAGCTCGAAGACATGCGCCCGCGACACCAGCGATCGGATCGTCTCGGCGCGGGCCTGCACCCTGTCGTCTGCCGCCGTCGCGCCGGCGAGCAGCGCCCGTGCGTCCTCGAGGCTGTGTGGATGGGCGTTGATCGCGCAGTTCAGCGCACGACCGAAGGGCAGCAGCGCCACGATCTCCCAGCCACGCGCCAGCGCCTCACGGGCTCCCAACTGGTCGGTGCCGTCCGCCATGACCGAATGCATGCGGACGGGTGCGAACGGCGCGCCGAAAGGCGGTGTCATCGAGGCGACGATGCGGCCGATGAGGTCGAGCACGCCATGCATCGCGGCCTCGATGCGGACCGAATGCGGCGTGTAGGACGGATGGTCGGCGCGATGGCCCGTGACGCCGATGTTCAGGCGCACGCTGGGCGTCGCGGGTGCCTCGATCACGGCCAAAGTCGACCCTCTCGGACTGCCGGAAACGTCGCCGTCCAGTGTAGCCGAGAACCTGAAGCGCGGGCTTGCCGGTCCGAGTGCGCAGACGATAGGCTATCGCGTCAAAGGCAACGTCCGGATGCCCGCGTGGCCGATCCCCCCGACATCTTCCTGTCGTACTCGCGCGAGGATGCGCGCGATGTGGAGCGGCTCGCCTCCGCGCTGCAGGCGGCGGGCTACCGGTGCTGGTGGGACCGCGAGCTCGCGTCCGGCGTCCACTATCTCTCCGAGACGGAGGCAAAGCTCAAGGCCGCCAAGGCCGTGGTGGTCCTCTGGTCGAAGACCAGCATCACGAGCCACTGGGTCGCGGACGAGGCGGCGGCCGGACGCGACGACGGCCGGCTCGCGGCGCTGTCCTTCGACGGGTCGATGCCGCCGCTCGGGTTCCGCCAGTTCCAGGTGACCGATTTCTCGGGCTGGAAGGGTGGCACGGATGAGGCGCCTTTCCGCAGCCTGCTGAGAGGGCTGGAGCGCATCGTACCGGGCGTCGTCGCTGCGCCCGGCGCGGATCCGGTGCCGCCGCGCGCCGCAGTCCCTCCGCCCGGCGCGCAGCGGATCGATCGGCGGATGCTGCTCATCGGCGGTGCGGGCGCCGCCGCAGCCGCGGCGGTCGGCGGCGTCGTCTGGCTGCGCTCTTCGGGCAGCGGCGCCAAGGCGAGCAGCGTCGCTGTCCTGCCGTTCGCCAACCTCAGCAGTGATGCCGAGCAGGCGTATTTCGCCGACGGTCTCGCCACCGAGATCCGCGCGGCGCTGGCCCGCAACGCCGCGTTGCAGGTGGCGGCGCCCACCTCCTCGCGCGCTTTCCGCGACCATGAGGAGGACGCGCAGACGGTCGGCCGCAAGCTCGGCGTCGCCTATCTGCTCGAAGGCAGCGTGCAGCGGTCCGGGACCGATGTACGCGTGGTCGCAGAACTCACCGATGCGCGGTCTGGCTTCAGCGCTTGGGCCCAGACCTTCCAGCGCAAGATCGACGACATCCTCGTGGTGCAGGGCGAGATCGCAGGGGCGGTCGCCGGCGCGCTCGCCGTGAAGATGGCACCGGGGAGTTCGGTGGGCGGCACCACCGTCGTCGCGGCCTACGACGCTTACCTGCTCGGTCAGGCGTTGTTCCTCTCGGACGCGGGCGAGGAGGCCGACCGCAAGGCATTGGCGCAGTTCGACGCGGCGCTCGCCGCCGATCCGCAGTACGCGCTGGCCCACGCGGCGCGCTCGCGCACGCTGGCGGCGATGGCCACGCTCTATTATTCGCCGGCCGACCAACTTCGGCCGACCTTCGATGCGGCCATCGCCTCGGCCGAGCGGGCGGTCGCCCTGGCGCCGGACCTCGCCGAGGCGCAACTGGCGCTCGGTTTCGCTCGCTGCAACGGACGGTTGGACATGGCTGGCGCGCGTAGCGCCTACGACCGAGCGGCACGGTTGGGGGCGGGCGATGCGGATGTCCTCGTGCTCTGCGCGTTCTACCTCGCCAACGATGGTCGCGACAGCGAGGCCAAGGCGGCGATCGAGCGCGCCGCGTTGCTCGATCCGGTCAACGCGCGTGTGTGGCGGGCGGCTGGCAACGTGGATTACGCCGCGCGGCGCTACGCCGAGGCCCTCGGCCGTTGGCAGCGCGCCTTGACGATGAACCCCGAACTCTCCGAGGCCAATGCGACGACCGGATATGTGTTGATGCTGACGGGGCGGCCGGCCGAAGCCCGTGCCGCGCTCTTGAAGGAGTCCAACTTGGATTTCCGGTTGGCCGGTCTCGCCATCGTCGAGCGCCGCCTCGGGGACGATGTGGCGGCCCGCAAGGCGCGCGACGAACTCACGCGCACGGCAGGTGCGAGCGCAAGCTATCAACAGGCGCAGATCGCGGCGCAGTGGGGCGCCGTCGACGAGGCGCTCGCCGCTCTGGAGCGCGCGAAGTCGGTCGGTGATGCAGGCCTCTTGTACCTGAAGACCGATCCGTTCCTGGATCCGGTGCGGCAGTCGCCGCGCTACGGCGCTCTGCTGAAGACCATCGGCTTCAGCTGAGGCCGCGCGCAGTCGACCGGCGCGGTTCTACTAGCGCGTACCGCCGCCGCTACGCGTGCCGCCGCCGCTACGCGTGCCGCCGCCGCTACGCGTGCCGCCACCGCTACGCGTGCCGCCACCACTACGGGTGCCCGCGGTCTTCTTCTTGGCGACTTTCTTTGCAGCTTTCTTTTTGGCCTTGGCCATGTCGATTCTCCAGTGGATGAGGCGTGAAATTCTCTGACGCCAACTTGACGATATACTGTCCGCAAGCACCACGCAACGCGTTGAGGTGAGGCTGATGACCAGCGAAACGGCGAGCGGGCGCATCTTTGCGCTGTCCGTGGCGATCAACCGCTACGAACGGCTGGCACCTCTCTCGGGTTGTATCAACGATGTGGACGCCTTCGCGGATTGGTTGCGTGGGCGCATCCCGAAGGACGCCCTGTCGCACAAGCGGCTCGTCGACGCGGAGGCCACCCGCGCTGCGGTGAGCGATGCCTTCCGCGCCCATCTCGGTCAGGCCCGGCGTGGGGATGTCGCGGTGTTCCACTTCGCCGGTCATGGGCGTCGCTCGACGCAGGCCACGGAGTTCAATGTCTTCGACCCTGACGGCTACGAGGAAGGGCTGGTCCTTTGGGACAGCGAGAAATCCGACGGGGCCTTCGATCTCGCCGACAAGGAGTTGGTGCTGCTGGTCGACGATGTCGCGGCCACCGGCGCCGATGTCGTCCTGCTCATCGATTGCTGTCACTCAGGGACCTTGACCCGTGATGCCGGGAGCCTCGCCGGCTATGCCGTCCGCAGCGCGCCGGAGCGTTCCGGCGAGGCCAAGAAGAAGTATTTCCGCGGGCTCAAGGACTACGCCGATGGGCGCTACCTCGAGATGCAGAAAGCCGGGCGCTTCACGGTGCCCGCACCGCGCCACATGCTGCTCGCAGCCGCCGAGCGCCGCCAATTGGCGAAGGAGCGCAACGGGCACGGCGCGTTCACGCTGTCCCTGCTGCGGGCGCTGGAGGCGAGCGGGGGCGGTCTCAGCTACGCCGAACTCTTCCAGAAGGTCCGCGCCGCCGTGCGCGCCGAGGTCTCCGACCAGGATCCGCAGTTCGAGGCCATCAGCGGTTTCGATGGTTGGTCGGGGTTCCTCGGCTTCGGTGGTGCAGCGCGGCCTGCGGGCTTCGAACTCGCATTCCGTGACGACGCCTGGCGGCTCGCGGCCGGCGCGATCCACGGCATCGCGAACACGCCCGACTCGACGACGGTGGTCACGGTGTTCGACGGCGACGAGCCGGTGGGGACGGCGCGCGTCACCCGGGTCGGTGCCCAGAAGAGCGTGGTCGAGCCGGGGGTGCGCCTCAACAAGGAACGACGCTATACGGCCGGCCTGCGCAGTCTGCCTTCCGGAGCGATGGCGGTGGCCTGCGAGCTGCCGCCGGCGATGCAGGCATCGCTCGAACAGGCGCTCGAAGACAGCGCGAGCGGCGTGGTGCTGGCGGCGCCCGGCGCCGCTACGGCCCAGCGGCTGCACCTGAAGGACGGCGCCGTCACCCTCAGCGACTCGACCAGCGGTCAGCGGCTGTGGGCGGCCGTCGTGGAGGGCGGTTGGGAGACGATCGCAGCGGGTGCGTTGCGGCGTATCGCCTCGTGGACGCGCCTGTCGGCGCTCGCGACGCCGGCGCGCGGCGGTCGGATCCGCAAGCTCGACCCGGCCAAGTTCGAGGCGCAGCTGCTGCGTACCACCGTGGAGGGCGAGCGTACCCCCCTGCCGGATGACAACCGCTTCAGCGTCGGCTGGAACGCCGACAAAGAGCGTTGGGAGACGGTACGGCTCGGCATGCAGCTGCGGAATCGCCTCGGCCAGAGGGTATATACCGCGCTGTTCCTGTTCAACGATGACTTCGGCATCACCTGCCTGGATAACCGCGAGCAGCCGCCCGGCGAGGACTGGACCTTCGGCTGGGGCGCTGACGGCCGCAAGTGCCGCTTCGGGCCTTACGCTTGGCAGCAGCAGACCACCATGCGGCTCAAGCTGATCGTGTCGACAGAGCCGCTCGACGATTTTCTGTTGGTGCAGGACGCGCTCGCCCTGCCGCCTGACGCACCACCGGCGGTCCCGACCCGCGGCGGAGTGACCGACGACGACGACGAGATCACGCCGGTACGCGAGGACTGGTTCGTCAAGGACTTCGTGCTGAGTATCGTAGGGGCGCAAGCTAGGCTCGGCCCGCAGGCGGTCGAACTCGCGGACGGCGCGCTGCGCATCGAGCCTCATCCACGGCTGACGGGCATCGCGGCTCTGGTAGGCCCCGCCGCCGCCTCGCGCGGTGCGGATGTGGGCGATGCGCCGGTGCGCGCGCTCGCCCGCGGCGGTGTATCGCTCGCCGACTTCGGCGGTGCTGCGACCGGCACCCGCAGCGCGAACGCGGGTGCGGGCGGTGTGCTCGACCTCTCGGCGCTGGCTGGGATCGAAGGGCTGGCCGACGAGCCGCTCGTCATCACCGCACGGCCGCCGCTCGCGCCGGACGAGGTGCTGATGCCGTTCATCTACGACGGCGAAGACCTCATCCCCGTACCGGACATGACGATGCAGGAGGGCGGCGGCTGCACGCTGCGCATCCGCCATCTGCCGCCGGTCGGCGAGCGCAGCGCTCTCGGTGCGCTCAAACTCTACTTCTTCAAGACCGTGCTCAACACCGGCACCACGGACCGGCTGCGCTGGGTCGATTGCAGCGGAACCGAGCCGCGCTACGGCAAAGACGCTCTGGCCGCCCGCGTCGCCGCCGCGAAGCGCGTGCTGCTGCTGGTGCACGGCCTGTGGGGAGATACCCGACCGATGGCCGAAGGGCTCATGGCGGCCGGTCTGTCTCAGCCGTTCGATCTCGTGCTCGCTTGGGACTACGAGAACCTCAACACCCCGCTCGGCGATGTGGTCGACGACCTGAAGTCGGCCTTGATGATGGCGGGGTTCGGTGCGGACGATGGCCGACATCTCACCGTCCTGACCCACTGCATGGGCGGGCTGGTCGCGCGCTCGCTCGTCGAGCAGTCGGATGGCGCGGCCTTCGTCGACCATATCGTGATGTGCGGTCCGCCGAACGGTGGCTCGCCCGCGGGCCGGATCGACACGGTACGCAGCACCATCACCTGGTTGACCGGTCTCGCGGGGCCCAAGCTCGTGACGTTGTTCCCTTGGGTCGCGACCGTGCTGATGGTGCTCGATCGGAGCAAGGTGCTGACCGTGACGCTGGAGCAGCTCAGTCCTGCTTCAGCGTTCATCAAGTCGCTCGGTCGTGCGGCGGACCCGAGGGTGCGCTACACCGTGGTCGCCGGCGACATCGCCGCCTGCGAGGCGGCGGGCGATCCCTTGCCGCGTCGTCTGGCGATGAAACTGGGGCAGTCCGCGGCCCTCGGGCTGCTGTTCGGCGATGAGCCGCACGATGCCTTCGCCTCGGTGCCGAGCATGTCGGCCGTGCCGGCGGCGCGCGAGCCGTCGCGGACCGTGATCGGGCCGGTCGCCTGCCATCATCTGAGTTACTTCTCCTCGCCGGCCGGTCTTGCCGCCTTGAAGGCGATAACATGGTGAAGTGATCCTGCCATCCGTCCCCGATGAGGGCGTGCCTCCATGACCCGGTACCTCGAGATCGCCATCGATCTGACCGAACGCGCTGACGGCAGCTTCGATGTCAAGGCGCGCGGTCCGGCCGGACAGGCGAGCGAACGATTCCGGCCGCCTTTCTCTCTTGCGGAGATCGCCCCGGCGTTGGCCGTGGGTGGGGTGCGGCGCGGTGCCGTGGGTTCCGACGGCGACGAGACGCTCGCCGCGGTGGGCAGCCCCGACAAGATCGGCGTGGCGCTCTACCAGTCCCTGTTCCAGGGCGGGCTCGCCGACATTCTGGCGCGCACCGAAGGTCTCGCCGCGACCCGACCGGACGGTGGGGTCCGGCTCCGCATGAACTTCAACCTGCTGCAGGATGGGACCGCTGCGGTCGCCGCCTTGCCGTGGGAGCTGATGCGCAGGTCGATCGAGGCCGATCCGTTGCTGGTGTCCACTCAGACGGTGCTGGTGCGCAGCCTCGATGTGAACAAGGTCGTCACGCCGCGGCCGATCGACGGCCCGCTGCGCGTGCTGCTCATCCGCGCCAACCCCAAGGGCACCGCGGCGCTCGACCTCGACCGTGAGGGCGAGCTGATCGGCCGCAGCCTCGCGGAGCTGCCCGGTGTGGTGGTCGACGAGGTCGAGCCGGTCGAGGAACGCATCTTCGACCGGTTGGCCGGCGCCGCGTACCACGTGGTGCATTACATGGGTCATGGCGACTTCGCCGCCACCAAAGGCGGCATGCTGCTGCTCGAGGATGCGGACGGCCACGCGGTCCCGACCTCCGCCAAGGCCTTCGCGCATCTGCTGCGCGACGAGCCGCTGCGGCTCGTGTTCCTCAACGCCTGCGACACCGGCGCCACGCCGCAGCTCGACGGTCTGCATCCGTTCGCGGGCGTCGCCGCGGCGTTGGTCGCCAACGGCGTGCCGGCGGTGGTCGCGATGCAGTTCCCGATCACCGATCGCGCGGCGCTGACGTTCAGCAAGGTCTTCTACGCGCGCATCGCGGCAGGTGATGCGGTGGATGTGGCGGTGGCGCAGGGCCGTTCGGCGCTCTATCTCGCCGCCGTCCGTGCCGGTGGCGACGATGCCGGCGGCGAGTGGGCGACGCCCGTGCTCTACATGCGCGCCGAGGACGGCGCGGTGCTCGGTGCGGGTCGTGCGGCGACCGCGTCGGCGATCAGTTCCGCCGCGCCCCCGCAGGCCGAGATGACCGAGACCTCCGGACGGCCCGGCTTCTGGAAGCGGCAGAGCGGGCTCACCTGGGGACTGCTGGGTGCGGTGATCGCGATCGTGGCCCTGTTCGCGGTGCTGTTGCTGTCGCCGGATCCGGCGTCCACGACACCGCCCGCGTCGGCGACCGCCCCTGCTCCGCAGACCGTCGTCGCAGCACCGGTCGGACCACCGCCTGTGGATGGGCCTGCGACCATCGCGCAGAGGAAGGCTCAACTGTTGACGCCGGTCCCGCCTGCGGTGCTGGCCATCGCGATCGAATCCATCGACGCCATCCCTGCCGAAGCTTGGGTCGACGACGCTCCGCGGGGTTCCGACAGGACGGTCGCGGACTCCGAGGTCTTCGTCCACTTCATCGACCGTTTCACCACCCGTCTGCTGATGCAGGAAGGGGAGGTCTTCGAGGACCTCAACGCCCTGTTCTCGGCCGTGATCGCGGGAGCGAAGCCCGATACTGCGGCCAAGTCCGCGTACCTGCTCGCGATGTGCCTCGACAGCGAGCGATGTAAAGCCTTCGTCTGGGACATCCGCTCGGAGTACCTCACCAAGGCCGCGGACGGCGGAGTCCCGGTGGCGATGGCCGCCTTGGCGGAGGCCTATCTCCGCGGCGACGAACTTCTCACCCAGAGCCTGCCGATCGCGGAGTCCTGGCTCGGCAAGGCGCGCGCGAAGTGCAATTCCTGGGCGTTCCCCGATGTCCCGCAGTTCAGCCTGCAGCGTCATCCGCTCGGCACGGCTTGTCCGAGGGCGGCGCCCCGCTGACGGTCTCCAAGTCCTCCGGACTCGCCGGGGGGTCCCCCGGTGGGTATAGTCCTACGGTTGTCCAGGGCCCGCCTGTGGGAGGGGGGTCCGGACGGACTTGGACAAGGACGCCATGGACCGCGACGACATCCTGACTTCCGCGCAGCTCGGGGCCTGGGACAAGGCCGCTGCGAAGTCGGCCCCCGGGGGTGACCCGGCGCGCCTGAACTGGACCACCCCCGAGGGGTTGGTGGTCAAGCCGCTCTACACGGCGGCGGACCTCGCGGGGCTCCCCCACACCGACACGCTGCCCGGCTTCGCCCCCTTCATCCGCGGGCCGCAGGCGACCATGTACGCGGTGCGTCCCTGGACCATCCGGCAGTACGCCGGGTTCTCGACCGCCGAGGCCTCCAACGCCTTCTACCGCCAGTCGCTCGCCGCAGGCGGGCAGGGCGTCTCGGTCGCCTTCGACCTCGCCACCCACCGCGGCTACGACAGCGACCATCCGCGCGTCACGGGCGATGTCGGCAAGGCGGGCGTCGCCATCGACTCGGTCGAGGACATGAAGATCCTGTTCGAGGGCATCCCGCTCGACAAGGTCTCGGTGTCGATGACCATGAACGGCGCGGTGCTGCCGGTGCTCGCGGCCTTCGTGGTGGCGGGCGAGGAGCAGGGGGTGCCGCAGGAGCAGCTCTCCGGCACCATCCAGAACGACATCCTCAAAGAATTCATGGTGCGCAACACCTACATCTACCCGCCGGAGCCGTCGATGCGCATCGTCGGCGACATCATCGAGCACACGGCGCGGAAGATGCCGAAGTTCAACTCGATCTCGATCTCCGGCTACCACATGCAGGAGGCGGGCGCGAACCAGGCGCTCGAGCTCGCGTTCACGCTCGCCGACGGCAAGGAGTATGTGAAGACCGCGCTCGCCAAGGGCCTCGATGTCGACGAGTTCGCCGGCCGCCTGAGCTTCTTCTGGGCGATCGGCATGAACTTCTACCTCGAGATCGCCAAGATGCGCGCCGCGCGCCTGCTGTGGTGGCGGATCATGTCGGGCTTCGGCCCCAAGAACCCGAAGAGCCTGATGCTGCGCACGCACTGCCAGACCTCGGGCTGGAGCCTCACCGAGCAGGACCCGTACAACAACATCGTGCGCACCACCATCGAGGCGATGGCGGCGGTGTTCGGCGGCACGCAGAGCCTGCACACCAACTCCTTCGACGAGGCGATCGCGCTGCCCACGGAGTTCAGCGCGCGCATCGCGCGCAACACGCAGCTCATCCTCCAGGAGGAGACCCACATCACGAGCGTGGTCGACCCCTGGGCCGGCAGCTACATGATGGAGAAGCTGACGCAGGACATGGCGGACGCGGCCTGGAGGATCATCGAGGAGGTCGACGCGATGGGCGGCATGACGCGCGCCGTCGAGTCGGGCTGGGCGAAGCTGCGCATCGAGGCGAGCGCCGCCGAGAAGCAGGCGCGCATCGATTCGGGCCGCGATGTGATCGTCGGCGTCAACAAGTTCAGGCTCGAGAAGGAAGACCCGGTCGAGTTCCGCGACATCGACAACGTCGCGGTGCGCGACAACCAGATCGCGCGCCTGCAGCGGATCCGCGCCGCGCGCGACGCCGGCAAGGTGCAGGCCTGCCTCGACGCGCTCACGGCCGCGGCGCAGTCGGGTGCGGGCAACCTGCTCGCGCTCTCCATCGATGCGATGCGCGCGCGCGCCACGGTCGGCGAGGTGAGCGATGCGCTCGAGAAGGTGTGGGGGCGCCACCGCGCCCGGTCGCAGGAGGTGAGCGGCGTGTACGCAGGAGCTTACGGCGATGCCAACGAGTGGGACCGGCTGAAGAGCGACATCGCGGCCTTCGGCGACGAGCACGGCCGCCGGCCGCGCGTCATGATCGCGAAGCTCGGACAGGATGGCCATGACCGCGGCGCCAAGGTGGTCGCGAGCGCCTTCGCCGACCTCGGCTTCGATGTCGATGTGGGACCGCTGTTCCAGACGCCCGAGGAGTGCGCGCGGCAGGCCATCGAGAACGATGTGCACGCGGTGGGCGTCAGCACGCTCGCCGCCGGCCACAAGACGCTGGTCCCCGCGATCATCCAGGCGCTGCGCGCGCAGGGCGCGGGCGACATCGTGGTGTTCGTGGGCGGCGTGGTGCCGCAGCAGGATTACGACTTCCTGCGCGCCGCCGGCGTCAAAGGCATCTACGGCCCGGGTACGCCGATCCCCGACAGCGCGCGCGATGTGCTGAACCAGATCAAGGCGGCCCGTGCCCCCTGAGCGCGCCGCCGCGGACGCCATGACGGCTGACGCGGGCGCCGCCGACGCCGCGCTTGCGGCGGGCGTGCGCGAGGGCGACCGCCGCGCCATCGCCAAGGCGATCACGCTGCTCGAGTCGACGCGCGCCGACCACCGGCGTCGCGCCGACGCGCTGCTCGATTCTTTGTTGCCCGCCACCGGCCGGGCGCTGCGCATCGGCATCTCGGGCGTGCCGGGCGTCGGCAAATCGACGTTCATCGAGACGCTCGGCATGTCCCTCGTGGAGCGCGGCCACCGCGTGGCGGTGCTCGCGGTCGATCCGTCGTCGGGCGTGTCCGGCGGTTCTATCCTCGGCGACAAGACGCGCATGGAACGCCTGTCGGCGACCGAGCGCGCCTACATCCGGCCGAGCCCGTCCTCGGGCGCGCTCGGCGGCGTCGCCGAACGCACCCGCGAGGCGATGCTGGTCTGCGAAGCCGCCGGCCACGATGTGGTGATCGTCGAGACGGTCGGTGTCGGCCAGTCCGAGACCGCGGTCGCCGGCATGACAGACATCTTCGTTCTCCTGCAGCTGCCGAACGCGGGCGACGACCTGCAGGCCATGAAGAAAGGCATCATGGAGCTCGCCGACCTCGTGGTCATCAACAAGGCCGACCTCGACGCCGATGCTGCGCTGCGCGCCGAGGCGC
>Ga0315900_10009928_pt1 | contig 11999 bp, 8 predicted proteins | sample LakEriMetagenome_FD_203521 | JGI IMG/M metagenome (GOLD analysis project Ga0315900, IMG submission 203521) | Freshwater fungal communities from buoy surface, Lake Erie, Ohio, United States - Buoy 12 MA114 | ecosystem: Environmental > Aquatic > Freshwater > Lake > Lake biofilm | place: USA: Lake...
CACCCGACGAGCCAATTTGCCTAAGCTCTGTACCAGCACTTGCTGAAAGTCAGTTTGAATGGGAATGCACGCCGGGGGATCGAGGTCTTTATCCGAAACGAAAGGTCAGGCTTGCGACCGCGTTTCCATTTGGTGTCTGGACCTGCTACCGGGAGTTGGCAGTACAGTCACCGTTGGTTGTTTGGCCCAGAACTGCCAAATTGAAGGATGTCCCAGATGTTACGGGGGCGCCCAGCGCAGGAATCGGATCTCCTAGCGATCAGATCGGCGACGAAGGAGATTGGATGGGAGTGCGTCCCTATCGTCCCGGGGATTCTCTTCGTCAAGTCCATTGGGCTCAAACCGCTCGACGAGATAATTTGGTGGTCTTCGAGCGACAGACGCGAGCACGGCCTGAGTTGTTGTTGTGGTTTGATTTCGAGTGCTGTGAAGGTTGCTCGGAGGAAGAAGTGAATGAACTTCTGCGTTTGTTAGCGACGCTATCTAATCACTTCGTATCGCACTCTTGGATTACGCGTGTCGCATGGAATAACAAGATTCGTGTTTTGCTCCCCGGGAGTTCTACCAAGCAACGATGGATGGATGAATTGGCTAGCTGGATGCCAGACAATATCACGTATCAACCGGTTGTCCCTTCTCAGACGACTGGGTTAGCCTTGGGGGTGACAACCGATTTGAGATTGGCGACACTATCGCAGACGAGCACCTACGGACAAATGCATTGGTTTGCTTATCCGCTGTTGGATGAATCTGCAACGCAGCTCGATGGCATGAACTCTACGGTACTTCGCGGAGAGGGATCCATCCTGGAACGATTGGAACGAGTTTGGCCTCATTTTTGCCAGCATACAAGTTCCGCATCTCTGGTCTTGTCCGGAATTAGACGATGACCCGTAGTACTCCATCACTTGCACGAAACAAAGCTGCCACTATCGCTCGTAAGAACAAGTATGGTCCTACGGAGCGGGTCAAGGCGACCAAGTCATGGGGGACATGGAGTTTGGCCGCTGTTGCGTCGTTTGCCATTTTCCTGCTCAGGCTTCAAGCGACTGTGACGCCGGTATCTTTAGTCGTCGAGTACGTTGGCATCCTATTGATCACAGCCATCGTGCTGGCATACTCATCCAGTTTCATTGGGAGTCGTGTCCGATCCAACGCAAGCACTTCGGGAACGTATGGGAATCTTTCGCCTCGCGGAGAGAAGCAACGGAAAAGCCTATGGTTGGCAGGAGGCGGGATGGTTATCGTGATTCCTTGGGTGCACTCTTTTGTTCAGCGCATCGTGTTTGGTGGTGCCGGCGAAGCGACCGAGTTGGTTTGGTTAGCCATGTTGCAGACGGCTGCGTTGTGGCAGGCTTCTGTTTCGACGACAGCCCGCCAAGATTGGATATCGTTCTTACTGAGTTGCTTTCTCATGTTGTTTGGTGTGACAACGTCAGACCGGTTAGGCATGATTTATATTGTAGTTCCATTCGGATTTATGGCCGCGTGGTGGTTGCTTCATCAGTATTGGCAATCGGTGGCACGCGGTTTTGTCGCCAAATCGACAGTACCTCTGGTGCGACTTCGTCTAGGCATTATGGCGGTGCTTGTGTGCCTGACAGGTCTTTTGGGATTAGTTGCATGGAGCAGTGGCGGAGTCTTCGGTGCATTGGATGGTTTCATGCCTACGTCGGGCGGCAAGGGCGGTTCTGATCCCGCAGCGCGACAGGGAGTCGGAGATGGAGATATGTTAGTTGCAGCGAAAGACCAGGCTTACTCGTTTGGTCCTGTCGAAAGCGATCTTTTTCTCGACTCACAATCTCCTTCTCTCTACGACATTGCAACGGAAGTTTACGGTGAACCAACGCCGATGAAACGTCAGTATTCGAGAGCGATCGCACTGGATCAAGATACGAAAGTTGGCAAAGATCAGTCGATTGAAGCCAAGAAGCAAGGGCGAGAATTTAGCGCCATGCGAAAGCCTGTGGATAAATCTCTGGCTTCCCTGCCGAAAAGCTCGTCCTCGAAAGCCGTGCTTCAGCTCATTGGAAGCGCGCCAGTCCATCTCACGCAGCAATGCTATGACCATTTCGATGGGATCCAATGGACACAATCGGATGACGTGGATCTTCAGCCTCTTCTGGTAACTCCACAGCTCGACGCTATTTCCGACAAACCTTGGATGAAGATCGCGCATCATCAATCCGATCTGACATGGTCCGTCAGAGAACGAATCACATTGAAGGTGATTAACGTTAAGACGAATCGAGTTGCAACACCACCACTTGTAACGCATATTCACATCGACAAAGTCGACCAACCCGATTTTTTTCGATGGTCTTCACAGGGGCAATTGTTGATGCCAGGGCAGCCCTACATTCCGCAGTTAACGGTACTTCATCTCCTTCATCAAGTTCCCTGTTTGCACGCATTGCGTGATCCGAATTCCAGTCTTTCCCAAATCGCGAAAGTGGAGACTCGACAAGATGGATTCATCGGCAAAGATGAGCCGTGGAAAATGAAGTATCTTCAGTTGCCAGAGAACTGCCCGGATCTCGATGTGGCGACGGAAGCTTTGCTGAAAGCGCATGATCCGAAGCTCGAGGAAAGAGGGACGGACTGGCAGAAAATCGAAGGGTTGACGAATGCTCTACGGGACCAAATCCGCGTTGATCCCAAAAGCGTACCTGGTGAAGATGCCGAAGAAGTCATCTCGCATGTTCTGAAAACAAAGAAAGCGCCCGATTACCTCATTGCGTCCACGGCCTGTATGTTGATAAGGAATTTAGGAGTGCCCTGTCGCTTGGTAAATGGATTCTATGCACGCCCCGAGCGATTCGATATGAAGTCTTCCATTACTGAGATCCTTCCCGAAGATTTGCATACATGGGCTGAGGTTTATTGTCACGGAAGCTGGATTCCTATCGAACCCAGCGGAACCTATGCCAAACCACGCGAGCATCGCAGTTGGTTGCAGTGGGCGGTCGTTCAGTGGTGGGGTTGTAGGGACTGGATGATGTCAAACCCACTGCCGTTTGTTGCGGTACTCGTGACATTTTGTGTCGCCTTTGCTTTGCGAAGGAGAATGGTCAACAGCATAGCCTCGGCTTTGGCGGTACTGTCTTTTCCGTTGTCCGATGATCTTCGTGTTGGACTCTGTTTGCGGTTACTTCGATTTCGTCGATGGATCTTCGGACGACGGCTTCCGAATAGGTGGACATTGGGACAATGGTTAGCGAGCGATTTAAAGACGGTATCGTCACTCTCGGAAGCCGAACGGCAGGCATTTCAAGGATACGCACAGCATCGAGCTTACGCATCCGAGATTTCAAGGCAACAATATTTAGAGATCAACGCGGCGTCGGTTAACAAATCCACCAAACACATTATCTTACAAGGTCTGACTGACCTGTTTCGTTTAGGCTAAATCCCATGCTTGTACAATCGGAAAATGCTCTTGCACCTTCGGAGATTAGCCTGTTGCTATCAGGGATGCGAGAACAACTTAATCGAGTCCTGCTCGGCAAGCCTGATGTCGTCGAAAGTCTCATCGCTTGCGTACTTGCTCGAGGGCATGTGTTGTTTGACGATTTACCGGGGCTCGGAAAGACGACTTTGGCCAAAGCGCTGGCCACCGTCATCGGCGGAAAGTTCACTCGGATCCAATGTACGCCCGATCTATTGCCGAGCGATATCACCGGTTTTAGCATTCTCAATCAGAAATCGCGAGAGTTTGAGTTTCGACCTGGTCCAGTTTTTGGTGATGTCCTTTTGGCGGACGAAATCAACAGAGCGACCCCTCGCACGCAGAGCGCGCTGTTTGAAGCGATGGCCGAAAGGCAGGTTACGATCGATGGCGAAGGAAAAGCCCTTTGCCCCACATTCTTGGTGCTTGCGACTCAGAATCCGGTGGAGAGCGTCGGTGCGTATCCGCTTCCGGAGGCCCAATTGGACCGGTTTGCCATGAAGCTTAGAATTGGTTATCCCGACAGGGTCAGTGAATTGGCATTGCTCGAAAGAAGCAGTCGATCCCTGGAAAACGAAGTTGCTACTGAAGTGCTTGCCCCAGGAAAACTACTCGCCCTTCAACTTCAAGTAGCGAAGATTGCGGTGGAAGCACCGGTTCGCGAGTACTTGGTAAGTCTCGCTGAAGCGACGCGAAAGAATCATGCATTCACATTGGGGTTGAGTCCTCGCGGTCTACTTCAATGGCAACGCGTCGCACAAGCAAAGGCGATGCTTGTAGGCCGCGACTTTGCGACACCTGACGATATCCAAGACGTTGCGGTTCCTGTATTATCGGTACGACTTGCGGGGCTTGGTGGTGCGATCGACAAAGCCATTGAAAGCGTGCTCAATGCCGTCCCTGTTCCTATGTAAACATTTTTCATTGCGGGATTTGTTCTTATGCCGAAAGCAGTTCTTGCATTGTTCTCGTTCGTCCTATTGTTAGCGATGTTAGGGGGGTGTTACACAGCTCCGAAGGAGGAAGAAGAGGAGGAGCACTTTCCGCCGCATTGGCCAGTAACCGTTTTTGAAGCTTCGAAGCGGCTCACGCAGATCTGGGATTCGGATGGAGCCGTGGAATCAAAGGCAACAAGCATTGAGCGGGAGTTTGTCGATCTTATGATCTGGCTTCCAGAACTGGTGGCTGACAGCGACATGACAAAGACAGAGTTTGATGAAATCGATAGCTGGGCCAGCAAACTGGCAAGCGAAGGTGAAGTGCTCCTTGTTAAAGATGCGAAGATTGCAGAATTGCTTCGCTTGAAGGGCCTGCAAGAATCCTTGTTGTCTCTACAGAAACTGTGCGATAGCTACGCAGCGAAAATGCCCCCAGTCGATGAAGAGGGCGGTGTGAAATAATGGACGTTTTATTCTGGGGCCCACTGGTACGTATTTGCCAAGCCGCTGTTGCCTGTGCTCCTACCTTAGTAATCGGTTGGTTGATTGCAGCAATCTTTGAGAGGATCCTGGGTAGAGAAGGTACCTTTCGGCTTTTCGGAGGTCGATCGTGGCGACAATTGCCCTATGCTTGGCTCTTGGGAATGCTGCTGCCGGTGTGTTCCTTTGGGGTAATTCCCATCATGGTGCAGATGCGACGCAGCGGGATCTCGGGAGGAACGATCATTGCGTTTGGGCTGACGGCGCCGTTGTTCAATCCAATTTCGGTGTTGTATGGACTCACATTGTCAGATCCATTCACGCTTTTTGTTTTTTGCCTTGGCTCACTTTCTATCATTACGGTCATTGGTGTCGTCTGGGACCGTTTTTTCTCAAACAATTGGCTGGAACCTGAGACATTGCCTCCTACCCCTTACGGATTGCGCCGCGTCGCCGCCGTTGCGTTATCGATGGCTGAACAAGCGTTTAGCCGTTCTAGCTACTACATTTTCGTTGCTTTGTTGGGAGTAGGACTGCTCGCAGGATTGCTTCCGGCTGGGATTTTGCAACATGCGGCTGGAAGCAATGACCCTACAGCCCCTCTCACCATGTGTGGTATCGCCACGTTGGCTTATGTGACGCCGATGGTTGCCATCGTACAGGTTGCTTCGATGTTCCAGCATGGCAACTCGATCGGGGCATCATTCACACTTTTGGTCATGGGCACCGGTGTGAATCTCGGACTGTTGATGTGGAGCGTGAAGGAGTTCGGTCTGAAGAAGACACTTTTTTGGTTCGCATTGTTGGCCGCCGTTGTCCTTGCGATTTCATATGGTGTCAATGGCCCTCTCCATCCGAAAGGAGTTCAGTCAGCGGATCATACTCATGCCTTTGATGGATATTGTAACCCCTTCATTTTGAACGCGACGAATGTTCCCGCAAGTGCGATACAAACGGTTCGAGATTCGACCAAGCTAGAAGATGTGATCGCGGGTATTGCCGCATTGGTTCTCCTAGCTGTCGGCGGGATTCGCCGCCGTTTTGATCCACAACAAAAGTTGATGGGATTCTTGACGAAACGAGCTGAAGGTATTGCGAAAGTCAGCAACGATATCATTCTACCCAATTCCGTAATCGCAGCAGTGACGTTGGTGGGACTGGTACTAGCCAGTATAGGAGCTTGCTTTCTCTACTATCAACCAGTAAACGAGATCAAAAAAGAAATGACCGCGCTACAAGCAGATCTTTTCAGTTCTGTCGCTGGACGAGAATGGGATACTGCAGCATTCCTGATCGTACAACAAGAGGATTGGGCCCACAAATTGGTAGTCGGCCAATACCTGAGAAGGCAATCGCTCAACCGGTTTCAGAAGATGCGGATGAAAGTATTTCTCTCCAAACTGGAACTGCTCGAGCACGCCTGTGAAGATAGAGATGCAAAGGAAGCCGATCATTGGAATAGGCAGGTCAACACATCGCTCAATCGTTTTAAGAAATCTCTGGAATCGAACTAACGTAACCGGAGATATTTGCCCCGAAAAAAGCTGAGTTATATAGAATTTGGCGGTTGGTTGAATCCAAGCCCACGCTAGAAGCGTATACCATCGACAAAGAAAAGCGATGGAGTCGTTAGGAATTATGTCAACTGCAGCAGTAATCCGCTTGAAATCACTTCAATTGGTACCCATGGAGCCACAACTGGAAAATACCGTTTCTAGGCTCAGTTCTTCACCGTATGTGGAGCAGAGCAGCGTATCGATTCTCGAAAGAGTCGCGGCCCAAGACCCTACCTCCTTTCACGAATGTGTCGAAAAGTACGGTGGTTTGGTTTGGTCGTTGGCGCGTCGATTTACGCCGAATCATGCTGATGCCGAAGATGCAACGCAGGAAATCTTTCTCGACCTGTGGCAAAAGGCTGACCGATGGGATCGAAATAAATCATCGGAGGTGACTTTCGTGACGATGTTAGCGAGGAGAAAGCTTATAGATCGGTTTCGAAAGAGCAACCGGTCGATCGAGTGGTCCAGTCTTGGGGACGATTCCAGTGCAGATCTCCCATCGTCGAGCATTGCCTCATCCGTAGAGATACTCGATGAGTCGGAAAAGGCCACGCGATGTCTTGGGAAACTGGGGGAAAAGCAACGAGAAGTGATTCGTCTATCGATACACCAAGGCCTTTCTCACAGCAAAATCTCCGAACGGTTGGAGATGCCCATTGGGACCGTGAAGACTTACGCAAGACGCAGTTTGCTGGAGCTTCGTGAGTGCATGGAGCGGTTTGAGAGAATGGTAGGTGCGTCATGAGTTTACCGATAGCTTCCAAATACGGTGATCGATTCGATGATCTTGTAGCTGGCTTTGTGCTTGGTGATCTGAGTTTTGAAGAGATGGCAGCAATTGAGTTGCTCGACCAAAACAAATTCTCTGCCGAGGTGGAGAAAACGGATCGAGCCGCAAGTAAAATTTTCTTGACGCTCGATGGAAATGGCGCTGAGGCGCTTCCCCCGAGCTTGCAAGAACTTATCCTTGCACAAGTGAATCAAGGAGGCAGTAAATCCAATTTTGTAACGAATCAAAAGACAAGCGGTGCCGATCCAACGTCGGCGGTTGGGTTTCGGGAGCTAGCCTCTTGGTTTGTAGCGATCGCAGCTTCCGTTTTGGTGCTTGCAACATGGCTTCCTATATGGAGCAATAGAGGTTCGAACAATGTGCCACTCGCTACTGCGGAACAGCGGCGGGAGATCCTGATGACAAATGCACCCGATGTCGTACGTGTCGCTTGGCAAAAGCCAACGGATGCGGAGGTCGATGGATTGCAAGGAGACATTGTTTGGAGTACGAAATCGCAGGAGGGATATATGCGTTTCAATACTCTTGCCAAGAACAATCCAACAGTAGAGCAATACCAGTTGTGGATTTTCGATCCCGAACGAGATGAGAAGCCTATCGATGGTGGAGTATTCGATATTGATAAAGAGGGAGAGGTCGTCGTTCCGATCCAAGCAAAGCTGCCCGTGGGCAAACCTACGCTCTTCGCTATAACCGTTGAAAAACCGGGCGGGGTTGTCGTTTCGGACCGATCGAGATTACCGCTATTAGCCAAAGTCGTGACTAACTAGGTTGCGGATGGCTCGAACGAAAAATCGTTCTGCACTTCGAGGCGAGCTTGAATTCAAAGTCATTCTTGCCCCCTTTTCGCCATGTCTGCATAATTGTGCATTGCAATCCCCAATGGATGTAGATTGTTCGAGCTTTGCAATGACCGATTTCTCGAATCTTCTACGGAGATGTCGGACGAGGAACAATCATGCTAACATACACAGAAATAGATCGGTCGGATGCAACTGGGAGGCAGTGTTTTATCTATTTTACATCTTTAATGAGTCCAATCGGAAACAAGTCGATATCCACTGTTGAGACAACATCCTCTTTCGAAGAATCAACCAATGAAAATTGTTCGTGTGTTTGCCCATCGCGTTGAACTCCCGTTGTGTGAGGGAACGTACAAGTGGTCTGGGGGAAAGTCGGTCTCTATCTTTGACAGCACCATCGTTGGAGTCGAGACAGACTCTGGCCTTATTGGTTTTGGCGAAGTCTGCCCCTTGGGGCCATTTTATCTGCCTGCTTACGCCGAGGGGGTTCGCGCAGGACTGCGCGAACTGGCTCCACATCTGATCGGCTATGATCCTCGCGAAATTGGGAAATTGAATCATCGGATGGACGCTGCACTCAAAGGGCATCCATACGTGAAGTCGGGGATCGACATTGCCTGCTGGGACATTCTCGGTAAAGCCACGGGCATGCCAGTTTGTGCTCTTATGGGTGGGAGATTTGGTGACAGCATTCGTCTGTACCGCGCGATATCTCAGGAGTCAGCGGAGACGATGGCCAAAAAGGTAGCTGGCTATCGAGCAGATGGTTACACACGATTTCAATTGAAGGTTGGAGGAGATCCAGACACAGATATCGAGCGTATTCATGCCGTTCGTGCCATGCTAAGCCCCAGTGATCGATTAGTAGCGGATGCGAACACAGGCTGGACCCAACACGAAGCCATGCGAGTAGTAAAGGCTGTTCGCGATGTCGATGTTTATATCGAACAACCCTGCTTAACGTACGAAGAATGTCTCTCCGTTCGGAGGCATACAGATCATCCCTTCGTCCTCGATGAAAACATTGATAGCCTCGACAATCTGCTTCGAGGAAAATCGGATTTGGCAATGGATGTCGTGAATCTCAAAATCAGCAAACTCGGTGGACTAACGAAAACGAAACAAGCGAGAGACCTTTGTGTGTCGATGGGGATTGCCATGACACTGGAAGATAGCTGGGGAGGCGACATTACAACCGCAGCTATTGCTCACTTGGCCCACAGCACACCGGAAGAGTTCCGATTCACGAGCACAGACTTCAACAGTTATGTGACTGTCAGCACCGCCGAAGGAGCTCCAACCCGCGTCCGCGGATTCATGAAAGCGAGCGAATCTCCAGGCCTCGGAATAACACCACTGATGGATGTCTTAGGTCCTCGCCTAGTCGATGTGCATTGAGTCAGACGCGACTGGTTAGTCTTTTCCGTAGTGTTTGACTTTTTCCCAGTATTGCTCGAAAGCATTTTCCTTTTGGAATTCAGGACTATTGTCTTGATCGTGACATTCAAGGCACTTGTCTCGCGCTTTCTCAAGTGGAAGTTGCATTTCCTCTCGAAGTTTGATGAGCATCGCTTTTGTTGCCTCAATGTCGCCGGATTCAGCATCTGCATGGTTCTTGCCCGGTCCATGGCAGTTCTCGCAGCCATTTGCGACCATGTGAGGTGTGGTTTCTAACGACTCAAAACCTGTCTTGTAGTAAAAGTACTTCTGTGGATTCCATCCTGTTGTATGGCAGGAAAGACATTCGGGGTCGAAGTGTCGCGGCAACGATCGTTCGGGCGGCTGAACGATGGAGTCGGTTGCGTGAGCATGTGGTGTCGCTTTCCAAATATCAAATGCAGTGGTATGGCATTCGCCGCACTTCTCAGATCCCACAAACTCACGTCCAGTAGGATGCGATTGAGGCTTTAGACCCAATCCCTTGAACCCCTCTGCCTTCAATTGATCCTGATACTTGCCGAACAGCTCTGACATCCTGGGTGAGTCCTCAAACTGCGAGCTTAAGGCAATTCTTTGGTATCGCAGCTCCTCTCCCTCAAACAGTCCGACAATTCCAGCATACATCCCTTTGGCTCCCACCTGAATCATTTGGGATTTGGTACCCTCGATGAGTTCGGGTCGATACGTGGGTTCTCCAAAACCTCCTGAAGTTACGATCAGTTGAAAGTCTGGTACTTCTTTTGCAATCTTTCGACTCTCTTCCAAAGAGGCATTCGCAAGAAGAACATGGAAGTCGCATTTCTCATTGCGAATTTTCTGTGCCACTCTTTTCAACGAAGCAATCGCAGGAGATATCTTGACACCTTCCTCCTGCTGATTCTCTTGGACCTTTTTGGCGTTCTCATCGCCAATTACACCAGTGATCGCGATGCGTTTCTTGCCAATTTTGATGACTTTGTACTGTGTATCCATTTCGGGAAACACCGACACGTTTGCAGACAAATAGAGCGGATTGCTTTTGCCCTCTGCGTCAGGCGTGGTATTGATCAACTGATACACCAGTGTCTCGGCATACATGTTGAGATCGTATTCACCGAACGTGGTTGCGGCGTAACCCATCATTTCAAGTGCTTTGCCGGTCCATTCAAACTTGATGTTATTCTGCTTGAGCGAGTCACGAACCTGATTCCCAACATCGACCGGGACAATATTCCAGCCGCGTCCCTTCAACGAAGCCAGTAATGAATCGCGTCGCATGAGCCCACCCTTCTGATTCTCCAGTCCTGTGCAACCGCATGGCTCCATGTAACCATACTGCATGCCTGACACAAAGAAGACAGCCCATGGGTCGTTCCAGTCAGGAGCAATGACTTGATTTCGTTCCTCGTTCGTGGCTACATTGATGGCAGCTCCCGACCTTTGAGCAACTTTGCTGTCTATCTTTGTGGCTGGAAACTCTTGTTTTTGAGCCTTCTGTTCTTGGGCTTGAGGCGTTGACTCGTTCGTCGGATCGGGAATATCACTGAATCTGATTTGAACCCTGCCCTTTCGTGCCGTCCCAGCTTTAGGTGGCTCGCCGTTCAAGTCCATTAGTGGCAACAGAACTGAGGTTGCGGTAATCAAGGATGCCGTCAAAAAGGCGCGAACCGCTGACCTACGATGGCATTTCGAGAGTATCCAGGACATCATTCACCTAATAATCCCTAAAACGACTTGCTAGCAATAGAGCATGCCGCACACTTGCGATCTAACCTAAGATCGGTTAACCAAGCATAGGACGTTAGATAAGAAAACACAATTTCGTTACGAGTGTTGACGCATCTTCGGCGAAGCCATCATTCACTCTAACTTAACACGAACAAAGATCGATTCTTCAGGAGAATCAACCATGTTGGTGTCGAATACGATTTTCCCAAAGTCCTTTCCGTGATTTCCGTTAAGTTCGATCGGCTCAGTTCCGGCAGGAATTTCTAAAGTAATCGGAAATATCTTTTGCGTTTTGGATACTTTCGGCTCTCCGACGGAAACACGCAAAATCTTGGCAAGTGATTCCGGTGCTATACGCTTCAGCTTTATGTTAGCGTCTGGGGTGTCGGCGGTTTTCACAGCGAGCATAATGACTTTTTTAAGGCTGCTTTGTTTAGTTCCGGTACCCATATTCAACGTGTCTTTCTCATCGTCGTAGTCGTTACCAGCAATAACACGAATGGGATTAACACATCGACCTGCAATCTTGAAAGAGATCGTTTCGACATCACCAGCGGCATTGCCCTTATCTTTCCTGAATACAAGCTCCGTGGAGATATTCCCCGAAGGTATCCCTTTTAGAAGCTTAATCTTGAACTCGATGACTTGTTTGGCAGATGCGAATTTGGGAAATTCGCCCGGCTCAGGTGTGCGTGATGGGAGAATCTCGTACTTGATCTTTTTCGCCAATTCAGGGTCGGCAACGCTTGTGGATTGAAACTCTATCGGAGCGTCTTCGAGATTGAACATACGCCCTGTAAACTCTGATTCATCGTTGGAAAGAAAATCGCCCAA
>Ga0315900_10009929_pt1 | contig 11996 bp, 9 predicted proteins | sample LakEriMetagenome_FD_203521 | JGI IMG/M metagenome (GOLD analysis project Ga0315900, IMG submission 203521) | Freshwater fungal communities from buoy surface, Lake Erie, Ohio, United States - Buoy 12 MA114 | ecosystem: Environmental > Aquatic > Freshwater > Lake > Lake biofilm | place: USA: Lake...
CCTCTATTGATCTACCATCTTCCAGACGAATTCTTTGTCTGCCACCTTGATAGGCTTTCTCTAAAGGTAAAGTTAATTTTGCTTCCACATCTCGACGAGTTAAACGGGGAGAGGAGGCAATTTTAGCGCGCTTAGTATTAGGGTTATTAAAATCTCTAAACTTCCATAAATCCTGTTCTGTACGGGGTATTTTTCCATTCCCGTTACTATTGGCTTTTTCCCCCGGACGTATCCCGCGGCGTTTATTTCCTGTCAAGGAACGATTATACTCAACCCGTTTTTCTTCATCGGAGAGAACATCATAAGCTTCATTAATATCTTTAAACTTTTCTTCGGCCGATTTATCCCCCGGATTAACATCAGGATGATATTGACGCGCCAGTCGTCGAAAAGCCTTTTTTATCTCGTCACCAGTAGCCGTGCGAGATACTCCTAAAACATCATAATAATTAACTAATTGTGGCATATATTCAGTTATCAGTTATCAGTTATCAGTTATCAGTCATCAGTCATCGGTTATCGGTTATCAGTTATCAGTTAAGTAGGGAGGCACAATTATTTGTAGGATGGGTTATAGGATGGGTTAGCAGTAGCGTAACATAATCGGGCGTTGGGTTTCATGCTTCAACCCAACCTACGTTCATCTTATATTTAATTCCACCCACCCACTTATCAGTTATCAGTTATCAGATTTGAGTTCTAAGTGAGCAGTATGTATTAAGCGAGCAGTATTAAATAGTAGTTTCCCACTGTCTTTTTACTGATTACTGATCACTGTTTACTGATCACTGATTAAAACCAATCATCATCGTCATCATCCCAGTTATTTTGGGGGGGGATATTGCGGGAACGATTGCCGCCGCTGCGGTTACTTTTACTATTGTTATAACTTTTTTCCTCCGAAAGGGGGGGACTTTGCCAATCGCTATCGCGGCCATTGTAGTAATTGTCCTGATTGCGGGGGCGATAACTATCTTGATTAGCCGAATAATTGGGTCGATAATCACTTTGATAACCCGGTGTACTGGGACGATAATCCTGCCGATAACGATCGCGGCGCGGTTCGGAGGGAAGATCATCTTCCTTATCCCCGGTAAAAGTCTTGCGAATAGCGCTAAAAAAGCCCTCATCTTCCTCGTCGTATTGTAGCCGTACCTCGCGATTTAATTCATAGATAACATCCTGTAGATCCGCCTGGGCGCGATCAAGGCGACGGTCATCATTTTTCTCCAAAGCGTCGATAATTTCCGTACTCAAAGACTCAATTTGACGACGATAGGAACGGGTAAACTCATTACCAAAATCGAGAGTAACATCTTTTAAGCGTCGTTGGGCTTGATCCACCAGAGAGCGGGCGCGATTGCGTTTATCGACCTTTTCGCGACGGGTACGATCTGCTTCGGCAAATCGGGCAGCATCGCCGATCATGCGGTTAATTTCCCCTTCGCTGAGGGTAGAAGCGCCTTGAATGGTGACACTTTGCTCCCGTCCGGTCATTTTATCCCTAGCGGTGACTTGTAGAATACCGTTAGCATCGATATCGAGGGACACCTGCACTTGGGGAATACCCCGGGGCGCGGGGGGGATACCGGTTAATTTAAAACGTCCCAGGGATTTATTATCGCTGGCCATTTCCCTTTCCCCCTGCAAAACGTGGATTTCCACCACAGTTTGATTATTTTCGGAGGTGGAAAAAAGGTCAGCTCTGCGGACGGGAATAGTGGTATTGCGGGGGATTAACTTTTTCATCACACCGCCGATGGTTTCTAAACCCAAGGATAAAGGGGTAACATCGAGGAGCAGCACGTCTTTGACCTCGCCGCCCAAAATTCCTGCTTGAATAGCCGCCCCGACCGCTACAACCTCATCAGGGTTAACATTTTGATTGGGTTCCCTATCGATAAAACTCCGCACCAAATCCTTCACCACCGGCATCCGCGTGCCGCCGCCCACCAGTACCACTTCGTCTAGTTGGACGGGGGACAAACCGGCATCAGAAAGGGCCCGTTTGAGAGGACGACGGAGACGACTGATTAAATCGCCGCATAATTCCTCAAATTGGGCCCGACTCAGGCGAGTTTCGATGTGTTTTGGCCCGTCTTCCGTGGCGATGATAAAGGGTAGATTAATATCGGTGACACTGACCCCAGACAGTTCAATTTTGGCTTTTTCTGCCGCTTCTGTCAGTCTTTGTAAGGCTTGCCGGTCTTGGCGCAGCTCCACGCCTTCCTGTTCCAAAAATTGATTGGCTAACCAATCGACGATTCTTTTATCGAAATCATTACCGCCTAATTGGGTGTCGCCACTGGTGGCCTTCACCTCAAAAACGCCGTCACCCACTTCCAGGATAGAAACATCAAAAGTACCGCCCCCCAGGTCAAAAACGAGGATTTTCTTGCTTTCCTGTTCATCGAGACCGTAGGCAAGGGCAGCGGCGGTGGGTTCGTTGAGAATCCGCAGCACTTCTAACCCGGCAATTCGGCCCGCATCCCGGGTGGCTTGACGTTGGGAGTCGTTAAAATAGGCGGGGACGGTGATGACGGCCCCGGTAACTTCTTCCCCTAGATAACGGCTGGCTTCTTCGGCCAATCGCCGTAAAACTAGGGCGGAAATTTCTTCGGGGGCGAATTCTTTTTGCAGACGGGGGCATTTAATTTTGATATTGCCCATCTCATCCCGGCGGATGGTGTAGGGGACGCGCTTCGATTCGGGGTTTAATTCCGAGTAGCGACGACCTATGTAGCGTTTGATTGCATAGTAGGTGTTTTGGGGATTAAGTACCCCTTGTCGCCGGGCCATTTGACCGACCACTAACTCCCCATCTTTATTAAAACCGACCACAGAAGGAGTGGTTCTCATGCCCTCCGAGTTGGCGATGACCACTGGCTTTCCGCCTTCCATCACGGCGACGACGGAGTTAGTTGTCCCTAGATCAATGCCTACTACTCTACCCATGCTTGTTTTTGTCTCCCCCTAGATTTCGATAACTTCGGGACTTTTACCTTCGATCGATAGTTTAAATCGCTTAATGCTTGTTGACAATATTGTATCGAATTGTCTTAGTTTCTCGCTCTCGGTTCGGGGCGATTGAGGGTGTGATTACCGAAGTGGTCTTTTAGTGATCGCTGGCGATCGGGCTTGGGGGGTTTTAAATAGGGTCTGCGGCAAAAAGTTTTTCCTGGGGGCAGGGTGTGGGGTGTAGGGTGTAGGGTTTTAGCGATTTTGAGGGGGTCAATTACCTAATTTTCAGGGAAAAAGTACCTGAATTTTCCACCCGATCACTCCCAGATCTGGCACTTTTTGGAAACCAAAAAGTCTAAAAGTCTTACCCAACAAGGTTTTTAGATTTATTCAGCCAACCCTATCTACTAATTCTGGTGGCGGCTGACAGGAAATAGGGATTGTTCTGCCTGTACTGGGATGATTAAAAACGATTTGATTGGCATGGAGATAATAACCACAATCTCCCGGGACTGCATCCGGTCGCGGTAATCCCCCCAGACCATACAATGGATCACCGATTAAAGGATAGCCAAAAAAGGCCAGATGAATGCGAATTTGATGGGGTCTGCCCGTAAAAATTCTTACTTCTAATAGGGTACTATCGGGATGTTTTTTTAAGACTCGACCATCACTGCGGGCCGATAACCCATCTGTGAGCGCACCGTAAACATGGCCTAAAATGGGATGGGCGATTTTCCCGATCGCTTGATTAATAGTAAAATTATCTGGTATGTCGCCCTGAACCACTAAAGCTCGATATATTTTAGTAATTTTCCCCTCTCGCATCTGTTGACTCAATTTAGCTCTAGCGGGCTTTGATTTCGCCATTAAGACTATGCCCGAAGTGCCGCGACCAAGACGATGAATCGGATAGGGAGTGACCTCCGCATAATGCTGATGTACCAAATGGATAAGAGTATGTTCGAGAAATCCACCCCCCGCTAACACGGGTAATCCCGAAGGTTTCGCCACCACTAACACCTCGGCATCCTCGTAGAGTACCTCAAAAAAGAGCGGCACATCCGGTTCTGTCCAAGGTGGGCGCTGATAGGTCAATTGCTGCCCGATTTCCAAGACTGTATCGGGGCAAGCGGGACGACCGTTGACTAGAATTGCTGCCGATAAAATGCGATCGAGCCATTCTTCTGGACTAGAATGGCAATATTTGCCCGTATAGTAAGCTAATAAGCTTAATCCTGCCTGATTTTTGCTAACTTTATCTCGATAAATCCAGCCTTGATTGGGCATTGGGGAAGTGGGGTGTGGGGTGTGGGGTGTGTGGTGTAGGGTGTGGGGTGTAGGGTGTGGGGTGTGGGGTGTAGGGTGTGGGGTGTGGGGTGTAGGAAGAATAAATAAAAATAATCTCCTGACTCCTGACTCCTGACTTCTGACTCCTATCTCCTAACCCAATGTTCGACAAAGATAAGCAAAAATTATTTATTGACTCCAAAAGCTTGAGAATATTTAAATTAACATTCCGCAATATTTACAAATTCTTAAGAATTAATTGAGAAAGATTTTTATTTAACAACGATGTTATGATGGTTACAGCGATTTTACTGAATTTCATAATGGGTTATTCTTGGCTTTTTTGGACAGCAATGGTTGAAACCCTTGCCACACCTACAAGGTAATCCCAATTAAGACAGGTAAATCAGTCAATTTCACCCACAACGATGATCTTTTTTTTGTGTAGTTTTATTGCAAAGAAAAAGTTTTTTTGACAAAAAGCACAAAGTATGTAGGAGTAGTTATGGCAGAGTGGGAAGTGGGGAAGTGGGGAAGTGGGGAAGTGAGGAAGTGGGGTGTGGGGTGTGGGGTGTAGGGTGTGGGGTGTGGGGTGTGGGGTGTGGGGTGTGGGTTGTGGGTTGTGGGGTGTGGGGTGTGGGGAGACGGAGTAGGGGAGCAGGGAGAAAAAACTGATGACTGATAACTGATAACTGATTACTGATAACTGATAACTGATAACTGACCCCTCATAGATTTTTACTTAACTTTATGTCTTTGGTAATTTGTCCGGGTTTTCATGATTCTAGACTGACCGAGGATTTTTTAGGACATCTGGGGAGCCAATCGGTCAAATTACCTTCCTATATTATTATTTCGCCTTTTTCTTGCTTAAATGAAGCTTTTTCACCGGGAGAAGCTCTAACCTTGATTGGGTTTAGTGCGGGGGTGGTAAATGCGATCGCTTTAGCTCATTATTGGCAAGCTCAAGGGGCAAAAATTGCCGCTTTAATAGCTCTGGACGGGTGGGGAGTGCCATTAATCGGTAATTTTCCCATTTATCGCCTTAGTCACGATTATTTTACCCATTGGAGTTCCTGTTTATTGGGTAGCGGTCAAGAAAATTTTTATGCAGATCCACCTGTAGATCATCTTAGCCTCTGGTCGTCCCCCGATCGAGTGACTGGTTGGTCTATCAATGGTAATTTTGTCCAACGCACCACAGCGTTAACTTTTTTATTAAATCGGTTAGGCAAGAATCAATTAACTATAATTAGGTAGTCCCCTCCCTATCTTTCCTATTTCTTTACCGCTGCTGATTTATGAGTACATCCGTTCCGAGTTCTTCAATTCTCTTGGTGGGAATTGAGGAGAATATCGCTAAACTAGCTAGTGCGGACTTGAAAGAAGCAGGTTATCGTCCCCTGATCGTGCCTAGCATTGATATCGCTTTCCCAGAAGTGAAAAGTTGGCAGCCAGCGATGATTATACTCGATCGCTTCCTCGCAGCGGAGGCCGGTGTGAATTTTTGTAGTCGTTTACGTTCCCAGGGAAGTCGCGTTTATATTATTTTGTTAGTATCTCAAGAAACCCTAGAAGAACGTCTCGCCTGTTTGGAAGCGGGAGCCGACGATTATTTTCTCAAACCCTATAATTCGCAATCTTTTCTCAAATTAATCCGTTTTTACCTGCAACCTCTGGAAATTACCCCCGAACAATTGGGTTTCGGTGACTTAGTATTAGATTTAGCCAGTCGTCGTCTCTCCTATAAAAACAAAAATATTGAGTTGACGATGAAGGAATTTGAACTGCTGCGCTACCTCATGATTCACCCCAAAGAAGTATTATCGAGGGAGAAAATTCTCGAAAATGTCTGGGGAGACGAATTTCAAGGAGAATCAAACGTTATTGAGGTGTATATTCGCTATTTACGCCTGAAGATGGAGGCTGGTGGTCAAAAACGCCTCATTCATACCGTGCGTGGTGTGGGCTACGTTTTACGGGAATCTTAACAGTAATCAGTAATCAGTGATCAGTGATCAGTGATCAGTAGATTGCTTTTATTTAATCTCCCGTTACAGTAGAGCAGGAAGTCGCCTTCCCACCCCCTGCTTCAAAACCGGACTTACGACTTTCGCCGTATCCGGCTCCTGAGTAACTAGGCTACTGTCATTAGTAGAATAATAATGGGAATTATTATTTCCTTGTCTATTCAACCCTCTTGGCTGTATCCCCACCAGACAAGATTGTTGGTTTTAGGGCGTATATGACCGTTGATTGTTGCTTAGACTTCCTAGTTACCCGTCCTTTGTCAGCATATCTTTGATATTACTCAAAGCCTTGGCTTTTAAGGACATCCTCTCCCTCTATTGACTTGCGGATGGTTTCCTACTGCCCCAAACGGGCAGAGTCAATCAGGGTTACTTCGTTCCCTATAACCATTGGTTGAACCCTTAGGATGATACTGTCCACAACAGAGTAACGGGAATGCCTTACTGATAGTGGTATGAGCTATCAGCCCCAACTCTGTTAACTTTTGTTTCGAGCCTGTCAGCCTTTTGGCTCGTGGGTGTTGACGATGGTTAATTCGTATCTTCGCCCCAGGGCTATCCATAGGTTCTGGCTCAACGGGTTTCTGATTTAGGCTATCAGATACCGCTTTTTTTCCTCGCTCACTACCTCAGATGTACCAAGTCTAAAGCAGCAGGAAATGCCGTCACTCTAGGCATCTAGAGGACAGGACTAAGGTTATTACTAACCCGCACCTGTAGGGTTATAAAGTTATCAAGGTACTACATTTACCAAGCGGCTAATCCTCTAAACGTCTTACTGTCTAGTTTCTAGCCAACGAATCGCACCACACCCCACACCCTACACCCCACACCCCACACCCCACACCCCACACCCTACACCCCACACCCCACACCCTACACCCCAAACCCTACACCCCAAACCCCACCAGCCTAGTCAAGCGCTGCTATTCAATCTGGATGGAGTTGGGGGAATCGATAGGAGGGGTGGAACTTCCCGGGGTGATAGTTTGACGGTATTGACTATAAAGACGGTCGCGCCAAGCAAAAAAGCCCTCGTAGGCGCTATTATCGGCTAACCCCGGAATCCCCTTGCCTTGCAATTCCCTGGGCAAGTTGAGATAGGAACCCTGGGGAAACTGAAGCAGTACACTTAATCCCGCCACGGCTAAATCGGCTAAAGTGGGCTGATCACCGACTAAATAGGGACGATTGGTTAAAATGAGGTTCAAAGCCTCTAAATCCTGTTGTAGCCCCTTTTTCGCTGTATTGATAGCATCTTTTCCCAGACCTACACCTGCCCCCAAAATATCAATTAATTCCCCCGGCATAGAACCCAGCAACAAGCGCATAAAACCGGGAGTTTCCTGGGGTAAAAAAGCGGTACGAAAGTTTTGATTTTGGGCAAAAGCGCCGAGAAAAGCGGTTCTTCCTTTTAATCCCAGGGATTCATCGGCCCATTCTTCGATTAATAAACATTGACCCCGTTGTAGGGGATCTGTGGGGATAATTGGTTTTTCAGGATACTTGCGATCAAGATAAAAAGCAATCTCCGTCGAGTCAGCAATATAAGTATCGCCATCCTTGAGGACGGGAACCTGTCGCTGTCCGGAAAGACGGAATAATTCCAATTGTCCCACCCCCGGCACCACGTCCCTTTTTTTATAGGCAAGTCCTTTATAGTCGAGGATGAGACGGACTTTCTCACAATAGGCAGATAATTCAAATTGGTAGAGTTCTAGCATGGGATGATATGGCCTCTCGATAAATCAGTTTCTCCCTGATTACTCTAACCCTATCGGGCATCGGTCGTCTAAACTTAAAGACTTTACTCCGATTTTGTCTGAACATTTGTACTAAAAACGAGCCAGGCGAAAAAATAATCGTTTGCTAATTTTAGGAATTAGGCTGGGTACTCTTAGGGAAGATAGACCAGATCCAGCAACCCCAACTCAATAGTGCCACGCTTTTAGGTTAGGATATTTTCAGGCACTAAAAGCGAGGAATAACTTATATATTCTGGCAAGCTGACTCGCGAGAGACCAATAGCATACCGCTATAGTAGAGGCGTGCGAGGGCTGGCTCCTTTCTCGGATCAGAGGTTACTATGCAATTATCCATCGACGTTTTTAATGATGTAGTTCGCTATCTCGACAGCCACGAAGAAAAATTACGGATCAAAAAATTAATCTTTTGTATCTGTAAAAAATATTGGGAAAATGAGCCTAATATTTTGAACACTGTGGCTATGGAAGACTTGGTGAAGGAGTTAGTGCAACTGAAAACCAATAAAGAACAATTAACTTTTTCTGTTTATAAATTAGTTAAAACCCTCAATCGTCCTAAAGTTTATCTGGGAGTAGCCACGGTTATTATCGAGCAAATCAGTCAATTATATAGTAATATTGCTGCCGCCTACGACAATCAATTATTACTGGTAGAGCCAGAAGTTAACCCTAGCTTCACCACCGTTAATAATGATGTCAACAACGAGGAAGATAATTTATTAAGACAGGTGGTTAGTGGAATAGAAAATCATCGAGAGACAGCGAGAATTCAAAAATTAATGTTTGCCGCTTGTAAAAATCGTTGGGAAAACGATCAAGCGGTGATTAATAATTATGGCTTAAAAAATATTGTTTTAGAACTTCAGCGAAACAATCCCAATTTCCTAAGCTTGCGACAAACTCTCAAGCAAGTTGCCGAAAAGATTAACAAAAAAGCTCTCTACCTAGCCCTAGCCGATATTATTCTTACCCAACTAGAGCCTCTCTACGATACTGATAACGATGACGAAGAAGAGGATAATGAGTCAAAAAGTCAAATCTTGAACACTCAAATAGTTCATCTAAAGAATGATTCTGATTCTGCGTCTAAAACCACATCTTTCTCCCCCTCTAGAAGTGAACCTGTGGATTTTTCCTCTTCGATCATCAATCTAAATGAACCGCAATTAGTCATGGAATTGCCCTTGGCCGAGCCGGCTTCCTCAAATAACAACCCCAGTAATTCCCCACAAATTACCGCCTACGACCCCTTTGAAATTCGTTTAGAAATTTTCCAGTATGCTAATCCTTTACGAGCCAAAATATTGATTTTCTCGCTCCTATTTCATCCTTGGGATCGGAGCGGTCAAGATTGGTCAACTCTGCGAAGTTATACCCTAGAAGATTTACTAAAACAACTCATCCAAAGTGGTAAATCCATCCAGGATATCGAAGTTCAACTATACAATATTGCTCAAACCCAAATGGATACGGATGCTAACGTTCAAACCGCCAGTATTTTGGTGCAAATTTTACAAAAAATTCTTTAATTTTTTACCCAAATTTATCTGGATATTCTACCTATGAAACCCAACGAATTAATTGCACGTTATGCCGCAGGAGAAACTCAATTTAGTGGCTTAAAATTACCAGGAGTTAATTTAGTTGGTGCTGACTTAATTGGCATTGTTTTAAATGAAGCAGATCTGCACGGAGCCAATCTTCTCTTTACCTATCTTAACCGGGCTAATCTCGCTCAAGCTAATCTTGTGACAGCTAATTTAAGCGGTGCTAGTCTCAACCAAGCTGACTTAAATGGGGCAGATTTACGCAGTGCCAATTTACACGGAGCGATGCTACAAGGGGCTAATCTTCGTGATACCGATATAACCCTAGCGACGTTACTTGATGCTAACTTAATCGGGGCGGATTTACGGGGGGCTAATTTAAGTGGTGCTAACCTCACTGGTGCTTGTTTGCGGGGAACAAATATGCGTCAGGAAAAGAAAAATCATAACACTAATTTACAAGGAGCTAATTTCTCCTGCGCCGACCTGCAAGGGGCTAATATGAAAGGGGTTGATCTGGTGCGAGCAAATCTAGTAGGAGCCAATTTAAAGGAGGCTAATTTGTGCAATGTTGACCTCAGAAAAGCGGATTTAACTAATGCTAATCTCCAAGATGCTTTACTTACTGATGCTAATTTAATCGGGGCGCATTTAGTGGGGGCAAATCTAGCGGGAGCCAATTTAGTGCGGTCAAAAATGACCGATACGGAAGCAATGCAGGCAAATTTCCATAGTGCAATTATGACTCAAATAAAATTCGATCGAGCTAATCTTAGTCAAGCTAATTTTCAAGCAGCAAGAATGAATCATGCTGACTTAAGAAGGGCTAATCTTTCAGGAGTTAATTTCAGCGAAGCGTATTTAGTCGATGCTTTCTTTGCTAGAGCAAATCTCACCGGTGCCGATTTAAGTAATGCTAATCTAACTCGTGCCGAGTTAATGAGTGCTAATCTGATGGGAGTTAACTTCCGCGGTGCAATTATGCCCGATGGCCGGATTAATAATTAAAATTACTAGACAGTGTTGTTGGCAATTATTCCGGTATAATTGAAGGTAGAATTGAGGGTAATCTTATGGTTGAGCCAGCAGTTATTACAGAAGATATGGGCAAAATCTACACCAGCATTACAGTTATTAATCGCGCCGATCAAATTCGTGCGGAGGATGGTATGATCGCACCGGAACAAATTCGCTCTCTTACCCTAGAAAATGTCTTGGTGGATACGGGGGCAACCACTCTTTGTCTAGTGCCGGAAGTAGTCTCCCGCTTGGGTTTACAGCTTTTAAAAGAAGTAGATGTGGCTACGGCTAAAGGCATAGGAAAAGCGAGAATTTTTCGCGATGCCACCTTGATTATCGCGGGACGGGAAGGGACTTTTGAATGTTTGGAATTACCCGGGGGTCAAAACAATTTATTAGGAGTAATTCCTTTAGAAGCTTTGGGATTAGAACCGGATCTTCGCAGCCAAAAATTGCGAGTTTTACCCACCGAATCCAAGGATACTTATTTAACAATTTTATCGAACAAAATAGCTCTATAAAATCACTTTTTGTCTGACTGTTCCTGCTCTTTCAGCTATAGCGATAATCTCGATTTCTTGACCAGAAACTCCCTTAATCACCCATTCCACCGTACGGCGATAATCTAAACCGTGAGCAAGACTACTATATACTTTATTTGATCGCCCTTCTAAGTGACCGATTTCCTGCTCTAATTTTCCCACTATTAAACTCACCTCATCGGCTAAATTTAACTTGACTTGAATGGGACGAACAATCTTTCTTTCCAGTGCCTTTTTACTGGTATAAGTGGGTAAGAATCCCTGATTTTCCAACTGTAAAACCAGATGATAAATACCATTTCCCTCCGACTTAAGATCAAGACGAGAGATAGCTAAAAGAGGTGACATTAAAGCATGGGCAATAGTAAACTGACATTGTTTCTCACATAAATCCGGTAAATACTTTTCGGGGGCATTTTGCCAGACATTTTTAAAGTCCCAACCGCCAATTTCCACCTCTCCCAATTGGGGATGATGAAAACTTTGCCAATTAATAAAACCCTTTCCCGCTAAATTCTCATCATTCCAATGCTGTAATTTCAATTCATCTTCAAAAGGATGCCAGCGAAACCATTGAATATAATCATCTTTTTTCACTCCCGCTTGGGTGGGTGCATCCCATAACTCCACCGTAAAACCATACCAACCAAAATGATCGTAACCGTAATCATCCATGGCACCGTTAGTCACTTCTTTGGGATGATAACGAAAATCGTGATAGACAGAAACGCATTCATAACCAGTCATTGCTTTTCCCTTATCAGCAATATATTTATACATTTCTAAGTCTTCCACGGGGAAATATTCATCGGGATGGGTGCTATAGGGACGCAACATGAC
>Ga0315900_10009930_pt1 | contig 11996 bp, 10 predicted proteins | sample LakEriMetagenome_FD_203521 | JGI IMG/M metagenome (GOLD analysis project Ga0315900, IMG submission 203521) | Freshwater fungal communities from buoy surface, Lake Erie, Ohio, United States - Buoy 12 MA114 | ecosystem: Environmental > Aquatic > Freshwater > Lake > Lake biofilm | place: USA: Lake...
GCGCTCGCGCGACCGATGCCCGCCGCCGCCGCCGTCACGAATGCACGCTTTCCTTGCAGCCGTCCGCTCATCGCGCGACTCCCTTCTTCTGCCGCCTGACCCACTCGGGGCCGTGCGGGAATGCGAACGCCTCGAGCGAGGCGCGCTTGACTTCACCTGAGAATCCGGGCTTCGTGGGCGCGAGATAGCGCCCGCCCTTCACCACGCATGGGTCGACGAAATGCTCGTGCAGATGGTCGACGAACTCGCACACGCGCCCGTCCTGCGTCGGGTTGAAGCGGATGTAGTCGACCATGATGAGATGCGCGACGAACTCGCAGAGCCCGACGCCGCCCGCGTGCGGGCAGACCGGCACGCCGAAGCGACGCGCAAGCGCCATGATCGCGAGGTTGTCGTTCACGCCGCCGACGCGGCACGAATCGAGCTGGCAGATCTGCATGCCGCCCGACGCAAGGAACTGCTTGAACATCACGCGGTTCTGGCACTGTTCGCCGGTCGCGACCTTGATCGGCGCAATCGCGCGCGCGATCTCGGCGTGACCAAGCACATCGTCGGGCGACACGGGTTCCTCGAACCACCAGATGCCGAACGGCGCGAGCGGCTTGATCCATTCGATCGCCTGCCGCACATCGAAGCGCTGGTTCGCGTCGACCATCAGCACGCGGTCGGTCCCGATCTCCTCACGGATGATGCGCGCGCGACGCACATCGTCGTCGATCGACTGCCCGATCTTCATCTTGAAGTGCGTGAAGCCGTCGCGGATCGCTTCGCGGCAGCGCGCGCGCACGGTGTCGTCGGAGTAGCCGATCCAGCCGCAGCTCGTCGTGTACGCGGGGAATCCCTCGCGCTCGACGCGCGCGATGCGCTCCGCGCGGGTGGCGTCGTTCGCACGCACCATCGCGAGGCACGCAGCCTCGTCGACCGCGTCGCGGATCCCGTGGAAGTCGATTGCCGCGACGAGCTCCTCGGCGGGCATGTCGGCGAGCAGGCGCCACAGCGGCTTGCCGGCGAGGCGCGCCTCGAGGTCCCACACCGCGTTCACGATTGCCGCGAGCGCGAGCGCCATCACGCCCTTCTCGGGGCCAAGCCAGCGGAACTGGGAATCCTGCGCAAGCGTGCGCCAGAACGCGCGGCGGTCGCGCGCGATCTCCGCGACGCTGCGGCCGACGACGAGCGTCGACAGCGACTCGATCGCCTGGCACACGATCTCGTTGCCGCGGCCGATCGTGAAGGTGAGGCCGTGGCCCGCGTGCGCGCCGTCGGTGTGGAGGATCACATACGCCGCCGAATAGTCGGGGTCGACATGCACCGCGTCCGAGCCGTGGTGCTCCTCGGAGGTCGGGAAGCGCAGGTCGACGATCTCGGCGCGCGTGATGGTGGGCGAAGTCGCTGTCATGCTGGTGCGGGCTCCTCGGGCATCATCTCGCCGCGGGCGGCCGAGCGGTAGCAGGTCTCGACGAGCGCCATGGTGCGCCACGCGTCGCGGAAGGAAGTCGAAGGCACGAAGGCCGGATCCACAGCCGCGCGCTGCGCGTCGCGCATCGGGCCACGGAAGGCGTGCGGAAACCAGTTGCCCTCGACCGCGACCTGCTGCCACGCGCCGCCATCGGCCGACCACTCGAGCGTATCCGGCTCGCCGTGCGGGTAGTTGAGGTTGACGCCGAGCCGCGCGACCGCCGTGCCGTGCGTGCATTCGACGCGCAGGTGCGACGCCTCGTGGCGCGCGGGCGCCGCGTGGTGGTGGTAGGTGGTGACGACCGCGCGACGGCCGCCCGCGAACGACAGGATCGTGGTCGACCGCGCGTCGGCGAGGCGCGGCGACGCGGGATGTCCGAACACCGCCGACCACACCCGCTCGGGCTCGCCGAAGAGCGCGCGGCAGAGGTCGAGATAGTGGATCGAGTGCATGAGGATCTCCATCCGCGGGAGTTCCTCGAGGAATGGCCAGTTCTCCCACGGCATGCGGCAGACGACGCGCAGTTCGAGGTCGAGGGCGTCGCCGAGCGTGCCCGATGCGAGCAGCCGCCGCAGCGCCGCGACCACGGGCGCGTGACGCAGCTGGAGGTTCACGCAGCCTCGGATTCCTCGGCGCTCGACCGTGGCGAGCAGCGCGGTCGCTTCCGCAAGGTCGCGGCCGAACGGCTTCTGCAGCACCGCCGTCGAGCCCGCGGGAAGCTTCGCGAGGACCGCGTGCGCGGCGTGCGGCGGAAGAGCCAGGTCGTAGATCCCCTGCGCGCGCTCGCACGCCGCGACCAGCGCGTCAACCGAGTCGTAGGCCACCGCACCCTCGACCGTGCGGGCGATCGCTCTCGCGCGCTCTTGATCGGCGTCGACCAAGCCCCTGACGGGCACTCCGTCGAGCTGATACGCGGGAAGATGGGCGTCGCGCATGATCGCGCCGCAACCGATCACGAAGATCGGGCGCGGTTCGGGGCGATGTTCCGTTGGCGCGGCACTCAAGGTGGTCGACCTCCCAGGGACCGGAGGCCGTCAAGGTACGGCAAGGTCGCCGCCCGTGCGCGCAAATGCACGATGCCGTCGGCGGACCGACGGCATCGTGCGATCGATTGGATGTGCGAGACCGATCAGCGTCGGCGACGCGCGACGAGTCCGGCGGCCACGAGCAGGGCCATGGCGCCCGGGGTCGGAACGCCGTAGACGCCGTTGAGGGTCAGGCCGTTGAAGGCGGTGGCGTCGTTGAGGTCCCACGCGAAGGTGTAGATCTCGGAGAGACCGAAGCCGCTCGGCGGGGTCGGCGGGGTCCACCTGAAGACGATCGACGCCTGGAGGTCGCCCGGCAGCCACTCGTCGAACTGCGAGGTGTTCTGCGCGTCCGAGGCCTGCGCGGTCGTCATCGCGGTGATGCCCGTGATGCCGGTCTGCGCGTTCACCTGGTTGATGAAGCTCTGGGGAGTGATCGCCGACCCGGAGAAGTCGATGTTGAGGAGGGAGAACAACCCGCTGTAGTAGGTCGGGTTGTAGACATAGTTGTTGAAGCGGAACTGGAAGTAGCCCTTCGTCGGGAGCGCGCCGGCCGCGCCGACGAGGTCGTAGCAGCCGAGCACGAAGCACTCTCCGGCGGGACCCGAGATGAACGGGCTGGTTCCGACCCGCGCGTAGCCCGCTTCGTCAAGCTCCGAGGCGGTCGCGTTGACCTGGGCGATGGTGTTCGTGAGCTCGGCGTGGGCCGCCGTGGCAGCGACGAGGACGGAAAGGGCGGCGATGAAACCAGTGCGCATCCGGAGAACTCCAGTCGGGAAACGAAGTGCCAGAGACGGGGCACCTCTAAGACCGCGAAAGGTGCGGTCGAAGGCAGAGGCGCAATTCGCGGACTGGCTCTGTCGCTCGCGGGCGCAGATTCCGAAATTCGAGCGGGGCGTGATGTCCTCCAGGCGAGGGCGCGAATCCGTAGGCCCATGGAAGATCTGGACTTGCGTTCACGGCGTGCGGCTTGGGCCGCACGCACAAAATGACCGCTGCGGCGCCCACAGGGACGCCGCAGCGGATGGATGGTCGAGTCTTGTCCAGCAGGCCTTAGCGGCGGCGACGGCCGACGAGCCCGGCCGCGGCGAGCAGGGCCAACGCGCCCGGGGTCGGAACGCCGTAGACGCCGTTGAGCGACAGGCCGTTGAAGGCGGTGGCGTCGTTGAGGTCCCACGCGAAGGTGTAGACCTCCGAGAGGCCCGGGCCGCTCGGCGGCGACGGCGGCATCCACTTGAACACGATCGCCGCGTCGAGCTCGTTCGGAAGCCACTCGTTGAAGAACGAGGTCTGCAGCGCGTCGGAGGCCTGGTTCGTGAACATCGCGGTGATGCCGGTCGTGCCGGTCTGCGCGTTCACTTGGTTCACGAAGCTCTGCGGGGTGATCGACGAGCCGGAGAAGTCGATGTTCAGAAGCGCGAACAACCCGCTGTAGTAGGTCGGGTTGTAGACATAGTTGTTGAACTGGAACTGGAAGTAGCCCTTGTTCGGGAGCGCGCCGGCCGCGCCGACGAGGTCGTAGCAGCCGAGCACGAAGCACTCTCCGGCGGGGCCGGAGACGAACGGGCTGGTTCCGACCCGCGCGTAGCCCGCTTCATCGAGCTCCGACGAGGTCGCGTTGACCTGGGCGATCGTGTTGGTGAGTTCAGCGTGCGCGGTGCCGACGAAGGCAGCCGCGGCGAGTGCAGCGAGCGTGAAGCGAGACATGTGGACTCTCTGGGGCTTGGGGGAGGGACATCGGGCTCCCGACTGAACTGGCCGATGGCGCAGTCGAGGGATCGGTAGCAATTCGAAAGTACAGCGGGCTCCGCAAGGGGCAAGAAGTGCTCTGGTGAATTCCTCAAGGAAATGAAGAACATGGATCGGCTCAGGGTGTCCGATAAAACAACTACCTTTGTGCGTTGAACCTAACATCATGCTCGGCATGGGCTTGTGGACGGCAGCCCAAACGAGGGACATCTGTCCGGCAGTTGTCGCCGTTGGAGCGGCACGGCCCACCTCCGCCGATAGACCCGCCATGGCTTCTCTTCCGAACGCCCCCTTCATGCGCCCCGCGTCACTTTGCGCGGCGGCGCTCGCGGTCCTCTCCCCAGCGCTTCAGGGCTGTGCGCCCACGCGCAAGGCGCCCGCCGCCGCGTCCAGCCCGACGCCGGCAGCGCCGCAGCCGATCGCCCGTGTCCCCGTGACGGAACCAACCGGCATGCCGCTGTCGACGACCGCACGCTCCGCTCCGGCCGCGCGCGGCAACACCCTCGCTGTGCGCGTCGACGACCCCGAACTCGTCGACGAGTTCAACAACATCTTCGCGACCGGTGACCTCTATCTCGCGGGCTGGCCGAGCGAAGAGGGACTCAAGCGGCTGGCCGCTCGGGGCGTGAAGAGGATCGTCGCCCTCAAGACCCCCGACGAGGTCATGCACGCGCGTGGCTACGACGCCCGCGCGGTCGCGAAGCAGCTCGGCATGGAACTCGTCGTGCTTCCCGTGCGCCCAGACACCTACTCGCCCGCCGATGTCGATGCCTTCGCGAAGGCCATCAACGAGAGCAACGGCCCGGTCCTCGTTCACTGCGGATCCGCCTCGACGAGCGCCATGGTGTGGAGCGGCTATCTCGCGCGGCAGCCAGACGCCACGACCGAAGGGGTCATGGGCGCGGCTCGGGGTGCGGGACTGCTCGAAGGGCCCATGGCCGATGCGGCGGAACGCGTCGCGAACGAGATCATCGGCGCAAAGCCCGCGCCCAAGCCGCGGTCGGGCCCCTCGGCAATCCCCTCGGCAGTACCCGAGAAGTAGCCGCTACCAGACCTCGAAGCGGTTCGGCAGCACGCCCGACTCGAGCGCACGCGAGACAGGCGAGGGCGTGTGCCAGCGCGTGGCGTCGAGGCACGCGAACGCGACGGCTCCGACGACGAGCCCGCGCGATCGGACGCGGCGGATGTTCGGCCGATGCTCCTCAGGGCTTCGGATCGTTCGCAGGTTCCGCAGGATTCCCGAGGTCGATCGCGATCTCGGCGGTGAAGATCCCGCGTGGGTCGCCGAGTTCGGCGAGCGTGCTGCGGATGATCTCGACAGTGCGGGGGACGATGCCTTCGAACATCGTCTTCCCGGCCATCCGTACGGTCACGGGCTTGTCGAGATCCACCATCGAGTCATCGAGGCGGACAAAGAGCCTCGAGACTCCGACGGCTTCCTCGATGACGATGTCCTGGCCGGCGCGACGCGCCACCACCCGCTGGCCCGGCTTTGGATCGGGGTTCGAAAGCCAGTAGAAGCGGGGGCTCGTCACATCGTCCTGAAGCCAGACGATCTTCTCGGGGCGCAGGTTCCGCGTGTGCTTCGCCATCCACGGCACCGCGACGGCGTCCTTGCGCTCCATCCAGTGGCCGTTTTCCTCGAAGATCGTGACCTCGTGCGGGTATCCGCCTGCATCCTTCGCGGCGAGGTCCGCAAGCGCGACCTTCCAGTCGCGCGCGATCTGGTTGCGGTTGAACGCGGCGTCCTTGCCGCCCATGTAGAGCGCGAACGGCAGGTTGCGGAGGCCGTCGGGGCGTGTCTCGTTCGGGTGGCCCGCCATCATCGCAGCGGCCGCGAAGCGATCGGCCATGCGGGGCGCAAGCTGATAGACGCCGTCGCCGCCGGCGCTGTAGCCCATCAGGTACACGCGGTCGGGATTCACGCCCTCGAACACGATCATGTGGCCGATGAGCTCGGCGAACAGCGTGTCGATATGCCCCTGATGCCAGAGGTTCCAGGTGTCGGTCGGGGCGCGCGGCGCGACATAGACGCCCTCTTCCGGCGTGTAGAGCTTCTTCTGGTTCTCCCACTGGCGGTCGTTGATCTCCTTCGGCGCGCCGCCGCCGCCATGCATCGAGATGTAGAGGCTGCGCCCGCCCGTGGGCGCGTCGCCGTAGACCGCGTACCAGAACGGCATCTTCGTGCCGTCGTCGGCGACGAGCACCTTCGAGTCGAACTCGGTCTTGGCGTCGGCGCGCAGCTTCGTGGCATGCTCGCCCCACAGGCGCTCGCGCGCGGCATCGGCTTCCGACTTGGAGAGGTTTGCCGTCTCGCCCGCGCTGGGTGCGAGCGAGAGCTCGATCGCGCCCGACCTGCCTGCGCGCACCGCGGCCGGTGCGCGGCCGTCGATGCGGTAGGAAAGCGTCGTTCCCTCGGGCACCACGAGCTCGAGATGGTCGTTCGTGTCGCGGGTCTCGTCGTTCGTGCGTCCGCGCGCGATGACCGCGCCGCGCTCGTCGAGCACCTCGACCTCGGTGCGCACACGCGTCTGCGTCTCGGGATCGCGCGTCACCACGCGCAGGATGCGGTGGCCATCGGGTAGCGCGAGCGCCTTCGCCGTGTACCGGTCGGTCACATCGATCGCGCGCGCGCGCGGCCGCGAGCGATCGAACACCATCGGGAATTCCATGCCCGTGTCGCGCCAGGTGACGGCGTAGATCGCGTGTTCGGGCTTGTCGCGGTTCTGCGTGGCGGCGCGGCTGCCGAACCAGCCTTCATCGAGGCGGTCGCCCGTCGGTTCGGCGGCGCCCGAGTAGCGCCAGCGCTCGCCGTCCCACACCTCGACCCACGAGTGGTTGCCGGATCCATCGGTCCAGAGCGGCACTCCGACGAACCGCGCGGGAACGCCGACCGAACGGCACGCGTTCACCAGCAGGATCGAGAGCCCCGTGCACGACGCAAGCCCGGACTCCATCGATTCGCTCGGCGACTGGTCCGCGCGCTTGCGCTTCGTCGAGTATTGCACCTTCCACTCGGGGAAGATGCGCGTGTTGAGGATCACCGCCGCCTCCGCCGGCGACTTCGCGGCCGCAACCATCGGCAGGCACTTCTCGCGCAGCGCCGGCATCCACAGCTCGCGCTTCTCGCTCACGCTCGCGTAGGGAAGGATCGCGTCGCGGAAGGTCTCCTCGTCGACCTGCGCGCTCCACGGCGCGGACTTCCACGCCTTGTAGGCGTCGTCGACATGCGAAAGGAGGAACGCCGCGTCGAGCGTCGCGAGATCTCCCTCCGGCATGTGCGCGACGAGCCACTCCATCGACGATCGCTGCTCGGCGGGGGCCTCTGCAAGCGCGCGCTCGATCTCGGCGCGGTTGGCGCCGGATGCGGAGATCGCGGCCGCGGTCGAAGGTGGATTCGCCGCAGCCGCCGCGCCGGCGGCCGTCAGGGTCGGAAGAAGGGTGGCGAGGACCGACGCGAGGCGGAAGGCAGGACGGAATCGCATTCGGACAGTGTACGCAGAATGCGTGCGTGTCCGAAGCGGCTGCGTCGGGCGTCGATCAGGTCGCGGGCTTGAAGTCGCGGAACATGAACCACGCGGCGGCGACGAGGCAGATGCCCGCGTAGACGAAGTTCATCGTCAGCTTCTCCTTCATGTACAGCACGGCGAAGACCGCGAAGACGAGCATCGTGATCACTTCCTGCATCACCTTGAGCTGCGCGAGCGACAGGCCGGCCTCGTTCGCGCCGATCCGGTTCGCGGGCACCTGCAGGCAATACTCGAAGAACGCGACCAGCCAGCTCGCGCCGATCGCGATCCAGAGCGGCTTCTCCTTGAGGTCGCGCAGGTGGCCGTACCACGCGTAGGTCATGAAGATGTTGCTGCCGACGAGAAGGAGGGGCGTCAAGAGGATCGCAAGGCGCGCGGTCATGCCTCCAAGGTATCGGGCAGGGGTCTGGCGCGGGAATCAGCCGGTCTCGATGCGCGGCATGCGCGCGGCCACCACGATTCCGAGCGCCGAGACCGCCGCGCCTCCGAGGATCGCCCAGCCGATCGCGTCGGCGAGATTCTCGCCGAGCGCCATCGCGGCGCCGCTCACCGCGGCCGCGAACGCGACGCCGACCGCGCCGCCGACCTGCCGGACGGTCTGCACCAGCCCCGACACCTGTCCGCGGATGTCGTCGGGGACGCGCGAGAGCGTGTCGGTGTTCGCGGGCGACATGATGAACGCAAGTCCCGCGCCAAGAAGGGCCATGCCCGACGCGATCACCGCGTATTGCTCGACGAAGGAGCCGGTCGCCCACACGGCGAGGCCGCCTGTGGCGACGACCGTTCCGACGCGCGCGAGCGGCCGGACGCCGTGGCGGTCGTACAGCCGGCCGGCCTGCCGCGCGAGCAGGATCACGGGAATCAGCAGCGGCATCAGGCTCGCGCCCGCGCGGTCGCTCGTGTAGAGCAGCACTTCCTTCGCGTAGATCGCCCCCTGCACCACGAGCGACGCCATCGCGAACTGCATGATGCCGATGAGCAGCACATTGCCCCGCAGCCGCGCATCCGCGAAGAGCTTCAGGTGGACGAGCGGCCGCTGCACGACGAGCTGGCGGTAGGCGAAGAGCGCGGTGAGGAGCGTGCCGAGCCCCAGCATGACGAGGTGCTCGGTGTCGAGAAGCCGGAACGCGCCCGAGCCTTCCGACGGCGCGCCCGCCTCGAGCGAGTAGACCGCAAGCGGCAGGCCGGTCACGATGAGGGCTGCGGAGACGAAGTCGAAGGAGCGCTCGGCCGCGACGCGGTTCGGCGCGCGCGAGAGGAGCGCGAGCGCGACCGCCGTGGCGGCGATGGGCAGGTTGACGAGGAACACCCAGCGCCAGCCGGCATGCTCGGTGAGCAAGCCTCCGATCACGGGGCCAAGCGCGAAGAAGGACATCGAGATCCCGATCGAGATGCCCATCGCGCGGCCGCGCTCTCCCGCGGGGAAGGTCTCGATGATGAGCGCGGACGCCGCGGGCTGCATGAGGCAGGCGCCGATCCCTTGCAGCACGCGGCCGCCGATCAGGGTGCTCGCGTCCGCGGCCGCGCCGCAGAGCGCGCTCGCGCCGGCGAAGGTGACGATGCCGATCAGGAAGGCGTTGCGCTTGCCGATGATGTCGCCCAGTCGGCCGCCGATCGCCATGAGCGCGGCGAGCGTGACGAGGTACGCGTTGGTGATCCACGCAACGCCGCTCGGGCCGAGGCCGAGCGCGCCGCCGATGTCGGGGCCCGCGATCGCGGTCACCGTGATGTCGACGAAGATCATCGAGAGGCTCGCCGTGGACGCGAGGAGGACGAACCTCTTTCGGCGCACATCGCGAGGGTCGAGACTTGGGGCGTCGCTCACGGAGGCAGACTACCTGACCGAGCCGCTTGCACGCGCCCGTGCGCGTCGCGTGGCGCGGACTCGGTGGGGAGGGTACAAAGCGCTGCATGGAGCACCCATCGACCGCCGCGGCGCACGCGCGGAACGCGGCACCTCGAGGCGAGTCCCGTGGTTGATCCGCGCCGGTCGGTCGTTGGGTTCCTGTCGCGTCTTCGCGGCTGCCTTCCCGCTGCGGTGAACGACCGGGTGTTCGCGCTGCCGGTGCGCGCCGCGGACGACACGCCCGCGATGTGCCGCGCCAACGGCTGGCGGCTCGTCGACCTCGGCCAGCGGGTGCAGCGGTTGCCCGAGGTGCTCGGCTGCACCGAGCCCGCGCTGCACGCCCGACTTCGGGCGGAGGTGTTCGGCCTCGCCCAGGAGCGTCGGGTGTTCGCCGCGGTGATTCCGGACGGCCGCGTCCACTCGCACGCGTGCTCTGCGATCGCGCCGTGCGGCACCGTGCTCGCCGATGTCAGCCCGCACGCGCGGGTGCCCCTCCATCTGCATCGCGCGCTCAGCGGCAGCGTGGTCGCGCGCCGCCCCCGACGGCTGGCGGGCCGCAGCGCGCTGATCGGTGGCATCGGCCACCGGAACTTCTACCACTGGCTGTTCGACAGCCTGCCTCGCATCGGCCTGGTGCGCGATGCCGGCCTCGACGCGGTCGACCGCTGGATCGTGCCGGCGACCGAACTCGCGGTGGCGGGCGAACTGCTGGCGCGCGCGGGCATTCCGCGGGAGCGGCTCGAGCCGCTCGCACGCCGCGACCATGTGATCTGCGACGAACTCGTGGTGACGAGCGCGCCGGGCGAGATCTGCGAGCCGACGCCGCGCACCGTCGAGTTCCTGCGCGGCGTACTGCCGAGCGATCGAAGCCGCATCGCCGGCAAGCGCGTCTACATCGCGCGCCGCGGACGCCGCCGCATCGCGAACGAGGCCGAACTGGCCGACATCCTCTCGCGCTTCGGCTTCAAGACCGTCGCGATGGAGGGGATGGCGCTCGAAGAGCAGATCGCGGCCGTCGCGGGAGCCGAGGCCGTCCTCGCCCCGCACGGAGCCGCGTTGTCGCACCTGATCCACGCGGGCGACGGCGCGTCGGTCGTCGAGTGCATGCCGCCGTCCTACTGCAACGCGAGCTTCTTCGTCCTCGCGGGCGCCTGCGGGCTCCGCTACGGAGCGCTCGCGGGCGACGGCGAACAAGCGAAGGCCGCGGGCGCGAGCTCGAGGGACTTCGTGGTGGGTCGGTCCGGACTCGAGCGGACGCTGCACGCGGCGTTCGCATGAGGAGAAGAGAGGATGAGAGAGGAGAAGCGAGAACCGTCGCGGCAGGGGATCAGCGGGTGGATTCCGCCGGCTCGACTCCGCACTGCTTGAGGAACCGCCGGATCGCCGCGATCTCGTGGTTGCTTTCGAGCGCGTGGGAGCCGTGCGGAATGCGGAAGGTCATCTCGTGGCCGTTGAGGATGACCTTCAGGTGATCCTGCTTCGTCTCGGTGCAGGTCGCGCCGAGCGACTCAAGCATCTTCACGACATCGCGCCAGTGGATGTTGTGGGAGGTCGGATGGGCGAAGAGCTGCTCGAGGGTCTTGGTGTGGTGGCTGGACATGCGTGCCTCCGTGAAGGTTTGAGGACCGGGCGGTTCCGTTGCCGCCGAACACAGTCTACCCGAAACACGGATAAACATCTCAGGAATATATCCCTGAACGCGGAAATCGCCGCGTTCGGGGTGAACGCCTGAGACGCCAAAAAGGTGAACGGCGCACGGAGGTCGTCCGTGCGCCGCACCACCATCGTCTGTGGATGTGCGCCGATCAGCCCCCGTTGGGAGCGCCGCGCGGCGGGCGACCCGTCCCCAGGCCACCGCCTTGCTCCTGGCGACCGCCGCGCGCGCCTCGCGCCGGCTGCTCGGGCTTGCCGCCCAGGCCGGGCGCTGCTTCGCCGCGACCGCCGCGCTCGGGGCGCGCCTCGCCCTCGGCCGGCTGGAACAGCTCGTGGCCCTTCTCCTCGAGTTCATGCAGCTTCGCGACGCCGGCCTTCGCCGACGCTCCGTTGCCCTCGAGCACGGCCTTCTCGAGCTCGATCGACGCGATGAGCGCGTCGAGCATCATGCCGCGGAACTCCGCGTCGAACCTCGCGCGATCGTCGCCGAACTTCGCCTTGGCGGCCTCCGACATCGGAAGGCGCGCGGCGCCTCCCTTCGCGGCGACGATCGCCGACTGGAGCGCCTGGATCATGCCGAGGTCCGTTGCACGCGACGACGCGTCGAACGCAGAGTTTCCGAGCGCCTTGTAGGCGCGGTTCATCTGCTTCATCGCGCCTTCGACATTCATCGCGCCTTCCGGTCCGCCTTCGCGCGGGGCGACGCGGCCGCCCTCGCGTGGCGCACCGCGGCCCGC
>Ga0315900_10009936_pt1 | contig 11993 bp, 10 predicted proteins | sample LakEriMetagenome_FD_203521 | JGI IMG/M metagenome (GOLD analysis project Ga0315900, IMG submission 203521) | Freshwater fungal communities from buoy surface, Lake Erie, Ohio, United States - Buoy 12 MA114 | ecosystem: Environmental > Aquatic > Freshwater > Lake > Lake biofilm | place: USA: Lake...
GCCGCCAGCACAAAGACCTCGTCGCCCGGCTCGATGCGGGTGCGCCCGTCCAGGGCGGTGAGGGCCTGGTCTTGCCGGTAGATGGCCACGATGCGCATTTGCGCCCCAGGCACCAGCGCCGGGATCTCGGCCAGGCTGTGGCGCACCAGCGGGCCACCGGCCACGGCGCGCACCGCCGCCAGGCTCACCAGCCCGTGCGCAAACTCCAGCACCTGCAGCGCCTGCGGGTGCTCCACCAGCTTGCCGATGTAGCGCGTGACGCTTTCCTCAGGGCAGATGACCCGGTCCACCGCAAAACCGGTGGCCTTGTCCATCAGCGCTGAGCCGTCCTCGAACTCCGGCGAGCGCAGCCGGGCGATGGTGGTGGGCACATTGAAACGGTCGTGCGCCACCTTGCAAGCCACGAGGTTGGTTTCGTCCATGGGCGCGCAGGCGATGAAGAGGTCGGCATCGCCAATGCCCGCTTCCTCCAGCACCGAGGGCTGAATACCGTTGCCCGGCACGCCACGCAAATCCAGCCGGTCCTGCAGCGCATGCAGGCGCTGCGGGTCGGTGTCGATCACGGTAATGTCGTTGCGCTCCGAAGCCAGGCTCTCGGCCACGCTCTCACCCACCCGGCCTGCGCCGAGGATGACGATGTTCACGTCACTGCTTGGCGAACAACTGGCCGAGGTCGGCAAAGGCCTTGAATTCCAAGGCGTTGCCAGACGGGTCCAGGAAGAAGAAGGTGGCCTGCTCGCCGGCCAGCCCCTTGAAGCGCACGTGCGGCTCGATGATGAACTTGGTGCCCACGGCGGTCAGCTTGTCGGCAAGCGCCTGCCACTCGGCCATGGGCAGCACCACGCCAAAGTGCCGCACCGGCACCGCGTCGCCGTCCACGGCGCTGGTGGACGCCAGGCTGCACTCATGCGGCGCCAGATGCGCCACCACCTGGTGGCCGAAGAGGTCGAAGTCGATCCACTCGGGTGAACTGCGGCCCTCGGGGCAGCCCAGCAGCTCGCCATAGAAGCCGCGTGCGACCTCCAGGTCATGCACCGGGAAGGCGAGGTGGAAGGGGCGGGGGGTGTGGGCGGCAGCGGCAGCGGTGTTCAATGGAGTCTCCTCGCGGGCCTTCCCCATGAAGGCCCAGGCGGCTGGCGGGGCCTGATGCAGGCCCACGCCACCGCGCGGGCAGATTTTGCGCTCACTCGCGGGCCCTCAGGCGTCAAGGCCCGAAGGGCCTCAAGGCAATTGCGACTCGCGACACAGTCGTACGACTCGTGAGACAGAGTTGCTGCGGGTACAGAGCTGCCGAGAGGGCTGAAAGCTGGAAAGCGCCGCTCGCGTCCCGTAGGCGGCCGGCGGGTGACGACCCTCAGCTGTCCCTGGACCCCTGGACCCGCGGGCCTCAGTGGCGGGGTTGCAGCGTTTGCTGCCGGTCGGCGCCGGTAGGCGCACTCACGCTATGCGCCATCAAGCTATTCTTCAGCTCGGCAACCAACACTGGTTTGACAAACTCGTGACCGCCGTACTCGGAGAGTCATGGGGCTAAACCGTCGCGGGCTCAGCCACCTAACGAGGGCCGGGCCATCAGGGCGACAGCCCGAGGCGCTTCATCTTCGACCACAAGGTCACGCGCGACACCCCAAGCGCCGTTGCGGCGGCACCTACTTTGCCGCCAGCGGCGCGTAGCGCAGCCGCAATCGCCTGCCGCTCCGCATCGTCGCGTGCCACCTCGAGCGTTGCCATCTCGGTGCTCGCCTGGGCGTCGACCTCGAGGTCGCGTTCCGGGAAGAGATCGCGGGCGGTGAGCCACGTATCCTCCGCAAGCGCCAGGGCACGAGCGACTCTGTTGCGCAGTTCGCGTGCGTTGCCCGGCCAGGCATGGGCGAGCAGGGCCGGCTCGACGTCGGCAGCAATGGAAGGGACAGCCACACCGTACTCGCCCGCAAGCATAGGCACCAGTGCGCGAAACAGGCCGAGGACATCTTCTGGACGCTCGCGCAGGGGCGGGACACGCAGCTCAACCACCGCGATGCGGAAGAAAAGGTCCTCGCGAAAGGTCTTCTGGGCGATGAGTGAACGCAGATCGGCATTGCTGGCCGTCACGAGGCGGGCGGTGAAAGGCAAGTCGGTCGTTCCACCGACTCGCCGAAAGCTGCGCTCCTGAAGCACGCGCAACAGCTTCGCTTGCAGGGCCAAGGGCAGCTCGGCGATTTCATCCAAGAACAGTGTCCCGTCGCCTGCCTCCTCGAAATACCCGACATGGCGCGCGACAGCACCTGTGAACGCACCCTTCTCGTGTCCAAACAACGTGCTCTCGGCCAGTTCGGCGGGGATTGCGGCGCAATTGACTGCCACGAGCCGCGACCGGCCGCTCAGCGCGTGGAGGCGGTGCGCCGCAACTTCCTTGCCCGTGCCACTCTCACCTCCGATCAGCACGGGCGCCGCCGTGCTGGCCAGTCGCTGCAGCTGTGCGTCCAGGCGCTTCAGCGCCGACGATTCCATGACCGGCGCGAAGACCTCTTGCCTTCTGGTGGCCACTACCGCACGGCGGTGTGCCAAGGTCCGAAGCTTGGCCACAAGCTCAGCAGTGTCAAACGGCTTGGTGAGGTAGTCGCTAGCGCCAGCCTGCACCAACCGAACCGCCTGGCCAATGTCGCCGAAGGCGGTGGCAAACAGGATCGGCGTGTCTGCCAGATGTGCCATGGCACCGCGATAGAGAAGCTCACCATCGCCATCAGGCAGGCGAATGTCGCTGACCACAGCAGCGAAGCGCTCGCGCGAGAGGAGGCCCAACGCATCGCGGGCACAAGTTGCGAGGGTCGGTGCAAATCCTTCGAGCTGCAGGCGGTGGACGAGGGAGGGGCCGAGCACATCATCGTCTTCGATGATGAGGATACGGGCGTCACTCATATGTCGGCGCTCGTTGTCAGGGGACGGGAGGGAATACGCAAGGTGATCCGCGAGCCTGCGCCCGGTTCAGTGACGACTTCAATGTCGCCCTCCAGCGCTCGAAGCAGACGGACAACGACGTCGACGCCGAGACCACCTCCGGTCTCACTGACGGCCACGCTATCGGCCATGCGCTGGCGCACGTCGTTCGGAACCCCCGGGCCACCGTCAGTCACAACAATCAATAAGGAGTCGCCCTGGTCGCGCACAAGGAGCGAGACCACGCCGCCGCGTGGCGTTGCTCCCGTCGCATTCAGAAGCAGGTTGAGGAGAATCTGGCGCAGGGGGCCTGCATCCACGGCAAACGGGCGTGCAAGGGCAACATCCCAGAGCAGGTCGATTCCACGCCTCCTGGCAGCCGGTGCTGCCAACAATCTCAGGTCCTCCAGGTCTTCAGGCAGCAGATCGCGCGACGCGGTACCTGGCCGATAGATCGACAGCGTCGCGTCAACCACTTCTCCGATGTTGTGCAAGCCGCGTTCGATGAGATCCAGAGATGTGCCGACCGCAGCACGGTCATGGCCAAAGCGGCGAGCAGTATCGACGGCTGAGAGCATGCCAGCGACTGGGTTACGGACCTCGTGCGCCACCGTTGCGGCGATCCGGCCCAGGTCGGCCACGCGTTGCTGATCACTCAAGCGCTCGCGAAGGCGCTCGCGTTCCTCAACCGCATCGACCATGGCGTTGTAAGCGCGCAGAAGGCGACCAAACTCGTTTCCTTCCGAGGGAAGTTCAGCCGCAGGAATGGGCGCCAGGCGACCGGCACTGGTGTCCAACAAAGCGGACTCCAGCCGGGCTACTGGCCGCAACACAGTGCGCACCACGCCGTAACCGATGAGGGCGAGCAGCAGCGACAAGGCGAGGTCGATGCCGAGCACCACCACGCGCAACTCCTCACGCTCGAGCAGCACGTCCGAGACATCCAGTTGGGCGCTGAGCACCACGGCTTGGCCGCCCTCCAGGGGGAGCAACCGCTGAATCCAGTACCGACCGTTCTCTGTCCGAACCAGTTCGCCGGGGGCCGCCTCTACGGCCGGCGGCGCCTCGTCGCTACTGCCCTCGCGCGTGGCCGATGCGAGAAGCGCCCCGTCCGGTCGGCGTACAACGATCCGCAAGTCGCGGACGCCTTCGTAATAGGCCTTCATGCGGCGTAGCGCTTCGCCGAGTCCCGCCGTATCTCCAGCCTGGACGTAGGGAAGTGTGAGCGCGGACAGGCCATCCAGGTAAACGTCGCCCAATCGCTCGATGACCGCGCGTTGTCCGCGCTCGGCAATTCCGATGGCGACCTGCGATGTACCCACCGCGATGATGAACATCAGTCCCGCGGCCAACACCGGGATGATCAGCGCGGCAGGCGCCGAGCGAGCGCGGCCCCATAGCGCACCAGGACCGGCGGATGAGCCGGCATTACCCTTCAGATCAGAAGTATCGAACGGTCCGTCCGCCACACGATTCGCCAAGTGCTGAGTCCGAAAATCGAGGTCCAGGATACGTCAACCATGGCCCTGTTGGCGACAACGACGTCCGCGCGTTTCAGGCACGCCGTCAGGCCCCCAGCATCGTCGCGACCTGGGAATCGGCCGGCGATCTCCAGGCGCAGGCTCCGTCCACCGAGTCGGCTTGCTGCGGTGTTGAGCGCAGTTTCGCTGCAACGGCCTATCCCGGCGATCGCTACGTCCCGATCCGTGAGAAGGGGATGGTCGGCAAATTGCTCAATGGCTGCCGCTGAGGCATCACTTCCATCGTGCAAGACCAGCAGCCGCTCGAAGCGTGGCGACGCCCCCCGCGGCATCAGCAGCGGCGTCACGTCCAACTCCAGTTGTGCTGCAGCCGCCTTGTTCTCGTCCAGCGTCACACCGTGATCGAACCAGCAGCCCGCAGGCATGACGATCACCGAGTGCCGCCGGTCGCAAGCGAAGTGACCTGGGTTTGGCTTGCCTTCGGCATGGCGAACAACCGGCAGCAGCCCCATCGTGGCAGCCTGCTTGGCCGCTACCCGCGCGCTGGCTGCGGCGCGATCCCTGGCCTGCGCAAGTCGCGTGCGCGCCAGGCGCCTCGCGTAGTGCGCACCGCCAACGGGCACTGCGGTTGGTGCGTCGATCAGCATGCTGTCCACGATCGACAGAATCGTGAGCCGCGCACCGCCGGCGTGAGCCAGGGCAGCTGCGAAGGCTCCAACACGCTCGGCCTCGCCCTCGCCCTCGCCATTCCAGGCGACGGCAAGCAAGACTTCGTCGAGGGCTGCGGCCATGGGGACCTGGGCAGCCGCGGGCTCACGGCGTTCAAATGTCTTCATCTCAATATCGAGCACTGTTACCTCCTGGCGCTGGAAAGGCTTGGCGTCGCTGCGGCGGGACAGACTGAACTCAGGGAAAGCGTCGAAGTCCACACGCGGCATCTCGGATTCCATCGATACCAGCCGTGTAGCCGGCACGATGTGAGCCGAAGCCCTCCACGCAGCGCGGCCCAGGACATGCGATGCAATCGGGGTGGTCACCAGCAGGAAGACGACGATGAGCGTCACCTTGACCCAAGTCGCTTGGTCACCAAACCCGAGGGCAACACCCAACATGCACAGGCCCGTGCCAATGACGCCGGCCTTGGTGGCGGCGTGCATGCGCATGAAGGCGTCAGGGAAACGAGCGACACCAATTGCGGCAAGCAAGACGACGATGCTGCCCACGACAAGAAGAAGCGCAGCACCCAGTTCAGCCATTGCGACCCTCGACGCGCGCATGAGCCTCTACCAGTCGCGCGACTGCGACGGCGGAAAGAAAGCCGATGAGAGAGATACCAATCGCCACGTCGACGAAGGCGGAATCGCTGACGCCGAGCGCGGTGACTCCCGCGATCGCCGCAAGGAGCAGACTCAGCATGTCGAGCGCGATGGCCCGATCGATAGTTCCTGGGCCCCGCACGAGGACGACCACCGTGATCAACGTGGCCAGCCCGAGCGCGCACCCCGCGAACATCACTGCGGCATCCAGGATCATCCCGCTCATGGCGCCACCTTCATGACACGCCGCTCGAAGCTGTCCTTCATGGCGGCAATGGTCGCGGCCTCATCGGCCGCATCGATGGCATGGACGAACAGCGTGCGGCGATCCGCGCTGACATACACCGACGTAGTGCCAGGCGTGAGCGTCACGAGATTGGCGAACAGCGTGATCCCGAGATCCGACTTCACGTCGAGTGGCACCGCAATGAACGCTGGCTGCGGTTGCGGCTCCCGCGCCAGGACGAGCTTGACCACCGACCATGCCGACAGTGCAAGTTCGCGCAGGAATACAACCGCAAGATCGAGTGTGGCGAATACACGCTTCATGGCCTGACTCCCAAGACGGCCTCGACATAGTCAGCGCGCGACAGCAGGTCAGCGCCCGTTGCCACAGCAAAGGCGCTGAACGGCTCGACCCACAAGCCGATGGTGAGCGTGACACCAGCGAGCAAAACGATGGGGGCGAGCAAGGTCACACGCTCGCGGCCACTCAACGCGGGGGCCGGTCCGGCAGAAACTGGCCGCGCTTGCCAGAAGGCGAGGTTCCAGATCTTGATCATCGAGAACAGAGTCAACAGACCGACAAGCAGCGCCGTTCCAGCCAGCAGCATCTGGTCGGCTTCGATACTGGCCTTGATCACCATGAACTTGCCCCAGAAGCCCGACAGAGGCGGAATACCTGCAAGCGACAGTGCGGGAACCAGAAACAGCACGGCGAGCAGCGGCTCACTGCGCCACAGGCCACCGGCTCGTGAGAGGTGGTGGTCCGATCCCATTCGCCGCATCGCGCCCGCGATCAGGAACAAGTTCGCCTTCACGACGATGTGATGGAACACGTAGAGGATCGAGCCTGCGATGGCCAGCGGGGTCATGATCGCCAGGCCCATCAGCATGTAGCCGATCTGGCTGATGATGTGGAACGACAAGATCCGCCGCACATCAAAATGCGCCGCCGCGCCGAGCACGCCCGTGAGCATCGTCGCGATGGCAATGCCAGCAAAGATGGGTGCGAAGAGCTCGCTCTGATGCTGGAAGAGCAAGGTGAAGCTGCGGATCAACGCATAAACACCAACTTTGGTCAGCAGCGCCGCGAAGATCGCTGCCGTTGCCGTGGGTAGCGTGTGGTACGACGCCGGCAGCCAGTAAAAGAGCGGGAAGATCGCTCCCTTCATGCCGAATGCGGCCAACAGCAGGATGCCAAGTGCAGCGACCAGCCCCTGGTTGTCAACCTCTGGAATCTTCACCGCAAGATCTGCGAAGTTAAGGGTTCCGGTGACGCCGTACAGCAAACCGACGCTGGCCAAGAACAGTGTGGTGCCAAACAGGTTCAAGACCACGTACTTCACGGCACCGTCGATACGCGCGCGATCGGAGCCCACGGCCAACAAGCCGAAGGAGCAGATCAACATCACCTCGAACCAGACATACAGATTGAAGATGTCGCCGGCGAGGAATGCGCCAGTCACACCGAATAGCAGGCCCTGGTAGAGCGGCACGAAGCATGAATTGCGGGTGAGCCGCGCACGGTCAGGATCCGCGGCCACATAGATATCGACCATGATGGCCATCAGCCCCGTGATGACGACCATGGCTGCAGCAAGACGATCAGCCACCAGCGAAATGCCGAAGGGCGCGGGCCAGTCACCGGCCTGCACGACCATCGTCCCGCGGCCATCGACCGCAAGCAAAAGTGCGACCGCGACGCCCAGCAACGACGCCGAGGCGACCAGACTTGCAGCACGCTGGATCCGCGGGCGACCCCAGGCGACCATGCCCGCAATCGCACCGAGCAGTGGTACCGCGAGGACGATGGCTGGAAGTAATGCCGGGTTCACGAAGGCACCCTTCCGGCTTCAGTCCCAGCGGCGGGCGGCGATACCGAATCGAGCATGTCGGGCGGCTCTGCGAGGCGGTGAGACTGCGAGTCGAGATGGCCGAAGACCTTGTGCGCGGCCCAGAACAACACGATGGCGAAGGCACTGAGGCCAAAGCTGATGACGATGGCGGTGAGGATCAGCGCCTGCGGCAGGGGATTGGCGCTGTCCGCCGCGGCGACGGTCATTCCCTGTGCGACCAGCGGCGCAGCGCCGCTGGCAGCGATGCGACCGGCAACGAAGATCAACAGGTTGGTGGAGACACCCAGAAGCAGAATGCCCACCGTGATTCGGATGAGGTCGCGCCCGAGCATCATGTAGACGCTGGCTGCGAAGAGTGAACCGATGGCGACGGGCAGCGCGATGTCCATCCCTCAGGTCTCCTCAAGGAAAGGCAACGTCACGCCAGTGGCCATACCAATCACCACCAGATAGACGCCAACGTCAAAGAGCAGCGTGGTGCCGATGTCCATCAACGCGATGCCGATGTCGAGCCTTGTCCAGAGGTGTGTCAACAAAGGGGCGTCCGTCAGCATGCCGGGCACGCTGCTCGCAACGGCAGCGAGCAACCCGATACCCGCAAGGGTGACGGGTGGCAAACGCATCGTGCGCCGCGCGGCGGCCGGGCCGGCCGCAAGAGCCAGCACGATGAGGCCCACGGCCGCGATCAATCCACCAATGAAACCGCCCCCCGGCGCGTTGTGGCCGCGAAGCAATATCCAAAGCGACAGCACGATCGCACACCAGAACAGTGGCTTTGCCGATGTGGAGAGGATGATGGATCTCACGGTGGCATCCTCCTGAAGTCGCGTACCAGCGCAATCGCTCCTAGAGCAGCAAACGCAAGCACCGCGATCTCCCCCAGCGTGTCAAGCGCGCGGAAGTCGACGATGATGACGTTGACGACATTGCGGCCCATCGCCGCCGGCAGGCTGTTGGAGCGAAACCACTCGGCGAGCGTGCTGTCCATAGGTGCGGCCAGCACCGCAAGCAGCAGCAGCGTCACCAGGACCCCGAATGCGACCGCGATACAGGCATCGCGAACCCGCTCACGCCTCGAACGAGGGTCGGGCTTACGCAGCGGAAGGCGGCCGAGCACGGCGAGGAACAGCACGATCGCAAGTGCCTCGACCGCGATCTGGGTGAAGGCGAGGTCGGGCGCGCCGCCCACGAGAAAGAGCACAGCCGCACCGAACCCGGCCACGCCAGCAGCCATAAAGGCAACCAAGGCATGGTTGCTCGCCAACACCGTAACGACTGCCGTGCCCATCAGCAGCGCTGCGACTGCTAAAGGTGCCGGTTCGAAGCTGGCCGGCGGTAAGGCAAGGCCACCAGCTGCTACCAGCACAACGGTTGCAGCGGCGGTCACAACGCCGATCGTCAGGCCCACATAACCACGCAGACTGCCGGCCTGCAGCGCAGCGGTTTGTACCTTCGCAAGGCTGAGCAAGCGCGCAACCAAGCCGTCATAGCCGCGCTCTGGGCCCAGCCGGTCCAGACCGTCGATGTCGGCCAGCACTGGCTGCGTGCGGGGCCAGGCGCGATACGCGGCGACGCCAACGGCGAGCGTCACGAGCGAGAACGCGAGCTCCGGTGTCCACCCATGCCACAGGGCGAGGTCAGTGGCGGGCGCAGTTGGCGTGATCGAGGTTGCGACCACGCTGACTATCGGTTCGATGAGCCAGGGCATGACCCCGGCGGTACACCCCGCGATGCCAGCGATCAGCGGCGCGACAAGCATCGCGAGCGGCGGATCGTGCGATGCCGGGACACCCCCACTCGCTACCCCGAAGAAGGGCTTGAGCGCGACCAACGCGGCGACCGCGATCATGGCGCCGTTGACCAAGATGGACGCCATGACCAGCAGACCGCCGAACTCGGCGCTGAGTTGCGCGTCGTACAGGGCCTCCTTGCCAATGAAGCCCAGGAAGGGGGGCAGTCCGGCCATCGACGCTGCAGCAAGCAGCGCCGAGATGGCAGTTATCGGCATGGAAGAAGCGAGGCCGCCCAGGCGTGTGGCGTCACGCGTGCCGGTCTCATGGTCGATGATTCCCGCGACGAAGAACAGGGCAGCCTTGTAGAGCGCGTGCACGAGCAGAATGAGCGCGAAGCAATAGGCCGCTATCTCCATATCCAGGCCGATCAGCATCACCAATGTGCCGAGCGCGACCACGGTCGAGTAGGCGAGCACGCGCTTGAGGTCGCGCTCGCGCAGTGACAGCAGCGCGGCCGTCAACATGGTGACCATGCCAATGCCCACGAGCAAGGTGGTCCATAGCGTCTGGCTGCCGAAAAGAGAATCGAGGCGGGCCAACAGGTAGATGCCCAGCTTCACCATCGTCGCGGAGTGAAGGTAGGCGCTGACAGGCGTCGGTGCTGCCATCGCGTTGGGCAGCCAGAAATGGAACGGCACCTGCGCAGACTTCGTGAAGGCACCAGCGATCACCAGCAGCATCGCGCTTGTCGCCAAAAGGCCACCATGGCCCAGCACCTCGGACTGCAGCGTTGCAGAAATGCGCAAGCTGCCGCTGGCACTCACCATCAGCACGATGCCTGCAAGCAGCGCCAAGCCACCAGCGACGGTCACCAGCAAGCCCTGCAGCGCCGCACGTCGCGCCTTGGCCGACTCGTGGTCGTAGCCTACGAGCAGGAACGAGGTCAGTGACGTGAGTTCCCAGAAGACAAAGAAGAGAACGAAGTCGTCTGCAAGGACGGCGCCGAGCATGGATGCCTGGAACAGCAGCAACACCAGCGCGGCACGCTCGCGCGCTTGCGACGGCGCCAGGTAACTTGCGGCGAACAGGAAGACGAGCGCACCGATCCCGGTTACCAAACACGCGAACATCGCCGCCAACCCGTCGGCACGCAGCGCAAGCGTCACACCAAGGCTCGGCACCCACTCATGGACCCACTCCAAGGGCTCGCCGCGAATCGCCTGCTGCGCGAGCAAGATCGCCATCGCAAAGCCCAGGAGCGACGCGCCAATGGCCAGCACGAAGCGTCCTCGCGGCAGCAAGGCAGCAACCCCAGCCGCCAGCAAAGGCAGCCCAACAAGGGCCGGCAGCAGGGTTGAGGACGAGGTCACGAAGGAAGACATCGCCAAAGAAAGAGCACGGGGCGTGCCAGCGCCAATCAGGCCCATTTGGGGCCGTTTTCGCGCCTACCTGCCCATCCGCGTTAAGCCGGCTGAACGCCAACATCGAAAGCCGTTAAGTTGGCTTATCCGGGCCGAACAGCAAAAGTGGGTCTGATCCACCCCGTAATAGCTGATGAAATGACGAAATGACGCTTGTCGTTTCCTTCGCCCTTGGTGGGGATGGCTTCTTTAGTGGCAGGTGCTTCAGTGCTCCGGGCTGTGTTCAGTGCAGGCGCAGCATGACCAGCAGGGTCGCGTCTTCTGGGGTGCTGTAACTCCTGAGCTCGCAAAAGGGCTGGTGTCCGCGTTGCTCGGGGTTCAGCCTTGGGTGTGGGCATCCCGCAGTGCGCAGCCCATGTGAAAGCGCCTGACAGAATCGAGCGCACCGCCCATGAACACCCTCACCCCGCCCCGCGTGCTGTCCGTCATCCCGCCGATGACGCAGCTGAACACGCCCTACCCGTCCACCGCTTACCTCACGGGTTTCTTGCGCTCGCGCGGCGTGCAGGCCACGCAGGTGGACCTGGCGCTGGCCCTGGTACTGGAACTGCTGAGCAGCGCCGGCTTGCGGGAGATCTTGGATGCGGTGCAGGTCCTGCCACCCCAGCGGCGCACGCCCAGCATCGAAGCCTTTGATGCCCAGTTCGCGCGCTACGCCGCCACCATCTCTCCCACCATCGCCTTCCTGCAAGGGCACGACGCCACGCTGGCTCACCGCATCGCCGGGCGGCAGTTTCTGCCCGAAGGCCCGCGCTTTGCCTCGCTGGACGCGTATGTGGACCCGGATGACCCGGAAGGCGGCGACCCCCTGGCCTGGGCCTTCGGTGCGCTGGGCCAGCAAGACCGCGCCCGGCACCTGGCTACGCTGTACCTGAACGACCTGGCCGACGTGGTGCGTGACGCGGTGGACGCGCGCTTCGAGTTTGTGCGCTACGCGGAGAGCCTGGCCATGAGCCAGCCCACCTTCGAGCCGCTGGCGCAGGCCCTGGCCGCACCCATGAACCTGGTGGACCGCACCCTGGAGCGCCTGACGCTGCAGGCCCTGGCGCAG
>Ga0315900_10009937_pt1 | contig 11991 bp, 10 predicted proteins | sample LakEriMetagenome_FD_203521 | JGI IMG/M metagenome (GOLD analysis project Ga0315900, IMG submission 203521) | Freshwater fungal communities from buoy surface, Lake Erie, Ohio, United States - Buoy 12 MA114 | ecosystem: Environmental > Aquatic > Freshwater > Lake > Lake biofilm | place: USA: Lake...
CCCCATGTCGCACCGATGCAGCGCGCGGAGCCGCTGGCCCAGCCCGCGCCCCGGGCGCAGCAGCGCACCACCCCGCCGGACGAGATGGGACTCGACATCCCGACTTTCCTGCGCCGGCAGAGCAACTGACGCCCGCCGGGCAATTGAGGCCGAAACAGGGCAAGCGTGCGGCGCAGCAAGTCTTTATTAATCAGTGGCTTGCAGCGTAATATCGCGAAACAACGCTTGAATGGCGCCCCAGGGCAAGGAGTGGCATCTCCTGACTGGGGCGCCACCCGTTTCGGCGGGCGCCCGGCACCGCGGCAGCGGGCCTCATCCCGAATGGGAGCGGACCCTTCGCCGCCAGGTGCCCTGGCAGACCGAGGCCACAGGGGCCCGGCCGCCGGCACCGAGAAGCGGAGTGCAAGTTGAACGGTTTCCTCACCACGGACAGGCCCACCCGGCGGACGCTGAAGACGGCGATCGGCTGCGTGGGCGTCGGGCTGCACAGTGGGCGGCGCGTGTCGCTGACGCTGCGCCCGGCGGCTGCCGGCACGGGGATCCTGTTCCGGCGCACCGACCTCGGCATCGACATCCCCGCGCGCTTCGACCGCGTGATGGACACGCGCCTCTGCACCGCCCTCGTCGCCGAGGACGCGCCGCAGGCGCGCATCGGCACGGTGGAGCACGTGATGGCCGCGCTGGCCGGGACCGGCATCACCGATGCGCTGGTCGAGGTGGACGCGGCCGAGGTGCCGATCCTGGACGGCTCCGCCGCCCCCTTCGTGTTCCTGATCGACTGCGCCGGCACGGTCGCCCTGCCCGGCGCCGCCCCGGTGATCGAGGTGCTGAAGACCGTCCGCGTCGCGGATGGCGAGGCCTTCGCCGAGCTGCAGCCGGCGCGGGAGCCCGGCTTCACCGCGGCGCTCGGCATCGACTTCCCCGCGACCGCCATCGGCACGCAGCAGCTCTCGCTGCGGCTGAGCCCGGCCGCCTTTCGCGCCCAGCTGGCCGATGCGCGCACCTTCGCCCTGGCCGAGGACATCGCCCGCCTCCGCGCCGCCGGCCTCGCGCAGGGCGGCAGCCTCTCCAACGCCGTCGTGGTGGACGGGCCGCTGGTGCTCAACCCGGGCGGGCTGCGCCGACCCGACGAGTTCGTGCGCCACAAGCTGCTGGATGCCGTGGGCGACCTGGCGCTGGCCGGCGCTGCGCTCTCGGCGCGCTTCGTGGGGCACCGCTCGGGCCATGGCCTCAACAACCGCGTGCTGCGGGCGCTGTTCGCGGACAGCGCCGCCTGGCGCCTGGTGGACGGCGAGGCGGCCGCCGATGGCGTCGCCACCCGCCTGCCCGCGGCGGCGGCGCCGGCCGTCGCCTGATCCCGGCCTGGCCGGGGGGCGATCGGTGCCCCCCCGCCTTGCCCCCCATAGGCCGCGCCGTGGTATAGGGGCGCTGACATGCCGATCCCCCTTCCGACGCTCCGCCGGCTGGCCCTGCCGCTGCTGCTCGTCCTCCCCCTCCTGGCCTGTGGCACGGCCTGGGACGGACGGACGGATTCGCTCAACGCCCGCAACGTAACCGGCACGCAGGACAACTCGCCCGAGGCCCTCTTCGCCTCCGGCATCGAGGCGCTGAACCGCGAGCAGTACGCCCGCGCGGTCGAGCTGTTCGACACGATCGAGCGCGAGCATCCCTATTCCGCCTTCGCCACCAACGCGAAGCTCATGTCCGCCTATGGCGAGTACATGCGGAACCGCTACACGGAAGCGCTCGGCGCGCTCGATCGCTTCATCCAGCTGCACCCGGCGCATCGCGACATCGCCTATGCCTACTACCTGCGCGCGCTCTCGCTCTACGAGCAGATCAACGACGTGGAGCGCGACCAGCGCACCACCGAACAGGCGATGGCGGCGCTGCAGGATGTCGCGAACCGCTTCCCCAACACGCCCTATGCCCGCGACGCGCGGCTCAAGATGGATCTCGGCCGCGACCACCTCGCGGGGCGGGAGATGGCGGTCGGCCGCTTCTACCAGACGCGCCGCCTGCATCTCGCCGCCATCGGCCGCTTCCGTCGCGTGGTGGACGAGTTCCAGACCACGAACCACGTGCCGGAAGCGCTGCACCGCCTGACGGAGCTCTACCTGACGCTCGGCATGGTGGAGGAAGCGCGGCGCACCGCCTCCGTCCTCGGCCACAACTACCCGGGCAGCCCCTGGTACCAGGACAGCTACGCCCTGCTGGTCGAAGGCGCGCAGAGGTCCCCGCAGGACCAGCCGGGCTTCTTCAGCCGCATGCTCGGCGGCCTGTTCTGATCGCGCGGCGGCGCGGCCCCCCGTGCTGACCTCCCTCGCCATCCGCGACGTGGTGCTGATCGAGCGCCTGGACCTGGCCTTCGGGCCGGGCCTCACGGTGCTGACGGGCGAGACGGGCGCGGGAAAATCCATCCTGCTCGACAGCCTCGGCCTCGCCCTTGGCGCGCGCGCCGACAGCGGGCTGGTGCGGGCCGGGCAGCCGCAGGCCTCCGTCGCCGCGGCCTTCGGCGTCGGCCCCGACCACCCCGCCCGCGCCATCCTGACCGACCAGGGCATCGAGGCGGAGGACGAGCTGGTGCTGCGCCGCGTGGTGACCGCCGATGGCCGGTCCCGCGCCTTCGCCAACGACCAGCCCGTCGGCCTCGCGCTGCTGCGCCGGCTCGGCGCGCTGCTGGTGGAGGTGCAGGGCCAGCACGAGCAGGTCGGCCTCGCCGATCCCGCCGCCCATGCCGCGCTGCTGGACGCCGCGGGGGGGCTCGAGAAGCTGCGCACGGAGGTCGCGGAGGCGCATCGCGCCTGGCGCACCGCGGAACAGGCGCTGGCCACCGCGCGGGAGGAGATCGCGGCCGCGCAGCGCGACGAGGAGTTCCTGCGCCACGCCGTCGCGGAACTGGAAGCCCTCGCCCCGGTGGAGGGCGAGGAGGACGAACTCGCCGCCGACCGCCAGAAGCTGCAGCAGGGCGAGCGCCGCGGCGAGGCCATTGCCGAAGCCCTGGCCGCGCTGAGCCCGCGCGACCGCCGGGCCGCCAACCCCGCCACCGCGCTGCGTGCCGCGGTGCGCGCGCTGGAACGCCTGCCGGCGCCGAACACGGAAGCCGAGCCGGCGCTCGACGCGCTCGGCCGCGCGCTGGATGCGCTGGCGGAAGCCGAGACGGCGATGGAGCGCCTCGCGCACGAATCCGGCCCCGATCCGCGCCGGCTGGAACAGGTGGAGGAACGGCTCTTCGCGCTGCGCGCCGCGGCGCGCAAGCACATGGTGCCGGTGGTGGAACTGCCGGCGCTGCTGGCCACGCTGAAGGCACGGCTCGCGGCGCTCGATGCCGGCACGGATCGCGTGACCGTCGCGGAACGCGCGGCCGCCGCGACTCGCGCGGGCTATCTGGCGGTGGCGGGGAAGCTGACGGACGCGCGGCGTACGGCGGCGGCACGGCTCGAGAAGGACATCGGCCGCGAATTGCCGCCGCTGAAGCTGGATCGCGCGCGGCTGGTGGCGGAGGTCGCGGCGCGGCCGGAGGGCGGCTGGGGCCCGGATGGCGTGGATCGCGTGACCTTCCTCGTCTCGACCAACCCGGGCCAGGCGCCGGGCGCGCTCGACAAGGTGGCCTCGGGCGGCGAGCTGTCGCGGCTGATGCTGGCGCTGAAGGTGGTGCTGGCGCGTGGCTCGCCGGTGCCGACGCTGGTCTTCGACGAGGTGGACAGCGGCATCGGCGGTGCGACGGCCGCCGCGGTGGGCGATCGGCTGGCGCGCGTCGCGGAACGGCTGCAGGTGCTGGTGGTGACGCATTCGCCGCAGGTCGCGGCACGCGGCGCGCGGCACCTCTCCGTCGCGAAGCAGGTCAAGGCCGGGCGCGCGGAGACGCGCGTGCTGCCGCTCGACGCGCCGGCGCGGCGCGAGGAGATCGCGCGCATGCTGGCGGGCGAACGCGTGACCGACGCCGCGCGTGCCGCCGCCGACAGCCTGCTCGCGGGCAGCCTGCTGTGAGCGTGCGGATCCGCGGCGCGGAGGCGCGGGATGCCGAGGCCGTCGCCGCGCTGATCAACGCCATCAACAGCCTCGGCGGCATGACGCCGCAGGTGCCGATGACGCCAGTGGTGGTGCGGCGCGACCTGCTCGGCGCGCAGCCGAAGGCGCTGCTGCATGTGGCGGAGCTGGACGGCGCCGTGGTCGGCTTCGCGACCGCGGGCTTCATCTATGACGCCTCGCGCTGCGCGGATGCGATGATGCTGCTGGACCTCTACGTGGCGCCGCAGGCGCGCCGGCGCGGTGCCGCGCGCGCGCTGATGGCAAGCCTCGCCACCGTCGCGCAGCGCCACGGCGCGGGCTGCCTGTGGTGGGGCGTGGACGAGGGCGACGACGACGCGCTCGGCTTCTACCGCGCCATCGGCGCCGAGAGCGAAGGCCGCTTCGGCGGCGAGATCCTCGAGGGCGCTGCCCTCGGCAGGCTGGCCGGGGAGCACGCCGCATGACCGACGCCACGCTCCGCGCCCGCAAGGTGGACCAGCTGACGGAGGAGGAGGCGCAGGCCGAGCTCACCGCGCTCGCCGCCGAGATCGCGCATCACGACGCGGCCTATCACACGCACGACGCGCCGGAGATCAGCGACGCGGCGTATGACGCGCTGATCCGGCGCAACCGCGCGATCGAGGCACGCTTCCCGGAGTTGGTGCGCGCCGACAGCCCGAGCCGGCGCGTCGGCGCCGAGGCGGCCGAGGGCTTCGCCAAGCTGCGGCATGGCGTGCCCATGCTCTCGCTCGACAACGCCTTCTCGGACGAGGATTTCGGCGAGTTCTGCGCGCGCATCCGCCGCTTCCTCGGCCTGCCCGGAGACGAGCGCCTGGAATTCGTCGGCGAGCCGAAGATCGATGGGCTGTCCGTCAACCTCACCTACGAGGACGGCCGCTTCGCGCGCGGCGCGACGCGCGGCGACGGGGCGGAAGGCGAGGACATCACCGCGAACCTGCTGACGCTGGCGGACCTGCCGCGCAGCCTGCCCGCGCCCTTCCCCGCGCGCATCGAGATCCGCGGCGAGGTGTTCTGCGAGAAGGCGGATTTCCTTCGCTTCCGCGCCGCGCAGCAGCAGGCGTCCGAGGAACGGGAAGCGCGGCGCGCGCGCGGCGAGAAGGTCGGGCCTGCCATCACCATCCCGGTCAATCCGCGCAACTTCGCCGCCGGGTCGCTGCGCCAACTGGATCCTGGCGTCACCGCGCAGCGCCCCCTCAAGCTCTTCGCCTATGCGATGGGGGACGCCAGCGAGGCGCCGGCGGAGACGCATGCCGCCTGGCTGCAACGCCTGCGCGACTGGGGCTTCCGGGTGAACCCCGTCTCCGAACTGCTGGCGGACGACGCCGCAGCGCTCGACTTCCAGCGCCGGATGGGGGAGCAGCGCGCGGGGCTGAGCTACGACATCGACGGCGTGGTCTACAAGCTGAACCGGCTCGACTGGCAGCGCCGCCTCGGCTTCGTCGGGCGCGCGCCGCGCTGGGCGATCGCGTGGAAATTCCCCGCCGAGCAGGCGACCACCGTGCTGCGCGGCATCGAGATCCAGGTCGGCCGCACCGGCGCGCTGACGCCGCGCGCGGTGATGGAACCGGTCGGCGTCGGCGGCGTGATGGTGACCCACGCCTCGCTGCACAACGAGGACGAGATCGCGCGCAAGGATGTGCGCATCGGCGACACCGTCATCCTGCAGCGCGCCGGCGACGTGATCCCGCAGATCCTCGGCATCGTGCCGGAGAAGCGCCCCGCGGACGCGCAGCCCTTCGCCTTCCCCGAGACCTGCCCCGCCTGCGGCAGCCACGCCGTGCGCCCGCCCGGCGAGGTGGTACGGCGCTGCACCGGCGGCCTCATCTGCCCCGCGCAGACGGTGGAGCGCCTGATCCACTTCGCGCGCCGCAACGCGATGGACATCGAGGGCCTCGGCGAGGAGAACGTCCAGGCGCTGTTCGACGCCGGCCTGGCGAAGAGCCCCGCCGACATCTTCCGCCTGGAGCGGCACGCGGCCACGCTTCGCGGCTGGGATGGCTGGGGCGAGCGCAGGATCGCCAACCTGCTCAACGCCATCGAGGCGCGGCGGCGCGTGCCGCTGGAACGCTTCATCTTCGCCCTCGGCATCCGTCGCATCGGCGAATCGAACGCCAAGCTGCTCGCGCGGCACTACCATTCCCTCGCCGAGTGGCGCGCGAAGATGGTGGCCGCGACGACCATCGGCAGCGAGGCGCGGGAGGAGCTCGGCTCCATCCAGGGCATCGGCCCCGCCATCGCGACGGAACTCGCGGAGTTCTTCGCCGAGCCGCACAACCGCGAGGCCCTCGACGAGCTGGCGCGGGAGGTGACGCCGGAGGACGCGGTGGTCGCCGCCGCCGCCGACAGCCCCTTCGCCGGCAGGACGGTGGTCTTCACCGGCACGCTGACGCAGATGTCCCGCGACGAGGCGGAAGCGCAGGCGGAACGGCTGGGCGCGAAGGTGACGAAGAGCGTCTCGAAGAAGACCGACTTCCTCATCGTCGGCGCCGATGCCGGCAGCAAGGCGACGAAGGCGGCCGAGCTCGGCGTGCGGACGCTGACGGAATCCGAGTGGCGGGAGTTGGCCGGCCTCGGCTGATCGCTTGCGCAACCGGGGCGTCGCGCATTATGCGGGCGCATGTCCGCCGCCCTGCTCGCCGCGCTGTTCTGCTCCGTCGCGGCCTACATCCACACCCGCTCGGCCCATCCCAGCATGCGGCCCGACAACCCGGTCGCCGACCTTGTCTGGCGCGGCCTGTCCTTCGCCGCGCTGATCGCCTGGGGCGCGCTGATCGTGCGCGGCTTCACGCTGGGGCACTGGGCGGATGCGACCGCGGCACTCATCGGGTCCTTCGCGGTCAACTGGTACTTCGGCTATCGCGGCCCGCGACCGACCTGGCCCGGCCTGTCCATGCTGTTCGGCGTGGTCGGCCTTGGCCTCGCGGTCTACGCCTTCCTGCACGAATAGGGCGGCCGATGTTCTTCGACGGCTTCGCGCTGGAACACCGGACCGCCGCGGGCAAGACCTTCCGCCTGCGCCGCGGCGGCGACGGGCCGCCGCTGCTGCTGCTGCACGGCAACCCGCAGACGCATGCGATGTGGCACAAGGTGGCGCCGGTGCTGGCGCGGCGCTTCACCGTGATCTGCCCCGACATCACGGGCTACGGCTACTCCGCCAAGCCGCCCGTCAGCGCCGATCACGGCGCCTACGCGAAGCGCGCCATGGCGGCCGACATGCTGGCGCTGATGCAGTCCCTCGGCCATGCGCGGTTCGGCGTCGTCGCGCATGACCGCGGCGCGCGCGTGGCGCACCGCATGGCGCTCGACGCGCCGGATGCGGTCGCGAAGCTCTGCCTGATGGACATCGTGCCGACGCTGCACCATTTCGAGGCCGCCGACATGGCCTTCGGCATGGGCTATTATCACTGGTTCTTCCTGGCCCAACCGCACCCGAAGCCGGAGCGGATGATCCTGCGCGACGTCGAGGACTGGTTCGACCTGCACACCTCGCGCGAGCCGAAGGACAAGGGTTTCTTCCACCCCGAGGCGCGCGCCGACTATCTCGCCGCGCTGCGCGAAGCCGGCACGGTGGCGGCGATCTGCGAGGATTACCGCGCGGCCGCGACCATCGACCTTGTGCATGACCGCACCAGCCGCGATGCGGGCGAAAGGCTGCGCTGCCCGCTGCTGGCGCTGTGGGGCGCGAAGGGGAAGATCGGCGCCTGGTACGATCCGCTCGCGGTCTGGCGCGCCTACGCCGCCGGCCCGGTGGATGGCGGCGCCGTCGCGTCCGGCCACTACCTGGCGGAAGAAGCGCCGGAAGAGGTGCTCGGCAGGCTCGACGCCTTCCTCTGACGCCGCATGGCGAGGCGCGCTGCGCCTCGCCGCGCGAAGAACGGCGACGACATGTCACCGCCACGGGATCCTCGGCGCAAATGCCCGCGATGCGGCGCGCGCTGACGGCATCGCGCGCTTGCCCACCCCCCGGCATCCAAAGAGACTGCGCGCGCCGAAGTCTTGCACGCCGAAGCAGATACGTTCCGCATTTCGATCCTGCTGCACACCCATGACGGCTGATGGCACGGGTTTCCGTGTCCGTTCGACCGGGCGCCATGACGCGGCGGCCCGGCGCGGAGGGAGAGGAAGATTGGCAGCATCGCCCCACGCCAGGCGCGCCTTGTCCGAGCCGCCGCAGGATGCGCCAGCATCCGGCCCAGCACTTGGCGCCGACCAGCGTCGTGCCGCCTGGATCTCGCCGCGCCTGTCACGCTGGGCCTTCGGCGCGGGCGTCCGGCTGGCCGATGTGGCCGTGCTGTTCGGCGGGGGCCTTCTCGTCTTCGCGATGGCCGGAACGGCGGCGCGCTGGGCCATGGCGTGGCAGACGCCGCTGGCCACGCTGGTCTGCGGCGTCGTCATCGCCGCCTGCCTGCTGCAGGTGACGGACAGCTACGAGCCGCGCGTGCTGCTGAGCCCCTTCCTGTCGCTGCTGCGAGCGGCACTCGCCTGGACCATCGCCTGCGGCCTGCTCCTCGGCCTCGTGCCCGGCGAGGCGCCCGTGGTCGTGCCGATCCTGCTCGGCTGGTGCCTCGCCGGCTTCGCGGGCCTCGCCGTCACGCGCTTCGCCGCGGCGAGGCTCGCACGACGGCTGGCGGCGGGAAGCGTCGTCGGCTCCGCGCTCGTCGTCATCGGCAGCGAGGCGGAGACGTCGCACATCGCGGATGCCGCACGCCACGATCCGCGCGGCGCGCGCGTGGTCGCGGCGATCCCGGTGCAGGGCCCGCCCGATGCCGCCGCGATCGAGGCGATGCTGCTCGACATCCTGCAACGACAGAGGGTGGATGCGGTAATCGTGGCGCTGCCCCTGGCGGATCAGCGCATGGTGCGGGACGTGATCATGCGCCTGCACAGGTTTCCGGTGCGGGTGCTGCTCGCGCTCGACCGGCTGATGCCGCATGCGGCGCGGCGGTCCTTCGGCGGCGCGGAGATCGAGGGGCTCGGCCTGGTGCAGGTGGGCGACAAGCCACTGGATGGCTGGACCTGGGTGGCGAAGGACGTGACGGACCGCGCGCTCGCGGCCTGTGCGCTGCTGGTCGCCGCGCTGCCGATGCTGGCCATCGCCGTGGCGATCAAGCTGGCGAGCCCCGGCCCGGTGCTGTTCCGGCAGGCGCGCCAGGGCTATGGCGGGCGCGAGTTCGAGATCCTGAAGTTCCGCACCATGCGCATGCCCGATCGCGCGCCGGAGCCGGGCGTGCTGCGGCTCGCGGTACGGAACGATCCGCGCGCCTTCCCGCTCGGCGCCTTCCTCCGGCGCACCAGCCTCGACGAGTTGCCGCAGCTGCTGAACGTGCTGCGCGGCGACATGTGGCTGGTCGGGCCGCGGCCGCATTCGCCGCTCGCCTGTGCCGCCGGCCGCCCCTATGCCGAGGTGGTGGAGGGCTATCTCGCGCGGCACCGCATGAAGCCCGGCATCACCGGATGGGCGCAGGTGAACGGATGGCGCGGGCCGACCGACACGGTGGAGCAGATCGCGGCCCGCGTGCGCCACGACCTCGACTACATCGAGAACTGGTCGCCGCTGCTGGACCTCAGGATCCTGCTCGCAACCGTCTTCCGCGGCTTCACCGATCGCAACGCCTTCTGACGGCGCGGATCAGCCGAAGGGCAGGATGAAGGGCAGGTCGGTGTCGCCGGTCTGCTCGCCGAGGCCGGTCAGCAGCGCATGCGCCTGGCCGCGATGATGCGTCTGGTGGTTGAAGAAATGCGCGACGAGGACCGCGGTCGGCCGGGCCACGTCGCGCCCCAGCGCGCCGCTGAACCACCCGATCGAGCCCGCGAGCCACGCAGGATCCACCCGCGCGGCCCAGGCCTCGATCCCCGCATCCGCCTCCACGCGCGCGGCCTTCAGACCGGCCCAGTCCGGGTAGAGCGACGGGCTGTCCTTGATGCCGCCGGGCGGCTTCTCCCATCCGTCGAAGCGGTGCATCCAGGTGCGGTCGCCCCACATCAGGTGGCTCAGCGTGCCCTGCACGGATCCGAAGAAGGCGCCGCGGTCCTCGGTGCGCTGCGCGGCCGCCAGGCGATCCGCGGCGGCGTAGATGCGGCGGTTCATCTCGGCGTTGTAGGCGGCCATCAGCCGCACGTAGTCGGGCGTGATCATGCGCTCACCTGCTTCCAGAAATGCACGACGTCGGCCGTCCGGCGATCCGGTCCGAGCTCGCCGCCGGGGATGATGCCAAGCTCCGTCCAGCCCGTCCTGCGGTACAGCGCCTCCGCCGGCGTGCCGCAGCGCGTGTCGAGGACGAGCAGGCTGCGCCCGATGCCGCGCGCGGCCTGCTCGGCGCGCGCGATCAGCGCACGGCCGACGCTCTGGCGGCGCGCGGCCGGGTCCACCATCAGCTTCTGCACCTCGGCGCGATGCGGCTGGTTCTCCGGCAGGTCGAGCGAGAGCAGCACGGTGCCGACCATCTCGCCCTCGAGCCAGGCAACCAGCAGCACCGCCTTGCCGAGCGCGACCTGGGAGGAGACGCCGCGCCAATAGCCCTGCGCGACCGCGGGCGCGAGCGGCGGGAACCAGGTCAGGCTCGCGCCCTCCGCGACGCAGCGCGCGAGAAGCGCCGAGAGGCGGCGTTCCGCGCTGGCGGCCGCGGCGGCGTCCAGCGCTTCCACCACCAGCCCGGCGAGCGGGCGCGTGTAGCGGAACTCCAGACTGTTCGAGAGGTCGTCGAGGATGCGGATCGAGCCCTGCCGCACGAAGCCGCGCTTCTCGTAGAAGCGGTGCGCCGTCTCGAAGCGCGTGTCGGTCCAGAGGACGAGGCGCTTCGCGCCAGCGTGCCGCGCGAAGGATTCGGCGGCGCCGAGCAGCGCATGCGCGAGGCCCGTGCCGCGGGCATGCCTGGCGACATAGACCTTGCAGATCTCGAAGGCCGCGTCCTGCGCCATGGGTCGCGTCGCGGCCATGCCGACGACCTGCCCGTCCTGCTCCGCCACCCACACCGCGCCGCCGGCGTCGGCGAAATAGGTCGCCAGCGCGCGCAGTTCCGGCAGCTCGCCGTCCACGTCGAGGATGCAGCCCGGATATTCCGACCAGCAATCGCCGATCAGGCGGATGTATCCGGCCGCGTCCTCGTCGCGGCCGGGGCGCAGCACCGCGTCGGTCATGCGAGGCCGCGGCAGAACTCCTGGATGCGCGCACAGGCCTCGCGCAGGCTTTCGGTGTCGGTCGCGTAGGAGATGCGGATATACGGGCTCATGCCATAGGCCGCGCCCTGCACCACGGCGACGTGCTTCTCCTGCAGCAGGGCGAGGGCGAAGTCGGCGTCGGTCGCGATCCTGCGCCCGCCCGCGCTGGTCTTGCCGAGGCAGCCGGCGACGTTCGGGAAGACGTAGAAGGCGCCTTCCGGCTTGTGGCAGACGATGCCCGGCGCGGCGTTCAGCATCTCCACCACCATGTCGCGGCGCTGCTTGTAGATCGCGGCGCGTTCCGCGATCAGCTCCTGCGGGCCGTCGAGCGCGGCGACGGCGGCGGCCTGGCCGACGGTGCTGATGCCGCTGCTGATCTGGCTCTGCATGTTCACCATCGCCGCGATCAGCGGCTTCGGCCCGCCGCAGAAGCCGACGCGCCAGCCGGTCATCGCATAGGTCTTGGAGACGCCGTTGACCGTCAGCACGCGATCCTTCAGCCGCGGCTCGACCTGCGCGATCGTGCAGAACTCGAAGCCGTCATAGGTGAGGTGCTCGTACATGTCGTCCGTCATCACCCAGACATGCGGGTGGCGGAGCAGAACCTCGGCGATCGCCTGCATCTCGGCGCGGGAACAGGCGGCACCGGTCGGGTTGTTCGGGAAGTTCAGGATCAGCCACTTGGTCTTCGGCGTGATCGCTGCTTCCAGATCCTCCGGCCGCAGCTTGAAGCCGTTGTTCTGCGGGCAGTTCACCGTGACGGGCTTGCCGGTGGCGAGCTTCGCCATCTCGGAATAGCTG
>Ga0315900_10009938_pt1 | contig 11991 bp, 10 predicted proteins | sample LakEriMetagenome_FD_203521 | JGI IMG/M metagenome (GOLD analysis project Ga0315900, IMG submission 203521) | Freshwater fungal communities from buoy surface, Lake Erie, Ohio, United States - Buoy 12 MA114 | ecosystem: Environmental > Aquatic > Freshwater > Lake > Lake biofilm | place: USA: Lake...
TAAAATTTTCCCTTCCCCCTTCTCTTCTGGTAAAAACGAGCAGACTATCATTGATGGTAACCGTGGGATAATATTCTGAACTATTTGTGTTGACCGAATCACCCAGGTTCTCAGGAGAAAAGGTATAAGTGGAATCAGGATGTTCTTTGGCATAATTCAATGCAAATTCATAGCAGGACTTTCGGTACAATCCGCTGCGTTTGCTTTTGTCATTGAGGCGGGGAGTGGAAAGAAAACGGTTCACTGCCTGCAGTGCCGAAGCGAAATCTCCTTTGCCAGCCAGGTTGATGGAGTAAGGAAGGCCATAAGGAGCAAAATAATTGCTGTCTATCAAGCGGACTCTTTCATACCACAGGATGGAGGAATCATATTTTTTAAGCTGTCCATACACACCTGCCAATGATAGCAAGGCATCTGCGAAATTGCTATCGAGCTGTACACTTTTTTTTAAAAGTAGAATACCCAACTGATAACGCTCGTCTTCTAATTGACGAATGGCCTGTTCATAGAAGGTGATTGCTTTAGTATTCACTTTGTCGGGCTGGTAACCTTGAGCCCAGGATCTACTGAAAGAGAGGAACAAGAGCAAAAGAAAAAAATGCCTGCACATGACAGCAATTTCGGATAAAGCCTGTGAAACCTGTGTTAAAGGGCGTGGAATGAAAGAAAATGATCAGGGGATGGCAGCAAATTTATGCACCTGCATACTCAGCTGCCAGTTTGGATGTTGTTGTATGAAATCGATGATCTCGGGTAAGATTTTTTCTCGCTGGTCCCACTCAGGTTGCAAATAGAGCTGACAATCTTTTGGAACCTGTTGCTCCCATTCGGTGGCCCAGGTCAGATCGTGCCGGTTATAGGCAACTATTTTTAATTCATCTGCTTGGGCAATGACTTCTGGTAAAGGCGCTTTGAATTTTTTTGGGGAGAGACATATCCAGTCGAAATGCCCCGATAGGGGCGAAGATCCGGATGTTTCCAGGTGAACGGTTTTTCCGATGGCGTGCAAGGCATCGGTTAGATCGTTCAGTTGGTGCAACAAAGGTTCGCCACCTGTGATGATAACAATTTTTGCCGGGTGGCCGGCTGCTTCCGCTGCAAGCGAACTTATGCTGCGTTTAGGGTGAAGGGCAGCATCCCAGCTTTCTTTCACATCACACCAAAAACATCCTACGTCACATCCTGCCAGTCGAATGAAGAAGGCTGCTTTCCCCTGGTGAAAACCTTCCCCTTGCAGGGAATAAAAGGTTTCCATTACCGGAAGTTCAGTTCTAGTTACAGGAGCTAAGTCAGTTGCGGTCGACATCTTAGGAAGCATGGTTTTGATAAGCCTGTAAAGTATTTTTTAATAAGCCGGCTATGGTCATCAGTCCGACTCCCCCCGGAACGGGTGTGATGGCTTCGCACAGGGGAGCTACCTCATCATATGCTACATCGCCTTTGATGCGGAAGCCTTTCTTGGCAGTGGCATCGGGTACCCTGGTAATTCCAACATCTATGATGATGGCACCCGGTTTCACCATGTCAGCTTGAACGAATTCGGGTTTTCCGAGTGCAGCCACCAGAATATCTGCCTGGCGGGTGAGGGCCGGCAGATCGGGGGTGTGGGAATGGCAGAGGGTTACGGTACAGTTGCCATAAGGGATATTGCTGCTCAGCAAGATGCTCATGGGACGGCCAACGATGTTGCTACGACCAATCACTACGGCATGTTTGCCTTTAGTTGATAATTGAAAATGCTCTAACAAGAGCATGATACCATAGGGGGTGGCTGGAATAAAAGTCGGTAATCCTTGCACCAGTTTACCGGCACTGATGGGGTGAAATCCATCTACATCTTTATTCGGATGGATGGCTTGAATGATCACTGATTCCCGAATATGTTTGGGCAGGGGCAGTTGCACTAAGATGCCATCTATGCCGGCATCGTTATTGAGTGCGGCAATTTTCTCCAGCAGTTCATTTTCTGTTACTTCTGATGGGAGACGGATGAGGGTCGATTGGAACCCCGTTTCTTCACAGTTTTTCACTTTACTGGCCACATAGGTTTCACTGGCTCCGTCGTTACCAACCAGTATGGCGGCCAGGTGGGGCGGTCTTTTTCCGGCACTGGTGATGCTGTCTGTCGCTTTTTTTAGTTGCTCTTTTATCGCCTGGGAGGCGATTTTTCCATCTAATACAATCATGGTGCAAAAATATTCGAATTGGAGCGTGGTAACTATTTTTTGTATTTCTTTTCGTAATTCAACAGAATTACATAAAAATGGTTGATAAATATCGATTAATACATAGTATAAATTATATATTTCATTTTCGCATGGAATATATATATAATATTTATCAATTTGTTAACGTCATGCAGCATTATGGGTAAGGATAATGTCATTTTATGGGTAGCATAAAAAAAATCAATAAAAATTTTAACATTTGTTAATGTTTTATTAATTTCAACCATTAAAGTCTAGACAAAAGTGCTTTTTGAACTATTCAGAAGTACGATAAAACTACAGAGGCATAGTAGAAAAATTTGGACAAAAGGAGATAATACGCTGTATTATAATTTACTATAAATTAAAAATTTTTATTATTCATTTTTAAACAACCAACAACATGAGAAAAATTGTACCAATGCTGGTTTTGCTGCTGTTCTTCGGAGCGACGGTAAATGCCCAGACAGTTGCAGTTCAGGGAAAGGTTTCGGATGTTAGTGGCCCAGTGGCCAATGCTACCGTTCAGGAAAAAGGAACCAAAAACATCGTGAAGGCGGATGCCAACGGTGTTTTCAACATTCGTGTTAAGCAAGGTGCTACCCTCACCATTTCTGCTATCGGCCACGATAATGCAGATGTGACGGCATCTTCGACTTACATGAACGTAGATTTAAAAACTAGAGCTGATGAGCTTCAGGAAGTAATGGTGACTACCGCCTTTAACGTGAAAAAATCACAGCGGACCACCCCTTTCAGTTCACAAGTAATCAAAGCTGATCAGTTGAACGTGATTCGTCAACCGAACCTGAACAATGCCTTGGCAGGAAAGGTGGCCGGTGTTCAGTTCCGCGGACAAAGTGCTGCCAAATTAAATGATCAGGGCTTCCTTCGTATACGTGGAGGTGGATCGCTTTCTGATGTGGCCCCTATTTATGTAGTAGATGGTACGCTGACCAACTCATTTGATATCAATCCGGATGATGTGGAAGACGTTACGGTTTTGAAAGGTGCAAACGCTACAGCACTTTTTGGTAGCCGTGCCGTGAATGGTGCCATCGTTGTAACAACCCGCAAAGGGGGTGGTAAAAAAGGTATTGGTATCGAGGTGAATCAGGGTCTTATGTTTGATAAGGCTGCTTTTCTTCCAAAATACCAAAATGAATATGGTGGAGGTGATGGCGACTGGCTCACCTTTAACTATGTAGCAGGTATGCCGGCTGAATGGCAGGGTCTGAATGGCAAGCGTTATCGCGACTTTACCGATGATGCCAGCTGGGGACCGAAAATTGATGGTGGTGAATACATCCCTTGGTATGCATTCATTCCAGGACATAGCAGAACCGGTCAAATGGCTTCTTTTGTGGCACAACCCAATAACGTGCGTGATTTCTGGAATACCGGTATCACCAACAATACCAATGTGAGCTTTACACAAAGCAATGGTGCCGGTCAAAATCTTCGTGTTTCTTATACCAACCAGTCCATCCGTGGATTGTTGCCGAATACCAAATCGCTTCGTCACAACTTATTCGCATCATTTAACATGGACCTGGGTAAGCTCTTTACCTTGAATGCCAATTTAACTTATACGAATCAGCGCATCAATGGAGAGTTTGGTGATGGATATGCCAACAACTCCTCTGGTAACTTTAACCAATGGTTCCACCGCGATCTGGATATTAATATTCTGCGCGACTTTTCTAATTTCAAGACCCCGATTGGTACCATTGCTTCCTGGAACTTCCGTCGGAACCCAGGTGCCTGGAGTGCTGCTGCACCAAGAAACAGTGTATATGGTGCTAACTACTGGTACAATCCTTATACCTATTATGAGCAGATTAATTATGTACAGAACCGCGATCGCATGTATGGAGATGTGGGTCTAACCTACAAGATTAACAACCACCTGAAAGTGCGTGGTACGATACGTACAGATCAGTTCAATGGTAGCGTAGAAAATATTATACCTAATATTCTTGAGTTTACCGGTGTTCAAACAGGTTACCTGGCAGGTTATGGAACCAGTGCAACAGTGAATAGAGAGTGGAATTTTGAAGGAGTAGTCAACTACAATAATAACTTCGGCGATTTTGCAGTATCTGTAAATGCGGGTGCCAACCGCTTATCGATTCGTAACCGAGCTGTTTCTGCCAATACGAATAATGGTCTGAACGTGCCGGAATTATATGCTATCAGCAATTCCAAAACGACTGCTACCATTTCGAATAGTCGTTCCGATCAACAAGCGAACTCTTTATTTGCTTTCGGTGATATTGAGTACAAAAAGTACCTGAGTTTAACATGGGCGGTAAGGAACGACTGGTTCTCTACATTGCCTGCCAATGATAACTCACTGTTGTCACCATCTCTGGGTACTTCATTTGTATTCACTGATTTTACTAATAAAGCTTTGCCTTGGTTAAGCTTTGGTAAAGTGTTCGCTTCGTGGGGTAGAAAGCCGGTGGCGCTCAATCCTTATGAGTTGAACCTAAACTATTCTGTTAATCCACTTTTGTGGGGAAGCAACTTCCTGATGTCAACACCCGATGTTGCTCCGGATGCTAACTTAAAAGGTTCGTTGATCACTACCTGGGAAGCTGGATTTGACCTGCGTTTTGCCAAGAATAAAATTGGCTTAACACTGACTTACTTCTTTGAAGATAATATCAAAGCGCCGCTTCAGGTTACCAGCAGTGGAGTGAGTGGTTTTACTGCTCAGCGTATCAATGCTGCCTGGATACAGCGTAAGGGTATTGAAACTGAATTAACTGCCAGAATCATCGATAAGAAAAACTTCCAATGGCGCGCCAATGGTACCTTCTCTTACCTGCTTGATAATCCGGTGAAAGAATTAGCACCCGGATTGTCTTCTATCGTTCTTTCCGGCGGTTCTTTCGGTACTCGTTTTGCACGGGCCTTCCACATTGCAGGTCAACAATGGGGTACTTTGAGAGGCGGTGGTATTCGCCGCAATGATGCAGGTCAACCATTGATCACCACGAATGGATTTAGCGGTGGACTCGGTTGGTACAGTGCCGGCGACGCTACAAAAGAATGGGGTTCAGTTGTACCCAAGATTACAGGTGGTCTTCAGAACTTCTTCACTTATAAGCGCTTTAACATGGGAGTTTCTATCGACTATCAATTTGGCGGTCAATTCTTCTCCCTGTCTGAACAGTGGGGTAACTTCTCCGGATTGTTGTCTAATACAGCCGGTTTGAACGACAAAGGCAATCCTATTCGTAATTCAGTAGCCAGTGGTGGTGGTGTACGTGTAACAGGTGTACAGGCTTCCGATGGAAGAACACCGGTAGATGTATATGTTGAGGCATATGACTACTTCCACCAGTTCTACTATCAGCAAATTGCTGAACCCTTTGTACATAGTTTGAGTTGCGTGAAGGTGCGTGAAGTGAGCCTTGGTTATAATATCCCGGTTCAGAAGCTGGGTAAATTTGGCCAGGTGTTTCAGGGAGCTAATATTTCTCTGACTGCGCGCAATCCTTTCATTTTGTATAGAGAGACCAAGAACTTTGATCCGACAGAGATCAGCGGTCAGTTTGGTGAAGATGGCCAGATGCCCGGAACACGTTCAATTGGGTTTAACCTGAAAATGAATTTCTAATAACCCTTAAATGTATATACAATGAAAAGTATGAATATCAATAAAATCGTTATCGTGCTTGGGTTATCAGCTATGGCAGCAGTGGGCTGTAATAAGCGTATAGATGATTTTGGAACAATCAATAGAAACCCGAATGCTACGACCGTTCCTATTACCTCTGCCTTGTTGACCAACGTACTGGCTAATGCCGGTAATAACGTCTGGGGTGGTGCCATCAACACTACAGCCGGATTATATTGTCAGTATATGGCTGAGACTCAGTACACGGATATTTCCCGCTATGCTACCCCCACCATTAACTGGGATGGTACTTATGCCGGCGATATGTATGACCTACAGAACATCATCAATACCAATACGGATGCTGGAACAAAAGCAACGGCAGCTCAATACGGTTCGAATGCCAACCAGATTGCCATTGCGCGCATCCTGAAAGCGTATTACTTCATGACATTGACAGATGCTTATGGAGATGTTCCTTTTTCTCAAGCTTTGAAAGGAGTGGGTACCATTCCTTATGACAAGCAGGAAACCATCTATCCGGCGTTGCTCACCGAACTCAAAGAGGCAGTTGCTCAATTTGACAATGGTGCAACGGTACAGGGCGATGTGATGTATTCCGGCAATACAACTAAATGGAGAAAATTGGCCAATTCACTCAGAGCTATTTTGGCACTTCGTATGTCTAAAGTGTTTCCGAGCACAGGTCAATTAGCTGCTACCGAATTCGCTGCAGCACTTACTGCTGGTGTGATAGATGCCAACGCAGACAATGCGAATATTCCTTACCCTGGGGGTAATTATCGTAATCCGATCTACAACTATTACGTAATTACGCAACGTTTCGACTATGCAGTTAGTAAAACCATCACCGACCAGTTGACTACACTGGGCGACCCACGCATCAATACTTTCGGCAACAACAGTAAGGGCTTCCCTTATGGTTTGACCAGAAGTGATGCACTGGCATGGCAGACACTGAATCCTACATTTGCCTTTTTGTTAGGGTTTACTGCCACACCTCAGACGCTGCCTTTGAGTCTTGTTTCTGCCGGTCAGGTATTTCTGGCAAGAGCCGAAGCTGCCAAAAGAGGCTGGACCACTGAGAATGCTGCAACTGTATACGCTTCAGGCATTACTGCTGAAATGAACCGTTGGGGTATTTCGAATGCAGCTGCCATCAGTTCCTATCTGGCACAACCCGTTGTTGCCCTGGATGGATCTGCGGCAGACCTTCAGAAAATTGCTGAACAGCGTTGGCTGTCACACTTCCCCGATGGAAATCAGGGTTGGGCTGAGTGGCGCAGAACGGGCTTCCCGGCTCTTTCTCCCGCTCCCGGTCAAAGCAATCCCGTTCCTCGTCGGATTCCTTATGGACCCAATGAGCCTCAGCTGAACGCGACCAATTATGCTGCTGCTGCTGCACTCTACAGCAACAATTCTCAAAATGCTCGCATTTGGTGGGATAAGTAAAAAATGACTACTTCTATTAAGGGCCGATACTTTTATCGGCCCTTTTTTTTGCCTTTTTTTGAGTGAATTCTTTTATTGCTGAACTACCAATTGTATGCAGCAGTGTAAACTTTAACGGGAGACCCACCTGCTTTTCAAACAATCAATGCTATCGCTTCAGTTAAACCATTGGCAGCAGCCATGGAAATGATTAGCTTTGTGCCAATATCAACTGCATGGAAACACAACCCGCCAACCAATTGAACATCGAAATTTCTGAAGAAGTGGCTGAAGGCAGCTATGCCAACCTGGCCATCATTACCCACAGTAATGCAGAATTTGTAATTGATTTCGTCAATATCATGCCCGGCACACCTAAAAGCAAGGTTAAATCCAGGGTAATCTTTACCCCCATGCATGCCAAGCGATTCATGAAGGCCCTGCAGGAAAATATCAGTCGTTTCGAGGCCAGCAACGGCACCATCAAAGATCTCGAGCAAATTGAGATTCCGATGAATTTCGGCGGATTGACCGGCCAGGCATAAGGCATCATCAGATCATTCCTTCATCTGCGAAGCTGAAATACCCTTCCTGACTTACAATGATGTGGTCAAGTACTTGTATATCCATCAATGCTGCTGCCTGCTTGATTTTATGTGTGAGCTGTTCATCTGCCTTACTCGGCGTCAGGTTGCCACTGGGGTGATTATGACACAGTACCAAAGCAGTAGCATCCTGCTCCAATGCCTTTTTCAGAATAATGCGCGGGTCAGCCACGGTACCGGTGAGTCCGCCTTCACTGATGGTCTCCAATGAAAGTATGCGGTTACCTCTGTTTAGGTATACCACCGCAAAGACTTCCCGCCTGCGGTGTTCCAGTTTTGCCTGTAGGTATTCGGCAACATCCTTACTGCTATGAATTCTTAATTTAAAATGCTCTGCCGCCTTCCTTCTGGCCCCCAATTCCATCGCCGCCACAATGGTAACCGATTTTGCAGCCCCGAGTCCCTCAATCCTTCCATTCACCAGTTCCTGCACACTCATCGCAGCCAAAGCAGCCAGGTCATTATGCGCATAGAGCAGCATATTTTTAGCTACATCCAGTGCTGAGTGATTGCGGGTTCCATGGTGAATCAAGATAGATAATAGCTCTGTAACGCTTAAACTGTGCGGTCCGAGGCGCATGAGTTTCTCCCGGGGCCGATCTTCTTCCGCCCATTCCTTGATCGATAATTTTCGCATGTGAACAAATTGTAATTAAGTCAATATAATTATTCCTTCCTGAATATCTATCTTCGCTCATATCCACGGTTTTATGAATCCTTCCGTTAAGATTTTTTCAGGTACCGGCTCACAAGCTTTAGCCGAAAAGATTGCACAACGCTTCGGCGCCACCCTGGGAAAAATTAATATCCAGCAATTCAGCGACGGCGAATGTCAGCCGATATTTCTGGAAAGTATCCGCGGTGACTATGTGTTCCTGGTGCAAAGCACCTGTTCACCCACCGATAACCTGATGCAGTTGCTACTTATGATTGATGCTGCTAAAAGGGCCAGCGCCTATCGGGTAGTAGCAGTGATTCCCTACTATGGGTATGCTCGCCAAGACCGAAAAGACAAGCCAAGGGTAGCTATAGGTGCGAAACTCATTGCTACGCTGCTTGAAGCGGCGGGTGCTGATCGGGTAATTACCATGGACCTCCATGCACCGCAGATTCAGGGATTCTTTGACGTGCCTGTAGACCACCTGGACAGTTCAGCTATTTTCATCCCCTATATTGACCAGCTTCGTTTGCCAAATCTCTCTTTTGCCGCCCCCGATGTAGGCAGTACCAACCGGGTGCGTGAAATCGCCAGTTACTTTAATGCTGAGATGGTGATTTGTGATAAACATCGCAAGCGCGCCAATGAAATTGCCAGTATGGTGGTTATTGGAGATGTGACTGACCGAGACGTTGTATTGGTCGATGATATCTGCGACACGGGCGGTACACTCGCCAAGGCAGCCGGACTGCTCAAAGAAAAGGGTGCCAGAAGCGTGCGTGCCATGATTACCCACCCGGTTTTGAGTGGCAAGGCCTATGAAAATATTGAAAACAGCGTTTTGGAGGAACTGGTGGTTTGTGATACCATCCCCCTCAAAAAGGAGTCACCCAAGATCAAGTCGATCAGTGTGGCCGACCTGTTCGCCATCGCCATCCGGAATGCCTATGAGAATAAGAGCATTACCAGCCTTTTCATCCATTCTCAACTCAGGGGCAGGGATAAATAACCCTTTTTAGCTCGTTTTTTACCTGTTTTTACCTAACTTTGCCGTCCCAAAACCTGGCAGGGACGAATGCTGCCTGTGTTGAGGGATCATTCATTAACCAAATTTTTTTATGAAAACAATTACAATCGAAGGTCAACTGAGGACCGAGCATGGCAAAAAAGCCGCCCGCCAGATTCGCTCTCAGGAAAACGTGCCAGGTGTAATTTACGGGGGTGCGCAGGAGATCAGTTTTTTTGCTTCTGCCAAGGCTTTCAAGCCCTTGGTCTACACCGGTGAATTCCAAATGGCCGAAGTAACAGTAGACGGCAAAAATTATCGTTGTATCCTGAAGGATCTGCAATTCGACAAAGTGAGTGATGCACTCATTCACGTAGATTTACTTGAACTGGTGGACGACAAAAAAGTGGTAGCGACCATTCCGCTGAAATTTACCGGTACATCAATCGGTGTACGAGGCGGTGGAAAGCTGATCACTAAAATGAAATCATTGAAAATTAAAGCCCTTCCCAAAGACCTGAAGGAATTTATTTCAGTAGATATCACCAACCTCGACCTGAATGGCAACATTCGGGTAGAAGATGTGAAAGAACCCGGAATGGAGATACTCAATTCTCCTCGTATTCCCATCGCATCTGTGGTACTTACCCGTCAGTTAAAACAAGAGGAAGCTACAGCTACAAAAGCTCCGGCTGCTGCACCTGCTGCTGCAAAAGCTCCGGCACCTGCAAAAAAGTAATTCTTATCAAACATGCTTTATCGACTGCAGGTCATTGGGCCTGCAGTTTTTTTTTGCCCACCTTCTGCATACCCTGTTGACTTAAATAATGTATTTTAGATAGTCCATTTTTATTCCATGCAACGTTTTTTGATTGTAGGGCTCGGCAACCCGGGACCCCAGTACCAGCATACGCGGCACAACATCGGTTTCGATGTAGTGGCAGCTTTTGTGCAAGCACATGGCGGCACATTTGTGTTGGGAAGACTTGCGGAAATTGCTACGGTAAAAATCAAAGGAAGAGAATTCGTCTGTATTCGTCCCACCACATTCATGAACCTGAGTGGACAAGCCTTTCGCTATTGGATGGAAAAGGAAAATATTCCGGTAGAACAGACGCTCACCATCGTTGATGATCTGGCGCTGCCCCTCAGTAAAATACGTCTTCGTGGGTCAGGGTCTGATGCCGGTCATAACGGACTCAAAGACATTCAACAAGTGCTGGGCACCGATCGATATCCTAAACTTCGATTTGGCATCGGCAATCAGTTCCCCAAGGGCGGACAAGTCGATTTTGTATTGGGTAGGTGGTTACCCGAAGAGGAGCCCATTGTACAGGCAAAAATTAAGTCCTGTGGTACGGTAATCGAGTCTTTTGCTCTGGCCGGACTTGCCTATACCATGAATATGGCTAATCGACTGGAATTCAATTCTCAAGACAGTAATTTGCCTCCGGCGAAATAGCCTCTTTTTGTTGATATGTTCCGACACCGAAGCTAAGTTTCCCACCACCTCCTTTTTACCGTTTCCCTCATACAATTTTTTAGTTTTCAACTCGTTCTACACTCAAAGGGCATCTTATGCCCTGATTGAACCGTATGAAAATAATTTGTGTAGGCAGGAATTACGCGGCACATGCCAGGGAACTGGGAAATGAAGTGCCGGAAGATCCGGTGATCTTTATGAAACCGGCGTCGGCATTATTGCCCGAAGGGGCTGATTTCCGTTATCCCGCTTTTACCCGTGACCTGCATTATGAGGCAGAATTGGTACTTCGCATTGGCCGGCCGGGCAGTCATCTGACAGCAACAGAAGCGCTGAATCATGTTGATGCCATTACAGTGGGCATCGATTTTACAGCCCGCGATGTGCAAGCAGCCTTAAAAACAAAGGGACTTCCCTGGGAAAAGGCAAAAGCCTGGGACCAGGCTGCTGTTATTGGAAAATGGCAACCTATGCGGACGGGTGATTTTCATTTTTCCATGAATAAGAATGGAGAAATGGTTCAGCAGGGCGACACCACCCACATGATATTTTCTTTTGACGTTCTTCTGGCGCATATATCTGAATACTTTTCGCTGGAACAAGGTGATGTAGTATTTACCGGAACACCTGCAGGTGTTGGGCCTTGTGTGCCGGGAGATGTGTTAGAGGGCTTTTTTGAAAATCAATCGGTTTTTATTTTAAAGATTCATGCATAACCACCCCCCGAACCGCATGTTGAACCTCACCACCTTATTGGATGCTTATCAGATGATGGTTACTGCGCGTACTATGTCTGATACGTATGCGTCTCATAAGGATGATTGTGCATACATGTTTGCCACTTCACGTGGTCATGAAGCAATACAAATTGCTACCGGACTTCAGTTGCAATCCTGCGACTGGCTGAGTGCTTGTTTCAGAGATGATAGCTTGCTCTTATCTCTTGGATTTA
>Ga0315900_10009939_pt1 | contig 11990 bp, 10 predicted proteins | sample LakEriMetagenome_FD_203521 | JGI IMG/M metagenome (GOLD analysis project Ga0315900, IMG submission 203521) | Freshwater fungal communities from buoy surface, Lake Erie, Ohio, United States - Buoy 12 MA114 | ecosystem: Environmental > Aquatic > Freshwater > Lake > Lake biofilm | place: USA: Lake...
GACCCCCGCATGGCCTCCCTGGCCGCCTTCCAGGAAGGGCGGCTCGCGGCCCTGTGCGTGGTGGACCTCTTCAACGAGGGAATCGACCTGCCGCTCGTCGACCGCGTGGTGATGCTCCGTCCCACCGAGTCGAAGATCGTGTTCGTGCAGCAGCTCGGCCGTGGCCTGCGGGCGGCCACGGGCAAGGCGCGGCTCGAGGTGATCGACTTCGTGGGCAATCACCGCGTGTTCGCCAGCCGGCTCGTGCATCTGTTGTCGCTCGTGCCTGGCCCCGAGGGGTCGGCGGCAGCGGCGTCGTTCGCCGTCTTGAAGGCGTATCTCGCCGGCGGTGATCCGGAGCTGCCTGCGGGCTGCGTGCTCGACGTGGAGGTGGAGGCGAAGCGGCTGCTCGAGCAGTTTCTGCCGCGGGGCCGGGGGGCGGTGGTCGAGGCGTATCGGGCGCTGCGGGCGGAACTGGGCCGGCGGCCGACGCCGACCGAACTCTTGCATGCGGGCTATCTGCCGCTGACGGTGTCGGCGGACCACGGCAGCTGGTTCGAGTTTTGCGGGAGCGAAGGCGATCTCTCTGCCGACGAGCAGGCGGCCGCCACCGCGGCTCCCGCACCGCAGTGGCTCAAGATGCTGCAGACGACGAGCCTGACGAAGTCATACAAGATGGTCGTGCTGCGGGTGCTCCTCGACCACGATGCGCTCTGGGCCGGCATGGAGATCAGCGCGCTCGCCACCGCCTGCCGCCGGTTCCTGGAATCCCATCCCGCCCTCCGCGCTGACCTCGCTGAGATCGTGTCCCCAAAAAGCCCCCTGCGGGAGCAGGAGGACTCCGGGTCTGCACCGCCGCCCAGCCCATCCATGCTGGAAGACGACCCCGCCTTCACCGCCTACTGGCTCAAATGGCCGCTCTCCCGCTGGATGGACGAGCAATCCGGCCGCCGCTGGTTCGTCCGCCGTGGCGACCGGTTCGTCGCAGACTTTCCCGTGGCCGCCGAACAACGCCCCTCCTTCGAATCGCTCACGGGCGAGTTCGTGGACTACCGCCTCGCGCACTACGTTCAGTCGCGGCGAAACTTCGCTTCCAGCGGTGCGCGTCCTAGCAGAACAGCCGCTAGCCAGCCCCCTTCTTGAGGCTATACTCCGCCAATCGTGGAATTATGCTTTGACCGCAACGCCCCTTTCTATAACCTTCTGGCGTGCTCTTGCTTGAACGGATGATGCACGGGTTGGCGGGTACGCTGCAGACCGAAATTGATGCAACAACCTAAAGGAGAGCCCATGACAAAGCTAACGCCGGAATTGCGAAGCCAATACAACAGCGACCTGTTAGCCCTCGCAGCTACGATAGGAGCGTCAGACAAATCGCTTTCAGAAAAAGTCATCGGGTTGTTTGGCGCAATCGGGGATCCGTTGCTGAGTGTCTCGGACATCCAGGCTCTGCTCGCACTGAAGTGTGATGAAAAAGAACTCGTCGAGGCACTAAAAAGCCTCGGGTCGATGGGAACCCTGGAGTCCGACAGCAACACATGCCGACCGCTCGAAGATAGCGGAACACAACTGTTTCGCCTCGCATCCGTCCCCTGGAAAAGGCTGACCATATTCGCCCAACAGTACGATTTAGGGCGCGATGAGTACCGCTATCAGTTCGGCTGCGATGGCCGGCTTATTCGCTTGATTGCTCGCATAGACCGACTGGATGCGCTAGCATCGAGCGGTAATCAGCGTGACGAAATCAAAAAGCATGTGACTGAAATCCGCGCGGGACTCGAAAGCGGAAATCAAGTACCGAACTCCGTTATTGTCGTGCTAAACGACGAGATGGTCTCGGAGGTTTCGGCTGGCGATAGTGGGGCCGAAATTCCTGAGTCACACATCGTCATTCGACCCGTTAATCCGGATGATGCGTTCACTACCGTGGCGCATCCTATCCATGGCGAATCGTCGGATTTCTACGCGCAGAAGCTTCGCACTGTTGAAATTAGTTTCCCTTTTCGCTCTGCCGCATTTGATCACGAGAAATCGGTTTTACTAGTTGACGGACAGCAACGTACAGCCGCACTGGACTTAGCTGATGTCGAAAAGTGCCCCCAAGTAATCCTCTCCGTCAACGCGATTCGCGCGACAGACGACGAAGCCAAAGACATCTTCCAGGTCGCTAACAGCACCGTGAAGATCAATGCCGACTTCAAGCGTGCGTTGCTCGCAACGATGGACGATGCGCCGGGCTATCTGAAGCGCGAGCGTAATTTCGCCCTAGCTGTTAAGAGCCTTGCCGTTGAGGATCCGGAGTCACCATTTTATCAAATAGTCGCCTACCAAGGCATCAAGTACGCGAAGGGGCAAAAGCCTCCTGTCGCCTACAACTCGCTGTTTGCTGTGGTGCGAAGTTTCGCAGAGGGTTCTTTGCAGGAACTGCTGACAGACCATGAGACTTTGGCTGAGGTTGTAAAGCGCGCTTATTCGATCATCAAAAAGGCTTGGCCATCCCACTGGGGCAAGTCACCCAAGGAAAACCGACTCATGCACGGAGCGGGTATTCGTTCGCTCGGGGATCTAATTCTGACAAAAGTTGAAAATAGACTCCCTGATTACGATGGGGATATATTGAGTGATGAGTTGTGGGCAGTTGTCGATAAGAGTGTGCATCGCCTTCAGGAGCATTTGATCTGGTGCGACGACGACATTGCCAGCGCTTCCAAGGCGGTTCGAGACACCTACAAAAACTACATCGATGGGGTCCAAAACACGGAGCAAGATATATCGCGACTAACAAAGAAGATCGGAAGCCTTTCCCTTGAGTTAGATATCAAGGCGGACGGCAAGGCGTCCGGAAAGAGAAAATCTTGATTGAGTCTTGCCGCGATGAGGAAGGGCCATGAGCTCGCGACTAGACAAAATCTGCAAGCAGTTTGGGATAAAACTCGAAGACGCACTGAATGAGAAAGCTGTAGAACTCGAACTCAGGCACTTCCTGCGGTGTGTCCCTAACGAGCGACTGCGCGATGAGCAAATCGGCGATTTTCTAACGGAAGTATTGGGGCATGCGCCTCCACCCGGATTGGCTGATGCCGTGCGGCAGGACCGTCGTGGGCCGCGACTTACGGATTCAGAGTGGACGGTTTTGGAACGGAAACAACACTCCCGTTGCGCCACATGCGGAGTGTTTCTAGACCCGTTGCACTCGCCCCAAGTCGATCACATCGTGCCAATCGCTTCCGGCGGAAAGCACATACTGACCAATCTTCGAATCCTTTGCCGCGATTGTAATCAGGGCAAGAAACACTTCATGGGCTGGCAGCAGGCCATGCCCTTTCTGATCGATAGCGGCCGACTCTCACCGCAACTTAGGTACGCGGTGCTCAGTCGCTTTGGCGGCCGTTGTCAGGCGGACTGCAGTGCAAACGCTCTTTGCAGCGCGCTCGTGGTCCGGCAAATCGTCCCAACATCACGCGGCGGTCGGTGGATCTTTGACAACCTGACAGTCTTCTGCCACGCATGTAATGCGCAGAGGGAACGCGAGTTAGAAATGTTGGCTCGCAAAGCGGTCAGTAGTCGCGATGGCATCGGAAAAGCATCTAGGCTCAGTGAGCGTCGCATCGTGCCCTTGCGGCGTGCGCCATAACCCGACTCCCGGTAGTTCTTTGTGAGGTCAATCCCCAACCCGGCGGTAAGCGGCAAGTAAGTAATCTGTGAGTAACTGAATATGGCTCGCAGTGTTTTGAAGGTCACACCATTTTATGTCATGCCGCGGGCCGAGTCTCCAGAATCCGTCGGTCCAGCGGCAATGAGGCGATATGGGTATAAGCCCATCTCTAAACTGCTTCACTGAAGGCACCCGCGACCGGCGATGACGGTCGGCGATAGCGTCCATCACAAACCCCATGGCGACAATGCCTGCTCCATGCATTAAGCGAGATCGTTTCGGCGGCTTCGCCCAGGCCTCGGGGAACACTTGGCTCACAGCACTCCAATAGTTTTTAAGAAGTGACAACATAGAGTCACAGTCGCCGCCATCTTGTTCTGGCCGTCGGAAGCGGAACAACGCACCGTCGGTGAGGCTATTTTCGATCATACGCAACACGGAGTTGTCCTTAACCACGCCGCCCGGGGAGGTAGGAGCGCTTATCATGCCCTTCATAGGGGAATCGGCGTCATGATTGAGTCGAGCTAGAAGAATTGAAGGAAATCGCCGTCGAGCAAGCGCATCGGGCAGCGGCGATTCAATGCTTGGCAAGAGTTCATAAAGAAGGCCCTTAGGGAGCGGCTTGGTAGAGTTCACCAAAAGAAACTGCTCCCGTTGCTCGGCCTCGTCCTCTGCGATAAACCCAACCACGAATACGGGAAAGCGTTTGAGTTCCGCCTCGCGGAGTGCGGCGGAACGCTGTTGGCCATCCACGATTAGGCCCGGTGTCGCCTCGCCCTCTGGCACAAGTGGAATGTGCAGCGCCCCCAGTCGGCCATGCTGAGCGGATACGGTAGAGGAGACAGGCTTAAAGCTTACGGACCGGTCAAATGCTACAACGATCGCGTTTGGGAGCATTGGATCGTCGGATTCGAGGTACTTCCGTATTTGGCTTATGTGCGACAGTACCTCCGGCCGCTGATACCCGGTCACGCCCTCTGACTCTGTTCGGGCGATTCTTGTGACGGAAGCAAATCTCGGCAGAAGCTTTCCGTCGACCGGAAATGCGAAGACTTTGCGACCGCGGCCCTGAACGATCTCGATGGCGGGCACGACAATAGTTGTATCCAAGGACTTGCGTTTGGTGTGTGCGGGACGCTTTACAGCAGGCGGCATATGATAGAGTTTCCTTTCTCAAGCGGACGTGATTAGGCGTTTCTGCAACCGTGAATTAATCACGTGCAGGTTATGAAAGCCACGACGACGATTGCGCTCGGCACCGCGAAAAAGAACGACGTGGACGCCGAGTGAGCGACATATCGAGCATTTGCATCGTTTCCATGGTTCGTCAGCAAGCGTCCGCGAATACATAGGCGTCCGGTCCTTACGCCCGTCAAAAAGTTGGTTGTATTCCTGCAACGCGGCAAGAAGAGGCTTCAGACCGCGCCCGGTCTTGGCATAAGCCACGACCTCCTTCAAGCATTGCTTCTCGAGCCGGCGCGCTCCCTCTTGTTTGATCTCGCCCGCACGTATGCGCATCGCAAGTTTGGCGTTCCCTTCAACTTGCGGAATCCGCACGGCAGCGTATTCGGTTGTTGTCGTGAAGTAATTCTTCGAGTCATGCTTAAATGCATGCAGAAGTGGTGAAGTGCTGTCGAAACTAGTGACGCCGGCTTCCTGGAATGCTTTAAGGCTGTCGATCCTTGTGACGCCGAAGAGATGCAGCGCGGTTGATTGCTTTCGAGGCCCCGCAATAGCGGCGAGTACGGCCAGGATCTCGTCCGTCTTTAGCGGCACCAATCCGCCAACACCAATGCGTCTGTAGCCCATCTTTTGCAGAGCTGCGACTGACTCAGCGTAGGACCGAGGAGACCACCCTTGAGCGACACCGACCGGCGTGAATCGCAATCGGGTCTTCTTGTGCTGCTTAAGAAAGTCACTAGCCAACGTGAGAGTGATCTCACGGCGTGCCTTGAACCCCGAAAGGTCTTCTGCGGCTATCTTCGGCTCATTGCTATCGAGGGTGAATCCAAGAATGACGTGGTCTACGGATACTCCGTGGTCGAATCCGCACTTTTCATAGAAGTCGAGAACCTCGTCGACCGAATACGGCGGGGTTGGCTCTCGGACATAAGCGAACGCACCGCAATCGCCCATCGTCTCGACTCGGGTTTCGTTGAGTCGAAAGAACGAGCGAATGCCGCTCCGGAAAAGCCTGAGTCGTTGCGGTGCGGTGTACTTCCCCGCGCCCTGCGAGGTGCCATCGACTATTGCTTTGGACAGCAGGATGCCGTCGTATGGTGGCTTCGGGAAGACCTCGTGTGCATAAAGGTCGTGTTGATGCCGAATGCGCGACGGCGAGCGCTCCTCTGTGTCAAAGTCGAAGCTCGGATCAACTAGGTCGTGGCTATCGGGGAAGAAGAACTTCATCGCTCCTCTTCCTTGGCCTTGAGATATGAATGAATCAAGACCCACGACAACATTTGGACGTGCCGAGGCATGTTCTGAATCTCATTCCACTTGAGATCGCCCATGGCCTCCCATTGCCCCGACGTCCACCGACAAAGCGGAGCTATTAACTCAAGGTCCCGTTGCACCGCACCGACGCCCTTTGGTCCGCGGGTGGTGATTGCCGGCATGATCTTGTCCATCAGTCGGCCCATGGCGCGCAGGCCGGTACCATGCATTAGCCTGCTTTTTTCGGGCGTCTTGGCCCACGCCTCCGGGAACGTCTTTTTCACCGCTGTCCAGTACGTAACGAGAAGTTGGGTAATCGCCTCAAAGTCGGTCTCCCCAGTAGCGACATTTCGGTATGGGTAAAGGCATCCGTTTGGAGTTCCCAAGCTTTCCTCGAGAACCTTGATGAGGGACGTGTCGGTGATGACCGCCTTCGCCTGTTCCGCCTTGGACTGTGATGGTCGCCGAATGAGCCTGTAAAACGGGGACTTCTCATCCTGGTTCAGCCAATCGCAGATCGCCGACGGGATTCTTCGAGCTGCCATCCGCGGAGGCAGGTTTGTTGAGACTTCAGGGAGCAGTTCCGTGATGAGTCCGCGGGGTAACGGCCGCGAGTTGTTGACCCGCAAAAACTGGTCTCGCTGGAGCGCGATTTCATCTGCCACGAACGCGTTCACCGGAACCGGCAGGTCAGGCCGTTTGCTGCGGGAGAGCGCCATCGCTCGTTGCTGGCCATCGACGATCCACGCCGGCTTAGGGTCATTCTTGCCAGGGAGTGGGATTTCGAGAGTTCCCGCGATGGCGCAACCGTCATCAGTTTCCGGTCCTCTGCTGCGCACGAATCTGACGGTCGAATGCAGGGCGATGATGATTGAGTTGGGAAACACCACATGATCCGAATTCAGGTAGTCGGTGATCTCCTGGATATGTCGACGGACCTCCGCCCGCTGGTACCCAAGCAGTTTTCCGTTGTTGTCTCGAGTGATCCGCGAAATATCGGCGATCTGCAGAAGTTCTGCTCCTGTCAAACTGAAAATGTAGAGCGGATGATCGGGATCCTGATCGATACGGATAGCTCTGCGGCGTAGCATTTCAGTTGGCTCTGGCATAGCTTTGCTCCACTTCTTTGAATAGACGCCCGAATCGCTTCTGCTCACAGGCATAGCCTGCCTCTCGGTACTCCCGCAGCAGCGTGGTGTGCCGCGCCCGAGGATTTGCACGTAACGCGTTTCGCACAAAGACACGAACGTCGTCGTCTGTTACGCCCTTGCGGGCGGGTGGTTGCTCTGTTGCTTCATCCATCGGGAGTGTCTCCAGAAGACGCTGGAATACTGCCACAGTCCATGGGTATGTCGGCCCCTTTTCGATGATGCATCGAGCAACGCGGGCGTTCAATGACATCAGTGCGCCACCCAGCGCGGCCTGTAAGCGTGCCGAGCATCCAATCATGTTCTTAGCAAGAGGACCGCGACCCCTCGCTCCTGCAGACACTACGATCAGCGTTGCTGGATCCGCTAAGAGCGATCGAGCAGCGAGCAGGTCATCCTGGATAGCGGCCAGGTATTTTGGAGAAGCAATCACAACGATCGGCTTGTGGGGATTTCGTACGACTAAATCCCTTATCGTTCGCGGATCGTTTGGTTGCGGGCCGGGCCACCGCGATAGCGATGCCCACCAATCGCGCACAGCGGAGGGGTTGCTATCCTTGAACCGGTTGAGCACTTCGTCGGCGTGGCCAACGGAAAAGGTCGCCGAGTATGGGGCTACCCGGGCTGTTCCGGCTATAAGCCCGTAGCCAGCAGATAAAACCCACAATTCAGCCTTCACGCCGCAGGCAGCGGCAGCAGTTGGTAATCCCGCTGCTATCCGCCAATGATCGCCGGCGTACAACGACGTAGCATGAACCTTTGGTTCGGTCGTTTGCTCAAGCCGCTCCGTCCAGCGCCGGGCTACATCACCCGGGTCGCCCCTACCAACCGCGCCTAGCCGAAGCCGGGCAGTCGCAGCGAACCGCTTCCTCTTCGTGCACGTCACAAGGATGTTGACGGAGGGGTTCATGCGTCCGATCCAGCCTCTTGGCAAATCCCGATGCAGAAACTACGATACTCGCCGCCAAAGGAAATCACGAAAACTGTAGGCGGACTTAAGACTGCCCGCCAACAGTTATGACGTCAAGAGGTCGCCCCCTGCAAGGAGGATTTTTGTGGCCGAGCGACGGCGAGCTGTGGTGTTGCTCAGTGGCGGCCTGGACTCGGCAACCGCGCTTGCGATTGCACAGGCAGAAGGCTTTGAAACGCACGCGTTGACAGTTTTTTACGGCCAACGGCACGCCGCTGAGATTGAAGCGGCTCGAGCTGTGGCCAAGATGCTCGGCGCTGCTGAGCACGTGGAACTGTCCCTAGACTTGCGAAGATTTGGCGGCTCAGCGCTGACCGCAGATATCGCTGTCCCGAAAGATCGGCCGGCCGATGATATGGCCCACGGGATTCCCGTGACCTACGTTCCCGCTCGCAACAGTATTTTCTTGGCAATGGCCCTGGGGTGGGCGGAAGTGTTGGGGGCCTTCGACATCTTCGTCGGCGTGAACGCACTCGACTACAGCGGCTACCCCGATTGCCGGCCAGAGTTTATTGCGGCCTTTGAAGGGCTAGCTAACGTCGCGACTAAGGCTGGGGTTGAAGGGGTCGGGTGCTTTCGAGTGCACGCGCCGCTAATCGACCTAACAAAAGCTCAGATTATCCAACGAGGCGCGGCACTCGGTGTGGACTACGGAGTAACCAGCAGTTGCTACGATCCCGACCCGCAAAGCCACGCAGCGTGCGGGCGATGCGATTCCTGCCAACTCCGAGCGAAGGGTTTCGCTGAAGCCGGTGTAAGTGATCCCACCCGATACCGCCATGCCTGATATCCGTTGCCGCTATACCGTTAAGGAGATCTTCTACACGCTCCAGGGCGAAGGTGCGCACTCGGGACGTGCGGCTGTTTTTTGTCGATTTGCTGGATGCAATCTATGGACGGGACTAGAGAAGGATCGCCGTAATGCGGTCTGTCGCTTCTGCGACACCGACTTCGTTGGCACCGACGGCGAGAACGGCGGTGATTTCGAAACGGCGGAAGGCCTGGCAGCTGTCATCTGGGCCGTATGGGGATGCGTCAACGGCGAGGGTGCGAAACCATACGTGGTGCTGACAGGGGGAGAACCCATGTTGCAGTTGGACGATGCCCTGATTGAGGCGATCCATGCCCGCGGCATGGAGATCGCAATAGAAACCAACGGCACGATATCCGTTCCCGCTGCTGTAGATTGGATTTGTGTCAGCCCAAAGGCTGGTGCGGCGATGCGGCAACTCAGCGGCAACGAGTTGAAGGTGGTCGTGCCCCAGGAGCGCCTTGACCTGCCGGCGCTCGGGACGCTCGCGTTCGATCATTTCTACGTCCAACCAATGGCCGGACCGGACTACGAAGCGAACTGTCGCGTTGCCGTGGATTTCTGCTTAGCTAATCCGAGGTGGCGCGTGTCCACTCAGATGCACAAGCATCTGGCCATTTCTTGACCGACAGCAATCAAGGAGGCTCTATGCCGTACCGAGTCTGCAAAACGATTGAGATCGAGAACGGCCACATGCTGTCAAAGCATCCCGACAAATGCCGCTTTCCGCACGGTCACACTCGTCGTGTGGAGATCATTCTTGAGGCCGACGACTTGGACGAGAACGGCATGGTGTGTGATTTCAAGATCGTGAAAACTGCGATCGGCGACTACCTAGACACCTTCGATCATGCGTTATGCATGAACACGGATGACCCGATGTACGGCACCTTCAAGGCTGCATACGGTGATCGTGTGATTGGGTTCACCAGCACTGAGCCAACGACAGAGGTATTGGCAAAGACTTTTTACGACACGTGCATCGCCGGTTTTGCCGATTACGTAAATGCGGACTCCAAACGATACCAACTCCGCAACTCAGTAAAAGTTATTCGAGTGAGAGTTTGGGAAACCAGCACCTCTTGGGCGGAGTATCGACCGGCTTAGGTTTTTCCGGAGACGGACCAGGCTTGCGTCATTTGTCCTTAAGCCGCGTTAGTGGGCCGTGATATCGAGCGATCAGGCTATTGAGCGGGCTCGCGTCTTTGAAAAAAACCTGTGAGTCATATCCGTTTTCATCCGTAAGGCCGCATGCGCGGCGGATCCTGCCGATTTCTTTTGCGCTCACCTCTTTGCCGCCGCCCGGGTAGCCAATTGTGATGATCCGCCGTAGTTCCGTTCGCGTCCGCAAGCCTAGTAGTCCCGTGCGTACAATCGCGGGCCTCACTACGTCGACATAGTTACCGGCATGATTATGAAAGTGAAAGCCGAAGCTGCGCAGAATACCTTCGAGTTCGTTGAAGGTTACCGTGTAAAAACGTGAGTCCCGCTTGCGCGTGAGTCGCTTAAACACGTGGGATATGCACTTCACGCGAGCGTCAGACTCGGAGTGGTACCTGCGAGCGACGTCCTGATAGTAGGAATATGACGGAAGTTCGTTAGCCGCGGTCCTCACGACCAACTGCTCAAAGTCTTTTTCCTTGGCATCCGGTATGCGGCCGATTTTGAGCAGATGGTACAGGGCTACGAGCAGGGCAGTTCGTTTGTTTCCGTCGTAAAAAGGGTGATTTTTTGTGAGGCCGAAAAATAATGTGGAAACCACATCAAGAGGCTCGCCCCACTTTAGGGTGTCGCCTATGCCAGTGACTTGTCGCGATACAGCTGACCCTAACAAAGTGGTGTCTCGGGGGCCGACAGTCGCAATTGCCTCTCCTTGCTTCAAGAAGTAGTCACATAAGAGAAAGTGCGCGCGAAGAATTTCGTCTAAGTTGATGCAGTGTGTTGGCAAATCCGGGATCGGCGCGAGCGCAGTCGACCATCGTTGATATTCGTCACGAATCGCATCGCTTAGTTGGTTCATGTCTGCCGAGTCTTATGTGTAGCGAAACTACCGCAGGATAGCAGCAATCGCAGGTATTGCACCCATGAACAGCCGCCGTTCGGGCTCGCTACCCGCGGTTCACTTATGATGCCGAGTCAACATGTCCTGCAACTGACCGGAGTATTAAGGCGAATGTGCCCAAGTCTTAGCGACGGGGCTGTCGGCCGTCGGTTCCGATTCTGAGGAGGACTGGCTTAGATAGTTGAAAGACCAAGCGATGCAAGATATTCATAGACGCCCTCGTAAAGCCCCGGAATCCGCGTCTTGTCGCGTTTCGCCCCCGGCGGGACGAAGATCACCATCCCCTGCCGGGCCCGCGTGAGCAACACCCGGTAGGCGTTCTTCAGGTACTGCCGCCGCTCGGGCTTCTTCACGTCCGTCCACTTCGCCCCGCGAAAACTGTGATAACTCCAGCCGTCGCCCGACCAGCGTAAGTCGGCGTCCCACGTGACGATCGTCCAGTCGAGCTCCAGCCCCTGCACCTGAAACTCCGTCGCCGCGTCTTCCAGATAAAGCGACGAGCGGGTGTCTTTCGCGGGGCTCAGGAACCAGTGCACCGGGTCGATGTTCACCCGAATGTCGATCGCGTGGGGCTTGAGCCGCTGGGCAGACGAGGAGGCCACGAGCCCCGCCCGCTCCGTGCCCCGCCGCTGCCGGCGGATCCACCGCCGCGCCGCCCGCATGCTCCGCGTGAGCACGATCGGATACTGCTCGCGAAAGGCGGCGAGGAGCTCGCGGCACGAGTCGGCCTCGCCGTCGAGCAGGGCCTTCACGAAGCGCGAGACGTTTTCCGCGCGGAAGGACCGCATGGAGGTGGAGAGGTGGAGGGCCGGCTCGAACGTGGCCCGGGCGACGCCACCCCGCGACTTTGAAAGCTCACGAATCGCCGCGGCCGCCGCATACTCGGAGTCGGTGAGATGCGGCGAAATGAACACGTCCCACCCGGGAAA
>Ga0315900_10009940_pt1 | contig 11990 bp, 8 predicted proteins | sample LakEriMetagenome_FD_203521 | JGI IMG/M metagenome (GOLD analysis project Ga0315900, IMG submission 203521) | Freshwater fungal communities from buoy surface, Lake Erie, Ohio, United States - Buoy 12 MA114 | ecosystem: Environmental > Aquatic > Freshwater > Lake > Lake biofilm | place: USA: Lake...
GTCGGCCACCACGGCCACGGCGCTGTCGCCCACCTTGACCACCTTCTTCACGCCCGGCCGGCTGGCCACGGCCGCGGCGTTGAAGGAGCGCACCTTGCCGCCAAAGACGGGGCAGTCCTTGATGGCTGCATTGAGCAGCCCGGGCATGTTCAGGTCGGCGCCGTAGACCAGCGAGCCGTTGGTCTTCTCCACCGTGTCCAGCCGCGCCAGGCGCTTGCCCACCAGCTTCCAGTCCTTGGGGTCCTTCAGCGGCACCTCGGCGGGCACCGGTAACTTGGCAGCGGCCGCGGCCACCTGGCCGTAGGTGGTGCGACGGTTGCTGCCCGGGTGGGTGATCACGCCTGCGCTGGCACGGCATTCGCCGGCAGCGACGTTCCAGCCCTGGGCCGCGGCCTGCACCAGCATCATGCGTGCGGCGGCGCCGCCTTTGCGCACGTAGTCCTGCGACTCGCGGATGCCCCGGCTGCCGACGGTGGAGAAGTTGCCCCACACGCGGTTGCGCGCCAGGTTCTGCCCGGGCGTGGGGTACTCGGTGGTGACGCGGGCCCAGTCGCACTCCAGCTCCTCGGCCACCATCTGGGCCAGGCCGGTCAAGGTGCCCTGGCCCATTTCGGAGCGGGCGATGCGCACGATCACGCGCTCGTCCGGTTGCACCACCACCCAGGCGTTGACCTCGGGGGCAGCCGCCTGACCCTGGCCTTGGCCCTGGGCGTTGGCCGTCAGCGGGACATGGAAGCCCACCACCAGCGAGCCGCTGGCTGCGGCCGAGCCCAGGAAGGTGCGGCGGCGGATGCCTTGTTTCTTTGGGGCGGCCGTGTCTTGAAGCGTGTCAGCGTGGACGGTGCTCATGCGGCGGCTCCCTTGACGATGTGGATGATGTCCAGGCCGGCGGTCTTGGTGTCGGCCCCGGCGGCCACCTTAATGGCGGCGCGCACCCGGTTGTAGGTGCCGCAGCGGCAGATATTGGTCATGGCCGCATCGATGTCGGCGTCGGTGGGCCTGGGCTTGTCTTTCAGCAGGGCGGCCGCAGCCATGATCATGCCGCTCTGGCAGTAGCCGCATTGCGGCACGTCCAGCGCGGTCCAGGCTTTTTGCAGCGGGTGGCTGCCATCAGGCGACAGGCCCTCGATGGTGGTGATCTTCTGGCTGGGCTGCACGGCGGCGGCCGGCAGCACGCAGGAGCGCACGGGTGCGCCATCGATGTGCACGGTGCAGGCGCCGCACTGGGCCACACCGCAGCCGTATTTGGTGCCGGTCATGCCCAATTGCTCGCGAATCACCCACAGCAGCGGGGTGTCCGGCTCGGCCTCGAAATTCATGGGCTTGCCGTTGACGTTCAATTGGGGCATCGCAGACTCCGGGTGACGACAGATCCCGTTTGTCGCACGGCCGGCGCTGGGCCGGGGTGGCGATAATCATCAATTCCCCTTGCCGCCCTGGGAAATTCTCTGGTGAACGCCCCCACACCCCTGGCCGCCACACTGGCCCCCACCGCCCTGCTCGACAGCGATGACCCGCAGGTGCGAGGGTTTTCCCGCACGCATGCCCGGGGTGCGGACGAGCGCGAGCGGGCGGTGGCGCTGTACTACGCCGTGCGCGACGGTTTCCGCTACGACCCCTACCGGATCGACCTCTCGGTGGCCGGCATGCGCGCCAGCCATGTGCTGGAGATCGGCGTGGGCTGGTGCGTCACCAAGGCGGCTTTGCTGGCGGCCGCGGCCCGGGCCGCCGGCATCCCCGCCCGCGTGGGCTACGCCGACGTGCGCAACCACCTGAGCACCGAGCGCATGCGCCAGACCATGAAGACCGACCTTTTCGTCTGGCACGGCTACACCGAACTCTGGCTGGACGGCGCCTGGGTCAAGGCCACGCCGGCCTTCAACATCGAGCTGTGCGACCGCTTCGGCCTGCTGCCGCTGGAATTCGACGGCCGCGCCGATTCGCTGTACCACCCGTTCGACAAGGCCGGCCACCGGCACATGGAGTACATGCGCGAGCACGGCAGCTTCGACGACATGCCGCTGCAGCGCATCGTCGACGACTTCGATCGCTACTACCCCGGGATGGTGGCTGCTGGCAACCCGTTGAAGTCGGCCAGCTTCGAGGCCGACGTGGGGCGCGAGACGGGCTGAACGCTTGTCTTGAAATCCCGCTGCCCCACCCCAACTGGGGCTTTTCGTAGGCGAGCGCCTCCCGCCGCCGGCATCACCTCAACCCTCAAAGCCCATGGACAAGAAGACCCATTCCTTCCAGGCCGAGGTGCAGCAGATCCTGCACCTCGTCACCCATTCGCTGTACTCCAACAAGGAGATCTTCCTGCGTGAGCTGGTCTCCAACGCCTCGGACGCCTGCGACAAGCTGCGCTTCGAGGCCCTGGACAACGCGGCCCTGTTCGAAGACCAGCCCAATTTGGACGTGCGCGTCTTCTTCGACGCCGAGGCCAAGACCCTGACCATCCGTGACAACGGCATCGGCATGAGCCAGGAGGAGGCCATCGCGCACCTGGGCACCATTGCCAAGAGCGGCACGCGCGAGTTCATGTCGCGCCTGGAAGGCGACCAGAAGAAGGACGCGAACCTGATCGGCCAGTTCGGTGTGGGCTTCTACTCCGGCTTCATCGTGGCCGACCGCATGACGGTGGAATCGCGCCGCGCCGGCCTGGGCGCCGACCAGGGCGTGCGCTGGAGCAGCAGCGGCACGGGCGACTTCGAGGTCGAGACCATAGACAAGCCCGCGCGCGGCACTGACGTCATCCTGCATCTGCGCGAGGACGAGGCCGAGTTCCTGTCCACCTGGAAGCTGAAGTCCGTCATCAGCAAGTACTCCGACCACATCTCGCTGCCCATCCTGATGAAGAAGGAGGAGTGGGACGCCGAGGCCAAGCAGCAGGTGGTCAAGGACGAGTGGGAAACCGTCAACAAGGCGGCCGCCTTGTGGGCCCGAAGCAAGAGCGACGTGACCGACGCCGAGTACCAGGAGTTCTACAAGCAGATCAGCTACGACAGCGAAGCGCCGCTGGCCTACACGCACAACCGCGTGGAAGGCCGCACCGAGTACACGCAGCTGCTGTACGTGCCGGCCAAGGCGCCGTTCGACCTGTGGAACCGCGACAAGCGCGGCGGTGTCAAGCTGTACGTCAAGCGCGTGTTCATCATGGACGACGCCGAGGCGCTGATGCCGGTGTACCTGCGCTTCGTCAAGGGCGTGATTGATTCTGCCGATCTGCCGCTGAACGTCAGCCGCGAGCTGCTGCAGGAAAGCCGCGACGTCAAGGCCATCCGCGAGGGCTCCACCAAGCGCGTGCTGTCCATGCTGGAAGACGTGGCCGAGAACCAGAAGGACAAGTACGCCGAGTTCTGGGGTCAGTTCGGCGCGGTGCTGAAGGAAGGCGTGGGCGAGGATTTCGGCAACCAGGAACGCTTGGCCAAGCTGCTGCGCTTTGCCTCCACGCAGCAGGACGAGGGGGTCTCCTTCGCCGATTACGTTGGCCGCATGAAGGAGGGCCAGGAGGCCATCTACTACATCACCGCGGACACGCTCGCCGCCGCCAAGGGCAGCCCGCAACTTGAGGCCTTCAAGAAGAAGGGCATCGAGGTGCTGCTGCTGACCGACCGCGTGGACGAGTGGATGCTCAGCCACCTGTACGAGTTCGACGGCAAGCCGCTGCAAAGCGTGGCCAAGGGCTCGTTCGACCTGGGCAAGCTGCAGGACGAGGAAGAGAAGAAGCAGGCCGAGGCCGCGGCCGAGTCCTTCAAGCCGGTGCTGGAAAAGCTGCAGGCCGCGCTCAAGGACCGCGCCAAGGACGTGCGTGCCTCCACCCGCCTGGTGGATTCACCCGCTTGCCTGGTGGTGGAAGACGGCGCCATGAGCGGCCACCTGGCACGCATGCTCAAGCAGGCCGGTCAGGCGGCACCGGAGACGAAGCCGATCCTGGAGGTGAATCCGGGCCACGCCTTGGTCAAGAAGCTGGAGTCCGATGCGCGCTTCGAAGACCTGGCGCACGTGCTGTTCGACCAGGCCGTGCTGGCCGAAGGCGGGCAGCTGGAGGACCCCGCCGCGCACGTGCAGCGCATGACGCGGCTGCTGACGGCTGCTTGACCCGCCGTTGTGCCAGTTGCGCTGCTCAGGAGCTTCAGCGAGCGGATTTGGTACGAAGCCGCGCCTGAATGTCGGGCAGCACGGTTTCGTAATCAAATCCGTTTTGGCCCGGCACGTGGGAGATGGTGGTGCGACCGTCCAGCCACTGACGCAGACTGGCCCGCTCGGCTTCCTGGTTCAGAGGAAAGTGGGTTCGGCCCGGCACGATGACCACGGTCAGGTTGCCGGGCTCACTGACGAACTTTCGCTCGAAGGTGACATCCCTAACCGCAGTGCTGGGCGGAAACACCACCCAGGGGTCAGCCTCTTCCAATGACTGCCACATCGGCACTTTGGTGTTCCAGCGCCAGGTGTGCTCAAAGGTCGACTGCAAGCCCTGCTTGATGCATATGCCGCCCTTGATCCGCGGGTCGTCGGTCAAGTGGATCGAGTACACGGTACGGCAGCCCTCGCTGTGACCGCTCAGAAGAATCGGCAGGTCGGCCATGCCCCGCAACCAACCGGCTACGGTCATCACCTCCTGCGCGCGCGCTGCCAGCCGCGCAGGGTTGGTGGCCTGATAGATCCCCTCCTGCTGGCGCTCCCCAGATTGCCGGCGCATATCCGCCTCCGAGGTGCCTGGGCAGCCGACCTTGTTGCCCTCGCGGGTCACGAATTCGGGGGTCACCACCGCGAAACCGTTCTGTAGATAGAACTGCGCGACATTGGTCTCCAACACCCACTGCCCGCCACAACCGTGGTTGTGAATCACCACACCGCGGATGGACCCCCGTGGCATGCGAGAAAGCAGCACCTCGAACTTTTCCCGGTACACCGCGCCGAAAACCGGAATGAAGAAGTTGCTACGGTCGAGAATGTTCCTGCCGTGCTCGGCGCTGTAGGCGGGTGCGTCCTTCCAACCGGGCATGCCGCCAGCGGCGACGACGAGCCGTGGCCTGTCGGTTTGGGCAGACGCCGGAGGGGTGCAGCAAACAGCCCACAGGGTCAGCCAGCATGAAATGAAGTTCCGGATGCTCATGGCGTTTTCCTCTTGGTTGCGGCGCTTTCAAGCTCGCGGTCTGGCCTTGCACAGACCGTTTGCGCAAGCGATCAGACTCACCCGCGCCCTGGGTGGGCAGCCGATTGTGGGCCGCCCAATGGAGTGGGTTGGGCGCCCCAGCAGGTGCGCCGGGTCTCCAGCGTCTGCCAGGACCTGTCCGCGTACAGGCCTGCTGTGAGCGACTTCCATCCCATACCGCCGGGCCCCAATGTGGGCACACAACTGGCGGCGCTGCGAAGGGCGCAGAAGCGACGTCGCGCGGCATCTGTGACCGCGAGTCTGGCGAGTCCCCAGTCGACTGCCGAGTCTTCTTGTTCTCCCGCCACAGGCACCCAGGCGCCGACCACCGACGCTGAAACCTGGTTCGCCGCCCAGGGCTGGCAGCCCTTTGCCTTCCAGCGCGAGGTCTGGACCCACATGGCCGCAGGCCGCAGCGGTCTGCTGCATGCCACCACGGGCGCGGGCAAGACCCTGGCGGCGTGGTGTGGTGCCCTGGCGGTCTGCCGTGCCGAGCCTCAGCCTGCGGGCGCGTCAGGGCTGCGGGTGTTGTGGATCACGCCCATGCGGGCGCTGGCGGCCGACACCACGCTCGCGCTGCAGGCCGCCGCTGATGGCCTGGGCATGGGTTGGGCGGTGGAGCAGCGCACCGGCGACACCGCGGCCGCCACCAAGGCGCGCCAGCGCAAGACCTGGCCGCCAGCCCTGGTGACCACGCCCGAGAGCCTGAGCCTGATGCTGGCCATGGCCGACAGCGCCGCCGTGCTGGGCGGTGTGCAGGTGCTCATCGTCGACGAGTGGCACGAGCTGCTGGGCAACAAGCGCGGCACCCAGGTGTTGCTGGCGCTGGCACGCCTGCGGCGCTTGAATCCCCAGCTGCGGGTGTGGGGCCTGTCGGCCACGCTGGGCAATCTGGACGAGGCCTGCCAGGCGCTGGCCGGGGCGGGCGGTGTCATCGTCCGCGGCGCGGTGCCCAAAGCCTTGACGGTGGACAGCCTGATTCCGCCGACCATGGAGCGCTTTCCCTGGGGCGGCCACCTGGGCCTGCGCCTGCTGCATGAGGTGGTGGCCGAGCTGGAGGGCAGCGCGTCCAGCCTGGTGTTCACCAACACGCGCTCGCAGGCCGAGCTCTGGTACCAGGCCCTGCTGGAGGCCCGGCCCGATTGGGCGGGGCTGATCGCGCTGCACCACGGCTCGCTCGACCCCTCGGTGCGCCAGTGGGTGGAAGCCGGGCTGAAGGCCGGGCAGCTCAAGGCCGTGGTCTGCACGTCCAGCCTGGACCTGGGCGTGGACTTCCTGCCGGTGGAGCGCGTGCTGCAGATCGGCTCGCCCAAGGGCGTGGCGCGGCTGCTGCAGCGTGCCGGACGCTCGGGCCACGCGCCGGGCCGGCCGTCGCGCATCACGGTGGTGCCCAGCCATGCGCTGGAGTTACTGGAGGCCGCAGCCGCCCGGCGCGCTGCGGCCGCGGGGCGGATCGAGTGCCGCGAGCCGCCCCCCTGGCCGCTGGACGTGCTGGTGCAGCACCTGCTGACCCTGGCCGTCGGCCCGGGCTTCGAGCCTGACGCCCTGTTCAAGGAGGTGAAGAGCGCCTGGCCCTACCGCGATCTGGACCGCGACAGCTTCGACTGGTGCCTGGGCTTCACGGTCCACGGAGGCACGTCTCTCGCCGCCTACCCCGAGCACCACCGCATCGTGCGCGACGAGTCCGGCGTCTGCCGGGTGGCCAACCCGGCCGTGGCGCGCCGCCACCGCATGAGCATCGGCACCATCGTGTCCGACGCGGCCATGAGCGTGCAGTGGCTCAACGGCGGGCGCATCGGCAGTGTGGAAGAGAGTTTCATCGCCAGCCTGCGCGAGGGTGACTGCTTCATCTTCAGTGGCCGCGTGCTGCAACTGGTGCGAGTGCGCGACCTGACGGCCTTCGTCACCAAGGCGCCGGGCAGCCAGGGGGCCGTGCCAGTGTGGCAGGGCGGCAAGATGCCGTTGTCCAGCGAACTGGCTGACTCTGCGCTGGCCCTGCTGGACGAAGCCGACGCGCTGCGAAGTGCCGGGGGTAACGCGGGAACCGGGGGCAGCGCGGCAGACAGCCAGGCAGATAGCAAGGCAGACAGCGCGGCCCTGGCCGAGGCGCGGCTCGCCACCCACCCGGAGCCCGAACTGCGCGCGCTGGCGCCGCTGCTGGCGCTGCAGGCCCGCGTCTCGGCCTTGCCGTGCGCGAAGCGCATCGTGTTCGAGATGATCGAGACCGACGAAGGCCACCACCTGTTCGTCTACCCCCTGGCCGGGCGTATGGTGCACATCGGCCTGGGCGCGTTGCTGGCCTGGCGCGCCGCGCGCCAGCACACGGGCACCTTCAGCCTGTCCATGAACGACTACGGCTTCGAACTGCTGTCGCGCCGGCCCTTCGACTGGCCTGCGCTGCTGGAGCCGTCCGGTCCGGGTTCCTGGGCGCAGGGCTTGTTGAGCCCCGAGCACCTGGTGACTGACATCCAGCAGGCGCTGAACGCGACCGAGCTGTCGCTGCGGCGCTTTCGGGAGATTGCCCGCGTGGCGGGGCTGGTGTTCACCGGCTATCCCGGTGCCGGCCACAGCGCGCGCCAGGTGCAGGCCTCGGCCAAGCTGTTTTTCGACGTCTTCAAGCAGCACGATCCCGGCAACCTGCTGCTGGCCCAGGCCGAGGCCGAGACCCTGGCGCAGGAATTGGACGTGGAGCGTCTGCAACGCTGCCTGGCGCGCATGGCCGGGGCGGCGCAACTCAGCTTCACACGGCCGCAGCGCCTCACGCCCTTCGCCTTTCCCCTGATGATCGAACGCCTGCGCGAACGGGTGTCCACCGAACAGCTGCACCAACGTGTGCTGCGCCTGCTGGCCGAGATGGAGGCGGCGCTGGCCCCTGCGGCCGCCGTGCAGCCCAGACCCCAGCGCCGCCCTCGCCCATGACCCCGGTAACCGCTGGCGATGCCGTGCACCTGCTGCCCGACGGCCGCGCCTTGTCCCTGCTGCCCGAGCGCGCCGCCTGGCTGGCCGAGGCTGGCCTGCTGCTGGTGGCCGACGCGCATTTCGGCAAAGGTGCGAGCTATCGGCGGCTGGGGGTGCCCGTGCCGCGCGGCACGACGCACGCCAACCTGACCCGGCTGGACGCGCTGGTGGGCCGTCTGACCGGTGTGCGCGAACTGGTGTTCCTGGGCGACTTCCTGCACGCGGCCAGTGGCCGCGCCACGGCCACGCTGCAGGCCCTGCGGGCCTGGCGCCAGCGTCATGCCCGGCTGGCCGTCACGTTGGTACGAGGCAATCACGACGATCATGCGGGGGACCCGCCAGCGGAGTTGGAGATGCAGGTGGTGGACGAGCCCTGGCTGCATGCCGGTCTGGCCTTGTGCCATGACCCGGCCACCGCGCGGCCGCCGCACTGCTACGCGCTCGCCGGCCACTTGCATCCGGCGGCCCGCTTGGGGCGCGGCTTCGACGCGCTGCGCCTGCCTTGCTTCCACGCCCGGGCCGATGCCGTGCTGGTGCTGCCGGCCTTCGGCGAGTTCACGGGCGGGGCCTTGGTGCGGCCTGCGGCGGGCGACAGGCTGTACCTGGTGGCGGGGCACCAGGTCTTGCCGCACACGCCCTCTGCAGGAGCCTGACGCCCTGGCCTGCCTTATCAGGTGTTTCCCGAACCAGCGTGAGATATCCCTCTCTTTGGCGCTTCACGTGCGAAAACCTGCTCTATCCTTCACCACACAATGGAGGTAACGGTGAGCGGCCGCAAGAGGCCGTACCCGTGCCCCAGGATCCGGAGGGAACCGCCCATGCGAATCAACCTGCCCGTCACCCAGCAGGAATACGACTATCCAGCCGACCAGATGCTGGTGTCGATGACCGATACCAAAGGGGTCATCACCCATTGCAATTCGGCTTTCGTAGGCGTCAGTGGCTTCACCTATGACGAGCTCATCGGCCAGAACCACAACCTGATCCGGCATCCGGACATGCCGCCGGCGGCCTTCAAGGACCTGTGGCGCACCGTAGGCCGTGGCCGCCCATGGACCGGCATGGTCAAGAACCGCCGCAAGGATGGCAGTCACTACTGGGTGGTGGCCAATGTCACTCCCATCATCGTGGGCGGCAAGCCGCAAGGCTACATGTCGGTGCGGGTCAAGCCCGACCGCCAGCAGATCCAGGAGGCCGAGGCCCTGTACGCGCGCATGCGTCAGGACGCCGAAGCCGGCCGCACCAAGGTGGAATTGATTGGCGGGGAAGTGCGCGGGGTCGGCCTGCTGGCCAAGCTGAAGAATCTCACGCGCCTGACGTTGCGCGGGCAACTGGCCCTGGCGCTGCTGGTGATGGTGCTGCTGTCGGAGGTGCCCGTGCTGCTGGGCGTGGAAGGGGATTGGCGGGGGCCGATCCAGGCGCTGGCCGGGCTGGTGGGGGCCGGTATCGTGCTGGCCTGGTTCCAGTTGCGGGTGCAGAACCCGCTGCAGTCTGCAGCCCAGTTCACCAACGATCTGGCGGGCTGCAATCTCACCGGTGACCTGCCGGGACGCTACGCAGAGCCCGTGGAAGGGCTGGTGCGCAGCCTGCGCCAGATCCGCGTCAATCTGCGTGCGGTGGTCAGCGATGTGCGCAAGGAGATCGAAAACTTCACCACCGCCGCCAACGAGATCGCAGCCGGTGGCATGGACCTGTCCAGCCGCACCGAGGCGCAAGCCAGCGCTTTGCAGGAGACGGCCGCGTCCATGGACGAGCTGTCGGGCACGGTGCGGCAGACGGCCGACACCGCCAACCAGGTGCTGGACCACAGCATGCAGGGCCGCGAAGTGGCCGAGCGTGGCGGCGAGGCCATCCGCCAGGTCAGCCAGACCATGGGTGGGGTGCATGCCAGCTCCGCCCGCGTGCGTGACATCGTGGGCACGATCGAGAGCATTTCCTTCCAGACCAACATGCTGGCGCTGAACGCCGCAGTGGAAGCGGCCCGGGCTGGCGAGCATGGCCGCGGCTTTGCCGTGGTGGCCTCCGAAGTGCGCGCTCTGGCCAAGCGCAGCGACGAGGCGGCCAAGGAGATCCGCGGCCTGATCGGCGAGTCCACCGAGCGCATCGGGGAGGCGAGTTCCCAGATGGCGTCGGCCAGCGACACCGTCGAGCAGACCTTGCGCTCGGTGCGGGAGGTTACCGAACTCATCAAGCACATCACCAACGCCTCGCGTGAGCAGGCCTCGGGGATTGCCCAGGTCAACCAGGCTGTGACGCAGCTGGACTCCGCCACTCAGCAGAACGCGGCCCTGGTCGAGGAGTCTGCCGCTGCCGCTGCCGGCCTGAGCCAGGGTGCGGTCTCGATGGCGCGTTCGGTCGCGGTCTTCCAGTTGTGAATGGGGTAATGGCCGGGGCTGTGCGCAACGACCTGGACGATCGCGAGTTCGCGTTCTCCAGTGCCGACTTCGAGCGCGTGCGCCGGCTGATCTACGAGCGCGCCGGCATCAGCCTGCACGAGGGCAAGCAGGCCATGGTGTACAGCCGGCTGTCCCGCCGCCTGCGCGACGTGGGCATGGGCAGCTTCTCGGAGTATCTGCAGTGGCTGGAACACGCGCAGGGCCCCGCGGGTGAGCAGGAATGGCAGGAGTTCATCAACAGCCTGACCACGAACCTGACTTCATTCTTCCGCGAGAACCACCATTTCCCGCTCCTGGCCGCCGAGCTGCGGCGCGACCCCACGCGCCGCTGGCGCATCTGGTGCAACGCCGCCTCGACGGGCGAGGAGCCGTACTCCATCGCCTTGACCGTGTGCGAAGCCCTGGGGCCGTCCGCTGCGGTCACGGTGCTGTGCAGCGACATCGACACCAAGGTGCTGGCCAAGGCCCAGGCCGGCATCTACCCGGCCGATGTGCGCGGCCTGAGCACCGACTTGCTCAAGCGCTATTTCTTCCGCGGCACCGGCCGCAACGAAGGCCTCATCCGAGCCCAGCCGGTGCTGCAGCGCCTGCTCGAGTTCCGCTCGTTCAACCTGGTGGACAACCATTGGGCGTTGGGCGAGCCCTTCGACATCGTGTTCTGCCGCAACGTGATGATCTATTTCGACGGCCCGACGCAGCGCGGCGTGCTCGAGCGCATGCATCGCGTGATGAAGCCCCAAGGCCTGCTCTTTGCCGGCCACTCCGAGAACTTCGGTGACTCGCGCGACCTGTTCAGGTTGCGCGGCCAGACGGTCTACGAGAGCGTCTGATGAACATGGCCGATGTCGCGCCTTCCGCTTCCGCGCCGCTGGCTCCTTGGGCTGGCCATCTGGCGCGCCTGAAGGCGGCGCGCCGCGCGCCGGGCGAGGCCTCGTTCTTCTGGTACGAAACCCACTTCCAGAGCATCGCCGTGAAGGTGTTGCCGGGCGAGTACTACGTGGAGACCGAGAACATCCTTATCATGACCACGCTGGGCTCTTGCATCGCCTGCTGCCTGTGGGATCGCAAGAGCCATATCGGCGGGCTGAACCACTTCATGCTCCCCGAGGGCGGCAGTGGTGACGGGCGCTACGGCACCTACGCCATGGAACTCCTGATCAACGAGATGCTCAAGCGCGGAGCGCAGCGCGGCAACCTCGAGGCCAAGGTCTTTGGCGGAGGACAGGTCATCGCCGGCATGGACACGATGAACGTCGGCTTGCGCAACACCAGCTTCGTCCTGGACTATCTGAAAACTGAACACATCCCCGTCGTGAGCAAGGACGTGCTGGACATCTACCCGCGCAAGGTCTGCTTTCTGGCGGCCAGCGGCAAGGCCCTGGTCAAGCGCCTGGCGCCCACGCAGGCGGCGTCGCTGCTGGCCCAGGAACGCGCGGCCGCGCAGCGCGTCACGCCTGCCGCGTCGGCCGGCGGTTCAGTGG
>Ga0315900_10009942_pt1 | contig 11989 bp, 18 predicted proteins | sample LakEriMetagenome_FD_203521 | JGI IMG/M metagenome (GOLD analysis project Ga0315900, IMG submission 203521) | Freshwater fungal communities from buoy surface, Lake Erie, Ohio, United States - Buoy 12 MA114 | ecosystem: Environmental > Aquatic > Freshwater > Lake > Lake biofilm | place: USA: Lake...
TGGCAGCAGATCTTGACCCGGCCCATTCACCCTGATGACCAACCACCAACTGATGAGGATGAAGAAGATGCCCAGACCCAAGAGTGAGATCACTAGCGTTGCCGTCACGGTCAGCGCCAGGCTGATCCCGGCGCATTTCCAGGAATGGAAACGCCTGGGCGGCGTTGTGTGGTTGCGCCAGCAGTTGCGTGAGTCAATTCAAAAGCAAAAGGAGCAAAGCAAATGAGCGCATTTAGGTTTGGTATTTTTCTGGCAGTGATGCTGCCCTTTTTCGGGTTCCTGTGCCGGGTGGCCGTGGAGCTTTTCAATTATGGATACAACGCGCTGTGACCGGCTGGCGCAAGAAACAAATCAAGGAGCAAGAACAAATGAAAGCACCACCACCAAGTAAAGAGTTGTGCCTGCTGATGGCAAAGATTACTTACCCCCGCGATGAAAAACTCAGTTGGACTTGGCTATTCGCTTGGGGATTCCATGATGCGTATGTCGAGGGTTGGTATGAGGATTGGAAACCATGACTAAAGAAATCATTGATATGGCACAAGAATGTGGATTGATTGGTATGCGCCCATACATTGATGGCATCTATTCTGAGGCACTTGTGGCCTTTGCCAAGCTGGTGGTAGAGGCAGAGCGTGAGGCGTGTGCAAAGATGGTAGACCACATTTTGAAAGAGGGTGGCGGCACATGGGGCGATGCCATCAGAGCAAGGGGACAAGCATGACACCACAACAACTAAAGGCCATGAAGATGGCGCTTGAGGCGTTGGAGCTATTGACGGACACGGAGCAGACATTTGACGCGCTAGATTATGGTGATAACGCCATCACCGCCCTTGAAGAAGTGCTGGCAGAACACGCCATGCGTGAAGTCCAAAGGCTTGGGCAAGAGATTGAGCAAGAGCCTGTGGCGTGGACATTACTTTTGATTGGAGAGCATCATGGCTTGGTGGGTAAAGCTGGAGACAAATTTGTAGGCCATCCTGAGCATTACGAGCGTGTTGATGTCTACCCTACCCCACCAAAGCGCACATGGGTTAATTTGACCGATGAAGACCGCAACGATTGCTTGGTAGAGGCAGACCCCTGCGAATGCTTGGCAACTCCAGAGGCGCAGGAGTTGATGCGCTGTGTCGAGGATAAATCAAGGAGCAAGAACCAATGAAAGCACAACAAGTCTTCATGGCACTGATGGCCTCAAAGGGCTACACCCCAGCAGATCTCGCCTGGGACGGCAACAAGTTCACCAACAGCAACATCACCACCCGCTGGAATTACTTTCTGCTCGGTTGGGAAATGAGAGGTGTAATGTGATCACGCAATCAACAACAAGGAGTGAAATCATGGCAAATGAAACAACCCGCAAGTTCCCCAGGACCTTCACAGAGGCCTTTCCCAACTCGCTCGAGAATGGCGCGGCCATCGAGATCCACGTCCATGAGTGCAGCACCGCTGAGAAGATCATTCGCGTGATCAGCCTCGTTGGCCTGATCGTGGTGGCACTTGATTGCTTGGTCTGGAGGGTTTGAAGATGAGCAACAAAGATACAGGTGGGCCAGCGTTTCCCGTACACCCAGATATGGCAGCCCAGTTGGGTTGCGTCCCCAGTTCATCAGATGCAGGCATGAGTTTGCGCGATTACTTTGCGGCTCAAGCATTAACTGGCGCTCAAATATGGGATGCCGTCATCAATGGAAAAAATGCTCAATTTAGTGCAGGCACAGAAAAACTTGCAGAAGTGGCTTATGCAGTAGCAGACGCAATGCTGAAGGCGAGACAACAATGAGCGAATCAATGCAACAACAGATCGACCTTGAGGTCAACAAGATGCGTGCCCCTGGTGGCATGGCAGGGGTCATGCTGAACCGCCATGAGTATGAGCAGCTCATCAGGAAGGCCATCACCAATGGCACGCTCATCGGGTACGTTCATGGCGAGACATTCACCCGCGAGCGCATGGAGCGCAAGTACCGGGACATGGAGCATGAGAACCAGCTCTTGCGCGAGAGGGTCAAGGACCTTGAGCTTGAAGTCATTGCCGCTGCCAAATGAAATCGACCAGGCTGCCACGGTTGATCAAGGTCATCACTGACATTGGCATGACAACGGCAGAGATCGCAGAGACGATACACTGCACGCCCAGGTCGGCCAGGATGCTCGTCAAAAGACTCAGAGATGAGAACCTGGTCCATATCCAGCAGTGGGTCAGGATCGTTGGGTACGACAACCCTGTGGCTGTTTACAGGTACGGCATCGGGGTTGACGCTGCCCGGCAGCCACCTGTCAGTTCAACAGACAGAGTGCGCAAGTGGCGGCGCAAAGAGTCACTCGATGACAAGGCATTCAGAATGGCCCGGCAGCGTGGCCGTAATGTGAAAATCAAACGCGACCCGCTGACGGCGGCGTTTTATGGAGACGTGAAGTGAAGATTTATAAGCTCAAGATATACAGCAATCAAGGCCACGTCAATGAGTTTTATATGCCAAACAAAACACTGTGCAAGCAGATCTTCAAAAAGGCATTGTCAAATACTCAAGATGGCGAACACTTGAAATTTACAATTCAAGAAGAAATCATTCCATCAGACAAAGGTGGAATGTGTTTCTGGCTTAATCAATCAGGCATATCAAACATCGACAGTAAGCCTGCCGCGCCTCCAGCGCCGGCAGCCAGGCCAGCAGCCAATGCTGGATCTGCGCTGCCATAAATCAGGCGGCGATAGTCTTGGGTTGGGCTTAAAGGGATAAGACGGCCAGTCATTGGGTCTTTTCTGGTTTGCATTGCGCCAGCCTCTGAGAACGTGTCGCGCACCAACTTGTACTCTTCCGGCGTCATACGCTGCATCGATGTTGCCATCGGGTTCAATGCGGCGTGAGGTTCAGCACGCGAGCGCTGATAGTCCCAGTCATACCATTGGTTGGAGAACCCGCCAATGCCACGCTTTGCACCGCCTTGCTGGATCTGGCTCAAAGCCTCTGTGTACATTGGGCCAATGGTTTGCGCTTTATCTGGTTGATAAAAAGGCAGGTTGGCTAAGTGAGGTGGAATTGTTGATCTCATTTGACCCGTCTTGGCATCAATGAATTTTGTCTCTGATGGTGTTGATACAACGTCTCTAAATTTTTCAGCCTCAATTGCATCTGCATTTTCACCAGCAAGACGGCGTGCCGCCTCATATGTTTTGCGCTGATTCTTTGCTGTTTCCTGCAAGTTATATGCGTTGAGCATTTGCTGCTCATAAATTGGTTTTGTTGCCGGGTTGGCTTTGACGGCCTCGCGTGTCAGATCTGCAATGTGTCGATCAATTGCTGAGATATTGGACGTTTGTGGCTCAATCATGGCAAAGCCAAGAGAACCAGTTTTAGGACCAAGTCCTCGCACCTGGTTCATCAAACGCTCAACATATTGAGCCTCTGGCTCATTTGGCATCATTCTGAAAAATGACGGGTCTTGGAACATCATCTTCCCAAGATCACTGACGTATTGCCGATTTGCAGTATTGGCAACGCCAGTGCCGCCACGGCCAGACGCCTGGATACCGTAAGCCTCATTGATGGCCCGGTTCATCAAGTTGGCTCCACCTTCAATTTGCTCGTTTGGCCCGACAGGAGAATAGCTGGCAAATTCTTTCATTTCTGCCATGCTGCGTGGCCGCATCTGCGCCCATTCGATCAAGTTCTTTGTGATCGGTGCATTGCCTGACGTAATGCCAAAACCAAGACGGTTCATCAGCTCGAGATCTGATGGGTTGGCACCGGGGTCCACAGACTGCACCAGGCGCTTGTGAATGTCGAGTGCGAGTGCAGGGTCCAGTTCGTTGTAATCGATGGCCTGGGCGCTGATTTTGGCCTGGTCGGCCAATGTCATTGGCTGCGGACTGTCCAAGCCGCCAGGAATTGTCAGCTCTCTGCGACTTCTCAAGTCACTCAATTTGACTTCTGGCGACTCTGCCATGGCAGGTCCAAACTCTTTAACGCGCTCCTCTTCAGTCATCAAGTGGACTGGTTTACGGCCATATTTCTTTTGGAATGCTTTGGCGCCTTCTGGCGTGTTGATGTCAAACGTGATGGGAGTGACTTTGGGGGTCACATTTTCGGCGCCAGTCTTTGCTGCTGCCATCTGTTTTTTTGTGGGCGGCACAACATACATTGGTTGCGGCGTGATCGGACCCAGTAACCCACCTTCACCCATCATAGCCCGGTTGACCTGACCAGCAGCCAGGCGACCATAACCCTTCAAGGCTGGGCCAAGGACCGGGATCGATTGCAGCAGTCCACCGCCAACAAGGCCAACTTCCGCAGCTTTCTCGGCAGCTCGTCTTGTCTCTGGGTCATCGAATATGCTATAGCCCAACTCGTCAGGGGCAGAGCCTAGAAGGCCCTGCATGAACCCATATGTGCGCGGGTCAGCAATGTCTGAAACATTGCGTGCCTGGGCGATCTGACGCGCTCTGGCGCCCTGCCTCGCGATGTTTGGGTTCCCTGTGTATGCACCTGTCGCCATCATTTCACCTCAATAAATCATTGACCAGCCAGATTTGAGCCGATTGCAAGGCCACCAGTCTGCCCAGCAATATATCCACCAGTGCCAGCAGCTCGGGCGCGTGCCTCGTTCATTCTGCGCATAGTGTCGGACAAATCAAGCAGTTTTTGCTGCTCACGCGAAAGCAAGATATTGCCAATCTGGTTGCGCACTGTCTCTGGAGTGCCAATTCGGCCAAATACATTCCCCGCTGATGTGATCATGCCGGGTATGTTTCCAGCAGCCACTGCCTGGCCTGCCTGCATCATCGGGGCAACGTCCAGATCTGCCAAACCAGCAGCCCTGGCCGCTGTCTGAGATCCACGGCCAGCAGACTCCAGGCCTTTGAGACGCGCCTCTTTTGCAACCGCTGCCGCGAATTGACGATAGTCGTTGTCAAACACGGCCTTGAGTCTTTCCTGGGTTGCAGGTTCTTTCCACATCTTGAGCAAAGACGTTTGACCGGCCTCTGTCCCGGTCTTCTGACGTAATGCCTGCAAAGCACCGATCTTGAATGCGTCAATCTCTGACTGACTCAAGTTGCGCATCTCTTGCTTAAAGTTGATGATGTCGCCAGCCAATGCCTTGCGGCCAAGTTCGGCAGCGTCCATCATCTGAGACGGCCCGGCCCACTTCTCCATGGCCTGGGCATACGCTGACATACCGCCAACCTTGGGGGATTTGTTGATCAAGGCGTTGATCAAGTCTTGGCGCACGTCATCATATGCATTGGCCTGCTGAGTGCCGCCAGACCGCTTGAGTGTCTGGGCAGAGTCATACAAAGACTGCTTCAATGTGTCGAGCACATTCATTGGGACCTGCTCGCCAACCTTCAGCTTGGACAGGTCAATGGTTTGACCCGTCTTTGTGCGGTACAGCAACTCAGCAGCGCCCTGTAAATTCTCAGAGCGCTTGAGCAGACCCATCAGGTTGTTGTCCACATTGACAATGGCTTTGTCAATCACGTTGTAGAAGGGGCGCGACTCAATGCGGCGCAGCTCGCTAAAGTTGTCAATACTTTGCTGAAACATAGACCCTTGAGTGCCCAAAGCCTCATCAGCAGCCGAAACAAGACGGCCAGCACGCCCAGCCTGTCTTTCCCTGATGGCACGTTCCAAAGCCTGTTTTGTCTCGCCTGGGAGGGTTGCGATAGTGTCGATCAGTTGGCGCATATTGGCACCGCCAACGTCAGCGATCCTAGCCTCTGGACCCAGCTTACCCATTCGGGTCTGGGACATGGTCAAGGCGCTTGAGAGCAGATCTGGCGGTGTATCGCGCAGCAATGCCTCGGCCACCTTTTGCTGGGCATAGGTTTCGGCCTTGGCAGGGGATACCCTGGCAGCGATCTGCTTGCCGGTGGCGCCAATTACACCCATGACTGGCTGAGTCAATGGGCCAACAACTCCACTGATGGCAGCACTCTTGGCAACGTCAGTTGCAATGTCGCCAACTGTCTCGCCCTCAGACGATCCAAGGCCACCGACTGCACCAAACCCAACGCCAGTTGTACCGGCCTGCGCCATGCGCTGACCCATGCCCATGATGTTCCCCTGGGCTGCTGGCTGGGTGAGGTATTGATAGAGTTGCGCCATCTTTGGAGACATAGCCTCAACCACAGGCGTCACGGCCTTGGTGACGGCCTGGGATACCTTGGCAGGTGCTCCAAGCATGATGGTTGGCAGCGATGCTGCGGCCTGCAAACCAACAGATCTCCATGGGTTTGCCTTTGTGTAAGAGTCAGCAGCACCGCGAATAACATCTCGCTGCTCTTGGTATGCCTGTGACAGTGGCTTGCCTTCAGTCATGGCCTTGAATGGGGCTGAAACAGCGCCAGCGATCTCATCATAAAAGCCCATGGTTGGGCCTTGCATGGCGGCCAGGAAACCTTTTTCGAGTTCTGATTTCTTTGCGCCAGCCTCAAATGCCGGTGACTTGCGCTCAGACAAAAACTTCAGCACCTCATTGGTCGTGTAGTTGTTCTCAATTGCAGCCTGGATTTGGGGCGCAACATCTGGCATCTGAGACAGATATTGAATGATCTCGTCATCTTGGTATCCCTCTTTACGGGCTGCATTAATCTGCTGTTTTATGCCGTCCATGATCCTGCCTTATCTTGTAAAAATTTCCGACAATGATCGGCGTGGTTGACCTGCTGGCGCTGCACCAGGAGCACCGCCAGGCACTCTCATAATGGATGGGATATTTGCTGGCCCACCAAGTGCCTTATCAAGTGTCACGCCAGTGCTCTCACCAAAGTCAATGTACTCGCCACGTTTTTGGTTGTATGCCTGACCAGCAGCCGCATACAGCTCATTGGACAATTGTCTAAAGTCAGCGCGTTGTGTTGGGGTCAATTTATTGCCAGAGGCCCACAAAGTGAAATAGTTTTGCAGCCGATCCATGCGGCCAGACGCTGCCATGGCGATACCCAATTCAGACTCTCGGACAACAGATCCAGGGTCCAGCAATTTCATCACCTTGGTTGCGCCTGCAACGTCACCGATTGGCGTGCCCTGGTCAAGTGATGTGAGAACCTGACCATACGCTGACTTCATGTCGTTGAAGTCTTTGTAGATCGGTTCAGACATAAATGTCTTCTTGGCTGACATCTTGTTTTCAAAGCCCTTTTGACCAACGTCAACATTGACGTTACTCGCGCCAGATCTGCGAATCGCCATGATGTTTTCCATGGTGACCGGCATATTTGCGGCCTGCAACAATCTGACCTCAGTTGGAGATGCCTCGGCCTTTGGAGATACTCCAGTGACAACCTTATAGCTGCCATCTTCGTAGTACTGGACAAGTGTCGGCGTGCCGTTAACCATTGCCTCTTGCGGTTGACCAGTTGGTTTTACGTCAGGCGCAACGGGTGCCGGGATAACGCCACCAGTTTTGGTTTGCAAATAATACTTACCGTCAGCGCCTCTGAATGGGGGACCCATGACCTCTTGAGGCTGCATGAATTTCAGCATCTCAGGGATGCCTTTTTCAGCAGGCAAACCAGACAGCAGTTGACGCATTTGTGGGGTCAATGCAGCATTGCCAGGCATTGCGCCAGGCACTGCACTGGGTTGTATTTCCTGGCCGATCATGGCCGCACGCTCAACTGTTGGGCCGACAGGCATCCCAGGCATGGCGATGGCCTGATCGGGCGTAATTGTCTGAGGCTGGCCCTGCTGACCAAGGATTTGCTGATACCTCTCTTGGAGAGCCTGGGCGCGTTTTGCTTCATCGAGTTTCTGCCGTGTCAGCAATTGTTGAATCGCACCCTCTTGGGCCTTGCCATAGCTGGCGGTCCCAGCCTGCAAGCCTGCACCAAGCGCTTGGCCCAGTGAGATGGGCACTGGAGATGGGCCACCTGCTTGGAGCAGGGCCGCAGCAGTGGACAACAGCGCTTGGCGTTGCATCGACTCTTGTTGTTGAGGCGCCAAATATTCGCTCAGGGCAGACGTGCCACCGCCAAACAAGTCACCCAGCAAGCCCATGTTCATTGTTGCCATGATGTTGATTCCTTAACCTAGACCCAGCAAACCACCAAGGATTGCGCCATAACCTGCATACTGAGGGTTGGTAGTTCCACCTATCAATTTGCCCAATTCGGCGCCACCCAGAGCACCGCCAAAAGCACTCGCGGTCTGGTTGCGGAAGATCGGTGTGGTTGTCGTGCCGCCAAGGTTTGGCACGTTTTGGCCCAAGGCACTGCCAGTCAGGCCAAGGCGCTCAGAGGCCAGGTTGCGTGCAGCGTCAAGCCGCGCCTGGGCCAACTGCTGGCGTTGCTGCTCGGCAGTCATTACGGCCTGCGCACCCGTCATGCCCAGGTTTTGCTGCTGGGCACCCAAAGCACCCAACTGGCCCACGGCAGTCTGGCGTATGCCAGCGCCAGCGATCTGGTTGGCAGCGTTGGCCCTGGCCGCTTCCATGGCCCTGGCAGCATCAGTCTGGCCCAGGCCAGCAGCCGTGGTGAACCCGGCAGAGCGCAACTGAGCCGCAATCTCGGCTGATCGGCGCGTGTAGTCCTCGTTTGCGAGTGACTCAGCAATTGCCTGGCGCGAGCCACCAAATGCCTTGGCACCCACTGCGCGTGTCTGCTGGGTTTGCTGGGAGATCTGGCGCTGGCGCTCAATGTCTGCCAGCGTATTCTGCACAACCTGTTGCTCGTAAGGGTTTTGGTAAGCACTCATGTACTGAGCGCCCGTCATGGCCTGGATCTGATCAGGCGTATACCCAGCCTCTTTGAGGGCCAATTGAGCTGCCCGGTTGGTAGTCTGCTGACCCGTACCGCCAATGCCGGTGGCCGTGAGCTGCTGCTCTGCCGTGGCATAGCCCGGGGTGAAACCCTCAAACTGACGGGTTCCAAGACCTGCCGCTGCGGTTCTGGCATCGGCCAACTGCTGCAAATATGCAGCCTTAATGTCAGGATCGATAGACGTTGAGCTTGTTGAAGATGACGGCGTGCTGCTTCCACCCAATGCCTTTGCGGCCAAGCCTGCGCCAGCCAATGCCAAAGATGGATTTGCTTTTGCAAAATCCAGTGCGCCGGTAAGCAATCCACCAAGACCACCAGCACCAACAGCGCCAGCACCTCCAGTCATGGCATCTAAACCAAGACCCATATCAAATGCGCCGGTTGCAGCACCAGCAGTGCCAGCACCACCCAACGCATTCATGATGTATGGAGCGCCGAAATATGCAGCAGTACCTGCCGCGATCAATGGCGCATTCTGAGACAAGCTCAGGTCTTTATCCACCTTTGCCAGCGCATTGCTGGTGCTGCCGACAGGATCGGCGATAAAACTGCTTGCGGCACTGCCTAGTTGATTTAATGCGCCCATTTGAACCTCAAAGTTGCTTCATACGTTCTGAATAAACCATCATCGATCTTCTTGACCTCTGACGGGTAGGTGAGTTGTGCAATCAAGTCATTGATCCTGGGGTTGTCGTAGAACGTGACGGCATAGTCGTATCCATGTTCCTTCAAGTCATCAAGGTACTTTTGCACATTGGACACAAGGTCTTTTGCACGCTCACCATTAATGCAATGAAATTCAATGCCGTTTTTCTCGATCTTCTTTGTGAGTATCAGAGTGTCACCCTGACGCACAACAAAGTTCCCCGTCTTGGGCGCATTCATCAAACCATCAAAGTAGGCGTCAACCGTCATGGCAAAGCCACCATAGTTCTTCGCCAGGTCTTCGGTGAGGATTTGCCTAATGTCTTTCATGGTCAAATTTTAAGCCTCAACGCTTGCCAGCGGCGATCACGTCCAAACGGTTGATGCCAACTCTCCAGTCATCGAGCACCGCCCCTGTGTACCTGACCTTTACCTGGCGACCAGTGAACCGCACATCTGTCGGCTGACTTGCCGTATATGGGCCGTAAGTTGTCTCGGTTGAAGTTGGATACATTCGCGTTTTGAACGACACAACAACCTCGCCCAGGGTTTGCTCGTCAGGGATGATTTGCCGCACGCTCATCACCTGCTCACCCGTTCCGATCTCCACAGGACCAGACTCAGCGTAGGGCGCGACAGAGTCATATGCAAACCCAACTTCATGCTCGTAAATGTAACCATCCGCCGAAACCATCAGGGGATTCAAGTAGACCCCGCGGTCAGTGCCAGCGGTGCGAGCCAGAGATCCAATCGCCCAATGGTTCTCGCGGTAGTTGTAAGTGACGTATGAGTCATTCTCGTTTGACTGACTTGATGGGTAGAACCAAATGATCTCGCCATACTTGGAGTTATGGACAGAGTAGATCTTGCTGGACTGGTTGTAGTTGATGTTTTGGAAGATGTAGTCGCCAACGTCAGACACCAGTGGCTTGACATACCCGTCATAGACCCAGAACCCTGACTTGCTCATCCAGATCGCGGCAGTGTCGATGGCCGCTACAGACTGCGATGAGATCAACCCGCAACCAGACCCGGCCTTCTCAAATGAGTAGACGTAAGGCAGGCCAATGTAGGTGCCAACGTGAACATCAACATCTGTGAACAGCAGGTTGACACCTCGCACGCGCTTGCCAGCCTTGAGAGATCCGACAGTTGCAAGCTCAAAGTCACCTGCCTGGTTTGTGGCTGCCGGTGTCCATACGGTGTTGTTTTCCTGGTCACACCATTGAACCTTGCGGGGGTTCCCACCAGCGCCCAGCGCAAACACAAAACGCTCTGACGTTGTCATCACGGCGTTGCAGCTCGTTGGCGCGTTGGTGATGGCAGCGGCCAGGGTTGGCGTTGAGAATCCCAACTGCCACTCGTAGAGCTTGCCATCAGCATCTGAGCACGCGACCAAGTACTCGCCCCAAGTATCCAGACTCCAGGTCGTTGCTGGCGTGATGCTGCCAGTATCTGGGCGCTGCACGCCATAGGCAAAGTTGCCATAAGTGGAGTACCCATACCCGGTCTTTGTGGCTGCGTCAGCAATGCCAACAGTCAAACCTGTCGGCGTAATGTCTTTGAGCGTGCCAGCCTCATTCATGGCGTACAGCTTGGAATTCGTGCCGGCAGCGATCCAGCGGTCCCCTGAGTTGTCGCGCCAGGTGATCAAGCCCCGGCATGACCCGGTCAGTTGGCTGCTCGATCTCTTGCGCCATCCACCCCATGGACGCAACGTACCCTCAAACCAGCGAACCAGGTTGGCGTCAAACCACCGCCCGGCTGACTGATATTCAGTGCCGTTGCGGTAAACGCCTGGGGGGATTCTGAGTGCGGTGAGTGCCATGATGGGATTATGCGGAAAGATTCGAGACAAAACTCACGGTGGCAATCACTGATGGAGTCGCTGGCCTGGTTGGGCTAGTCCCGGCAGGGTACTGCTCGATAGACACACCAACGTCTGATGGCCGCCACATGAGTTGCAGGTAATCGCTCTCGGCCAGGTCCACAAAGTAGTTCAGGGCCGCGATGGTGTGCGATGGATCTCCAGCGCTTTTTCTCGGAGCCAGGCCAAACCTTGAGTTGGACTTGGCAATGTCAGTTCCATTCTTGCGAAACCAAACGTCAGAGTCTTGCGAGTCATTCGTGGTGTTTTTGAATTGGATGCTGAATTGCACGTTGTAGATACCAGCCTGGGACACGTTTAGACGTGATGAATTTGACAGAGTGATCCCATTTGAGTAGTCAGTTGTGTCAAATGTGATGGCGTAAGCAGTTGTCGTATTGGCTGCCGTCTGGTCGGTTGAGTCTTGAAACGCGCCATAAGGCAGGTTCAAGTACTTGCCACCTCGAGGCCCAAGGACCGTTGACAAGATATTGGTCAACTTTCGAAAGTACACCAGCAAACCGCGATGGGTTTGCGCAGTCAAGCGCTCGTCATAGACCTGACCCGGTGAGGGCAGATCTGGTGGCGCCGGGGTTTCGAGCTGCTGGTACAGGTTTGTCATGTCAGGACTGCCAAGGCCTCATTAATGTGTTTGATGCGGTCTTCGAGGCCAATTGTCCCACCGTTGATCTTCTTCGTGAGTGCTGCCCA
>Ga0315900_10009943_pt1 | contig 11988 bp, 8 predicted proteins | sample LakEriMetagenome_FD_203521 | JGI IMG/M metagenome (GOLD analysis project Ga0315900, IMG submission 203521) | Freshwater fungal communities from buoy surface, Lake Erie, Ohio, United States - Buoy 12 MA114 | ecosystem: Environmental > Aquatic > Freshwater > Lake > Lake biofilm | place: USA: Lake...
TGGGGGCTGATCCTGCGTGAGTGGATGTGGTTCACGTGGCCCGCCTGGCCCTTGGCACTGTGGACCGCCTGGCGCTGGCGGGCGCATTGGTCCAGCCGGCATGTGGCCCTGCCTCAAGGCGTGGCCCTGTGTGCCCTGATCTCGAGCGTGCTGCTGGGAGGAGACGACCGCACCCTCATGCTCACCGTCCCCGGGTTGGCAATCCTGGCGGCCTTTGCATTGCCCACCTTCAAGCGGCAAGCGTCTGCAGCCATTGACTGGTTCTCCATCTTCTTCTTCAGTGCCAGCGCCCTGTTCGTGTGGTTCATGTACGCAGCCATGCAAACGGGCTGGCCTGCCAAGCCTGCGGCCAACGTGGTGAAACTGGCTCCGGGATTCGAGCCGTCCTTCAGCCCCCTGGCCTTGGCGCTAGCGCTGGCAGGTACTGCGGCCTGGCTCGGCCTGGTGCGGTGGCGCACCGCGCGGCGGGTGCACCCGCTGTGGAAGAGCCTGGTCCTGCCAGCCGGGGGCGTGGTACTGTGCTGGCTGCTGCTGATGACCCTTTGGCTGCCGTTGCTGGACTACGCACGAAGCTACCGCTCGGTGGTCGAGAAGTTGAAACCGCACCTGGGTGCTGCCGCCAGCTCCTGCGTGGCTGTTAGCGGCGCCGGCACCTCGCTGGTGGCCTCATTGGAGGTTTTCGCACCGCGTCGCTACGACGCCAAGCCAGATGCCGCCAACACCAGTGGCTGTGAAGCATGGATCCAGGTGCTCAGGAAGCCGAAGGCCAGCCTGCCCGAAACGCTGCCCGGCGGGTGGGCGCTCCGCGCACGAGTGAACCGCCCCACGGACCGTGACGAGCAGATCGGGGTCTATCGAAAGGCCGTGCCGTAGCCTTCGGCCGCGTCGGAAGACGGGGAGTCTCCTGCGCCTGCAGCCTTCCAGTCCGCTCGGCTGGAGGTCATTGGTGCCCGGTTTGTGCAGGTCAGGCGGGCTGAAGCGCGCCGACCAACTGCTCGGCACAAGACTGAGCCAGAGCGCGCTCATCGGCCTCCACCATCACCCGCACCACCGGCTCAGTACCCGAGGCACGCAGCAACACTCTGCCCCGGCCCACCAGCTGACGGTCTACTTCAGCGCGCACGGCCGCGAGCCGCGGACTGGAAGACCAATCTGTGCCAGGAGCAAGCCGCACGTTCAGCAGGACTTGTGGGAAGAGCGTCACGTCCCCCAGCAACTCAGCCAGTGACTGACCTTGTCGCATCACGGCCTGCAGCACCTGCAAAGCGCTGACCAAGCCATCGCCCGTGCTGTGGCAATCCAGCGCGAGCAGATGGCCCGAGCCTTCGCCGCCTAGTAGCCAGCCTCGATGGCCCAGCTCTTCCAGCACATAACGGTCGCCCACCTTAGCGCGGACCAGTTCGATGCCTTGGCGAACCAGCGCCTGCTCCACGCCGAGGTTGGTCATCAAGGTGCCGACCACGCCCTGAGGCGCTCTGCCCTGGCGCACGCGGTCCAGCGCCATCACATAGAGCAGCTGGTCGCCGTCAAACACTTGACCGGAGCCATCGACAAGCAACAGGCGGTCAGCGTCCCCGTCCAGGGCGACACCGTAGTCCGCTTGATGGGCCAACACCGCCTCCACCAGGGCTTGAGGCGCCGTGGCGCCAAAGCCCTGATTGATGTTGAACCCGTCAGGCGCGCAGCCGATGCGCACGACCTGAGCCCCCAACTCGTGGAACACGGCCGGCGCCACCTGGTAGGCCGCACCGTGCGCCGCATCAACGACCACCTTTTTGCCCTTGAGTGACAACTCCGCAGCAAAAGTGGACTTGCAGAACTCCACATAGCGACCGCTGGCGTCATCCAGTCGCCGCGCCTTGCCCAGGCCGGCGGCGTCGGCCCACTGGGGTGCTTCGTCCAGCGCCTGCTCGACCTCCAGTTCCCAGGCATCCGGCAATTTCTCTCCGCGGGCGGAGAAAAACTTGATGCCGTTGTCGTCAAACGGGTTGTGGGAGGCACTGATGACCACTCCCAAGTCCAAGCGAAGAGCCCGAGTAAGGTAGGCCACACCCGGAGTGGGCAGCGGACCGCTGAGCACCACGCTCACGCCCGCAGATGAGAACCCTGCCTCCAGCGCAGATTCGATCATGTACCCCGACACACGTGTGTCCTTGCCAATCAGGACTGTCGGTGATGGGCTCTGGCGCCGCAGCACGCGTCCAACGGCGTGACCCAGGCGCAGCATGAAGTCCGCAGTGATCGGCTGATGGCCCACATGGCCACGAATGCCGTCCGTGCCGAAGTAACGTCTTCCCATCTCTGTTCTCTTTCTGATGTATGGATGGCGCTGCGGGGGTTCTGAGGCTTGTTGTTCGGGCGCTGTCTGGAAGTCGACTAATGCCTCCAACCGTGAGACGAATGGAAAGCGGGGCCCAGGGGCCCCGCCAAATCCTTCGACTATCGCAAGTTGAACCCGCTCGACTCGCCGCGTTTACTTTCAGGCCGCAGCCGGGGCGCTGTCAGTGGACACAGCAGGCTCGCCGCCGCTACCACCGCCAGCCTTGGGAGGCTGTGTGGTCCAGTCCTTCGGCGGACGGGGTGACTTGCCTGACATGATGTCGTCGATCTGGTCGCTGTCGATGGTCTCCCATTCGAGCAGCGCCTTGGCCATGGCGTGCATCTTATCCTTGTGACTCTCGATCAAGTTGCGCGCGGTGGCGTACTGCTCATCAATGATCTTGCGGATTTGCAGATCCACCTTCTGCATGGTCTGCTCGGACACGTTGACCTGCTTGGTCACCGAGCGGCCCAGGAAGACTTCGCCTTCGTTCTCGGCGTAGACCATCGGACCCAGCTCGTCCGTCATGCCGTAGCGGGTGACCATGTCGCGGGCGATCTGCGTGGCCCGCTCGAAATCGTTGCTCGCGCCTGTGGTCATCTGGTTCATGAAGACCTCTTCGGCGATGCGACCGCCAAACAGCACCGAGATGGTGGACAGCATGCGCTCCTTGTCCATGCTGTAACGGTCACCTTCGGGCAACTGCATGGTGACGCCGAGTGCACGGCCCCGCGGAATGACGGTGACCTTGTGCACGGGGTCGGTCTTGGGCATGAGACGAGCTACCAGCGCATGTCCGGCCTCGTGATAGGCGGTATTACGCCGCTCCTCCTCGGGCATGACCATGGACTTGCGCTCAGGCCCCATCATGATCTTGTCCTTGGCCTTCTCGAAGTCGACCATCTCCACCACACGCCCGCTGCGACGTGCGGCAAACAGGGCCGCCTCATTGACCAGGTTGGCCAGGTCGGCACCAGAAAACCCCGGCGTGCCGCGGGCCAGGATGTCGGCGCGGATGTCTTGACCGACCGGCACCTTGCGCATGTGCACGTTGAGGATCTGTTCGCGACCGCGCACGTCCGGCAGAGTCACGTAGACCTGGCGGTCAAAGCGGCCTGGCCGCAGCAGTGCGGGGTCCAGGATGTCTGGGCGGTTGGTGGCCGCCATGACGATCACGCCGAGGTTGGTTTCAAAACCGTCCATCTCGACCAGCATCTGGTTCAGCGTCTGCTCGCGCTCGTCGTTACCACCGCCCAGGCCCGCACCGCGATGGCGCCCGACGGCGTCAATTTCATCGACGAAGATGATGCAAGGTGCGCTTTTCTTAGCCTGTTCGAACATGTCGCGCACCCGGGCTGCGCCAACGCCCACGAACATCTCCACGAAGTCAGAGCCTGAGATGCTGAAAAACGGCACCTTGGCCTCACCAGCGATCGCCTTGGCCAAGAGCGTCTTGCCCGTGCCCGGAGGGCCTACCAGCAGCACGCCGCGCGGGATCCGCCCTCCCAGCTTCTGGAATTTCTGAGGGTCCTTCAGGAAGTCGACCAATTCCTTGACTTCCTCCTTGGCTTCGTCGCAACCAGCGACGTCGGCAAAGGTGGTGGAGTTGTTGGCCTCGTCCAGCATGCGCGCCTTGCTCTTGCCAAAGCTGAACGCGCCGCCCTTGCCGCCGCCTTGCATTTGTCGCATGAAGTAGATCCACACGCCAATCAACAGCAGCATGGGCCCCCAGCTGACGAGGATGCTCATGAGCAACGAGGGTTCTTCGCGCGGCTTGACGTCAAACTTGACGCCGCTGCTGATGAGGTCACCCACGAGGCCGCGGTCCAGGTACGTGGCGGTGGAACGCAGGCGCTTGTCGTCGCTGGTGATGGCGATGATCTCGGTGCCGCCACCGGGGTTTTCCTGGAGCGTGACGGACTTGATGCGCTTGGCACGGACCTCTTCGAGGAAGTCGGAGTAGCCGATCTGGTTGCCCTGCACCGCCCCCCGGTCAAACTGCTTGAAGACGGTGAAAAGCACCAGTGCGATCACCAACCAGACAGCGACCTTGGAGAACCATTGATTGTTCACCACAGCTCCTTTGTGAAAGACACGCGACTCCAGGCAGATGCCCGGCTCTCACGATGTCCTTGTACTTGGGGATGAGTTTAGTCCAGACAAGAGCAACACCCACGAGGACAGGGGTTCGATTCAGGCACCGCCCGCTACGCCCTTGGGGCCAATGCCCAGCAGGAAGGTCTCGGACGAACGGTCCCGTGAGGCCTTGGGCTTGACGGGCTTGACCACGCGAAAACTCTCCTTGAAGAGCTTCACCAGTTGGCTGTAACCGCTGCCATGGAAGGCCTTGCACACCAGCGCGCCCTGTGGCCTTTTCAAATGCCGCAATGAGAAGTCAACCGCCAGCTCCACCAGATGGGCCACCCTGGCGGCATCAGATGACTCGATGCCGGACAAGTTGGGCGCCATGTCCGACAGCACCACGTCCACCTCCCGGCCCGCCAGTTGGGCCTCTAGCGCCTGCATGACGGGCTCCTCACGAAAATCTCCCTGCAGGAAGATCACGCCCTCGATGGGTTCGAACTCGAGGACGTCCAGCGCGATGATGGCGCCGTCCAGTTCGCCGGCCGCAGCACCTGCGGGTGCGAACTTGCGGCGAACATACTGGCTCCAGGCTCCGGGGACCGCTCCCAAATCCACCACGACCTGCCCAGGCCGCAACAGGCCGTGAGTCTCGTCAATTTCCTTGAGTTTGTAGGCGGCGCGGGCTCGGTAGCCCTCGCGCTGCGCCATCTTCACGTACGGGTCGTTCAGGTGGTCGTGAAGCCACGCTTTGTTCAATCGCTTGCTTTTCATGTGGCGCGGATAATACGGTGATGCCTGCCATTCAGTTGTCCCCTGCCGAACGTCGCCGCCTGCGTGCCGATGCCCATCACCTCAATCCAGTCGTGCTCATCGGTGGCGAAGGCCTGACGGACGCCGTCAAGCGAGAGACCGATGCGGCCCTGTCCGCCCACGGGCTCATCAAGTTGCGCGTGTTCTCCGACGAAAGGGACACACGGGAGCAGATCCTGTCGACCCTGTGCGACGGCCTGGGTGCTGCTGCTGTGCAGCACATCGGCAAGTTGCTCGTGCTGTGGCGGCCGGTGCCGGAAAAGGCCAAGGAAACCCGCGAAGACCGCCAACCCGGGCCGCGCATCGTCAAGCTGGTGTCCTTCTCCAAGAGCGGCAACCACCGCGCCACCGTGAAGAAGGTGAAAGTGATGGGCAATGAGCGAGTGACGCCCGGTGGCTCCATCAAGCGCAAGGAAACACGTCAGGTCAGCGTGAAGAAGCGCTCGGCCGACTGAAGGCCCTGGAGGCGCTGGAGGCCGTAGAGCACGGCCCCGCTACAAGCGCCCGGCCGACGCTTGTCACTGATAGCGGACGGCAATGATCTCGTAGCTCTTGAGGCCGCCGGGTGCCCGAACCTCGGCCACCTCACCTTCGGACTTGCCAATCAGGGAGCGTGCGATGGGGCTGGAGATGGAGATCAGACCCAGCTTGAGATCGGCCTCGTCGTCACCCACGATCTGGTAGGTGACTGGCGCGCCTGTGGCTTCCTCCTCGAGGTCCACCGTAGCGCCAAACACCACACGACCGCCCGCATCCAGCGTAGCGGGGTCGATGATCTGGGCCGCGGCGAGCTTGCCCTCGATCTCCAGAATCCGCCCCTCGATGAAGCCCTGTTTGTCCTTGGCAGCGTCGTATTCGGCGTTTTCTGACAGGTCGCCCTGGGCCCGCGCCTCGGCAATGGCCTGGATGACGGCATGCCGCTCAACGGTCTTCAGGCGATGCAGCTCTTCTTTCAGCTTGTCTGCGCCGCGGCGGGTCAGGGGAATGGTGCTCATGGATCGGTCTGTGTTCATGGAAAGGAAAACCGCCGCAGGAGACCTCGCGGTCCGCTGCGGCGGCATCACCACGCCGAAGTGTAGATCAGCGTCAGTGCAGGCTGAGGTGCAATTCCTGCAGAGACTTCACGGCCAGATCGGCGCGATGCTTCAGGGCTTCGGTGGCGGCTTCGGAGCCCGCCATGGTGGTGTAGTACGTCACACGGTTGGCCAGGGCGGCGGTACGGATGTGGCGAGAGTCAGCAATCGCCGTGCGCGTCTCGTCAACGGTGGTGAAGACCAGCTGGATCTCTCCCGCCTTGATCATGTCGCCAATGTGTGGGCGGCCGTCCTTGACCTTGTTGACCGATTTGACGGGCACCCCTGCGGCAGCGATGGCCGCAGCGGTTCCCTTCGTGGCCACGATCTGAAAGCCCAAGGCGTGCAGATCTGTCGCCACCTGGACAGCCCGGGACTTGTCGGAGTCCTTGACCGTGAGCAACACAGCACCCTTGGCCGGGAGTCTTGAGCCCGCACCCAACTGACTCTTGAGCATCGCCTCACCGAAGCTCTGACCCGCACCCATCACCTCACCGGTGGAGCGCATCTCCGGCCCCAGCACCGGGTCCACACCCGGGAACTTGTTGAACGGGAACACCGCCTCCTTGATGCTGAAGTACGGCGGCACCACCTCGCCCTTGACGCCTTTTTGGTCGGCCAGCTTTTGCCCCGCCATGCAGCGCGCGGCGATCTTGGCCAGCGGCTGGCCCGTGGCCTTGCTGACGAACGGCACCGTGCGAGAGGCACGGGGGTTCACCTCGAGCACATAGACCACCGCATCAGAACCCTCGCCCTGGATGGCGAACTGCACGTTCATCAAACCCACGACCTTGAGAGCCCGCGCCATCAGCGCTGTCTGGCGACGCATCTCGTCCTGGAGCGCGGTGCTCAGCGTGTAGGGCGGCAAGGAGCAGGCGGAGTCGCCGCTGTGGATACCGGCGGCTTCCACATGCTCCATGATGCCGCCGATCATCACCTCGACGCCGTCGCCGATGCAGTCGACGTCGACCTCGATGGCATCGTTGAGGAAGCGATCCAGCAAAACGGGCGACTTCTCGCTCACGCGCACGGCCTCGCGCATGTAGCGCTCCAGGTCCTTGTCCCCGTGGACGATCTCCATGGCGCGCCCACCCAGCACGTAGCTTGGGCGCACCACCAGGGGGTAGCCAATCTCCCGGGCCAGCACCAGCGCCTGCTCTTCGGTGCGGGCCGTGCGATTTGGAGGCTGCTTCAGCCCCAGTTCGTGCAGCAGTTTCTGGAAGCGCTCGCGGTCCTCCGCAATGTCGATGCTGTCGGGCGTGGTGCCGATGATGGGTACACCGGCGCGCTCCAGGTCCAGCGCGAGCTTCAAGGGCGTCTGGCCGCCGTACTGGACGATGACCCCAACGGGCTTCTCGACAGCCACGATCTCCAGGACATCCTCCAGGGTCACCGGCTCGAAATACAAGCGGTCGCTGGTGTCGTAGTCCGTGGAGACAGTCTCCGGGTTGCAGTTGACCATGATGGTCTCGTAGCCATCCTCGCGCATGGCAAGCGCTGCATGCACGCAGCAATAGTCAAACTCGATACCCTGCCCGATGCGGTTGGGCCCGCCTCCGAGCACCATGATCTTCTTGCGCTGGCTGGGCTGAGCTTCGCACTCTTCCTCGTAGGTCGAGTACATGTAGGCCGTCTGGGTGGCGAACTCGGCAGCGCAGGTGTCTACCCGCTTGTACACAGGCCGCACACCCAGAGCGTGACGGTGCGCACGCACCGCGTGCTGGTGAGTGCCGGCAAGCACCGCCAGACGCCGGTCAGAGAACCCCATGCGCTTGAGGTGGCGCATCTCGGCGGCGCTGAGGCTCTCGATCGTGCGGGCACGTACCTGGGCCTCGGTGGCGACGATGCGCTCGATCTGGGCCAGGAACCACGGATCGATCGCCGTTTCGGCGTGCACCTCGTCAAGCGTCATCCCAATACGAAACGCATCGCCGACGAACAAGATGCGCTCCGGCCCGGGTTCACCGATCTCCTCGACGATCTCGTCGCGGTCGCTGCTGCGCTCCGTCAGGCCGTCGATGCCGGTCTCCAGGCCACGCAGGGCTTTCTGGAAGCTCTCCTGGAAGGTGCGCCCAATGGCCATCACCTCGCCCACCGACTTCATCTGCGTGGTCAGGTGCGGGTCTGCAGCCGGGAATTTTTCGAAGGCGAACCGAGGGATCTTGGTGACGACATAGTCGATGCTGGGCTCAAAGCTGGCCGGTGTGGCGCCACCCGTGATGTCGTTCTTGAGTTCGTCCAGCGTGTAGCCCACCGCCAGCTTGGCAGCCACCTTGGCGATCGGGAAGCCCGTGGCCTTGGAGGCCAAAGCAGATGAACGCGACACCCGCGGATTCATCTCGATGACGGTCATCCGGCCGTTGGCAGGATTGATCGAGAACTGCACGTTGGAGCCGCCCGTGTCCACGCCGATCTCGCGCAGGATGGCGATCGACGCATTGCGCAGGAGCTGGTACTCCTTGTCGGTGAGCGTCTGGGCCGGGGCCACCGTGATCGAGTCGCCCGTGTGGATGCCCATCGGGTCGAGGTTCTCGATGGAGCAGACGATGATGCAGTTGTCCGCACGGTCGCGGACCACCTCCATCTCGAACTCCTTCCATCCGATCAGGCTTTCTTCGATCAGCAGTTCGTTGGTGGGGGACAGATCCAGGCCGCGCTTGCAGATCTCCTCGAACTCCTCAGGGTTGTAGGCGATGCCGCCGCCCGTGCCGCCCAGCGTGAAGCTGGGTCTGATGACCATGGGAAAACCCGGACCGCCAATATCAGCCTGGATGCGGCGTTGCACCGCCCAGGCCTCTTCCAGCGAGTGCGCGATGCCACTCTTGGCAGAGTCCAGCCCAATGGACGTCATCGCGTCCTTGAACTTCAGCCGGTCCTCGGCCTTCTCGATGGCATGCTCGTTGGCGCCGATCATCTCCACGCCGTACTTGGCCAGCACGCCGTGGCGGTGCAGGTCGAGCGCACAGTTCAGTGCGGTCTGCCCACCCATGGTGGGCAACACGGCATCGGGGCGTTCCTTGGCGATGATGGCCTCGACCACCTGCCAGGTGATGGGTTCGATGTACGTGGCATCCGCCATGCCCGGGTCGGTCATGATCGTTGCCGGGTTGCTGTTGACGAGGATGACGCGGTAGCCCTCCTCGCGCAAGGCCTTGCAGGCCTGGGCGCCGGAGTAGTCGAACTCGCAGGCCTGGCCGATGACGATCGGGCCTGCGCCAATGATGAGAATGCTCTTGAGGTCGGTGCGCTTAGGCATGTGAACGCTCCTGGGAAGGCGCCGACATCAGGGCGATGAAGCGGTCGAAGAGGTAGGCGATGTCATGCGGGCCAGGCGAAGCCTCCGGGTGGCCCTGGAAACAGAAGGCAGGCTTGTCCGTGCGGGCCAAGCCCTGCAGCGTGCCGTCGAACAAACTGCGATGGGTGGCTCTGAGATGGCTGGGCAGGGTGGTCTCGTCCACCGCGAAGCCGTGGTTCTGGCTGGTGATGCACACGCGGCCGGAGTCCAGATCCTTCACCGGATGGTTGGCACCGTGGTGGCCGAACTTCATCTTGAAGGTGCTGGCGCCGGAGGCCAAGGCCATGATCTGATGGCCCAGGCAGATGCCAAAGGTCGGCAGACCGGCGTCGATCAGCGTCCTCGCAGCGTCGATGGCGTAATCGCAGGGCTGCGGGTCGCCCGGGCCGTTGCTGAGAAAAACACCATTGGGCTTGAGCGCCAGCACATCGGCGGCTGGGGTCTTGGCGGGCACCACCGTGACCCGGCAGCCCCGGCTGGCCAGCATGCGAAGGATGTTGAACTTGACACCGAAGTCGTAGGCCACCACATGGAATCGAGGGTCCACCACGTTGCCATACCCGGTGCCGAGCGACCATTCCGTCTGCGTCCACTCGTAGGACTGGCTTACCGTGACCTCCTGGGCCAGATCCTGACCTGCCATGTTCGGAGCAGAACGGGCCTGTGCCACTGCAGCGTCGAGGTCGGCTTGCGACACCTGATGCCCCACAGCAAAGGCGGCGATACAGCCGTTTTGTGCGCCCGTAGAGCGAAGATGCCTGGTGAGACGCCGTGTGTCGACGTCAGCGATCGCCACCGTGGACTGCTCCACCAGGTACTGCTGAAGTGTCTGTGTCTGGCGGAAGTTGGACGCCCTGATCGGCAGATCCCGGATCACCAGGCCGGCGGCGTGAACAGCGGCCGCCTCGACATCTTCCGGGTTGACCCCGTAGTTGCCAATGTGCGGGTAGGTCAAGGTAACGATCTGACGGCGGTAACTCGGGTCGGTCAGGATTTCCTGGTAGCCGGTCATCGCGGTGTTGAACACCACCTCGCCGACAGTCGATCCAAGGGAGCCTATCGATGTGCCCCGGAAGATGGTGCCGTCTGCAAGCGCGAGGACGGCGGGAGGCAATTCGGGCAGCAAGAAAAACTCCGGTTTGCGCACACCCAGCCGCACAAGCCGTTACAGACGGCAGAACATGCGTCGAGGGGGAAACCGAGGGCGAGTTTCGCTGGTGTGTGGCGGGTTGCAGGTAAACCTGTGGAGTATAGCTTTAGGCATCTCGAACGGCCGCTGAAAACCTGCTTGTGCAACCCTCGGCGGCCCCTCGTGCCTGCCGAACCCCAGCAACTCTGGTCGACCCGAACCGATGCCCTTACGGGCGAAGGGTTAACCAATGGCTCTGAGGAGACTGCCCTAAACTTCGCGCGCACTCGAGGGACCCCAAGGCGGAACAATTTCCGTTTTGGGTCCTGGGTGATCACAGAAACGTCCACAGGAGAAGTTGATGAACCCCCTTTCTTCACCCTTGTCTGAGTCAGGCATCGTCGTCTCGGCATCGCAGAGGAATGCTGTTCTGCGCAACACCTATGGTTTGCTGGCGGTGTCGCTGGTCCCCACCGTGCTGGGCGCATGGGTTGGGGTCAGCACGGGCGTGCTGAACGCCATGGGCGCAGGCTTGTCGACCATTCTGTTCCTGGCGGGTGCTTTCGGCTTCATGTTCGCCATCGAGAAGACCAAGAACTCCGCCAAGGGCGTGTACCTGCTGCTGGCGTTCACCTTCTTCATGGGCTTGATGATGTCCCGCCTGGTCGGTCAGGTGCTTGGGCTGCGTAACGGCGCCTCCCTCGTCATGACGGCCTTCGGCGGCACGGCGGCAGTGTTTTTTGCCATGGCTACCCTGGCCACGGTGATCAAGCGCGATCTCTCCGGGATGGGCAAGTTCCTGACCGTAGGCGCGGTGATCGTCTTTGTGGCCATGCTGGCCAACATCTTCCTGCAGTCCTCCGCGTTGATGCTGGCGCTGCTGGTACTGTGTCTGGGCATCTTCTCCGCCTTCATGCTGTATGACATCAAGCGGGTGATGGACGGCGGCGAGACCAACTACGTCTCCGCCACCCTGGCCATCTACCTGGACATCTACAACGTGTTCCAGAGCCTGCTGGCGCTGCTCGGCATCTTTGGCGGCGAGAAAGACTGAAGAAAGCTGCGGGGCCTTCAACCCCGCATGTACCGAACCGAGGGGCCTGCATGTGCAGGCCCCTCTTGCTTTCAGGTCGCTGGCGCAGCGTCCACGCGGTCGAACACCGCAATGCTTTCCACATGCGCGGTGTGCGGGAACATGTTGATGATCCCCGCATGCGTGCAGGCGTAGCCTGCTTGGTGCACCAACAGGCCGGCATCCCGCGCCAGACTGGCCGGG
>Ga0315900_10009947_pt1 | contig 11986 bp, 8 predicted proteins | sample LakEriMetagenome_FD_203521 | JGI IMG/M metagenome (GOLD analysis project Ga0315900, IMG submission 203521) | Freshwater fungal communities from buoy surface, Lake Erie, Ohio, United States - Buoy 12 MA114 | ecosystem: Environmental > Aquatic > Freshwater > Lake > Lake biofilm | place: USA: Lake...
ACTTCGGACTTCGGACTTCGGACTTCGGACTTCGGACTTCGGACTTCGGACTTCGGACTTCGGACTTCGGACTTCGGACTTCGGACTTCGGACTTCGGACTTCAGTTTCCGATTTCCCCCAGTCAAGGTTGACCATCTCCCGCCCAGCTTCATGCTGTGCGGCTCCACTCATCCCCGGCGTCAGTCATGCCGCGGAACGTCAAGGCAGCCCCATGGATTACAGCAGCATCATCACCAGCAAACGCGCCCGCTTTCAGCTTCTTGAGGAGCTCATGGGCCAGGAAGGTTTCTTTGACGATCCGAAGAAGGCTGGTGAACTGACCCGCGAGCATCGATTGCTCGACATGCTGCTGCAGAACTGGGACGCCTATCAAAAACAGCTCACCGAACTCGAGGACAGTCGCGAGATGGCCAACTCGGGTGACGCCGACTTCGCCGCCCTCGCCCTGGCGGAAATCCCCCAGATCGAGGCGCGCCTTGTCGAGCTCGAAAAGGCCGTGCAGGTCGCCATCCTGCCGCCCGACCCGCTGGAAGGGCGCGATGCCCTCGTCGAAGTACGAGCAGGCACGGGTGGTGATGAGGCATCCCTGTTTGCCGCCGACCTGGTGCGCATGTACTCCCGTTATGCGGAAGCCCAGGGCTGGCGCGTCGAGACCCTGGAGTCCAGCCCATCGGAAGTCGGCGGCTTCAAGGAAATCGTCATGAAGATCAGCGGCGAGGCCGTGTTCCGCCGCCTGCGCTATGAAAGCGGCGTGCACCGCGTGCAGCGCGTGCCCGCCACGGAGGCCCAGGGCCGCATCCACACCTCCACCGCCACCGTCGCCGTGCTGCCCGAGGCCGAGGAGGTGGACTTTGAGCTCAAGTCCGACGAGGTGCGCATCGAGGTCTGCCGCTCCTCCGGTGCCGGCGGCCAGGGCGTCAACACCACCGACTCCGCCGTGCAGGTCCTGCACCTGCCCACCGGCATCATCGTCCGCTGCCAGGACGGCCGCAGCCAGATCAAGAACAAGGAGAAGGCCCTCAACATCCTGCGCGCCCGCCTCCTGGAAAAGAAGCAGCAGGAGGAGGCCGCGAAGTACTCCGCCCACCGCCGCTCCCTCATCGGCAGCGGCGGGCGCGAGGAAAAGATCCGCACCTACAACTACCCGCAGAACCGCGTCACCGACCACCGCATCGACCTGACGCTCTACAGCCTCGACACCTTCATGGAAGGCCGCATCGGCGACATGATCGACCGGTTGCTGGCCAGCGACCTCGAAGAGCGCCTGGCGGAGGCCGGCCTGAAATAAGGCAAGCACGGCATCCTGATGAAAACGCTCCTCGAAGTCCTCACCTCCGGCACCGCCTACCTGCAGAAGCACGGCGTCGACGAGGCGCGCCTGAACATGGAGCACCTGCTCGCCCATGTCCTCGGCTGCCGCCGCCTGGACCTCTACCTGCGCTTCGGCGAGAAGCTTCTCGAGCCCGACCTGCAGACGCTGCGCGACCTCCTGCGCCGCCGCGGCGAGGGCACTCCTCTGCAACACTTGTTAGGCACGGTGGACTTCCTCGGCCATGAGCTGGTCAGCGACGGCCGCGCCCTCGTCCCCCGGCCCGAGACCGAGCATCTGGTGGACGTGCTGATCCGCGACGCCGGCGCCGCCCGGATGCCGGCGCCGAAGACCGTGCTCGACGTCGGCACCGGCTCCGGCTGCATCGGGCTCTCGCTCGCCGCCGCCTGGCCCGGGGCCCGCGTCACGCTCGCCGACATCTCCGAGGAGGCGCTCGACCTGGCCCGCCTGAACGCCTCGCGCACCCAGGCCGGCAACGTGCAGTTCGTGCGCAGCGACCTCTTTGAAAAGCTGCCCGGCCGCTGGGATCTCATCGTGGCCAACCTGCCCTACATTCCCGCCGGCGAGATCCCCACCCTCAGCCGTGAGGTCCGGCAGGATCCCGTGCTCGCGCTCGACGGCGGCCCGGACGGGCTCGACATCGTCCGCCGCCTGATCGAAGCGGCCCCGGCCCACCTCGCTCCCGACGGCCTGCTGGTGCTTGAAGTCGGTCACGACCAGGGGCCGGAAACCGCCCGCCTCATGGAGCGGCAGGATTTCACCGGCGTCCGACTCATGGCCGACCTCGCAGGCATCGAGCGCTTCGTGCTCGGCCGCCATGCCGGCATCGCCACACCTGCGCTTGAAGAAACTGCCGCCGAATAATCCAGGACCGCGAACGACAAGATCGGGCGGCGCGGGGCGTTTTCATCGCGACATGCTCCGCCGCCTCGCCCTGCCCTTTCTTGCCCTCACGGCTCATGCCGCCGACTACTCGCGCGACATCCAGCCGCTGCTGGCCGAGCACTGCCTGGAGTGCCACGGCCCGGATGACAGCAAGGGCGGCCTGGTTCTCACCACGCTGGCAGGAGCCGTGAAGGAACTGGAAAGCGGCGCCCACGGCATCGTGCCCGGCAGGCCGGAGGCCAGCGAGATCATCGCACGCATCACCACTGCAGACCTGGAGGATCGCATGCCGCCCAAGGCCAAGAAACCGCTGAAGCCGGCGGAGGTCGAGCTTCTCAAGGCCTGGGTGCGCGAAGGCGCGAAGTTTGAGGGGCACTGGGCCTACCAGCCGTTCCAGCACCCCGCCGTCCCCCAGGGAGCCCACCCGGTCGATCACTTCATCCGCAAGCGTCTTGCCGAACAAAAAATCACACCCTCCCCCGAGGCGGACCGCCACACCCTCATCAAGCGCGTTCACTATGACCTGACCGGCCTGCCTCCTTCCGCGGAGGCGGTGAACCAGTTCATCGGCGATGGCTCGCCCCACGCCTACGAGGCGATGCTGGACCGGGTGCTGACCAGCCCGCACTACGGCGAGCGCTGGGGCCGTCACTGGCTCGATGCGGCGCGTTACGCCGACTCCGACGGCTATGAAAAGGATCGCCCGCGCCCCGATGCCTGGCGCTACCGCGACTGGGTGATCCGCGCCGTGAACGACGACATGCCCTTTGACCGCTTCACCATCGAGCAGATCGCCGGCGATCTGCTGCCGGACGCCGATGACGAGCAGATCATCGCCACCGCCTTTCATCGCCAGACCCTCACCAACACCGAGGGCGGCACCGACCAGGAGCAGTTCCGCATCGAGGCCGTCATGGACCGCACCGAGACCACCGGCACCGTCTGGCTCGGACTGACCGTCGGCTGCGCCCGCTGCCATACCCACAAGTATGACCAGATCACGCAGAAGGAGTACTACCAGCTCTTCGCCTTCTACAACAACGGCGACGAGGTCACCCGCCAGGTGCCCGTCTCCCCCGAGGCCTGGAGCAGCTATGAAAAGGCGAATGGCGAAGCCGCCAGGAGACTGCTGCCGCTGCAGAAGCGCCTGGACGCGGCCAAGGCAGCCCTTCCCGCCAGGCTTCCCGAATGGGAGAAGGGGGTGCAGACCAGGCTCGCAGAAGCCCGCAGGCTGAATGCCAAACATGTCTTCACCACGCTGGACATCGTCAAGATCGACAGCGTTTCCAAGACCCGGTTTCAGAAGCTCGCCGACGGCTCCCAGCTTGCCTCCGGCACCACGTCGGCGACCGACACTTACACCGTTCAACTCGCCCCGTTGAAGCAGCACCTGACAGCGCTCCGGCTCGAGGCGCTGCCGGACGACAGCCTGCCCGGCAAAGGCCCGGGCCGGTCGGCAGGCAACGGCAACTTCGTGCTCAGCGAATTCAAGCTCCTGCGTGGCTCCTCGGCGGCCAGCGCCCGCGAGGTGATGCTTCACTCCCCCGCCGCAGATCATGAGCAGAAGGGATTCAGCGCCGCCGCGACCCTGGATGGCAATGACGCCACCGGCTGGGCCGTGGGCGGAAAGGTGGGCAGGGCGCATCAGATCACCTTCCAGCTCGCCAGTCCGCTGAAGGATGGTGAATCGCTTTTTGTTAGGCTCGGCCAGGATTACCGTAAGGCTGCCGGCCACACCTTGGGCCGCTTCCGTCTGCTCGGCAGCGCCGAGGTCACCGAGCCAAGCATCGCCCCGGCCGAGGTGGTGAAGATTCTCGGGGAGGAGCCCAAGCGCCGCAATCCGGTGGTCATCAAGCCGCTCTGGGACTGGCTGGAAAAGGTGGATCACGAGGTCGTCGAGGCCTCGAGGATGTTGCAGGAAGCCAGGGCCAGGCTGCCGAAGCCGCCGCTCATGGACGCCCGTGTCATCGCCCAGCGCACCGCCAGTCCACGCCCCACCCATCTGCTGCATCGTGGTGACTTCCTGCAGCCAGGCGAAGCCGTGCAGACCGGAACCCTCGCCGTCCTGCCGAGGATGCAGGGCTCCACCCGCCTCGACTTTGCGCGCTGGCTCGTCAGCCCGGAAAATCCGCTGACACCCAGGGTCACGGTCAACCAGGTCTGGTGCCGGCTTTTCGGTGAGGGGCTGGTCAGCACCATCGCCGACTTCGGCGTGCGCGGCTCCAGGCCCAGCCACCCGGAGCTGCTCGACCTTCTCGCTTCCGAGTTCATCCGCCAGGGCTGGAGCCGCAAGGCCCTGCTGCGCCTCATCATGACATCGGCCACCTACCGGCAGGAGTCCAGACATCGGCCCGAAATGCTCGACATCGACCCGCGCAACATCCTGCTCTGGCGTCAGAACCGCCTGCGGGTCGAAGGTGAGATCGTGCGCGACCTCGCACTATCAGCCAGCGGCCTGCTCAGCCCGAAGATTGGCGGCGAAAGCGTCTACCCGCCGATGCCGGCCGACATCGCGGCCCTCAGTTATGCGGGCAACTTCAAGTGGCAGACCAGCACTGGGGCCGACCGCTACCGCCGCGGCCTCTACACCTTCTTCAAGCGCACCGCCCCGCACCCGGACCTCACCACCTTCGACTGTCCCGACGCCAACCTGACCAACGTCCGGCGCTCGGTCTCCAACACGCCGCTTCAGGCCCTGACCACGCTCAATGCCGAGGCCTTCGCCGAGGCGGCCCAGGCCCTGGCGAAGCGCGTGCTCGGCACGAAGGCGGACGATGAAGCCCGGCTCTCCCTGGCCTTCCGGACCTGCCTCGTCCGGCCCGCCACCCCGGCCGAACTGAAAGCGTTGCAAAAGCTCCTCGACGAGGCCCGCGGCTACTACCGGGAGCACGCCGACGAGGCGAGGAGCGCCGTCGGCATGCACGCGGCGCCTGCAACCGCCGCCGCGGAAAACGCCGCCTGGACCGCCGTGACCCGGATTCTTCTGAACATGGACGAGTTCATCACCCGCGATTGATCCTTGCCCAGGGAGGGGCGGCGGGTGATCTGCGGACCGTTCCGGAACGTAACATCGTCCGCACGCACCTGATGAACCTGCACCCGCTCCTGTCCCGATGGATTGCCACATCCTTCGACAGGCTCACGCAGGCCCAGGAGCTGACCTTGCCACACCTTTTGGCAGGCCGGACCGTGCTGCTTTCCTCGCCCACCGGCAGCGGCAAGACCCTCGCCGGATTTCTCGGGGTGCTCGACCACCTCGTGCGCGCTCATGAGGCGGGGACGCTCGGCGACCGCATTCATTGCATCTACGTCTCGCCGCTGCGCGCCCTGACCTACGACATCCGCAAGAACCTCGAGCCCGCCCTCGCCGGCATCGGCCTGGACAAGGAGATCCGCATCGGCGTGCGCACTGGCGACACCACCGCCGCCGAACGCGCCCGGCTGCGCCGCAAGCCTCCGCACATCCTGCTCACCACGCCGGAAAGCCTCGCGATTCTGCTGCCCCAGGCAGGCTGGGCGGAGCTGCTGGAAAGCGTGCGCTTTGTCATCATCGACGAACTGCACGCGCTCGCTGAAAACAAGCGCGGCGCCCACCTGATGCTGAGCCTGGAGCGGCTTGAAAAACGCTTGTCCACCGGGCTTGTCAGGGTCGGGTTGTCCGCCACCGCCGCGCCGCTTCCGCTGCTGGCCGAGTTTCTCGCCGGGGCAGGCAGGCCCTGTGAGATCGTCGAGGCGCGCATGGAGCGCCGACGCCGTGTCGAAGTGCTCTCGCCCCTGCGCCGCGACCCCTATCCTCCGGCCGGCTACACCGCCCAGAGGGTGATGCAGGACATCGCGCAGGTCGTCCGCCGCAGCCGCAACGTCATCATCTTCTGCAACACGCGCAGCAGCACCGAAAGCATCGCCATCCGCCTCAAGGACGCCCTGCCCGAGCTCGCGAACCGGATCGAGGCGCATCATGCCTCGCTGGACCGGGACGTGCGCCTGGAGGTTGAGGACCGGCTCAAGAACGGCGAGCTGCGCGCCGTCGTCTGCAGCACCAGCCTGGAGCTCGGCGTCGACATCGGCAGCGTTGACTGCGTGGTGATGATCTCGACCCCGAAGGGCGTCAGCCGCGCCCTTCAGCGCATCGGCCGCAGCGGCCACAGCATTCACACGGAAAGCCACGGCATCCTCGTCGCCACAAACGTCAACGACCTGATGGAATGCATCGTCTGCGGCGAGATGACACGCGAGGTCCGGCTCGACCCCGTCAGGCCGCTCGAACAGCCGCTCGACGTGCTCGCCCAGCACCTGGTCGGCATGGCGATGGAGGGCGGCTACGAGAGGCAGGACGTGCTGGAAACCGTGCGCTCCGCCCACGCCTTCCGCGAGCTTCCTGAAGCCGCTCTTGATGACGTTCTGCGCTATCTCGAAGGCGGCGGGCGCTCGCTGGAAAGGCAGTACCGCGAGAACTTCGGCAAGATCCTCTGGACCGCTGAAGGACGGCTCGCCCTGCCTGACAAAAAAGTGGAGCGGGAGTATCTGGCCAATGTCGGCGTCATCCACACCGAGGGCATGGTCAGCGTCATTCTCGGACGCCGGCGTCTCGGGCAGATCGAGGAGGGTTTTCTGAAACGCCTGAAGATCGGCGACATCTTCGTGCTCGCCGGACGCACGGTCCGGCTGGTGGAGACAGGCGTGGCCGAGGTGAAGGTGGAGAACGCGGCGGGCAGGCTGCCGACCGTGCCCGCCTGGAATGCGAACAAGATGCCGCTCGCCTCGGGTCTTGCGGATGAAGTCGCCGGGCTGCGCACCGAGCTGGCTCGGCGGCTGGCGGCTGATCCGGATGAAACCACCACCGACTGGCTGGTGGAGCGCTATGAAATCTCACGCACCAACGCCGATGCCATCCTTCGCCACTGCCGCAACCAGCTCCGCGTCTCGCGCATCCCCACGGACGACACCTTCCTCATCGAGCGTTTTGTCGACGATCGTGAGGAGGGTGGAGCGGAGCTGGTGCACTTCTTTTTTCACAGCCTCATCGGCCGCAGCGCCAACGACGCCCTCAGCCGCATCCTCTCGCACCGGCTCAAGGAGGCCGTCGGTGGCAACACCCTCGTCACCATCGACGACTACGGCTTCCTGCTGACCGTGCGAGGCTTCCAGGACCTGGAGCTCGAAGCCTGGAGGGAGCTGTTTCACACGCGTGATGCTGAAGCCGACATGCTCGCCGCCCTGGAGCCGAGCGAGCTGGTGAAGTGGAATTTCCGCGGCGTGGCGCAGACCGGGCTGATGGTGCCGCGCAGCCGGCCCGGGCGCGAGCAGCGGCTGAAGAGCCTGCGCTGGAACGCCGAGATCCTGTTCCGCGTCCTCATGGAGCACGAGCCTGATCATCCGATGATCACCCAGGCGTTCCGGGAAAGCACCCATGCCTTCCTCGACCTGCCACGCGCCATCGACTTCCTGAGGCGGGCGGCGGACCTTCGCTGGCATCTGGTCGAGGTGCCGGTCGTGAGCCCCTTTTCGTTCGGCATCTTCGCGAGCAAGATCAAGGAGGGCATGATGCTGGAGGATCCCGAGGAGGCCATCGAGAGATTGTGGCGTGAGTTTGAGCGCAAAACCCGGGAGGCCGATGACCAGGGCACGGGATCGCCATGACCCAGGCCCCCCGATCCCTGAAACCGCGGGCCCGGCGCCCATGACGAGCCCCGAGGCCGCCCTGCGCCGCTCCTCCGGGACGTTGCAGTTGCGCACCCGGCGCCTTCCGTGCATGTCCCGGCATGAGATCCCAAGGCACCGGCAGACGCAGCACCCGCATCATCAGCGGCCAGGAGGTCGCGCCCCGCCGCAGCATGGGGCAGAATTTCCTCGTCGATGACGACCTGGCCCGCTGGATCGCCGACCAGGTCGGGCCCGACGGCGCGCCCTTCGTCGTCGAACCCGGCCCCGGCCTGGGCGCCATGACGCAACATTTGGTTGGCCGTCCGCAGCACCTCACCCTCATTGAAAAGGACCACGCCCTCGCCCCGGAGCTGCAGAAGAAGTTTGAGGGTCGCGACGACGTCACCGTGCTCCACGAGGACGCCACGCGCGTCAGCACCCGCGGCTGGTATGTTCACGGCGACGTGCGTGTCATCGGCAACCTGCCCTACTCGGTCGGCGGCGAAATCCTGAAGCACCTGCTGACGCCTCCCACGCCTGTCACCCTCGCCGTTTTCATGCTGCAGAAGGAGGTGTGCGACCGCCTTGCCGCCAGGGTTGGCGAGGACGGCTACGGCGCGCTCAGCCTGCTTGTCCAGCGCGACTGGGACGTGGAGATGCTGCGCGTGGTGCCGCCGGAAGTCTTCAAGCCCAGGCCCAAGGTGGACAGCGCCGTCATCCGCCTCACGCCGCGCGACCCGCGCACGCTTCCCGTCTGTGACCGGCGCACGTTTGAGCGCCTCGTCCGCCTCGGCTTCAGCCAGCGCCGCAAGCAGATGAAAAACCTCCTGCCCGATCCTCCTGGAGGCTGGCAGGCCCTGGTCGATTCTCTGGGCAAACCCGCAACCCTGCGTGCCGAGGAGCTCAGCCTCGAAGAATGGGTGAACCTCAGCCGCTTCTACGAAAACCGCCACGGCAGCGACGCCGGCCAGAAGGCCAGCGAGATGTTTGACGTCGTGAACGAGAACAACGAGGTCACCGGCCAGCTCCCCCGTGGCGAGGTTCACGCCCGCGGCCTGCTGCACCGCGCCGTCCATGTCTTTGTCATCAATTCACGCGGCGAGGTCTATCTGCAGAAACGCTCGCACCTGAAGGACGTGTCTCCGCTCAAATGGGACAGCAGCGCCGCCGGGCATCTCGACGTGGGCGAAAGCTACGCCACCTGCGCCATCCGTGAAACCCGGGAGGAGATCGGCATCGACATCACGGGCACGGAACTCGCCGCCAAACTGCCCGCCGGAGCCCACACCGATCACGAGTTCGTCGAGCTCCACGTCGCCCGGCACAATGGCCCCATGCGCCCGCTGCCCGAGGAGATCGCCACCGGCGAGTGGTTTGCGCCCGAGCTCATCGACGCCTGGGTCGCCGCCCGGCCGCAGGATTTCGCCAAGGGATTCGTCTCCTGCTGGAAGGCCTGGCGTCCGTAAGCAAAACGGCCGCCCACAGTGCAGGCGGCCGTTGACGATCCAGGCTGGAACCAGGATTACAGGGTCTTGAACTTCACCGCGCGCCAGCGCACCGAGTAAGGGCCGCTGCCCTTCTTGATGCCGTGCACCTGGAAGCCGATGTGCCCCTCGGGGTCGCCCGGCTGCTTGAAGTCGGCGGTCTTCACGCCGTTCACGAAGCTCTGGTAGTGGTCGCCCTGCACCACGATGCGGTAATGATTCCACTCGCCCTTCTTGAAGGCGGCCTTGGCTGCCTCGGTGCGCACGGCCTCGGTCTGCGTCAGGATGCTCCACCAGGTGCCGCGGCGGGCTTCGTCATAAAAGTCACCCGCCGTGCCGTTGATGGCGATCTCACACTGAGGGCCATAAAGGCGGCCGACCGGCAGGGGTTTGCCATTCTTGCTGCCTTCCGGTGCCGGATCGCCCTCCTTGGCCAGATGGCTGCGCACCTGCACGCCCGAGTTGAGCTCGTCGTCCACCTTCACCTCAAACTGCAGTTCGAAGTCCTTGAAGGGCCCCTTGACGAGGAAGGAGTTGGGGCTGCCGTCGGTCGTGGTGCCGACCAGCACGCCGTTTTCCACCTTGTAGGTGGCCTGGCCGCTGACAATTTGGGCATCGCCAAGACCGTCCTTGAACCATTCCTGCCAGGTGTCTTCGGCAGGGAGCAGGGCGGGGGCGGCCAGGGAAAGAAGGAGGGAAAGCAGATGGCGTTTTTTCATGGGCTCCACAAAACGCCGCAGAAGGCCTGTTTCCATCGCCTGCTGCCTCCATCCCCGCCTCCGGCGGCCACTTTGACAGGATCGACTCCTGCTTGCCCCTTGTGCCGGGCACGAATCCGGCTATCACCCCAGCCGCACGTCGGCCCCGGGATGGCCCCGGCAAGCTTGCTTGCAAAAACCCAATTAGTTAAGCATACTGAAATAATTCACCTCATGGACGACCTCACCATTGTACAAGTCATCGGGCGCGAAGTGCTCGATTCCCGCGGCAACCCCACTGTGGAAGTGGACGTGCTCCTCGAAAACGGAGCCCTGGGCCGCGCCGCCGTCCCCAGCGGTGCCAGCACCGGCGAACACGAAGCCCTGGAGCTTCGCGACGGCGACAAGAAGCGCTATCTCGGCAAGGGCGTCCTCAAGGCCGTTGACGCCGTGAACAACGAAATCGCCGACTGCATCATCGGCAGCAACGCCGCCGACCAGGTCGCCATCGACAAGGCCATGCTCGAAGTGGACGGCACGCCGACCAAGTCCAAGCTCGGCGCCAACGCCATCCTCGGCGCCTCCCTGGCCGTCGCCAAGGCCGCCGCCACCGCCCTCGGCCAGCCGCTTTACAAGTACATCGGCGGCCCGAACGCCAAGGTGCTTCCCGTGCCGATGATGAACATCATCAACGGCGGCGCCCACTCGGACGCCCCGATCGACTTCCAGGAGTTCATGATCATGCCCAAGGGAGCCCCCAGCTTCTCCGAGGCCCTTCGTTATGGCGCGGAAGTCTTCCACGCCCTCAAGAAGATCCTGCATGACCTCGGCCTCAACACCGCCGTCGGTGACGAAGGCGGCTTCGCCCCCACCCTGAAGAGCGCCGACCACGCCCTCGAAGTCATCGCCCAGGCCATCGAGAAGGCCGGCTACAAGATGGGTGAGGACATCTTCATCGCCCTCGACGTCGCCTCCTCCGAGTTCTACGACAAGGCGAAGAACAAGTACGTCTTCAAGAAGAGCGACAAGTCCGAGCGCACCGCCGAGGAGCTGGTCGCCTACTACGCCGAGCTGAAGAAGAAGTTCCCCATCATCTCCATCGAAGACGGCTGCGCCGAAAACGACTGGACCGGCTGGAAGCATCTCACCGACACCCTCGGCGCCACCACCCAGCTTGTCGGTGACGACCTCTTCGTCACCAACACCAAGTTCCTCCAGAAGGGCATCGACAACCAGACCGCGAACTCCATCCTCGTGAAGGTGAACCAGATCGGTTCCCTGACCGAGACCCTGGACGCCGTCGACCTCGCCCACCGCCACGGCTACACCGCCGTCATGAGCCACCGCTCCGGCGAGACCGAGGACTACACGATCGCCGACCTTGCCGTCGCCACCAACTGCGGCCAGATCAAGACCGGCTCCCTCTCCCGCAGCGACCGCATCGCGAAGTACAACCAGCTTCTCCGCATCGAGCAGGAACTGGGTGACTACGCCATCTTCGGCGGCCGCATGAAGGTCTGATTCAACAACCCCTCCGCCACGACGGCGCACCCCGATGAACTACCAGGAAATCCAGCACGAAGCCCGCATCGCCCCACAACCTGTGGATCGCATGCTCAGCGGCCTCGTCGGGATCGGCAAATTCTGCCTCCTGCTTCTCGTGGTGCCCATCGTGGTGGAGATCTCCAAAAAGCCCCTGGCCGAACAAAACGCCCAGCGCGCCCGGCTTGAAACCCTCAAGGACGTGCGCAACGAGCGCGCCGCCGAACGCGACAAGCTCCTGCGCCAGGTCGAATGGATCAAGACGGACACCGCCTACCTCGAAATGCGCGCCCGTGACCACGAGCACATGCACAAGAAGGGCGAGTATGTGATCCGCATCGAGTAGAACCCTCCATCGTCACCAAACCTGCGCGGCCCCACCGGGCCGCTTTTTCTTTCCCCA
>Ga0315900_10009949_pt1 | contig 11985 bp, 10 predicted proteins | sample LakEriMetagenome_FD_203521 | JGI IMG/M metagenome (GOLD analysis project Ga0315900, IMG submission 203521) | Freshwater fungal communities from buoy surface, Lake Erie, Ohio, United States - Buoy 12 MA114 | ecosystem: Environmental > Aquatic > Freshwater > Lake > Lake biofilm | place: USA: Lake...
ATACGCTAGCAGATGGTGCCCAAGTGTCACCGGTTGAGCTACCTGCAAATGCGTAAAGCCTGGTATAACCGCGTCTGAAGATTGCTCTGCACGTTCGATGAGTGCCGTCTGCAATTGCTTCAGCACCGCATCCATCGCAATTGCCGCATCGCGTACCCACAAGCGGAAATCGGTTGCGACCTGATCGTTGCGTGAACGTGCCGTATGCAGCCTCCCCGCCGCATCGCCAATGATTTCTTTCAGGCGCACCTCGATATTCATGTGAATATCCTCAAGCTCCGCTCGGAATGGAAACTTTCCGGCGTCAATCTCAAGCAGTATCTGGTCCAGCCCCTTCTGTATCGCAGCATTTTCTTTTGCCGTGATGATGCCCTGCTTGGCGAGCATGGCAGCGTGGGCTTTCGAGCCGGCAATATCCTGCCGGTAAAACCGCTGATCCACATCGATGGATTGGTTGATGGCCGCCATCAGCGCATCCGGCCCCGAATCAAACTGCCCGCCCCATAAGGGATTGGCCTTTGTTTTCGGTGCGGTTTTGCTTGCTTTTTGCGTCTGGTTCCTGTTTTTTGGGGGCTTCATAACGTGGGGTCACATGAACATTGAAAATCGTCGCACAATCAACCTTGTTTTTATGGTTTTGGCAACCGTTTTAGCGAGTGCACCGGTACAGGTATTCAGTAAAGAAGAAGCGGTTCAGGTAATTCGCCCCGACAAGGCGAAAGAGGTGGCTGCAAAAGAAGAAGAGTATGAACAACTCGAAGTGACGTTTACCGACGCCGATGGGAAGCCGCGCAATCTTGATGAGTACCGTGGCAAGTTGATCCTGCTCAATCTATGGGCGACATGGTGCGCGCCGTGCGTAAAGGAGATGCCAGCACTCGCGGATCTTCAACGTGAGTTTGGAGAGAAAGGCCTCGCAGTGGTCACACTATCCTCCGACCAGAATCCGGAGCTGGTGAAAGCGTTTTTTGAGAAGCACCAGATCGATAATCTGCCCGTATATATGGACCAGAACATGAAAGTGTTTCAGATGCTCGAATCCAAGGGCCTGCCGGTCACCAGCCTGCTCGGAACAGATGGTAACGAAATCCAGCGATTTGCCGGCTACGTGGACTGGACAAAACCGGAAATTCGTAAACTGATTACGGACAATCTGCCGAAGAAGGAGTAGGACATGAACCGCGACCAGATTCTGCAATTACCGTCCATGCCTGCGCTTGGACCCACCTATCCTAAAGGTCCGTACCGCTTTATCAACCGCGAGTATCTGATCATCACCTATCAAAGTGATAAGGATGCGATTCGCGAGATCGTACCAGAACCGTTGGTACCGAACCCTGAAGGCCATGTCGCATTTGAATGGATCAATATGCCTGACAGTAGCGGCTTTGGCTGTTATACTGAGAGTGGCTGTGTGATTCCCTGCACCTATCAAGGGGAAGCATGCAACTACATTGTCGGTATGTATCTTGATGACGAAGCACCGATTGCCGCCGGACGCGAAATCTGGGGGTTTCCTAAGAAATACGCCAATCCCAAGCTCGAGATTGTTGAGGATACTCTCACTGGCACCTTGCACTATGCGGGACAAATGGTGGCGATGGGAACGATGGGTTATAAACATGTGAACCGTTCAAGCGAAGTCGAAAAGACCGCTGCATCCATGGCCAAAACACAAGTGAACCTGAAACTCATTCCAGGCATTGACGGTACGCCGCAAATCGCTGAACTGGTCGCATATAATCTAACGGAAATTACGGTGAAAGGTTGCTGGAGTGGCCCTGCTCGACTGCATCTGGTGCCGCATGTGAATGCGCCGGTAGCCGATCTACCTGTCCGTGATATCGTTGGCGGCACGCATATTATCGCCGATCTCACCCTGCCCTACGGCCGCAAACTCTACGATTACCTTATGACCAAATAAATCGGTCGCAGACATATTTCACGTGCGTGCCGGACTGTGAGAGCACGGATTCGGTTTTTTGTAAATAGGCTGTATTGTCAGGTGTTCCGACTTCTGCGGCGAGCACGCCTCCTGTTATCAACATCGAATCTATACCCATTCGGTTTGCGCCCGCAATATCGGTTCGCGGGCTATCCCCCACTGCGACAACACGCTTTCTGTCAATCCCTTCCAGCATGGAAAAGCACTGCTCATAGACCATTTTATGTGGCTTGCCGAAATACATCACCTGGCCTTGCATACGTTCGTACTCCGCAGCAATGAGTCCTGCACATGCCACACGTTCCCCTGTCTGACGCACTACCTCCAGATCCGGATTGATGCAGATCATCGGCAAATTATTCGCTGAACAGGCATTCAAAAAAGGCTGGATTTCTTCCATCGGCTGGTGGTCATAGGTCGAATGAGAAACCAAAGCGAAGGAGGCTTGCTTTGCGTCTTCCACTTCTACATATCCAAGGTCCTTGATAATCTGACGATCTTTCTCAAGACCGAGATAGAGGTAGCTTAAGTTGTTAGTTGTTAGTTGTTGGTTATTGGTTGGATGTATTTTCTTTGATAGGACTTGATACGCCGCTTCGCCTGAGGTCAGAATTTCGTCATATAGTTCACGCCCAATACCCATCCCCTGCATTGCTTCCACCACGACCTTTGCACGACGCGGCGCATTGGAAAGCAGGATCAGTTTTTTACCGGCATCCTTAAGCTTTTGCAGGCATTCCACCACACCGGGATAGGCCACCTTACCATCGTGAATCACCCCCCACAGATCAAGGATGAATGCATCGTATTTGTCGGTGAGTTCAGATACAGATTGAATATGTTTCATGAAAGTGAATCCTTGCCATGCCAGCTCGCGCGGCATCAAGCTACATCGCGTGAGGAATTTTTGAATATCAGCTTTCGCTGGGTTGACAAGCACTAAGCAGACTTAGCAAGCGAACCAGCAAGGGCTTTCTCAATTAAATTAACGGTTTCCGATTTACCGTATAGCGCAATAAACGATCCCATACGCGGGCCGGTTTGCTGACCGAGCAGGATTTCGTACAACGCCTTGAACCAGAGCTTAAGATCGGTGAACTCGTGGCGTTTCCCAATTTCATAAACCTCCGTTTGCAGTTCCTCCGACGTTGCTGAATCGGGAGCGGATTTGAGATATGATGCAAGATCGGTCAATGCCTTATGCTCTGTTTCTGTGGCTGTGCGGTACTTTTTCGCCGGCTTCACGAAATCATTGTAATAATTCACGGCATATCCGGCCAGCTTGTCGATCATGGGGCAGGTTTGCGGGGTAGCGTTCGGATTATAACGGGAAATGAAGCCCCAAAGCACTGATTTGTCCGTTGGATTACAGGCAGCAGCAATATTTAACAGTAAGCTGAAGCGGATATTGGCTTCCGGCGCAGGTGGCTGCCCGCGATGAATATGATACGCCGGATTCTCAAGCCGTTTAGCCTGATCTTCCGCTGCAAACTTTTCGACAAATGTCTGATATTCATCCACCGCCTGCGGAATCACATCGAAATAAAGACGCTTTGCAGTGCGCGGTTTCTGGAACATGTAATAAGAAAGCGATTCTGTGGGGGCGTAGCGAAGCCACTCGTCAATTGTAAGCCCGTTGCCTTTTGACTTGGAAATTTTCTCACCTTTTTCATCGAGAAACAGCTCAAACATCATCTGCTGCGGTGGCTTACCTCCAGCAATCTTACAGATAGCATCATAGAGTTTTGCAGAGGTCAGGTGATCTTTTCCATACATCTCATAATCTACACCGAGTGCGGCCCAGCGCATGCCCATATCGGGCTTCCATTGCAATTTGCAATGCCCACCGGTGACCGGCACCGTTTCATGCGAACCATCTTCTTCCTGATAGGTGATCGTTCCCTTTGCTACGTCATGCGAAATGACGGGTGCAAGTAACACTTTGCCGGAACGGGGCGATACCGGAAGAAACGGGGAATAGGTGGACGCTCGCTCTTCCCCGAGCGTAGGGATCATCACTTGCATTACTTTATCGTAGTTCTTGAGAATGGTGATCAATGCTGCATCGAACTCACCGGATTTATACGTTTCAGTCGAGCTCTTGAATTCGTATTCAAAACCAAACTCATCCAGAAACGCGCGCAGCCGCGCATTCATATGATGTCCAAAACTCTCGTGTGTTCCGAATGGATCGGGAACCGAGGTTAGCGGTTTGCCAAGATTTGCCGCGATCATATCGGCATTGGGTAAATTATCCGGCACTTTACGAAGCCCGTCCATATCATCAGAAAAACAGATCAGCTTTGTTGCGAATCCCGTCATCGCTTCAAACGCGCGGCGGACCATAGTGGTACGCGCCACCTCACCGAATGTCCCCATATGCGGCAAACCCGATGGACCATAGCCGGTTTCAAACAGCACATAGCCTTTTTCCGGCAGCTTGCCTCCAATACGGTCAAGCAGTGCTACAGCTTCTACAAACGGCCAGGCTTTGGCGTTACGGTAAAGTTCGGGGGTGAGGGTCATGATTGATTTTGTGTGATGGTTGTTAGCAAGAGTGACAGTTTATAAGGCCTGTGATAGGTGTTTGACAAGTTATCTCTTGATGTGAAACACTCCATGCTCAACTCTCTCTGGCTATCGTTTTTCCTCGTCGCATTTGTGTATGCCTGCGTGCAGTGGCTGTTTGGCGGAAATCTTGAGATATTCTCGTTGATGGTAAAGGCGATATTTGATTCTTCAAAACTATCCCTAGAGGTTGCGCTCGGGCTGGTAGGCATTCTCTGTTTCTGGCTGGGAATGATGAAAATCGCTGAAAAAGCAGGCCTCGTGGATGCCCTCGCCCGCCTGCTCTCCCCGCTTCTTACTAAACTCATGCCCGAGATTCCAAAAAACCATCCGGCACTTGGCTCCATGACCATGAATATCGCGGCCAATGTGCTGGGGCTCGATAATGCGGCGACTCCCATGGGGCTTAAAGCCATGCAGCAAATGCAGGAGCTGAACCCCAACAAAGATATCGCCAGCAATGCGCAGATTCTGTTTCTGGTACTCAATGCATCTTCGCTCACGTTGTTGCCGGTCACGATTTTTATGTACCGCGCACAGTTAGGTGCAAGCGACCCCACCGCTGTGTTCATTCCCATTTTACTTGCAACATCGGCCTCGACATTGGTGGGGCTGCTGAGTGTTGCGTGGATGCAAAAAATCAATCTGCTCGACAAAACAATCCTGCTACATCTACTGGGAGTGGCTGCTTTTATCGGTACTCTGATCTGGTTTTTCTCAGCACTGCCAAAAGAATTACAATCCAGCTATTCTTCTTTTCTGGGAAATTTTACCATGACGGGGGTAGTCGTCTGGTTTTTACTTGCAGGCTTCATCAAAAAAGTTCCGGTGTATGAAACCTTTATCGAAGGCGCGAAAGAGGGGTTTGAGATCGCCATCAGGATATTACCCTATCTCGTAGCAATGCTTGTGGCTGTTGGAGTGCTGAGGGCTAGCGGTGCATTCGAACTTGCTTTAGACGGCATCAAATGGTGTGTGCTGGCACTGGGGATGAATGCCGATTTCGTACCAGCCCTACCCACCGCGCTGATGAAGCCTTTTTCTGGCAGCGGTGCCCGTGCCATGATGATCGACACCATGAAAACCTATGGCGCGGATTCATTCCCCGCTACCGTATCCGCCATTATCCAAGGCTCCACCGAAACCACGTTCTATGTGCTTTCAGTTTATTTTGGCGCAGTCAACATCAGCAGAGTACGACATGCAATTGGCTGCTCTCTACTGGCGGATCTTGCGGGTGTGATTGCAGCAATCGCAGTTGGATACTGGTTTCTACATGACTGAGTGACCGTGGATTTTTTCACCTTTCAGTAGCTCTGGTACTGGATCGCAGTAAATATTGTAGAGCATCACATTCCGCTCGACCGCTTTGTCCGTAATTTTTTCTACACCGTGGAAGCTTTTCGGCGTTTTGAAGAACATCAGCATGGAGTTAGGAATAAATGGTGCAGTGAAGATTCGCTTATATCCCTTAAATCCATAATGAGGCCCACCAATACAAGTGACGCTAGGATCTTTTGGAATATAAATTGAGGTGCCAAGCTTCTCGTACTCCCAGTCTTTCGGTAAGTAGAACAACAGGGAAACAACCTTTTTAGGAGTGTCTGTATGAGGCCCGATAGAGTAATCCTCAAAATCCCTCACCAAACGCAATTCGCTTGATAGCTTGAACTGACTGTTAAATGGATTAGAAAACCGTTCTTTGTATGCAGCGGAGAATTTGAATAAGATAGTGCGAAGAAATCGCTCTGATAAAAGACTGTTCGACAATTCATTCCAGAACGAAACCAAATGCTCTGGCACACCCCGTTTTGCCAAATCCGAAACATCCGTGATATAGCGGCTTGAGTATAATAAACCCTGCGCTTTTGCGCCGGACACATTACCAGTATCGTGGATCGGCAAGTACCCCGATATGGGGGGTAAATTAATCAACATATCCTGATAATAGTCGTTTGGAAAAACGTTCTCAATAAACGCATGCGGAAACGGGTAGTCACGAACCGGTGCGTTCAGTATTTGATAAATAAGGTGTTCTTCAGCGTGTGAATATGACATTACCAACCCCCTTACAAGGCCCTTCCTTGCGTTGCGATTCCATCATCTGCGCTTCGGAATAGGTGAATCCCTTTTCCTTCATAAGCTTCATAATTTCTAAATAATCTGCAACATTTGTATCCACTTCCACCAGCACCGATTTTAATCGCGGACTGGAGAGCGTCTGCAGCATTCCAGATAATACTTTAGGTTCAATACCGTCTACGTCAATTTTGATGTAGTCCGGCGTTTCCACTATTCCATCTGCGATGAGTTTATCCAACGTTGTACCGAAACAACCTTGAGTAAATGCCGGCTTGAGCGGTACACCGGCTGCATTCGTAACATCGGAAAACGTATTGTAGGAGCCGCCCATCTGAAACAGGGAGAGGCGTAACGCATCCACCTTGGTCTGATCCGCAAGCGCAATCGGATAGGCAATTACTCTCTTGTCGAGTTGGTTATAATAGAGGTTGCGATTCAGGACCGCATAGTTCTGCGATTCCGGCTCAAACGCATAGACCTTTGCGCCACTCACTTTCGCAGCAAATACACTATATAAGCCAATGTTTGCGCCTACATCAATCATCACCTCATCAGGCTTAAAGGAGCTGAGCCAGGCAATCGTATCCGGTTCTTTGGTATAGAGTGTATTTACTCGCCAGAGAATACCCTGATTCGGTGTAAAAAAGAAAAGTGGCACCTCTCCGTGCTTAAAAATAGTAAAAGGCTCCTGCCCTTCATATTGCGTGACATCGATGGGTTGCTTGGTGTGAATTGAAATGGTGAGCATATGATTCTCCTGCTCTTACTTTTTAGAGAATGCAATGTCGTATGCAAGCGCTATCAACTAGGCAAATTATGCCTAACGGGATGCCCAGAATGGCAACTGTGCAGATATAATTTGCTCAGAAAATACAATATTTTTATTGTTTGATCGCGCTTTCTTCACTTCATCTATGCGAAGCATGGCAAGTCCGGCATTGCCTTGTGAAGAGCGCATCTCTCCAATTTCACGCCCTTCAAATGTGATCACGGAACCAAAGGGCGGAAGGGTCAAGCCCGGGGTAGAAACACGATACATAAATTTATGTAATGTGCCACGATGCTTTGAGCGCGCAGTGACTTCCTGCCCCACATAGCACCCTTTATTGAAATCGATACCATTTAGTTCGTCGTAACCGCATTCAAGCAAAATGGATTTGTCGGGGATCATGTCCTTGCTGCTATCGGGAACCCCGAGCGTCAAACGATGTAGATCGTATTGTTTATATTCCACTACGCGATCATGTTTGGTTAAAATTCCTATCGGCGCATGGGTTTTGATAAAACCACGCTGACCCAACTGTGGGAGTCTGGGATCTGGATACAGCATACCATCCACTGCGTACACGACTCCCTGTCCGAGTACAGCCACTGCAGCCGACGGCTCATGGGGTTCACTCCATGCCGCAAAAACACGATACGTTGCAGAGCGGTCTTCAATACGCACCGCTGAGCGAAGTTTGTATTGCGTAAGACGCGTGACAAGTTCTGTCAGGTGTATTTTTTCTACGTCCAGCCAGTATTCATCGCCTTTGGCGACAATGAAAAAATCATGGAGGTACTTCCCCTGCGCGGAGAGCAATGCCGCAAAAATGGGCTTCTTGTCATCCGCTTTACGAATATCGTTGGTAATGAGGCCTTGCAGAAATGTCTGCCGGTCGGGGCCTGACACCACCACCACTCCGCGATCCGCTAATTCTGCAACAACAAACACATGTTCTCTCCTGCTTGGGGGGTGTTTGTTTTAGAGTGGGAGAGAGTGCTGCGTCAAGCACTAGTCTTGACGATGTATGAAGTTCATTCGTACGGTTCTTAGTGAACTCTTATTTCACTATGACCGTATTGATACTGCGCATCCGAAACAATTCCGACTGACATGATTCTTACCGAATGCAATTTCCCTTCCAGCTCACGCTTCCAGAAATCAAGAAACTTCGTGAGCACCGGAAACTTCGGTGCCATGTCGTATTCTTGCCAAACATAACTCTGGAGCAGACGCGGATGGTCAGGAAGGTGGTAAAGAATCTCTGCTGTGGTCAGACGGTAGTCTTTCAGCATGAGTTCCATATCGCTCATAAATCACCTTTCGTTTTCCTACCTGGAAACTTCGTTTTCACAAAGGCAGCCACTTAGCTACTGATATGATTTTAACACAGAAAAGGTTGCGAAAGTATTAAAACCTATAGCACCCCATCCACCCCGCAAGAATGTTGCGCCGCAACATAAGTGATTGTTCGCGCTTGCAGTTTTGCGTTTGCCTGTTACAAGCAACGCCTCAAAAACAAGAATAAAAAACTAAGAATACAGGAACGCGACGTGACTATAATACGATATATTTCTCGACTCATATTCTGTTTTGCTATCCTCCTGATGGTAAGCGCGTGTGCAAAACCGACTGAGCAGCCATTCGCGCAGAATCTCTCTACCCCACTGTTAAAAGGGAAAGAGGTGCTTGTAACCGGAGATAAGGCAGACCTGCCTATGAAGGTATGGATGCCGAAGAAAGAAAAACCCAAAGCCATAATTATCGCGTTGCACGGATTCAACGACTACAGCAATGCATTTGCAATTCCGGCAAAGTCACTGAACGAATCCGGTATTGCCGTGTATGCATACGATCAACGCGGCTTCGGACGAAACCCACAAGCAGGCATCTGGGCTGGCATTGATAATCTTGCAGCGGATCTTGCCGATATGATCACTGCCGTTCGCAGCAAGCATCCCAAAACACCAATCTACGTGCTCGGTGAAAGTATGGGCGGAGCAGTTGCAATTGCCGCAACCACCTCGCCAGACTTTCCAAAGATTGATGGGTTGATACTTTCTGCACCCGCAATATGGGGTGATGATACGATGAACAGTTTCTACCGTATGACGCTATGGGTTCTTGCACATATGGTACCATCAAATACTGCCACCGGTAGTGATCTGCGCATTCTTGCTTCAGACAATATCGCAATGCTGCGGGAAATGGGTAAAGACCCGTATGTGCTAAAGTCCACACGCATTGATGCCGTATACGGCATGGTAGGACTGATGGATAGAGCTTACAGCAGCGTACCAAAACTGAACACTCCGGTGCTGCTGCTCTATGGTGCTAATGATCAGGTGATTCCGCCTCTGCCAATAAAAGAAGCGGCCAAAAAACTCCCGAGCATGGACAAAATCGCATACTATCCTCTGGGGTACCACATGTTACTGCGCGACCTGAACAATCATCTTGTCATCGGTGATATTGTTAGCTGGATACGCAATCGTAAGGCACCGTTGCCTTCCGGATACGAACTGGATGCCAATGCGTTTTCCAAGAAAAATTCGTTGCACGAGACCAGTCTCGCCTCTACGGTTCGACCGACGGTTCACCATAACAAGTGAAGAAAGCGGAAAGATTTTCCGCCCAAGAGGGAATCAGGTGACGGCGGAAACGCAATAATCCTGAGCTGTGCCCGCAACTGTAATCAGCGAGTCCTGCTGCAACATGCCACTGGTAAACCCGAAACACTGGGGAAACTGGGAAGGCCGCAACAGGGTGATGACCTGAGAGTCAGGAGACCTGCCGTTCATATGTCACGCGAGCTGGTTTGAACGGGGTCATTCAGTCGGTTACGGATTGTCCATACGCGGTGACATGAAACTCGAACATGACGTATGGAGTCTATGTATGAAACTATCTTTGTCCGCCGCATTGCTATGCGGCGTCATGCCGCTTGCGGTGTCTGCTTCCCCACTTTCACTGGTCATCACGCCCACCCGAACCGAAACTCCGGTTTCAGAAATCGGTAGCAGCGTATCGGTACTCACTGCGCAGGATATGAAGATGCTGCAGGTGCCCACTGTGCGCGATGCACTGAAATATATACCGGGCCTGTCCATTGCCGCAAATGGAGGCGCGGGGCAAACCACCTCCGTATTCATACGGGGTGCGAAATCCGAACACACACTCGTTATGATCGATGGGGCCAAAATCAACGATCCCTCTTCCACCACCGATTCGTATGACTTTGGACGACTGACAACCGCAAACATTGAGCGTATCGAAGAGCTGCGTGGAAGTCAGAGCGTGCTTTACGGTGCCGATGCGATCGGCGGCGTGATTAACATCATCACCAAACAGGGTAGCGGCGTGCCGTCCTTCACTAGCAGCGCGGAATATGGATCGCGCAACCACTATATACTCAGCACCGGTGCAAGCGGTTCCGTCGATGCACTACGCTATTCCGCTGACATCTCACAGCAACATGTGGATGGATTTTCTGCATTCAACCGTGAGCGCGGAGGGATTGAAGATGACGGAAATGAAACCACTACTTACTCCGGCAGGCTTGATGGTAAAATCGACGATCGATTGCGTGCTTATACGACCGGCAGATATACCCGTAGCTACACCGAGTTTGACGATTTCGGCGCAGATGCGGATAACGATTCCAAAGCCAACGAACTCAATTGGCGCGGCGCAGCAGTGTTGGATCTAATGGGAGGAAAATGGTCGCAGGAACTTGGCCTTTCCTATCTGGATGGTGGACGCAGCAGCACTTCCAGCTTTGGCACAAACCGTTTTCAGGGGAAGCGCACCAAACTCGATTGGGTGCATACGGTGAAGCCTATAGCGGGCCATATTCTGACCGGAGGGCTGGAGAGTTCCGAAGAAACATTCTCCACGGATTTTGATGCCAGCCGTTCAGTCAGAAACGATGCGGCTTTTGCGCAGGATCAATGGAATGTGTGGGATAAACTATTTTTCACCGCAGGTGTGCGTGTGGACGACCACGAAGAATTCGGAACCGAATGGACGTACCGGATTGCGCCAAGTTACCTGATTGAATCCACGGGAACGCGGTTCAAAGCGAGCTATGGAACCGGATTCAAGGCCCCTTCCCTGTTCCAGCTCTATTCATTTTTTGGTAACACCGCACTCGATCCAGAACGCAGCAAGAGCTGGGATGCGGGTTTCGAACAATCTCTGCTCGGTGAAACATTACGATTTGGCAGTACGTATTTTGGGCTACGGGTAAATGATCTCATTGATTACGATTTCGCGACGAACCGCTACATTAACACCGGCAGTGCAAAATCGCAGGGGTTTGAAAGTTTTATTTCCTATGCTCCACTACCGGAAGTTACTTTCTCGCTGAATCATACATTCACATTGGCAGAAGACAGAATCACGGACACGGAATTGCTGCGTCGCCCGCGACATACGTTTTCGGCCGAAGCGAACTGGCAAGCGATGGAAGATGTGCGTCTTGGGATGAATGCCACGTATCAGGGGGCGAGACAGGATATTGATCTGGCCTTTGATCGTACACGGATGGGCGGTTACCCACTTCTCAATGTTACCGGTGACTGGAATGTTCTGCCAAACGTGACGGTCTTCGGACGTATAGAAAACC
>Ga0315900_10009950_pt1 | contig 11984 bp, 18 predicted proteins | sample LakEriMetagenome_FD_203521 | JGI IMG/M metagenome (GOLD analysis project Ga0315900, IMG submission 203521) | Freshwater fungal communities from buoy surface, Lake Erie, Ohio, United States - Buoy 12 MA114 | ecosystem: Environmental > Aquatic > Freshwater > Lake > Lake biofilm | place: USA: Lake...
ATGCCGCAAACGCCGCCTGAATCGCCGCCGTGTCATCGGCCACCCCATCGCCCACCGCGCCAAAATCTAGCACGCTCACCACCTCTCGCATTTTGCTCTGCGCCGTGCGTGTGACTGCGCCGGTGCCAGCCTGAATGAAGCCTACGAGCGAAGATCCCCCTGGCTGAGAAAGTGCTGAGGACACAGCCGCTTCGTCGGTCACCACGTTGTCTACGGTCCAAATCTCAGAGTCGTTAGAGTCCGTAAGCCTGAACTTGTAGCTCGCAGCAGGGAGCCACACGTTGGCTTCCCCACGGCTGTCAAGAATTACGGGGTTGGTGTTGGCAGCGGTCTGTGCCTGATCAACATACGTGGTCTGGGGGGTGAGCGCACCTGCTGAGTACGTGTACAGCTTGCCGCCGACCAGGGGGTTGCCGTTAGCGTCAAAAAACTGGATTTTGGGGGTGGGAGTCAAGCTGGCCATGGCGGGGTTCCCCAGTCTTAGTGAGAGTTGATGTTGTTGGACACGGTGACGATGATGGACGGAATGCCCGGATGCGGAGCGGCGGCGGGCACGGCCAGCAGTTCCACTGACAAATCACTTACAGAAAACATGATCTCGACGTAGTCGCCGGCTTTGAGGCTGAAAAAGTAGTTCAGGGCCGAAAAAATCTCGGCGTTGTTGCCCTGGATTCTGATTTGACTGGCAGAGTCAGTGACGTCCACACCATTCTTGCGAAACCAGATGTAAAGCTCTGCGGTGCCGCCACTCGTCTTGTCGAATTGAACGGACAGTTGCAGGTTGTAAATTCCGTCCGTGTCCACGTTGATGCGCGACTGCGGGGAACCGCTCAGGAACACGCCGGATGACAGGTCCGTGGTGTTCAGCGTTACCTCGGTGGCCGTGTTGATGGTCGTCGCGGTTTGCGTGGCGGTGCTGTAAAAAGACCCGTAGCGCGACCGCTTGAACTCACGTTGCGGAGTGTACGCGGGTGCCAGCGCCAGTGCCTGTACTTCGGCTTCTAGCTGTGCGATTTGGTCAACCGTGGCAACGGTAGGCAGTGTCTGGCTCTCCTGAGCCGCAGTAGCCAGCGCCATAGTGAGTGCAGCCAGCGCAGCCCCTATGTCGGGTGCCTTGGCGTAGTCAGTATCTTCAACACCCGCGCTAGACGTAGCAAGCTGACTAAACCACGCCAACCAAGCCGACGTCAACGCGCCTGAGGAGTTAGCTATGGGAATTTGTAATGGTGGGGGGCTAGTCATCTCCACCCTCAATGTCAACACTGCCAGAGGCGAGTACAAATTTCACAGGGTCCACTACGGTAATCTGCACAACAAGGTCCCGTGCGGAGCCAAGGCGGCGCAACATCACCCGCGTGGTGTAGGCTCCCAGCTTGCCAAGGGGCACCAAACGCTCGTTGCCAAATGTGCGCCCACCGTCTCTGGAGATGCGCAGCATCACGCGTGGATCCAATCCCGCAATGGTGGCCTGCTCAACCTCAATGTAGGAGCCTGCCTCTGTTACTAGGAAGTCACCCACCTCAGTTAGCAGGAGACCGTAGAAACCAAGCGGGTCCAGTCCACTAAGGCCAATACCGGTCTCAAAGTCAAGGAACAGCTCGGAGATTCCAAACTCGTTGCCCTGGTTCCGCACATGGCGGGTGACAACCTGCCGCTTGATTGGGGTGTCTGTGTCGGTGTATGTATTGATGTCTAGTAGATACAGGGCTCCGCTAGTGGTGTCGCTAACGTAGTTTCTACCATTGAAGGTAATGCCGTACTGTGCAAAGTGCCGCGCCTGCTCGGCTACGCCTGTCTGCGCCTCGTGCCATATGGCGGTCTTAGTATCGTAGGCGAATGACCTATTTTCTGTGGGGAAGGTTATTTGCCAGATGGGGTGTCCGTACACCGTGTAGGTGAACGCGACTGCATCGTCCACCCGCGAGAACGAGGAAAACAGAGTGTTGAGGTCTGAGTCGCTAATTTCCTCAGGTGCGTAGCCGTTGAGCCGGATAGCGGAAATGCCACCGTCGGGCGCGTAGCCCAGAAAAATGTAGGTGTTGCCCACCTCTACAGAAGAGAGATCAGCGGCTAGGCCCCAGCTCTGAGTGGCTCCGGTAATGCGCTGGTACGGTAGGGGGACAGAGCCAACGTCCTGCCAAAACTCAGTAGACTGCTGGCCCCAGAGCACCAGGGTGCCGTTCAAGTTGCCGACGCGCAGTAGCAGGTCACTATTGTTTTCCTTGGTGCCGAAGATTGGCAAGGACCCCAGATACGTCCACACAAGTCCGTCAAGTAAAGCACTGACGTAAAACTCACGCGTCCCGGGCTTGTTGACTATGAATCTTCCGTTGAGAAAGATTACAGACGTCGCACCCGTGGGGAAGAATGTAGTAGTAATGCTGGTGAGCGCACCACTGCTCACCGTGTAGACGTAGCCGGGACCACCTGTTACGAGGATGAGCTGTAGGCTATTGTCCGCAAACTCGACGCGCCCACTGCCGGAGATGCCGGTCGCAAGCTGCGTGTACGCCCCAGCGGTGTCCACACTATACAGCACGCTCCCGGCCACCACGTACAGCGTGGTACCAATGACGTGCCACCCCCGCACGGGGGTGGTGGGTAGTGTGGTCCATAGCACGCTGCCGGGGGTGCCCAGCAGCACCACGGCGGAGCGGTCTTGGTCTTTGCGGATGTCGTACAGGCAGTTGAGTCTGCGCTGCCGAGTGACGATGTCCGATATGGCGCGGATGCCCGTACCAAAGAGCGGAATCGTACGCATTACTCTTCCCCAGGCTGGAAGTACAGCGTGCTCTGCTCTGCGTCACCTTGCCGAGCAATAGTCAGTGCAGTGTTCTTAAGCGACTCCATCTTTGGGGTCCAGTTAGCCTTGAACATGGGGGCAATCTGCTCCGTAAGCCCCCAGCACAGCGCCAGATACCACTCCTGCGGGTAGTACGGGGCGTCGGCGTTCACTGTCATGTCCTGGATGGGCTCCTGGTACGTGATGACGATATGGCTGCGCGTGTCGATGGCACTGCCAACGTCTGTATAGACGCGGCTCGTGCCTAGACCACGCTCAAAGTAGATGCCGCTTGGGTCGCCAGCGTACAGTGGGTCCGCCTTGTTGGGCAGATAGTCGTAATCCTGCACGGTCATAATGCCCAGGGGACTGTCCGTGTTATTGACGTCCCGCAGCACGGCAGTCTCAATATCCTTGGGGTTCTGAGCAGCTACAGAGTAGGCAAACACCGTGTTCCCACTCGCTGCGCTGCTGGGCAACGCAGCCGTCAGGTTAACCGTGCTGCCCACCACACTGCTAACGCCAGAGTAATGCAGGGCTCCACTGTCCAAGTACACGGCAACCGTGTTCGCCGTAGTGATCCCCACCACACTGTCCACCACAACTGCCGTAGCAGCAGCTAGGGCAGCAGCAGTCGTGGCAGTAGTGGTTAGGTCATTAGTCCAGCCCTGCGCGGTGGGGCCAATGATGTAGACGCCCGTGGTGTTGCTGAGTAGCAGGTGCCCGCGCTTGCGCGTCCATACCTTGAGGCCGGGGGCGAAGTCAGTTTTCCCCATCCACTGCTTGCACATCATGTTCAGCATGAATGTGCAGTCCTGCATCTCATTGGCTGTGGGCTGCTCGGCAGGGTCCAGCTTGCCGATATTCAGCATGGCTTGACGTACGATGTCGTACTTCGTAACCCCGAATGAATACGTGCCGCTGGTTGCCATAGGTGTTACGCCACTTTCTGCCGTGCGGACTCACAGTCGCGCAGTGCATTGTACACCGCCGCCCAGGCTTGACCAATAGTGATGTCTTTCTGGCACTGCGCTGTGCCACTCTCAGGGTCACGGGTGCAGGCGGTCCAGTTGTAGTGCAGCAGATGGCACGCTGGGGCCGCGTTGTTGCCACGTCCCGCGCACTTGGTGTTTTCACTCCACAGGGGGATAGTGTTGACCCAGTCCCGAGTCAGGTTCTCGTGCGTGCTGTGTGACAGGAACACCACCTTAGCCATCGGCTCGCAGGCCATCGCATTCATTACCCCGGTCTCAGGACCAATGATTACGTCTGCCTCAAGGCAGAAGCTGAGCGTCTCACGGATAGACCACACGCCAGACTTACGCACAATGCGGGGTTCGTTCTCCCAGCCAGCCTCCAGCAGCACACAGTCCGGCCCCCCAGTGAGGACCACCCGCGCAGTGGGAAACTCAACAAGTATGCTTGCCAGCACGTTGTCTAGGCCAGCCCAGGTCTTATGCACGCTGCTCCCAGCCAAGGACCACACCACCACCGGCCCTTCGCCCATCTTGGCACGCTCACGCTTGGCCCACTTCACCTCCTCGGCAGTGCGGTAGAAATGAGAATTCAGCACATAGGGTACCTCAGCAATGGCGTGCTGAAACTCAACGTAGTTACGGTTCATCAAGCTGTGGCGCACCTGTGGGGGGTATAGCGCCACCGCCCGCCCCTGCATGCCCAGCAGCGTACCCTCAACCGACTCGCTTAGATTGACCCACTTGTCAAACTTCTTCTTTTGCCACGACCAAAAGTCCATCAAGTTACCGTTAGGTACCTGATCCTTGTCAAACAGCACTAGGTTGTCGATGTTGGGGTCGTGCAGTACAACATCGGCTCCAGGCAGACTGGAGAATAGCGTAACGTGGTAGCCCTGCTGCTTTAGCCCCGCCCACACGCTGCTGGCCTGCATTAGGTCACCAAACGCGCCGTAGCGCACCACACAAGCCGTCTTGGTGGGCTTGTCGTTCTTGTAGCTGAATCTGTGCGTGTATTTGCTGCTCACCACTTCACCTTGTTCGCCCAAAATGCTGGAGATTCTTTGCCCTTGGCGATGTTCTTGGCATGGCGTGCCTTGAAAGACTCACGGCGTTTGCGCTCAGCGTCGGACTCGCCCTCTTTCTTCGGAGACCCGCTAACGCCCTGCTGGCCGAAGCGGATCACCTTCTCCTTACCATCCCAGCACGCCTTTACGACGTGACTTTTGGTGGGGTGCCCCGGCGTGCGCTTGGGGGTGTTGCACGCCATCTCGGCTTTCTTAAGCGCCACGCTTCTGCCTCATCGTCTCGAGGGTTTGGGCAAGACGGGCACGCTGGCCCAGTTTTCCAGGTTTCTTGGCTGCGGCGGCAAGTTCCTCCTCTGGAATCTTGTCTCCGCGCTTAATGCCAAGCGATTTACGCAAGGCACCCGGGCGCTCAATGGCCTCGCCAATCCAGTATTGCTGCTGCTTAGGCACGTCGCTTCTCCTTTGCTGCGTTCATGTTGTCAACTAGATTGGGGTATGGCCTGCCCGCTGCCTTGGCCGCGCTCTTGGCCTTGGCCTTCTGCGCGGGGGTGAGCGACTTGGTTGGCCCTAGGTCTTTGCGACGGGGCACCTCCCACACGGGCTTGTCAGACCCTTTCATAGCTTCTTGAACACGAAAAGTAGACTGTACTCATCGTCTTCGTTACGCTTTTGAAAATCAATGAGGTCCCAAGACCCGGCAAGTCTCATGGCGTCAACTACGCGGTCGTAATTGACGTTCCACTTATGGTCTGGGTTTGCCCCTGGCTCGCCGACCCTGGGGTACTCATCCTCGTCAGGAAGGTACAGAATCAAGTACCCACCCTGTTTTACGATACGGAACCAGTCCTTGAGCGCGGCGGCGTAGTCCTCAATGTGCTCGAGCGTGTGGCTACTATATACGAAGTCCATGCTCTGGCTGGCAAAGACGTCGAGCTTGGTGGCATCCTCACACATGATGTCCGGCCGCACGCTAAAGCCGAACTGCGCGTGGTGCATGTTATCGACGCTGATGGCGTGGGGCAACACCTTAAAGTCGCCAGCACCCACGTCAAGGCCACGGCCCCGCAAGTAGGGGGCCACTTCCCACACAACCTTTTTAGATTCCGCCTTGTACGGCGCGTTAGCTGACCAGACCACTGTTAGAGTACTCCTACGTCCTCAGGCAATTTCCACATGGTGGCCTTATTGTACGTGAACTTTGTAATCTTTAACAGGTCCGCTGCTTTGGAAACATTGGACCATGTCTGGTTGTTTTCCTCGGCCACCTTGTAGATAACCGACTTAGATAGCGGTCCACCGCTCAACACATTGAGCAGAAAAAGACGGGCGCTGTCCACAGCATCCGTCTCGATAACCGTGTCCGCCTTAACAGGGCGCACCCTGGGAGGTTCAAGCGGCTCGCCGCGAATATTGAACAGGACTCCATCCTGTTCAAACCGAGCAACCCTGTGCCCGGAAACCACCCCAAAGGGTCGCGCTCTGTCAAGCTGCATGCTCACATCCTCTGGCTAAAGTTGTTGCGAGCAATTACCATTTCGGGCTGGCCGGGGTCAAATTCCACCAAGGTACCTTCCATACCACCCATGCGGAGCTTACGGTAACCCATGTCCATCTCAGTGACGGTACCGGGCTGCTCAAACATGCAGTTTGGCAGAGGGTCATGTGCGTACTGCGCTGTGTTGGTGGGTACGCTGCGGGCGCTGGCGGCGTCTGCCCAAGGCTCGCCCCCGTCAGCGCGACCACTGACGGTAAGTTGGTTCTTATCTTGAAGGAACAGCATTTGCAAATCTCCATGGAATAGAGGGGGCACGCTGGCCCCCTCTGTGTTGACGTGCTGTGCGGTATCAGTACCCGTCGCCCGGGTACGAGATGTCCACCAGCTTGACCATCTTCATGTCTCGAATGTCAGCCATCGGCTGGTTCGAGATGTCATAGCCCGGAGGCATGACATTGAACTTGGTCATATCGCCATCCTGAGTACCCTTCTTGTCGATGTACCCAGACGTCTGGAATCCAGACATTTCTTTTTCCATTGCCATGATGCTTCTCCTTAGACAGTTACGTCTGCGGTGGGAACGATCTGCAACTCAACGCCCACGCCGTACACAGCGGTGGCGTCAGTGCCCTTGGCGATACCGAGCACGTCCCCACGCGCAAGCGTGAAAGTGCTCACCACGTTGGTGCCCGTCACGTTGCCAGAGCCGATGGTGGTCAGCACTTGCGTGGTGGTGGCGGTGCCAGAGTACTTGTAAGCGTAGACGATGTCGTTGCTCGTACCCGCCGTGGTTGCCTTGACAGTGATGGACTTGACCAGCATGTCGGTGAACGCGGCGAACTTTGCAGTCGCAGCATTAGCGCCCGTCACGTTAAAGCCCAAGGGCAGCACCGCCTGATAGGCCGGTGCGTCATAAGCCATGCTCCTGAGTGCCATGATTCAGTACCTCCTGATTAGGCTTGAGAGTCCCACTTCACAATGCGGGCGTTGGATGCCAGCGTGTGAACGATACCGAAGCCGCCCAGGTAGTACCAAGCGACGCCCTTGCTGCGACCATAGTCACTGGGGATCTTGCCCCGCATCTCTTCCGGAACGGCGATAGCCTCGGCCACCGTGTCGTTTCCGAAGAAGAAGATCCAGTCGCTGTCACCGCCCGTCCAAGCGGAGCCAGTCAACCCGTCAGAGCTGATGCCCTTGGCGATGTTGGTCTGCTCCACGTAGCGGACGTTCTCGTAACGACCGATCTCGCCGTTCATGATCAACTTGAAGCCCGTCTCACTGTACTGGTGGATGGTCTCAAGGTTGTTCTTGAACGTGCGCAGCGTGGTGGGCCATGCCAGGGCGTAGTAGTCATCTCCGATGTAGGCGGGGATGTTGCGCTCCTTCATCGTGTCAACAATGGCCTTGGCGTGGCTGTTGTTGAATGCGATTTGGTTGGTCCCAGTTACCGTACCGTTGGTGTACAGGGTGATGGCGTCGGTGGCGGTGCCCGCAGTCGGAATCACACGCAGGGGCGTCTGATTGAACTGAGACCATGCCAGCCGGTCGAACGCCTTGACGGCGTCGTTCTTCAGCACCTTTTGAATCAGCTCCATCACGGGGAACTTGGACAAATTGTCCAGCTTGCCCGAGTACGGGACGCTGTTGCCAGCTTCGCTGATCGTCAGGGTGCCCTGCGTGATCGTGAAGTTGGTTTCGGGCATGGTGTTGGTCTCGACCAAATTGCCACCAGCGGTAGCAACGTCCGAGAAAACGTCCCAGGTGAAGATGTCACCCTTCTTCTTGCCCTGCTGGCTGGCGTCGCGCACGTCAGCAAACTGACGGAACTTCACCAGCGGTTGCACTGCCATACGCAGCACGTTGCTCAATTGACGGCTATACATGAAGCCGCCAAGAGAGTTTACTGCCCAGACTTGTCCGGCCATGATTTTCTCCTTAGCTTCTCATCCATTGGGGACCGCCGCGCCGCTGTGCCATGCTGGCAATGACGGAGGCGGGGGAGTCATCCACATCATCTTCCTCAACCTTTGCGGGTCTCGCCTTCGCGGATGCGGGGGCGGGCACCTTGGGGGCCGAGGCCTTACGGGCTACCTTTTCTTCAATCGTGGTCTCTTGCTTGGGGGCAGGGGCCAATGACTGCTTCCAGGAGCGAACTTCCTCACCGATCGAGGAGTAGCGGTCCCAGTACGGACGCTGGTCACCTTCTTTCAGAAGTTGTGCGTCCCTGTCAAGGGCAATCTTCTTCAGAATGGGGTCTGACCAAATGTCGCCGTACTCAGAACTGAACTTTTCGATGGCTTGGTTGAAAGCAAGGCGTTCGTCGATAGTGCGGGAGACGTCGTCCCTGCTAAGGGATGGACGAGCACTCGTCTGCTCGCGCAGCTTGCGCAGCGCGGCAGCAGCCTCTTCTTCTGTGCCCACTTGTATAGCGCGGACCAGCGCTCGATCTTCCTCGTCTTGACGACGACGAAGGTCAGTCTCGTCGACCTCGGGCTTGGCAATCTGCTCAAGCTTCCGTCGGGCCTCAGCCGCTTGACGCAGGTACTCGTCAGCAGCTTCAATCTTTTGCGCACGCTCAATGAGCTGGGCCTCGGTGAGCTCCAGCTCTTTGCCATTAACCTTGATGCGGTACTTGCGCTCTTCCGCCTGGGTGGCCTGCTCAGTATCAACCTCAGCGCCCTGCTGCGTAGGCTCCGCTTCACCATCAGCAGTCTGCTCGGTGGCTACGCCGTCAACGGTGTAGGGCTCGGTGGAGCCGTCATCATTGACGTTGGCAAACTCATCGGCACGACCAGCGTCAGTTTGATCAGCAATGGCGTTCAGGCGAGCAATACGCTCATCATTGCCAGTGCCCACTCCACTTTCGGAGCCAGCCTGCTGATCATTGTCTTCATTCATCTGACGATTCCCCTTCAAGAAGTTCAAGTGCCTTTAGACCATCCAATACCGCTTGAGAAAGCCACTGCTCAAACATTTCCGCGACGCGGGCCTCGTTCTGAGCCTTCATCACTGCGCGTGTGTCCGTTGCATCAACCGTCTTTAGCGATTCAATGGCCTCACTATAACACTCCTGCGCACGGTTGCGCAAGTATTGCCCTATGCCAGAGCCCCAAAAAAGTTCAACTTCTTTGCCGAAGCCAGCTCGCTCCAATAATTCTTGATTATCCACGCACTACCTCACAATAATAGACTGCCACCCAGCGCGGCAAACAAAAGCTCAGCCTCTTGCTTCTCGTACTCAGCATACGTGGCAAGAAAGTCCCCATCATCCTGCATTACAGCGCTCAACTCAGCGGCGGCTTGTTGCAGAGCTTGGTAGTTTTCATCAGCAATGCGGCGCTGCTGAATATCAACTTCCAGCTTGGCGATGTCCCGCTGTAGGCTCTTTAGCTGGTCGAGCCCACCAGTGTAGTTTGTCAGCTTACGGGCGATGCGCTGCGCCCGTGGCTCCGCTGATGTGGAAAGTGTAGCCGCTGCCTGCTGCACCTCGGGCGTGGTGTCCTCGCCACGGAGCAAGCTCTCAAGCCGCGCACGCTCCTGCGCACGCCAGTTTTCCCACTCCGGGCGCTTGCGTCTACGTGGCGCAGTGCCGCCAGATCCACCCGCAACCTGCGGCGCAGGCGGGGGCACTGGCTGAGTGACCGTGCCACCGTAGAAAATCTGCGCATTGTCGAAGCGGGTGTTTTGCGTGACAGTCTGCAACCCGCCCGGCTGAATGACTGCGCCACCATAGAACGTCTGGGCGTTATCAAACCTGGCGCCTTGATCGACGGTGTTGAGGCCTGTAACCACGCCACCGAAGAAGGTTTGCGCGTTATCAAACCTGACAGCCTGCGCGACGTCGCTGGTGGTCGTAACTGAACCATTGAAGAACGTCTGCGTGTTGTTGAACCGCGTTGATTGCGCGACGGTCTGCGCGACAAAATTCTGCGCCTGTTGAGCTACCCCGTCCTGCGCCTGAAGGCCGGCAAGGAACGGTAGGCCAGCCGCAAGCCGCGCCCCCGCAAGCTCGCCGTCGGCCCGGAAGCCTTGGACCGACCCGGCTGTGCCCGTGCTGCGCACAAGCTGCGCGGGGCCACCGCCACCCATAAGGGAGACGTCAACGTCTGACGGGCTCCCGTAGTTGCCCGAGCCGTATGTGAGCGAGCCATAGGCATTGTCCGGCGACGGACCACCGTAGGTGCCGTCTCCGTAGGTGGTGGTGCCGTAGGTCTTGACGGTCACACCGAGATGTTCCCGCTAGACATGACGATGACAAGGGCCGGCTCAGGATCGGGCTCAGGATCGGGAGCAGGGGGATTCGCCGGCAGCGGGTAGTCCACCCACATCTCTTCAGACTGGCTCCACTTCCACACATAGCCTTCAACCGGCGCAGGCTCGGGGTCACGGATCACCCAGCCCGGAGGGAACCACCACACCACCTCCTTGCCTTCAGGCGGCACAGGCTCATCGGGCACCTCAATCCAGCCGTCAGTACCATCTGTTTGCGGCTTCGGGATGGAGCCGTTTTTGCTGTAGAGCGTCATGCGTAGAACCCTGTTGGTGTCCATTTCCAGTCCAGAGGACGCTCAGCCCACCCGCCGATTCCCGAACCCTTGATGTAGCCCGGAATTTCTTTTCTGCGCTTCTCCACAACTGCCAGCGCAGCAGGCAGACCTTGCTTAACAGTCGTTTCCTTGGGAATTGCCACCAAGTTGTGGTAAGCCTCACCATCCCAGAACGGGCCGACATGCACAGTTCTTTCAGTGTTGCGGTCAATTTGGGTGTCGGTGATATGCCGCCCGTAGCCGTTGGCCTTCAACCACTCGTCAGTGGGTTCTTTCGGGCCGTCGTAGACCCGCATACCAACCTCGTCATCCTCACCGACGTATTCAGTGGGGTAGTCGGTGTCGATGCACTTCTGATCGCGGTGTCGAATGAGGAACGTCATAGCGTCGGGAAGGCTGCGGTGGGTGCGGTGAAGTTAGCCGTGTAGCGGGCGTAACCGTTGGTGATGCGGAGGTCTTGGATGTAGCCGTTAAACAACCTTCCACCAAAGTTTGTATGGCCGACCTTTATGGCGCTGGTTGAATCGCTCAAATTACGCACCGTGGTCGATGTTGTGGTGCCAACAGTACCGTTAATAAATACTCGGTATGTTGTGCCGTCAAAAGTAAACGCAACGTGCGTCCACGTTGTGGAAGATAGGGTTGCCGCACCACTATTTGCAAGCAGATTGTTAAAAGTTCCTGCCTGCAAAACTGCTGTAGATGAGATAGAAAAATGCCAATTCGTATCTCCGGCCACATTGGTTAAGTTTCCAACCAAATCTTGTGTGGCTCCTGACGCAGCGTTTGTGCAGTACACCCACATCTCTACAGTAAACGGTGCTGTACCAAATCTCAGTTCTGGCTTTGCAACTATTGAAACTTCGTCACCCGTCCCGTCAAACCCCATGCTCGTCGTGCCCCACTTCGCCTGCGTGGTGCTGACCTGCGCATTGCCCACGGTCTGACCATCGTTGATCGTGGCCGCGTCAAAGATGCCTGCGTTGGTGAAGTTCAGCAGTAGGCTGGTGTTGGTGATGGCGGTAAGGGGTGTGGTCGGCGGGGTGAAGTTGGCGGTGTAGACAGCGGTGCCTTTGACAATTCGCGCTTGTGATGCGTACCCATTCATTGCAATCACTGGTATCCCGTTATTGCGGCGATAGCCAATACCAAGCACTT